>ERZ827168.1716-NODE-1716-length-28867-cov-5.602041_pt1 | contig 28867 bp, 28 predicted proteins | sample MGYA00519868_ERZ827168 | MGnify/ENA primary metagenome ERZ827168 (study PRJEB31778, sample SAMEA3449271) | human gut metagenome | biome: human gut; feature: human-associated habitat; material: faeces | place: United Kingdom | collected 2010/2012 ...
CTCCGAAACATACGAAGAACATGTGGCCGCCAAAGGATTTTAACTATGGAAGCCTATATACAACAGCTTTTACAAGACAGCGACCCCTTTCTGGCGGCGCTCCGGGAAGAGGCCCTTATCGGTCATGTGCCTATTGTTCGGGAGGACACGGCCTCTCTGCTCCGTCTTCTGGTAAAATATCACAAGCCTTCCTGTATTCTGGAAGCAGGAACTGCCATAGGCTTTTCTTCTATTCTTATGGCAAAAGCCGACAGCAACCCGGCCTTACACATAGATACCATAGAAATTGACCCGGACACGGCAGTCACAGCCCGTAAAAATATACAAAAAGCCGGTCTCTCCGAAACTATACGCGTCATACTCGGAGACGCAGGGGAAGTGCTCGCCTGTCTCACGGGACGTTACGATATGATTTTTGTAGACAGCGCCAAAGGACAATATATCCATATGTATAACGACTTAAAACGTCTCTTGAAGCCAGGCGGTCTTCTGGTCTGTGACAACGTCATTTTTTATGGTAAAATATTTGATTCTCCGGAGCAGGCACCTCACAAACATAGAACCATCGTGACCAATATGAGAAACTTTCTGGAAAAATTATTTAAGGATGCGGATTATACCAGTACTCTTCTCGAAATCGGCGACGGCGTCACGCTAAGTTATCTGCGAAGTTAAGTCTACTAACGTTTAACTGCCGTTGTCTCCAAGCAAAGCAGTACTGAATTCTCCCGTTTGGAGAATTCTCTGGCTGTAATTTCCGTTAAGGTCTCCGTATAGGCCTCGACCATTGTAAGTGCCGGTGCCTGATCCAAATCCAGCACCCAGTTCAAATTGTCCGAGCAGCGCAGGAACCACAAATTAGCAGCTTTGGAAAGATCAAAATCCTGTAAGGAACATTCCGTGATATCCAGCTGCTCCAGCAGAGGCAGGATCTCCTGAATATTGCTGATCTTCTTATCGGTGATCAGGATGTAGGGGTTGTCGAGAACCGCTTCCATCTTGTCGGTATCGGTGACCATGTAAGCGCTGGCATAGCCGCGGTCGAACTGCATACCTTCCACGGTATTCATTTCGGTCTTCATGGTCTTGCTTTCTTCCACGGTGATAACGCCGTCGTTGCCAACGGTCTCCATTGCCTCGGAGATCAGCTTGCCGATCTCGTCGTCAGCCGCAGAAATGCTGGCGACCTGTGCGATGGACTGCTTGCCGTTGATGGGCTGGCTCAGCTTGACCAGACCGTCCACAGCGGCCTTCACGCCCGCTTCGATGCCCTTCTTCAGCACCATGGGGTTCGCGCCGGCGGCCAGATTGCGCAGGCCTTCATGGATCAGAGCCTGAGCCAGCAGGGTGGCGGTGGTGGTGCCGTCGCCGGCCACATCGTTGGTCTTGGTGGAAACTTCCTTCACCAGCTGAGCACCCATGTTTTCAAAGGGGTCTTCCAGCTCGATCTCCTTGGCGATGGTCACACCGTCGTTGGTGATGAGGGGAGCACCGAACTTCTTGTCCAGCACTACGTTGCGGCCCTTGGGGCCAAGGGTGATCTTCACGGTGTCCGCCAGAGCGTTGACGCCGTTTTCCAGAGCGCGGCGGGCTTCCTCGCCATACTTGATTTGCTTAGCCATAACGATTGCCTCCTAAAATATCAGCTCATTGCCCGAGATAACAGGCAAAATCAGAAAATGCTTGCGGTCAGGCGCTTATTCCACAGTCGCCAGAATGTCGCTCTGACGGACGATGATCATTTCCTTGCCGTCCAGCTTCACTTCGGTGCCGGCGTACTTGGAGTAGATCACCTTGTCGCCCACCTTCACATGCATGGTAACTTCCTTGCCGTCCACCATGCCGCCGGGGCCCACGGCCAGCACTTCGGCCATCTGGGGCTTTTCCTTGGCGGCGCCGGTCAGCACGATGCCGCTCTTGGTGGTTTCTTCCATTTCAACATTCTTAATGACCACACGGTCGCCCAAAGGCTTCACGATCATAACCTAAAACCTCCTGTTTTTGATCCTGTCTGATACTGTTAGCACTCGAATCATATGAGTGCTAACAACACTGTGTAGTTTACGACATTCCCGCCAGATACGCAAACGAACATCTGTTCAAAACAGCGCAATTTTCCGATTTTCTCACTGAAAAACAATCTATTTTGAATCATTTTTTCGTTTTTTTATAAAATTTCTTTGATTTTCTTTTTATATTGCTTCTTTTTATTTTTCTCTGTTTCATTTCCAGTCCATCATGGTAGAATGAGCCTGAGAAAGCCGCTGGCAGCGCCCCGGCTTTCCGGCATCCAAAGGAGGAACTTTCCATTGAATACGCCCGCGGAAGCGCTGCTTCACTGGTACGATGAAAACCGCCGGGATCTGCCCTGGCGGCATACCGCCGACCCTTACCGCATCTGGCTTTCCGAGATCATGCTCCAGCAGACCCGAGTGGAATCGGTCAAGGGCTACTACGCCCGATTTCTGGAGGCCTGCCCCACGGTGGATGCGCTGGCCGCCGCCCCCATCGAGCAGGTTTTGAAGCTCTGGGAGGGGCTGGGCTATTACAGCCGCGCCCGGAATCTGCACCGGGCGGCGCAGCTCATCGTGGACGAGTACGGCGGGGCGTTCCCCACGACTTACGAGGAAATTCTGAAATTGCCCGGCATCGGCGCTTATACGGCCGGGGCGGTCGCCAGCATTGCCTTCCATCAAGCCGCCCCGGCGGTGGACGGCAATGTCTATCGGGTCATCAGTCGATTTCTGGGCATCCGGGAGGATGTAGGATCGCCCGCCGTGCAGAAGCGTTTCCGTCAGGAGGTACTGGCGCTGATGCCGCCTGACCGGCCCGGGGATTTCAATCAGGCGCTGATGGAGTTGGGCGCGACTCTTTGTTCGCCCACGTCGCCCCGCTGCGAGGAATGCCCGTGGCAGGAAAGCTGCGACGCCTTTGACGAAGGGGACATGGAATCCTTGCCTATTCACGAAAAAAAGAAGCCCCAGAAGATCCTTCCGGTGGCCGTCTGCCTGTTGACTTTCGGAAAACGCGTTTTCGTCATGAAACGAACGGAACGGCTGCTGAACGGCCTGTTCGTGTTTGCGCTGCTGGAAGGGGAAACCTCCCCGGAACGCTGCGGCCAGCATTTGCGCGAACTGGGCTTTGACTGCACTTTCCGGCAAAAGCTGGGGGAGGCGCGGCACGTTTTCACGCACCGCATCTGGGAAATGGACATCCTTCATTTTGATTTGATTGCCGAACCGTCCCAGCCCCTGCTGGAACGGATGGGTGGACGTATGGTCAGCCTGCCCGAACTGGAAGCGCTGGCCATGCCTGCGGCCATCCGCACCGCCCGCGCCCGGGCGGAAGAACTGCTGAAAACGAAGGAACCCGCCGAGCCCTGAGACCGGCGGGTTCCTGTTTTGATTTTGCTTACTTCAGATCATCCGCGTCGTAATTCAGACGATAGGAATAATAGAAGCTCAACGTGTCACTATACATCCGGCTCATGGTCAGGGTGAAGCGAACGTCATCCTTCGTCCATGTGGCGGACAGGTCGCCGTTCTCCACGTAGTTTGCTACGCCGCCCTCATCGAAGGGGTCGCTGTCCGGCGCGCCGTAGGCGGCCGTCAGGGTCTCCAGCGCCGCTCGGAAAGAAGCGATGACGTTGTCTCCCACGGGCAGCCCCATGGAGATCAGGCTCAGCCGGGATTCTCCCGCGCTGTTGTTGCGGTCGGCCTGAAAGGTGATAGACTCCGCCACCAGCTCGCCGATGCCGATCTTGACGTTTTCCATGGAAACGGAGCCGGTGCCTGCGTCGTCGTCCCAGGTTTCGACCAGTGCGTCCTCGCCCAGCAAGGCGCTCAGCTCGTCCAGACTCATGCCAAAGCGAACGCCGCAGGGCAGGGGAGCGGTCGCCGAGCTTTCCTCGGCAAAGGACGCAAAGGGACAGATCAGCACGGCCAGCGTCAGGCAAAGGGCCAGCATTTTCTGATGAAATTTCAAGGGTTTCACCTGCTTTCGCTATTATCGTAGGTTTTTCAACCGAATCAAAAAATTCGCCGGGGCAAAGGCACAATCCTTTGCTCCGGCGAAACTGTTACATACCTCAAATCATTTTGACGGGCATGGGCAGACCGAGGAAATCCGCCATCACGCCGGTCAGGCGCTCCGCTTCCTCCCGGGTGGGCATTTCGCAGAAGATGCGCAGCCGGGGTTCCGTGCCGCTGAACCGGGCGATGATCCAGCCGTTCTCGAACAGTACCTTGCAGCCGTCCATGTAGTTGGTGGCCACCACGGGGATCGGGAAGGCGGGCAGCTGCTTTTCCACCATCAGCAGGTGGTGCAGCTTTTCCTTCATTTCCTGATCGAAGGGCCAGTCGAACTCGCTCATGTAGGCGGTGCCGAACTCGGCGTAGATCTCCTTCATCAGCTGGCTCATGGACTTGCCGGTGACGCTGAGCATTTCCACCAGCAGGGTGGCGGCGTAGATGCCGTCCTTGCCGTTGATGTGGCCCCGCACCGTCAGACCGCCGCTGCTTTCGCCGCCGATGACGGCGTTATGCTCCTGCATGGCGGCGGAAATGTGCTTGAAGCCTACCGGCACTTCATAGCAGCTCTCGCCGAACGCCTCGGCCACCCGGTCCAGCAGGTGGGTGGTGGCGATATTACGGACGCAGGGGCCGTGCCAGTTCTTGTACTTGAGCAGGTAGTAGTACAAAAGTACCAGCACCTGATTGGGGTGGACGAAATGCCCCTCGTCGTCGATGATGCCCAGCCGGTCCGCGTCGCCGTCGGTGGCAATACCGATGTCGGCGTGGTTCTGCAGCACCGCCGCCTGCAGCGCGCCCAGCGTGTCCACATTCGGGGCGGGAAGCCGTCCGCCGAACAGGGTATCGTGGCGCTCATGGATGACGCTCACGTCGCAGCGGGCCGTCAGCAGAATGGTCTGCAGGGACGTGCGGCTCACGCCGTACATGGGGTCCAGCACGATCTGCAGGTTGCGGCTGCGGATCGCGTCCATGTTCACGCCGCGGATGATCGCGTCCAGATACTGGTTCTGGGGATTGATCTCCTGCACCAGACCCGCCGCGATGGCACGCTTGTATTCGATGGAATGGATTTCTTTGGGATCGACGTCGTTGGCCGCCGCGCCCAGTTCGTTGGTCACGCTTTCCACCGCGTCCCGGCCGCCCTTGGTGAAGAGCTTGATGCCGTTATACAGCGCCGGATTATGACTGGCCGTTACCGCAATGCCGTAGTCCAGCCCGTAATACTGCACGGTGAACATGATCAGCGGCGTAGGGGCCTCCCGGTTGATCATCAGCACGTGAATGCCTCCGCCCGCCATGACCTCCGCGGCCCATTCCGCAGCCTCCCGGCTCAGAAAACGCCGGTCATAACCGATGCAGAAGCTTTTGTCGGCCACGTCCTCCCGCTTCATCCGCTGGGCCAGGGCGAACATCAGCTTGCGCACGTTTTCCTTGGTAAAGTCATCGCCGATAATGGCGCGCCAACCGCCTGTACCAAAAGAAATCATTCTATATCCCCACTTTCGTGATAAATGTATTATTCCGAACGTCCTCATGATAACACCGGATAAAGAGGGATGCAAGTCCTCCCCCGAAGGTTTTTTACATAATTTTTACTTTATGAAAAAGGACGGACAACCGATTGTCCGCCTTTTCCATTGTCTTCCTTTATTTTTCGTTTTTCTTCAGCCCCAGCCGGGCTTCCTCCATCTGGCAGAGCCGGTCACAGGCCTGATCCAGCAGCCGGTACACATAGCAGCGGCTGAAATGCATCCTCCGGCTGATGATGCCGCAGGGGATGCCCTCCAAAATGCGCTGGGTGGCCACGGCCCGCAGCACTCCGGCGGGCAGCCTCTCCACCAGCGGGCGAATGTCCTCCAGCAGCGCGTCCAGCTCCTTTTGCAGTTCGCCGATGCCCCAGCGCTCGGCGTCGCTTTCCAGCACCGCGTATTCTACGTGGCTTCGTTCCACGCCGCGCCCGTAGCGCACAGGGCTCGGACGGCTGCCGGCCCGCAGGGCGGAGAGCTTCAGATATTCGATTCTCCCCACCGCCCGTGTAATGGCGCGGTGGATCTCGTCCACCCGCTTCAGCTTATCTTGGAGGGAAATGGGCAGGTCGTATGAGTTCATGCAGGTTTCCTTTTCTTCCGGCATACGCTTTCCTTTCCGCTCCCCTTTCCGTCACAGCGCATGGCCTCGCCCGGCGCATAGGGGGCATTGCATCCGCCGCCGGATGGGCGCATTTTAGAGAATCCGATTTGGATTTTCAACGCCCGATCCCGGCAGAACGCCTTTTTTAAATACGAACACATGTTCGTATTTCTGTTCTCATCATAAGGGGAACGGGAAGGAATGTCAAGCAAAAAATTTCCGCGCTTTTTGTCGATCAGGTCTGCGCAAACCGGCGAGCGGTTACTGCGCTTTTCTAAAAAGGCCGGTTCTGACCGGCGCGGCGATCCCCATATTTTTTCCATTTTTTTCCGCAAAGGATTGAAAACCATGGATAGCATTTGACTTTCCCAAAGACGTGTGCTATACTCCCTGTTGTTGTAAAAGCCAATACTCCGGCGCTTTACGTGTCGGAAGAAACGAATAGGAGATGCGAATTATGAAGAGGATCAAGACCATCGCCACCCGGAACCTGTGCGAGAGCGCCAAAAAGGGCGGCTGCGGCGAATGCCAGACCTCCTGCCAGTCTGCTTGCAAGACCAGCTGCGGCGTGGCCAACCAGAAGTGCGAAAACAAGAACAAGTAATTTTGGAAACCACAGGAGGCTGTTGCGGCAAAATGCGGGGCGGTTCGCGCCGTGATTGCTGCGGCAGCCTTTTTGTGCATCTGCGAAAGAACGGAGGAACCAAGCGTGGTTCATCAGTATCAGCTTAACGGCTACAACATCGTGCTGGACTCCTGCTCCGGCTCCATCCACGCGGTGGACGAAGTGGCCTACGATATCATCGCCCTTTACGACAAGCACACTCCGGAGGAGATCGTCCGGCTGATCTGCGACAAATACGCGGGGCGGGAGGACGTGACCGAGGCCGATGTGCGGGAGTGCATCGCCGACGTAGACGAACTGGTCAGGGAGGGAAAGCTCTTCAGCCCGGATACCTTCGCTCCGCTGGCGGGCACCTTCAAGGAGCGCAGCGGCGACGTGGTCAAGGCCCTGTGCCTGCACGTTTCCCATACCTGCAACCTGAACTGCTCCTATTGCTTTGCCAGTCAGGGCAAATACCACGGCGAGCGGGCGCTGATGAGCTACGAGGTGGGCAAGCGGGCGCTGGATTTCCTGATGGAGCATTCCGGCAGCCGCACCAATCTGGAAGTGGACTTCTTCGGCGGCGAACCGCTGATGAACTGGGACGTGGTCAAACGGCTGGTGCAGTACGCCCGCAGCGTGGAAAAGGAGCGGGGCAAGAATTTCCGCTTTACCCTGACCACCAACGGGATGCTGATCGATGACGATGTGATCGACTTCGCCAACAAAGAGATGAGCAACGTGGTGCTCTCGCTGGACGGGCGCAGGGAGATCAACGACCAGACCCGGGTGGACTACGCGGGCGTGGGCAGCTATGACCGCATCGTGCCCAAATTCCAGAAGCTGGTCAAGGCCCGCGGGGGAAAGAACTACTACATGCGCGGCACCTTTACCCACCGAAACCCGGACTTCACCAACGACGTGTTCCACATGGCTGATCTGGGCTTTACCGAGCTGAGCATGGAGCCGGTGGTCTGTGCTCCTGACGATCCCGCCGCCCTGACGCCGGAGGATCTGGAAATTGTGAAGGAGCAGTATGAAATTCTGGCCAAGGACATGCTGCGCCGGGAAAAAGAGGGAAAGCCCATCACTTTCTACCATTATATGCTGGACCTGACCGGCGGCCCCTGCGTGTACAAGCGCATTTCGGGCTGCGGCTCCGGCACGGAATACATGGCCGTGACCCCCTGGGGCGACCTGTATCCCTGCCACCAGTTCGTGGGCGAGGAAAAGTACAAGCTGGGCGACGTCTGGCAGGGCGTGACCAATACGGCCCTGCGGGAGGAGTTCCGTTCCTGCAACGCCTACGCCCGGAAGGAATGCGACGACTGCTGGGCGCGGCTGTATTGCTCCGGCGGATGCGCCGCCAACGCCTATCACGCCACGGGCAGCATCCGCGGCATTTACGAGCCGGGCTGCGAGCTGTTCCGCAAGCGCATCGAATGCGCCGTCATGATGAAGATCGCCGAAGAGGACGCGCAGGAGAATGAAAACGCCGATCGCTGATTTTGTGCGGCGCTATCAGGAGTCCGGCATGGTGCGCTTCCATATGCCCGGCCACAAGGGCGCAGGCTTTCTGGGCTGCGAGGGCTTCGACATTACGGAGGTCAGCGGGGCGGACGAGCTGTACGAGGCGGAGGGGATTATCGCGGAAAGCGAAGAAAACGCCGCGTCCCTGTTCGGCGCTGGGCGTACCTTTTATTCCACGGAGGGCTCCAGCCAGTGCATCCGCGCCATGCTGCGGCTGGCGATGCTACGTCAAACCGGCGGTACGCCGCTGATTTTGGCGGCGCGGAACGTCCACAAGGCTTTCGTTTACGGGGCGGCGCTGCTGGGGCTGGAGGTGCGCTGGCTGTGGCCGGAGAAGACGAATTCCCTGTGTTCCTGCCGCATTTCGCCCGCTCAGCTGGAAAACGCGCTGGCAGCGCTTCCTTCGCCGCTCGCCGCCGTGTACGTCACCAGCCCCGACTATCTGGGCGGCATGGCGGATGTGCAGGGCCTTGCGGAGGTCTGTCACCGGCATGATACACTGCTGCTGGTGGACAATGCCCACGGCGCGTACCTGCATTTTCTGGAAAAGCCCCTGCATCCGCTGGATCTGGGGGCAGACCTGTGCTGCGATTCCGCTCACAAGACACTGCCGGTGCTGACCGGGGGCGCGTATCTGCATTTGAGCCGCCGAGTCTCTGACGAGCTGTGCGGCGAAGCCCGGCAGGCGCTGGCGCTGTTCGGCTCCACCAGTCCGTCCTACCTGACGCTGTGCTCACTGGATCGGTGCAACGCCTATCTGGCCGGGGCGTTCCGTCAGGAATTGGCGGAATGGACGGCCCTTTTGGACGAGACCCGGCAAACCCTGCGGCAAAACGGCTGGCAGGCGGAGGAAAGCGACCCCCTGCGGCTGACCCTGCGGGCCCCGGCGGGACAGACGGGAACCGGGCTGGCCCGGCTGCTGCGTTCAGCCGGGATGGAGTGCGAGTACGCCGACGGCGAACATTTGGTGCTGATGCTGACCCCGCAGAACCGCCCGGAGGAGCTGGGGCGGCTGGTGGAAGCGCTGGGCCGGAACGACCGTCCGCCTAAGCCGCCGGAAAACCTGCCGCTGCCCAAGGCAAGGCAGGAAATGTCCATCCGGGAAGCCATGCTGCGCCCACAGGAGCGCGTGCCTGCGGAAAAATCGCTGGGGCGTGTCTGCGGCTCGCCCACGGTGGCGTGCCCACCGGCCATCCCCATCGCCGTGTCCGGCGAGCGCATCGGCCCGGAGGCTGTGACGCTGCTTCGCCGCTGCGGCGTGGAAAGCGTGGAGGTCGTGAAAGAGTGAAAACGCGGGGGATTCCGCTTGCAAAACCCGCCCCGCTGTGATAAGATAGGCACTGTTCCGGGCCCTGCGCCCGGCCCAAAGGAATGATTTCGCATCGTTTTTTCGCAAAGAGAGCCGCTCCTCGGCTGAAAGGGCGGCGGAGAACGGCGAAGGACCCGCCTTTGGCGAAGTCGGCCAATCCCCGACGGCCCGCCCCCGATACAGGGCGCACACGAGGTGAAAACGGCGCGCTGCGCGCGTTTTAAGCTGGGTGGTACCGCGAAGGCTCCCTTCGTCCCGGCGCACGGCAGGGCTGTGCGTGGGAGCGGGAGGCCTTTTTTCATACCCAAACGAGCCGATCAACAGGAGGAAAAAACAATGGCGGACGAAAAGAAGCAGGGTTTTGTGGAGCACATTACGCCCCGGGACGTGGATTTTTCTCAGTGGTACACCGACGTGATCCTGAAAAGTCAGCTGGTGGACTACGCCCCCGTGCGCGGCTGCATGATCATGCGGCCCTACGGCTACGCCATCTGGGAGCGCATCCGGGAGGAAATGGACAAGCGCTTCAAGGCCACCGGCCATGAGAACGTCTATATGCCCATGCTGATCCCCGAAAGCCTGCTTTTGAAGGAAGCGGAGCACGTGGAAGGCTTCGCCCCCGAAGTGGCGTGGGTCACCCAGGGCGGCAACGAAAAGCTGCAGGAGCGTCTGGCTATCCGTCCCACCAGCGAGACCATTTTCTGCGCCATGTACTCCAAGTGGGTCAGTTCCTGGCGCGATCTGCCCATGAAGTACAACCAGTGGTGCAGCGTCATGCGCTGGGAAAAGAGCACCCGTCCCTTCCTGCGCACCAGCGAGTTCCTGTGGCAGGAAGGTCATACCATCCACGCCACCGCCGAGGAAGCGCAGGAAGAGACTATGAAGATGCTGGACGTGTACCGGGAAGTGGCCGAGGATGAGCTGGCCATGCCCGTGCTGGTGGGCCAGAAGAGCGACAAGGAAAAGTTCGCCGGCGCCCGGGCCACCTACTCCATGGAGGCCATGATGCAGGACGGCAAGGCCCTGCAGGCCGGCACCAGCCACAACTTCGGCACCAACTTCGCCGAAGCCTACAACATCCAGTTCTCCAATAAGGAAGGCAAGCTGGAATACGTCTACGAGACCAGCTGGGGCGTGTCCACCCGTCTGATCGGCGCGATCATCATGACCCACGGCGACGAGCGCGGCCTGAAGCTGCCCCCTCGTATCGCTCCCATTCAGGTGGTCATCGTGCCCATCGCGGCCCACAAGGGCGGCGTGCTGGAAAAGTGCGCCGAGGTGCAGAAGGCGCTGGAGGCCGAAGGCATCCGCGTGAAGCTGGATGACCGCGACACCCTGTCCCCCGGATTCAAGTTCAACGACTGGGAGCTGAAGGGCGTGCCCGTCCGTCTGGAGATCGGCCCCCGCGATCTGGAAAACGGCCAGTGCGTGCTGTTCCGCCGGGACACCTACGAAAAGCAGACGGCCAAGCTGGACGAACTGACCACCGCCATCCCCGCCCTGCTGGACGATATCCAGAAGACCATGTACCAGCTGGCGCTGAATTTCCAGCAGGCCCACATCCACGAAGTCCACAGCATGGACGAGCTGGGCAAGGTGGTGGACGGCGGCTTCGCCAAGGCCATGTGGTGCGGTGACCGCGCCTGCGAGGACAAGATCAAGGAGCAGTTCAACGCCACCAGCCGCAATATGCCCTTCGATCAGACGGCCATTGACGATCACTGCGTCTGCTGCGGCAAGCCCGCCCAGAAGCTGATCTACTTCGCCAAGGCCTATTGATGATGAAGATCGAGCAGGTTTTGTGGGACTGGAACGGCACCCTTCTGGATGATCTGGAATACAGCATTCAGGTGCGAAACAACATCTTTCCGGCCTTTCATCTGCCGACGCTGAGCGGCGTGGAGGAATATCACCGGCAGTTCACCTTTCCCGTGCGGCTGTATTACCAGCGGGCGGGCGTGACGGATGAGATCTTCGACGACGTGGCCCATGCGTGGATGGCCGAATACGAGCGCCGCATGGATACCATCCCCCTGCATGGGGACGCGGTAGAAACGGTGGAGCGATTCCGCCGGGCGGGGCTTGGGCAGACGGTGCTTTCCGCCAGCGAGCAGACCCTGCTGCGCCGTCAGCTGGCGCTGTACGGGCTGGAGGGCCGCTTCGACGCGATTCTGGGCCGGGGCGACATCTACGCGGGCAGCAAGGAGGCCATCGGCCGGGAATATCTGCAGGGCAGCGGCGTTCCGGCGGAGGCCGCCGTCATGATCGGCGACAGCCTGCACGACGCGGAGGTGGCCCGCGCATTGGGAACCCGGTGCATTCTGGTAGCCCGCGGCCACCAGAGCCGGGAGACCCTGCTGCAGGCGGGTGTGCCCGTGGTGGCTTCCCTGCGGAAAGCCGCCGACTGGGTGCTGGAACAGCAGTGAAAATTTGCGGCGCATGAAAAACATGCGATTATCAAAAGCGGCGGGGAGAAATCCCCGCCGTTTTTCGTTACCCCTGTCCGCTTCGAAAAGGTGCTTCCAGCATACCGGAACATGGATGAAAAAAACAAGACTTGAAAAAAGACACTTTTTGTGTGAAAATTTGGAAAAAGGGATGCTTGTTTTGCGGCAAAATCCCTTTCCGACTTTTGATGCGCGTTGGCATGAAAGAAATGCCCAAAAGTGGATATTGGGGAGGAAAAGCAATGATTTTATACTTTTCCGCCACAGGAAACTGCCAGTACGTTGCGGCGCGGCTTGCACAGGCCGACGGACAGTCAACGCTGTCGATCGTGGACTGCATCCGGGAAAATCGTTATGTTTTTGCCGACGAGACCATCGGGATCGTGTCGCCCACCTATGATTGGAGCCTGCCAAGTATCGTCAGGGAGTTTTTGGGGAAAGCCTCTTTTCAGACGGAATACCTGTACTTTGTCGCCACTTACGGAACGACCCCCGGCGCGACGGGCTATATGGCTCAAAAAGCCATACGAGGCTGCCAAATCAGCGCGTACTATTCCGTGCGGATGCCGGACACGTGGACGCCGATCTTCGACCTTTCCACCCCGGAAAAGGTGGTGAAGTATACCAAAACAACAGAAACGGAGATCGACGGCATTCTTTCCGCGGTTGCGGCACGCCGCACCAACCGGCATATGGCGGGACGCACCCCGGCCTTTCTCACCGAGTGGATCGCCCAGCCGCTTTATGATCGGCAAGTACGCCGAACCTCCCATCTGCGCGTGGAGGACAGCTGCATCGGCTGCGGACTTTGCGCCAAAAAATGCCCGGTACAGGCCATTGAGATACAAAATGGGAAGCCGGTGTGGGTCAAGGAAAAATGCGTGATGTGCCTCGGATGTCTGCACCGCTGCCCCAAGTTCGCCATTCAGTATGGGAAAAACACCAAAAAGCATGGGCAATACCTTCATCCTAAGGGAAAGCTCTGATTCCCGGCGGCTAAAACGAGTACGATCAACCGGCAGTAGGAAACACTGACAGACAGAAAGAAGGCGCGCTATGGCAAAGGGCATCGTGGTATGCGGTCTGAACGGCTGCGGAAAAAGTACGCTGGGCAGAGCACTGGCCGAAAAAATGGGGCTTTATTTCATTGACAATGAAAACCTGTATTTTTCCCGAAACGCCGCCGACGAGCCCTATGCGAATCCGAGAACCCGTGCTGAAGCGGAAGCGCTGCTGATGGAGGAAGTCCGCCGGCACGGCGATTTTGTGTTTGCGGCGGTGAAGGGAGATTACGGCAGCGCTATTCTGCCGCTGTATCGGTACGCGGTGCTGATCGAAGTGCCGAAAGAGATTCGCCTGCGGCGGGTGCGAGACCGTTCCTTTCAGAAATTCGGCGGCAGGATGAAGCCGGGCGGCGATTTGTACGAATCGGAGGAAGTCTTTTTCCAAACAGCGGCAGCACGCCCGGAGGACTATGCCGAAAGTTGGGCGCGGACGCTGTCCTGCCCGGTTGTCGTGGTGGACGGAACGCGCCCGGTGGAGGAAAACGTGGAACGGCTTGCCGGGCTGCTTCGCCTGTAGGGCCGCCGAACGAAAAATAGTAGTCAATTTCCCCGAAATGTGTAAAACTTGAGCATTTTTTCCTCGATGACGGTTTGGAAAGCGGTACACCCGTGGTATACTGTACTCGCGGTTGGGAAAGCCCTCCCTTTTCCGCCGCTTTTTTCAGATCAAAGAGAGGTGAAGCCGATGTGTGAAAGCAAGCCCCCCTTCCCCACGGTGGAAAGCCAGCTCAGACACAATATCCTGAAAATTCCGCCGGAGGTTTATTCGGCCAGCGGCATCGTCATCAACGGCCGCCGCATCAAGAGCTTTGTGTTTACCACTGATTTGGCGATCATCCGCAACTGCGACGCGGACGCGGTATTCGCCGTTTATCCCTTCACGCCCCAGCAGGCCATCAGCGACGCCATTATCAAAGCGTCCTATATCCCGGTGTTTTGCGGCGTGGGCGGAGGAACGACCAAGGGTCTCCGCACGGTCTCATTGGCCAAGGACGTGGAATGTCAGGGAGCCATGGGCGTGGTGCTGAACGCGCCGATCTCCGATTTGAACCTGCTGGCGGTGGTCAAGGCCGTGGATATTCCGGTCATTATCACCGTCACCAAGGAGGATACGGATATCGAGGCCCGGCTTCGGGCGGGCGCGTCCATCCTCAACGTGGCCGCAGGGCCCCGAACGCCGGACGTGGTGCGCCTGATCCGGGAAAAGAACCCGCAGGTGCCGATCATCGCCTCCGGCGGCAAAACCGGCGAGAGCATCCGGCAGACCATCGCCGCCGGGGCCAACGCCATCACCTTTACCCCGCCCTCCACGCAGGAACTGTTTAAGGAAATGATGGAGCGCTACCGGGAATAAGTTTGACACCCCCTATCTAACGGATTGCGAATATACACAAGGAGGAAATGAACATGGATCAGATCACCAGCGGACTTCGGAAATTGCTTTTGGCCGGGATCGGCGCGGCGGCTATCGCCAAGGAAAAGGGCGGCGAGGTGCTGGAACTGCTCTCCAAGCGCGGTGAAGTGACTGTGGAGCAGGGCAAGGTACTGAATGAGGAACTCAAGCGTAACCTGAAGGAGACCGTTCGGGAGAACGTCGAGACCGCCCGGGAAAACGTGGAGACGGTCAAGGAAAGCGTGAAGGAGAGCCTCAAGGATAATGTTCACGTTCACGTGATCTACCCGGAGGACGACCTGATGAACGCCGTGGACGGCATGGATGAGGAACAGCTGGCCGCCCTGAAGGAGCGCATCGCCGCCCGGGAGCGGGCCGGGAAGACGGCGGAGGAAACCGAAGCGAAAGACGAGGACGAGCAGGATGGCAGCGCGGAATAACGGTCGGAGCGACAACCGGCAGCGCCTGATGGAAATCGTGGAGGTGGTGCGCCGCCACGAGATCACCAAGGGCATCACGCCGGACAAGCTCTGCGCCATCATCGAGGAACTGGGTCCCACGTTTATCAAACTGGGGCAGATTCTTTCCATGCGGTCGGATATTCTGCCCAAGGCCTACTGCGAAGCCCTGACCCGGCTTCGCAGCGACGTGGCCCCCATCCCCTTTGAACAGGTAAAAAACCAGATCGAAAACGCCTACGGAAGACCTCTTGAGGAGGTCTTTTCGTCGTTCGACCAGCAGGCGCTGGGCAGCGCCTCCATTGCGCAGGCTCACGCCGCCACGCTGCAGACCGGCGAAAAAGTGGTGGTGAAGGTTCAGCGGGAGGGCATCCACGAGATCATGAGCCGTGACATCCTGCTGCTGAAGCAGGCCTGCAAGCTGCTCAAGTACGCGCCGGTGAACGAATTGGTGGACTTCAATCAGGTCTTGGACGAAATGTGGGTGGTGGCGCAGGAGGAGATGAATTTCCAGACCGAGGCCGCCAATCTGGAGCGGTTCCACAAGCTGAACGCCGACGTGGCTTTTGTCACGTCGCCCACCCTGTACCGGGACTACACCACCACCACCGTACTGGTGATGGAGTGCATCGACGGCGTGGGCATCGCCCAAAAGGATGAGCTGGCCGCCGCCGGTTACGACCTGAGCGAGATCGGGGCCAAGCTGGCGGACAATTACGTCAAGCAGATCATGGACGACGGCTTCTTCCATGCCGACCCCCACCCCGGCAACCTGCGGGTGCGGGAGGGCAAGATCGTCTGGCTGGACATGGGCATGATGGGCTCCCTCAGCGACCGGCAGCGGGAGATGATCGGCAAGGCCATTACCGGCGTGGCCCGGGGCGACGTGAACGCCTGCCGGGACGCGGTGCTGGGGCTGGGCGAATTCCGCCAGAAGCCGGACAAGCACCGGCTGTACCGGGATATGGAGGATTTGCTGGAAAAGTACGCCTCCGCCGACCTGGGCACCATGGATCTGGCCGAGGTCATGCAGGACTTGACCGAGGTCATGCATCAGAACGGTATCGCCATGCCCTCCAGCCTGACCATGCTGGCCCGAGGACTGGCCACCATCGAGGGCGTTGTGGCGGACCTGAGCCCGGAACTGAACGTGATGAGCGTGGTCACGGCCCGTCTGGGACGGCGGATGCTGTCGGATGTGGACTGGCGCAGCGTTCTGACGCAGGATGCGGGCGCGCTGTACGAAAGCACGCATAAATCGCTGGAAATTCCCGCATTGATCGCAGATATCCTTCATACCGGCCTGAAGGGCGAAGCCAATCTGGGCATCGAGCATCATCCGGGGAAGGACATGGCGGAGCTGGTTCACAGCGCCGTGGAAAAGGTCTGCGGGGCGCTATTGGGCTGCGGCCTGCTTGTGACCGGCGCGCTTCTGCGCCAAACGCCGCCGCTGGCCGGAGACCTGTCCGTCTATTCCGTCGTCTGCTTCGTGCTGGCGGCGGGGGCGGCGGTCTGGCCCTTCCACAAAAAGAGGAAAAAATAAGCGGGGCGCCCGGCGAAAGGCCCCAAAATGTTTTTAGGGCTTTACTTTCTCCCGGTTTTTCGCTATAATACCTCCGAAGCAATGACAAGGGCGGTTTTTGCCATTCCTCTGCCAAAGCGAGTCCGGGAGGGTGCGAGCCGGACGGCAGGCAGCAGAAGCCCATCGCCTTGGAGCTGGCCGCTCGAGCCACAAAGGGGAGGACGGCCCGGGAGCTCCCGATACAGAGCACACAGGAGTGGGCGGCGATTCGCCGTCAATTCGGGTGGTACCGCGGAAGCATGATGTCGATCATTCTCCGTCCCGTTTTCGGGACGGACTTTTTTTATGAGTTCGGCCCGCATCCTCCCGGTCAGCCGGGAATCATTCTCCATTCTTCACTAAGGAGGCATCCCCAACATGTATCGCAAGGTTCCAACGGACATGAAGTTTGTGGAGCGCGAAAAAGAAACGCTCCGCCTGTGGAAGGAAAAGGGCATCATTGAAAAGTGCTTCCACTGCCGGGACGGCGCGGAACGCTTTACGTTCTTTGACGGCCCGCCGACCGCCAACGGCCGTCCCCATATCGGCCATATTGAGACCCGCGCCATTAAGGACCTGATCCCGCGTTTCCAGACCATGAAGGGCAAGGATGTGCTGCGCAAGGCCGGCTGGGACACCCACGGTCTTCCGGTGGAGCTGGAGGTGGAAAAGCAGCTGGGTCTGGACGGCAAGCCTCAGATCGAGGCCTACGGCATCGAGCCCTTCATCAAGAAGTGCAAGGAAAGCGTCTGGAAATACCAGCATGAATGGGAAGAAATGTCTGACCGGGTCGGCTACTGGGCGGACATGGAGCATCCCTACATCACCTACAAGGACGATTATATCGAGTCCGAGTGGTGGAGCCTGAAGAAAATTTATGAAAAGGGTCTGCTGTATCTGGGCCACAAGATCGCGCCCTACTGCCCCCGCTGCGGCACCGCCCTGTCCAGCCACGAAGTGGCGCAGGGCTACAAGAACGTGAAGGAGACCTCCGCGTTCGTGCTGTTCAAGGTCAAGGGCGAGGACACTTACCTGCTGGCATGGACCACCACGCCCTGGACGCTGCCCAGCAACCTGGCGCTGTGCGTCAATCCCCATGATACCTACTGCCGCATCACGGTGGAGGGCAAACATTACATCATGGGCAAGGCGCTGGTTTCCTCCGTTTTCAGCGGCAAGGAAGTGCAGTATGACGCGGAAATGCCCGGTATCGACCTGAAGGGCATGGAATACGAGCCCCTGTTCGACTTCGCCGTGGGCAAACTGGATAAGCCCGCCTGGCGTGTGATCTGCGATGATTACGTCACCATGACCGACGGTTCCGGCATCGTTCATATCGCTCCCGCCTTTGGTGAGGACGATAACCGGGTCTGCCGGGAGAACGACATCCCCTTCGTGAACTTCGTGGACACCCAGGGCTGCATGACCGCCGACACCAAGTGGCCGGGCGTGTTCGTCAAGGACGCGGACAAGCTGGTGCTGGACGATCTGAAGGAGCGGGGACTGCTGTTCGCCGCCGTGCCCTTCGCTCACGATTATCCTTTCTGCTGGCGCTGCAATACGCCCCTTCTGTACTACCCCCGCCCCACGTGGTACATCAAGATGACCGCCGTGCGGGATCAGCTGGTGGCCAATAACCGCACCATCAACTGGCTGCCAGACAACATCAAGGAAGGCCGCATGGGCGTGTGGCTGGAAAACGTCCATGACTGGGGCCTGAGCCGCGAACGCTACTGGGGCACGCCCCTGCCCATCTGGCGCTGCGAAGAGGGCCATGTCCACGTCATCGGCAGCCGTCAGGAATTGAAGGAAATGGCCATAGGCCCCGTGGCGGACGATCTGGAGCTGCACCGCCCCTATGTGGACGCGATCCAGATCAAGTGCCCGGAGTGCGGCAAGCCCATGACCCGCGTCACCGACGTCATCGACTGCTGGTACGATTCCGGCTCCATGCCCTTCGCCCAGTGGCACTATCCCTTCGAAAACAAGGATATCTTCGAAAAGCGCTTCCCGGCCAACTTCATTTCCGAAGCCATCGACCAGACCCGCGGCTGGTTCTACACGCTGGAAGCCATTTCCACCCTGCTGTTCGACCGGGCGCCCTTTGAAAACTGCATCGTGATGGGTCACGTGCAGGACGCGGAGGGCCGCAAGATGTCCAAGCATCTGGGCAACGTGGTCGACCCGTGGTCGGTGCTGGATAAGCAGGGCGCGGACGCGGTCCGCTGGTATTTCTACACGGCCAGCGCTCCCTGGCTGCCCAGCCGCTTCAGCGACGAGGCCGTCAACGAAGGCCAGCGCAAGTTCATGTCCACCCTGCAGAACACCTACGCGTTCTTCGTGCTGTACGCCAATATCGACAACTTCGACCCCAAGGATCACCCCATGGACAAGGTCAGTCTGACCCTGATGGACAAGTGGATCCTGAGCCGTCTGAACAGCACCATCCGGGACGTGGACGACAACCTGAGCAATTATCACATTCCCGAGGCCGCCCGGGCCATCACCGACATGGTGGACGACCTGAGCAACTGGTATGTGCGCCGCTGCCGTGAGCGTTTCTGGGGCAAGGGCATGGACGAGACCAAGGAAGCCGCCTTTGTCACCCTGTACCACGTGCTGGTGACGCTGAGCAAGGTCATCGCGCCCTTTGTACCCTTCATGGCGGAGGATATTTACCAGAATCTGGTGATCTCCGTGAATCCCGACGCGCCGGAAAGCGTGCATCTGTGCGATTTCCCCGTGGCGGATGAAGCCATGATCGACGAAGACCTGAACCGCCAGATGGCCGCCCTGCGGGAGGTGGTCAGCCTGGGCCTGAGCAGCCGCTCCGCCGCCAACCTGAAGGTGCGTCAGCCCTCTGCCTGCCTGTATGTGAAGGGCACCGAGTTTGACAAGGCCTTCCGGGAGCTGGCCGAGGACGAGCTGAACGTGAAGAACGTGGTTTTCACCGAGGACGCGCGGGCCTTCACCACCTACAACCTCAAGCCCCAGATGCGCACGCTGGGCCCGAAGTACGGCAAGCTGCTGGGCGGCATCCGCACGGCGCTGCAGGGCATGGACGGCAATGACGTGGTGGACACCTTCGCCCGGGGCGAAACCCTGAAATTCGACGTAAACGGCACGCCCGTCGAGCTGGAAAAGGACGATGTGCTCACCGAAGCCACCCAGAAGCCCGGCTTCTCCGCTCAGACGGACGGCAGCGTCACCGTGGTGCTGGACTGCAACCTGACTCCCGAACTGATCGTGGAAGGCTATCAGCGCGAGGTGATCTCCAAGCTGCAGAACCTGCGCAAGGATGCGGGCTACGACGTGACCGACCATATTCAGGTGGTCTATCAGGCCGACGGCGAGCTGAGCGCCGCCATCGAAGCAGGCCGCGATTTTATCATGAAGAGCGTTCTGGCCGACGAACTGACCTCCGGCGAGACAGTGGACGGCAAGGAATGCGACATCAATGGCAAAAAGGCCAAGCTGAGCGTTCAGAAGGCCTAAACCCTGATTGCCCCGGGCAGGCCGCCGCCCGCCCGGGGCCGTTTGTCTGAAGGAGAAATACATGTATCTTTGCGATCAATGGCGGGACTACGAAGTGCTGGATACCGGCGACGGGGAAAAGCTGGAACGGTGGGGGAAGATTCTGCTGCGCCGGCCCGACCCGCAGGTGATCTGGCCCAAGGCCCGGCCTGAACTGTGGAAGAAGGCTCAGGCCACCTACACCCGCTCCGAGACCGGCGGCGGGCATTGGGATTTCCGGGAAAAATTGCCGGACAAGTGGACCATTGGTCTGGACGGGCTGAAGTTCTACGTGCGGCCCACGGGTTTCAAGCACACGGGCCTTTTCCCGGAACAGGCTGCCAACTGGGCCTTTATGCAGGAGCAGATTCGTTCTGCGTCCGGCTGGAAGCGCCAGCCCCGGGTGCTGAATCTGTTCGCCTATACCGGCGGGGCCACGCTGGCCTGCGCGGCGGCGGGGGCCCACGTCACCCACGTGGACGCGGCCAAGGGCATGGTGCTCTGGGCCAAGGAAAACCGCGACCTCAGCGGCATCCCGGAGGAAAACACCCGCTTTATCATTGAGGATGCAAAGGCCTTTGTGCAGCGGGAGCTGCGCCGGGGCAACCATTACGACGGCATTCTGATGGACCCGCCCAGCTATGGCCGGGGCCCCAACGGCGAGGTCTGGAAGCTGGAAAACGAGCTGTACGGGCTGGTCGATCTGTGCGCACAGGCCATGAGCGACACGCCGCTGTTCTTCCTCATCAACGGCTACACCACGGGCTTCAGCTATACGGTGCTGCAGAACGTGGCCCAGCGCTGCCTGTGCAGCCGGTATGGCGGACGGGCGGAGGCGGACGATCTGGCGCTGGCCGTGACCTCCGGCGGGGTGCTGCCCTGCGGCGCAACGGCCCGGTGGACGCCCCATGATTAAGCCCGTCTACGAGGACAATCACCTGCTGGTGGTGGTCAAGCCTCAGGGCAAGCTGACCCAGAGCGATGAGACCGGCGACCTGAGCCTGCAGGATGAATGCAAGCAGTACATTAAGGAAAAATACCAGAAGCCGGGGGAGGTCTATCTGGGGCTGGTGCACCGGCTGGACCGGCCCGTAGGCGGACTGGTAGCCTTTGCCCGCACCAGCAAGGCGGCCTCCCGGCTCAGCGAACAGCTGCGCGTTCATCATATGGAACGGGAATATCTGGCCGTGGTGGAGGGGGAAAGCCTGCCTGCGGAGGGCACGCTGTGCGACTGGCTTTTGCAGGATGAAAAGACCGGGCTGGTGCGGACGGTTCCCGCCGGTACGCCCGGAGCCAAAGAGGCCCGGCTGCGCTACCGGCGGCTGAGCGCGCGGGACGGAACCGCGCTGGTTCATCTGCGGCTGGAAACGGGCCGGAAGCATCAGATCCGGGTTCAGCTCAGCCATCTGGGCTATCCCATTTGCTTTGATATGCGCTATGGGCACGGAGAGCGGGGACGGGACATCGCCCTGTTCGGCGCGGTGCTTCGTCTGACCCATCCCACCCTCAAGAAAGAAATGACCTTCACCGCCTGCCCGGAAAACCCCGCTTTCCGGCCCTATGAAAAAGAGATCACCGCGTTTTTGGCCTCATGCCAGCCGCGCGTTTAAGGAGTTATTCAGTGGCTACATCCAAGTTTTCGTTTGAAGTCCTCAAGACCTGCAAGCAGTCCGGCGCGCGTCTTGGTCTGCTGCATACGCCCCACGGCGACATCCACACGCCCGTGTATATGCCCGTGGGCACCGTGGCCACCGTTAAGGCCATGACCCCCCGGGAAATGCTGGAGATCGGCACGGAGATCATGCTCTCCAACACCTATCACCTGCACCTTCGCCCCGGCGAAAACCTGATCCGCGAGGCGGGCGGCCTGCACAAGTTCATGTCCTGGCCCAAGCCCATCCTGACCGACAGCGGCGGGTTTCAGGTGTTCTCCCTTTCCGGCATCCGCAAGATCAAGGAAGAAGGTGTGGCCTTCCAGAGCCATCTGGACGGCAGCCACCGCTTTATCTCCCCGGAGATCAGCATGGATATCCAGCACGCGCTGGGCAGCGATATCATGATGGCCTTTGACGTATGCACCGCCTATCCCTGCGACCACGCCACCGCCGAGGATGCGATGCATCGCACTCACCGCTGGGCCAAGCGCTGCCAGCAGCATCATACCGACGATGATCAGGTGCTGTTCGGCATTGTGCAGGGCGCGTTCTTCAAAGACCTGCGCATCGAAAGCGCCAAGACCCTGCGGGATATGGACTTCTTCGGCTACGGCATCGGCGGCCTGTCCGTGGGCGAGCCTAAGCCGGTGATGTACGACATGCTGGAGGCCATCATGCCCCACATGGCGGCGGACAAGCCCCGCTACCTGATGGGCGTAGGCTCTCCCGACTGCCTGATCGAGGGCGCGCTGCGGGGCGTGGATATGTTCGACTGCGTGCTGGCGACCCGCATCGCCCGCAACGGCACCTGCTTCACCCACGACGGCCGGGTGGTCATCAAGAACGCCCAGTACGCCCACGATTTCCGCCCGCTGGACGAGCATTGCGACTGCTACGCCTGCCAGAACTTCTCCCGCGCTTATATCCGCCACCTGTTCAAGGCGGGGGAGATCACCGGCGCGCGGCTGGCAAGCATCCACAACCTGCGGTTCCTGATCCGGCTGATGGAGCAGGTGAAACAGGCCATTCAGGAAGACCGGCTGCTGGACTTCCGCAATGAATTTTTCTCCCACTACGACATGAGCCGTAATTTTTAAAAAACACGCGCTGTTCACGTTGCCGTCATGGAACGGGCACGGAGCGCTGCTATCCTGAACCTGCGGGGCGACCGGCGTCGCCCCGTTTCTATTTTGCGAAGGAGGGAGAACGAATGAAAAAAACAGCCTTTCTGCTGGCGCTGCTGCTGGCGGCGGTCTTCATCCTTCCGGCGGATGCGGCTACCTATGAGGCGGACGGCCTTTTCCGTCTCCGCTATGATGAAGCCGCCTATACGCTGGACGATCAGACCTATGCCTACGAAAGCGAGACCGGCGCATCCCGGTGGTTTTTTGTGCTCTACAACGACGAAATGACCTTCGACATGAGCCTTCTGCGCATGGAAAATGACGCGGGGCTGACCCTTTCCACAGCGGCGGAGGATCGAAAGCAGACCTATCTGGACGAGCTGCTGGACTGGTATCAGGACGAGGACGCCTCTCTTTTGGAAACGGTGGAGGCGGGCGATGGAAAAACGCCCTTCTGGGTGCTGGGCCTGCGCAACGAGTTCGGCCCCTATCTGATGGCGGAGACCGTCATCGACGGCAACGCCATCGACCTGCAGGCCTACTACAACGATTCGTCGCTGGCGGCGGACGAGCGGCTTCAGGAAGCCCTGTGGGAGATGCTGGCAGGCTTTGAGCAGGACGGGGAAACGCCGGTATTGGAAAAATAGCAGGAAAGCGGCATACTTGTCTTTCGGCTGCGAAAAGGCCGGGGCGATGCAGCTTTCGGCAAAGATCGACCAGAAAAATTGCCAACATATCCTTCTCGAATTTTCCAAATACTATTCATGCCTCGTTCACGACTTTGTCAAAAATGGGTGTTAGAATAAGCCCGTAGTTAGGAGGGATACTACATGAGGAACACTGAAACGAAAAAGACCTTGAAGACTTACATGGCGATCGCGTTGGCCTTGGCTGTCGTATTGACCGGCGGTACCGCTTTGATTCGTATGAACGCTACGGCGGGGGCGGAAACGGCGACGATCACCGAGAACTCCACGGTGGTGGCCAGCCCCTTCACCGAGGCTGTTGAAAAAGTACACGGCAGCGTGGTGGGCGTGAGCAACTATACCAATTACACCAACACGAACAGCTACGGCGGGCTGTACGGCTTCGGCTATGGCTTCGGCTTCGGCAACGGCGGCAGCCGCGGCGGCGAGGACAGCAACCGTCAGGTGCTGCAGGGCACCGGCAGCGGCGTTGTGGTGGCCAAGGGCTACGTGCTGACCAACTACCATGTGGTAGAGGACGCCAGCATGCTGGAGGTCACTTCCGGCGACAACACCTACAGCGCCACTGTGGCGGGCTATGACGAAAATCTTGACCTGGCTGTGCTGAAGGTGGAAGATCTGCCGCTGGAGCCGGTCGTGCTGGGTGACAGCGACGCGCTGAAGGTCGGCGACTGGGCGATCTGCATCGGCAATCCGCTGGACTTCACCGGCACCACGACCGTGGGCGTGATTTCCGCCCTGAACCGTGAGGTGACCAGCAAGTCCACCGACGCTTACGGCCGCAGGACCAACAACGTCAACCTGATGATCCAGACGGACGCCGCTATCAACGCGGGCAACTCCGGCGGCGGTATGTTCAACGTGGCGGGCGAGCTGGTCGGTGTGCCCAGCATGAAGTACACCGGCAGCTACTACTCCACTTCCACGGTGGAAGGTATCGGCATGGCGATCCCGATCAATGTGGCCAAGCCCCTGATCGAGGAAGTTCTGTCCGGCAAGACCGTTGCCAACGGCGCCAGCTCTGCCGACAGCACGAAGGATTCCAGCAGCGTGGCTCCTGAATCCCGTCCCCGCATGGGCGTGAAGGTGCAGACCATCAGCGCCTCCAACTCCGGCGCGGTGGCCGCGGGCGCTCTGCCCACCGGCGCTTACATCAGCGAAGTGGAAAAGGATTCTCCCGCTGAAAAGGCCGGCCTGCAGGTGAAGGATATCGTGGTGGAAGTAGACGGCACCATCGTTTCCTCTTCTCGGGAAATGGTGAATGCCATGGCCTCCAAGAAGGCGGGCGACACCGTGGAGATCAAGTACTTCCGCATGGAAGGCGACGAGTCCCAGTGGCAGAGCTATGACGACATTCAGGGCGACTACCACACCGTGACCGTGGAACTGGCCATGCTGGACGAAACTCACTCCTGATAATGACTGAACGAATAAGGCCCGGGGCCTGTCTCGAAAGAGACGGGCTCCGGGCCTTTTGTGATGCTTTTGGAAGAATGAAACGGTCTACACCCGCCGCACCATCTGAATTTCGTCCCGGTAAGTGCCGTCGTCGTATTGGAAGGCGTTGGGCATACGGCCCGTCTGCACAAAGCCAACGTGCTGATACAGACCAAGCGCCCGGTCGTTGCCGCTGATGACCTCCAGCTCCACCTGTTCGTAGCCGAGCTCTTTGGCCAGCGTCAACACGCGGGTCAGCAACGCCTTGCCCAATCCCAAGCCCCAGTACGCTTTCCGAAGGGCGATGGATACGTCGGCCCGGTGACAGATCTTCCGCCGTGCGCCCTTGGGCGTGAGCGTGCAGTTGCCCGCCAGCCTGCCGCCCACCCATGCGCTGAGCATGACGACGGACGGATCGTCCGACCGGCTTTGCAGGAGGCTCCGTTCGCCTTCCTCGGTGAAATTCACCTCGTCCGGATAACGCAGCAGAAAGGGCGTTTCCCCGGCAGTGTCTTTCAGAAAGGCGATCATTTCCGGCGCGTCGTCCGGCTCGGCGGCACGGAAAACGGCGGTTTTGCCGTTTTTCAGGGAAACGGTTTCAGGGGCAAGATGCATAAAAACCTCCGCTTCAGTCCTTTTTCAGGGTCATCAGGGCCGCACAGTCCGAAATTTTTTCATAACGCAGATCGGGGAAAAACGGAAGTAATTCTTCCAGAACGAAATAAATTTCTTCCTCATCCCAAGACGGGCCGGCGGCATTTCGACAGGCTTCCAGCTCGGCCTGAGTGCGGAACGCCACGTCGCCGATCAAAATTTCCCCCTCCGGGGCCAGCTGGCGGCGAAGCTGTGCGAGAAAATCCCGCTTGACTTCCAGCGTCAGGTGATGAAGGGAATAGGTGGCGGTGATGAAATCGAAGGTCTGCCCTTGCAGCTGCGGCACGAGTCCCCGGCTGAAATCCCCCTGATACAGCTTCGCCTGCGGCATTTTGGCCGAAGCCGCTTCCAGCATCCGGGCGGAAAAATCCTGCCCGAAGATCACGCAGCCCTGCTGATACAGCCGCGCCGCCAGCGTGCCTGTGCCAAAGCCGATATCCAGCACCCGGGGAGACTTTCGGGTCAGCACCCGCTGATAGATGCGGTTCAGCAGTTCTTTATAGCCCGCGAAGGGATAGCCGCCCTCCTCGTCTGTCAGGCCGACGGACTGGTCGTACCCGTCCGCCCAAAGATCGAAGCCCTGTGATGAAAGCATGGCCAAAGTTCCTCCCGTATTGCCTGAAATGAGATTCTGAGGGGATTGTAACATGGGGCGAAACCGCTGTCAATGCAGGAAAAAGCGCGTCAGAACCAGAATCTATATACGATGAAACAAAGGAGGAAACCGCCGTGCGTTTTTTGTCCAACGCCCATACCCATTCGACCTTTTGCGACGGAAAAAATTCGCCGGAGGAAATGATCCGGGCGGCGGAAAAACTGGGCTTCGTCAGCCTTGGGTTTTCCGGCCATGCCAGTCAGGGCTTCGACTTGGAATACTCCATGACGGCAGAGACTCAGCGGGCGTATTTCGAGACCGCGCGGGCGTTGGGCTCTGCGGCGAAGCTGCGCGTCTGGGCCGGGCTGGAGCAGGATACCTTCGCCCCGGACGCGCTGAAAGCGGAGAACCGCCGGGCGGCGGATTATGTGATCGGCTCCGCGCACTACGTCAGTCTGGATTTTCACGGCAGAACGGTGGCAGTGGACGGCGAACCGGCGCTCCTTCGGCAGTATATCGAAGAAAAATGCGGGGAAGACGCGCTTGAACTGGCGCGGCAGTATTTCGATGTTCACGTTTCCGGGCTGCTTCGGGATCGGCCGGACATCATCGGCCATTTCGATCTGGTGCGGAAATACGCGCTGTCGGAGAGCCTTTTCGACGAAACCAGCCCGGAATACCGCCGCCTGGCGCTGGACGCGCTGGAAAGAGCGTTCCCCTGCGGCGGAGTGCTGGAGGTGAACACCGGAGCCATCGCCCGGGGCTATCGGGACGACCCCTATCCTACGGCGGAGCTGCTGGGCGCATGGCGGGAGATGGGCGGACGCACGACCATCACCAGCGACTGTCACGACGCGGCCAAGCTGGACTGTGCCTTTGACCGGGCCGCGGAACTGCTTCGGCGGACGGGCTATCGAACCGTGCTGCGGCTGGGCACGGGCGAGGAACTCTGGCAGGAAGAAAATCTTTGAACGGATTTTCAGTGAATAGGAGGAAAGAACCATGGCAGATTTTGCCGCAATGGTAGACGCGCAGCGGAAGTATTTTGACTCACAGGCCACGAAGCCTTACGAATTTCGCCGGGAGCAGCTGAAAAAACTGCAAGGTTGGATGACCGAAAACGAACAGGCCATTCTGGACGCGCTGCATGAAGATCTGGGCAAGAGCGACTACGAGGGCTATCTGACCGAGGTGGCCATGGTGAAGCAGGAGCTGGCGGACGCGCTGAAGCACCTTCGCGGCTGGATGAAGCCGAAAAAGGCGCTGACTGCCATGGGCCAGCTGCCCGGCACCTGCCGCATTCTGTCCGAGCCCTACGGAGTGGTGCTCATCATGTCCCCGTGGAACTATCCCTTCCAGCTGACGCTGGCCCCGCTGCTGGGGGCGCTGGCGGCGGGCAACTGCGCCATCGTGAAGCCGTCGGCCTATTCGCCCGCTACCTCCGGCCTCGTTCGCCGCATGGCGGAGGAGCTGTTCCCGCCGGAGCTGGTGAAGGTGGTGGAGGGCGGCAGGGCGGAAAACGCCGCCCTGCTGGAGGAGCACTTCGACTACATCTTCTTCACCGGCAGCCCTGCGGTGGGCCGGCTGGTGATGGAAAAGGCCTCCCGCCACCTGACCCCCGTCAGTCTGGAGCTGGGCGGCAAAAGCCCGGTCATCGTGGAAAAGAGCGCCGACGTCGCCCTGACCGCCCGGCGGCTGGCGTGGGGCAAGTATCTCAACGCGGGCCAGACCTGCGTAGCCCCGGACTATGTGCTGGTGGATCGCAGCCGGGAGCAGGAGCTGATCGAGGCTCTGATCGGGGAAATTCGGCGGATGTATACCAGCGCGCCGCTGGCCAGCGAGGATCTGCCCAAGATCGTCAACCAGCGCCACTTCCAGCGGCTGGTGGGGCTGCTTTCCAGCGGCTCGGTGGCCTTCGGGGCCCAAATCGACCCGGCGGAACGGAAAATTTCGCCCACCATCCTGACCGATGTGGAGTGGGACAGCCCCGTCATGCAGGAGGAAATCTTCGGGCCGATTTTGCCCATTCTGACCTATCGGAATCTGGACGAGGCCATCCAGCGCATCCGCCAGCGGCCCCGGCCTCTGGCCCTGTACCTTTTCACCCGGGACAAGGCCGTGGAGGACAAGGTGCTGGGCTCCGTCAGCTTCGGCGGCGGCTGCGTCAACGATACGGTGCTGCATCTGGCCACCTGCCACATGCCCTTCGGCGGCGTGGGGGAGAGCGGCATGGGGGGCTATCACGGCCCGTGGAGCTTCCGCACCTTCTCCCACGAAAAGAGCATCCTCAAGCGCTGGGCCAAGCCCGATATCGCCCTGCGCTACGCGCCCTTCAGGGGCAAAATGGGCAAGCTGAAGAAGCTGATCTGAGACCGATAAGCAACCCCCGCTGCCGGAGAAACGGCGGCGGGGGTGCTTCGTTATTTGAGCGAGGGAGTGCGGAAATAGTCGGTTTTGTCCGCGTCGGTAATGGGGCGAATGGAAAGAAAACCTGTTTAAGGATATTTCGAAAATTCCCCCGCCGGGAGACCTGCCGGTTCCCCAAAGAACGGGGCGAAGCGAATCGATAAACTGGAATTTTCAAATTAGTCTTTGCAAACAACCTTTGAACCTTCACCATCAATTACAATTCCCTGACGGTTGTTAATTGGGCAT
>ERZ827168.1723-NODE-1723-length-28759-cov-4.206487_pt1 | contig 28759 bp, 22 predicted proteins | sample MGYA00519868_ERZ827168 | MGnify/ENA primary metagenome ERZ827168 (study PRJEB31778, sample SAMEA3449271) | human gut metagenome | biome: human gut; feature: human-associated habitat; material: faeces | place: United Kingdom | collected 2010/2012 ...
AGCAGCAATACGCTGGCGCAGAAGCACATCTTCGGCGATGCGTTCGAGGCGATGATGGGTGCGATCTACCTCGATCAGGGATACAATTTCGTCAACCGGCTGCTCATCAACCGCCTCTTCCGCGAACACCTGTCGCTCGAAGAACTGACCGAGTCGGAGAACGATTTCAAGAGCCGGCTGATCGAGTGGTGCCAGAAAAACCACCACACGATCCGTTTCCGTACGACCCGGCAGGAGAATTCGGCGGCGAACCATCCGCTGTTCCGTTCGACGGCGCTCATCGACAACATGGAGGTGGGACACGGCAGCGGCGAGTCGAAAAAGGAGGCGGAGCAGCAGGCGGCCTACTCCGTTTCGCAGAGCTTCTCCGACGAAACCTGCGCCGCACTGCTCGACAAAGTCGACCGGCTCCGGCTGGGCGGGGAAAGCCGCTGATGCGGACCAGTCCCCAACTCACCTCTCCCATGAAACAACTGCTCGACAAACTCACCTCACGGGGTTCCGCGTCGCTCGACGACACGGAACTGTTGACGCTGTTGTTGGGCGAAGGCGGCGAGCAAGCGGCGGCCCGCCGACTGGCCGAACGGTTGTTGGAATACTACGACGGAGCTCTGGCCCGGCTCGGCCGCGATCCGCTGCCGCGGCTTCGCATGGTCGAAGGCATGGGTCAGCGCCGCGCGGCACGCATTGCGGCCGCCGCGGAACTGGGTCGGCGCATCCTGCAAGCGCAAGCGGCCGAAACGACGACGCTCGTCACGAGCGACGACGTGATCCGCCTCTTCCGCCCCGAGCTGGAACAGCTCGACCACGAGGAGTGCTGGGCAGTCTACCTTTCGTCGTCGAACCGCATCATCGAACGGCAGCGCATCAGTCAGGGCGGCGTGCAGGGGACGGTGGTCGACCACCGCCTCATCGTCAAACGGGCGCTCGAACTGCTGGCGACGCAGCTGATCCTCGTCCACAATCACCCTTCGGGCAGCGCCGAAGCGAGCGAACCCGACCGGATGCTGACGGCCCGCATCGCGCAGGCGGCCGCGCTGTTCGACATCCGGCTGCTCGACCACATCATCGTCGCCCGCGCCGGCAGTTTCTCGTTCCGGTCGGCCGGACTGCTCTGAAACGCCGCCGCACGAAATCCCCGCTCCCCTCTGCGGAACGACTCCGCGTATCATCTATTTCAATCGCCGGAAACGCTCGACGGTCGGATATTCCAGTTCGTACTGGTCGTGATCCATCACCCACATCTCCTCTTCGTCGAGACGCATGACCAGCATCCGCCCCTCAGGAAGCACCAGTTCCCCGCTGCGACGATTGAAACGATAATCCATGTAATCCGAATATCCCCTTCTGACCGAAAGCAGACCGGCCTCGCCCACCTCATAGTAGCTGTCGGTCTCTGCATCGTGCTGTACGGACTGCGTACCGGCGACATAGGGCAACTCCTTCAAATCGGGGATTTCGCCCGGATCGATGTCGGGAACGATCCCGTAACGTCTTCTTCCGGGTGCGACCTCGGTGCGAACCAGCCGGCCGCGGCTCTTGAAATCGAGCAGCCAGACGGAAAAATCGCGGTTCATACGCGACGTGCGAACCCTCCGCCACACCCCGTCGCCGCGCCGGTCTTCATACGAACCCGCTTCCAACCAGCGGCCCACGATCGAAGCCCGAATATCGAGCCGTTTTTTCGCCTCGACATAAGGCACGAAAAATTTGATGTCCATAACAGTACGAGATTAAATCCGTGCTTTACGGACAGGCCCCGTTACCGGCATCCGCCGGTTCCTTCCGGAGTCGAATCCTGTCCGTCGCTTCCGGAACCGAAAAACAGAACCTTCCCGCGATCTTCGCGTCGCGGAAATTTTTCGAATCCGGTCGGATCGCAACCTTCCTTCGAACGAAACTGTGCGAAAGACACGAACGCGATCCACAAGCTGACAAAGTACTGGTATACTCTATAAAAGACGGACGGCCCGTGCCTAACGCACAGGTACAACACGAGCTTTCCGTTATTCCCGTTATAATCCAAAATTTACCAGTTTTTGTCAGCTTACAACAGGGCTCGAATCGGTTTCCCAATATGTACAAACCTGCGGAAACCGTATCCAAAAGTAGGAAAAAACACGACTCTATGCAAGTTTTTATATGAAAAATGCCCATCGAATTTCTTGGCACACCCCGATCAATTCCGTCTCCTCGTGCTTTTTCGCCGGATTTTCCGGACGCACAGATGGGTGCAGAACAATTCTATCGAGCACAGAACTACAATATTATATTGCCCGTCAATACACAAAACACATGCCTAAGCGCAAAGCCGGCCCCGGAACGGGATTTTACGATCCGAATCGCCTCGCCCAACGAGAACAGTTCGCAATCTCCAACTCCGTCTCAGGCATTCCGTTCCGACATAATCGAACTTTCGCTTGCTTCTGCGCCCGACTTTTCGTATCTTTGCCAATCGGAACGATCTGCAAAACAAAATACGACATACGACTATGACTCAGGACGAACTTTTCAAGAAACTCGTGGCCCACTGCAAGGAGTACGGCTTCATCTTCCCGTCGAGCGAGATCTACGACGGTCTGGGCGCCGTCTACGACTACGGTCAGAACGGCGTCGAGTTGAAGAACAACATCAAGCGCTACTGGTGGGATTCGATGGTCAAGCTCCACGAAAACATCGTGGGCATCGACGCCGCGATCTTCATGCACCCCCGCACATGGGAGGCTTCGGGACACGTTTCGGCCTTCAACGATCCGCTGATCGACAACAAGGATTCGAAGAAACGTTACCGCGCCGACGTACTCATCGAGGAGTGGATCGCCAAACAGGACGAGAAGATCGAAAAGGAGGTCGAAAAGGCCCGCAAGCGCTTCGGCGAGTCGTTCGACGAGGAGAAATACCGCGCCACGTCGCCCCGCGTCGCCGAGACGGCCGCCAGACGCGACGAGGTACACGCCCGTTTCGCCGAGGCAATGAACGCCAACGACCTGGGCGGACTGCGGCAGATCATCCTCGACTGCGAGATCGCCTGCCCCATTTCGGGCACGCGCAACTGGACGGAGGTGCGGCAGTTCAACCTGATGTTCTCCACCCAGATGGGGTCGACGGCCGAAGGGGCCAACACGATCTACCTGCGTCCCGAAACGGCGCAGGGCATCTTCGTCAACTTCCTCAACGTCCAGAAAACGGGCCGCATGAAACTTCCGTTCGGCATCGCGCAGATCGGCAAGGCCTTCCGCAACGAGATCGTGGCGCGGCAGTTCATCTTCCGCATGCGCGAATTCGAGCAGATGGAGATGCAGTTCTTCGTGCGTCCGGGCGAGGAGATGAAGTGGTGGAACCAGTGGAAGGAGACCCGCATGGCATGGCACCGCGCACTGGGCTTCGGCGACGATCAGTACCGGTTCCACGACCACGAGAAGCTGGCGCACTACGCCAACGCCGCCACCGACATCGAATACAACTTCCCCTTCGGCTTCAAGGAGGTGGAGGGCATCCACTCGCGCACGGATTTCGATCTGGGCAACCACCAGAAATTCTCCGGCAAGAAGATGCAGTATTTCGATCCCGAAACGGGCGAAAGCTATGTACCCTACGTCGTCGAGACTTCGATCGGCGTCGATCGCATGGTATTGCAGGTGCTCTCGGCGGCCTACCGGGAGGAGCAGCTCGAAAACGGTGAGAGCCGCGTGGTACTCGCCTTCCCGCCCGCGCTGGCGCCAGTCAAGGTGGCCGTGATGCCGCTGGTCAAAAAGGACGGACTGCCCGATGTCGCGCAGCGGATCATCGACCAGCTCAAATACGACTTCAACGTGGTCTACGACGAGAAGGATTCGATCGGCAAACGTTACCGCCGCCAGGACGCCGTCGGCACGCCGTTCTGCGTGACGGTCGACCACCAGACGCTCGAAGACGGCACCGTCACCGTGCGTCACCGCGACACGATGCAGCAGGAGCGCGTGGCGATCGACGACCTCTACCGCATGGTGGACGACGAGGTCTCCTACCGTAAACTCTTCCGGAAACTGAACCTCTGATATGAATCGCCGCGAGGGAACGGAGTGTGGCAGCCTCCGCCGGAGAGCTGCCGCGCTTTCGGCCGGACGGCCGGCAGCGATTCGTCGTCATCCAGACCGCACCTGCTGATGGGCCGGATCATCGCCATAGACTACGGTACGCGCCGCACGGGAATCGCCGTAAGCGACCCTCTGCAACTTATCGCAGGGGGGCTCGCCACGGTCGAAACACGCGAGTTGGAGCGTTACCTGACACAATATATCGCACGGGAGGACGTTTCGGTCATCGTCGTGGGCAAGCCTTTGAAGATGAACGGTGCCCCGTCGGAAACGATGCGCTTCGTGCTGCCGCTCGTGGCGCGGTTGCACCGTACCTACCCCTCGATCGAGGTCGTCCTCTACGACGAACGGTTCACGTCGGCGATCGCCCACCGCGCCATGCTCGACGGCGGCCTGCGCAAAATGGCACGCCGCAACCGCGCGCTGGTGGACAAAATATCGGCGACGATCATCCTCGAAGATTTCATGTCGAGCCGCCGCGCCGAACAACACAGATAACCCCGCCGCGGCTACCACGACGCCTGCGGAGGAAAAATATCGAACCATTTCGTTAAGCCAAGTGCAATCGAGTTTACTCGAATTGCCGAGGCGAAAAACGACTATGGAAAAAGAACGAATAACACCATGATTTACCCGATTGTCATTTACGGTTCGCAGACGTTGCGCAACCCTTCCGAAAATATCGCACCCGATTACCCCGACCTGGAAAAACTGGTCGAAGACATGTTCCTCACGCTCGGCGAAGCCGACGGCGTGGGGCTGGCCGCACCGCAGATCGGCAAGAACATCCGCCTGTTCGTCGTCGACTGCACGCCGTGGGGCGAGGATCATCCCGAATTGGCGGACTATCGCCGCGCCTTCATTAATGCCGAAATCTACGAACGCTCGGAGGAGACTTCGCTCTTCAACGAAGGGTGTCTCTCGCTGCCGGGACTGCACGAGGACGTGCGCCGTCCCGTCTTGATCCGGATGCGTTACGTCGACGAAAAGTTCGTGGAACACGACGAGGAGTTCACCGGACTGCCCGCCCGCGTGATCCAGCACGAATACGACCACATCGAAGGAAAGGTCTTCACCGACCGGCTTTCGCCGCTGCGCCGTAATCTTTTGAAAAGCAAGTTGCAGCGGCTTGCAGGCGGAAAGTACCGCTGTTCATACAAGACGAAATAAACACGTTGGAAAGAGAAACCGCAGAGAATTCGGAAACAGTCTCTCTTCGCGCAGAGCGCTCCGAGCGGCGGCGTTGCCCCGTCCGGATTCAGGCTGAAATATCCTCGGACATCGGGTTTTTCCTATCGTCGGCCGACGCCTCGTAATTCCGTTCCGGCATAATCAGACCGGCGTTTGCTTCTGCGTTCCGCTTTTCGTATCTTTGGCTTCGCCGAATCGGCAAAATGCAAGCGAGTTTGCTTTTGCCCTCGCTTATTCGTACCTTTATCACACCAATTTTTACCGACCATGAAACCTACCGTAAAACCTGTCTTGCTCGCGGCTGCGCTTTGCCTTCTGTCGGCCGTTCGGGCCTCCGATCCCGTAAAGATCATACACACCTACAACGACAACACGCTGGTACGCGTCGAACGTCCGTCGCGCTATCTGCTCCTTCCCGTCGAGGAATCCATGCCCGACGCTAAGATCGAGGTGCTGGTGAACGGCAGGACGGAACGTACCTTCCACGCACGCCTCGCGTGCAACAGGGTGGACTACACCGTGCCCTTCGACCTCGCACCCTACGTGTCGCGCGGCGAGGTGGTGCTCAATATCGTCACTCCCGCCGACCGCTCCGAATCCCGCGACGTGTCGGAATACGTCTGCTGGAAAGAGCTGCGGCCGAGCGACGAGTTCGCCATAGCCGACAACGAGAAATACCGCCCTCTTTATCATCACACCCCTGCTTACGGCTGGATGAACGACCCCAACGGCATGTTCTGCAAGGACGGCGTATGGCATCTCTACTATCAATACAACCCCTACGGTTCGAAGTGGCAGAACATGACATGGGGCCACTCGACCAGCACCGACCTCGTGCACTGGACCCCGCAGCCCGCAGCCATCGAGCCCGACGGTCTGGGCACCATATTCAGCGGCAGCTCGGTGGTCGACCATGAAAATACGGCAGGATTCGGCCACGGCGCCGTGATCGCCATCTACACCTCGGCTGGCGTCACCCAGGTGCAGAGCCTCGCCCACAGCGCCGACAACGGACTGACGTTCGAGAAGTACGGCGCCAATCCCATCATCACCACCCGCCGCGAGGCGCGCGATCCCAACATGTTTTGGAACGCCGAAATCGGCAAGTGGAACATGATTCTGGCGAGTCCGCTCGAACACGAGATGCTCATCTACACCTCCGACGACCTCAAGACATGGACCTTCGAAAGCTCGTTCGGCAAGGGATACGGCAGTCAGGACGGCGTATGGGAGTGCCCCGATCTGGTAAAACTGCCCGTCCGCGGAACCGACGAGGAAAAATGGGTTCTCATCTGCAACATCAACCCGAGCGGCCCCAACGGTGGCAGCGCCACGCAATACTTCGTCGGCGATTTCGACGGACACCGATTCACGTGCGACACTCCCGCCGAGGAATCGTTGTGGATGGACTACGGCAAGGACCACTACGCCGCCGTCACATGGAGCAACGCGCCCGACGGACGCCATACGGCCATAGCGTGGATGAGCAATTGGGAGTATGCCAACGAGGTGCCCACGCTGCTGTTCCGCAGCGCCAATACCCTGCCCCGCGATCTCGATCTCTTCCGCGCACCCGACGGCAAACTGCGCCTCGGCGTGGTGCCTGCGCCCGAGATCGACCGCCTGCGCGGCGCGCGGAAGAGCTACCGCCCCACCTCGGCCATAAGCCGACATTCCGCCTCATATCCGTTGCCGACCGCCAACGACGGCATCTGCGAGATAGATATCACGATCGATATCGATACAGCCCGAAAAGTGGATATCACGCTGTCGAACGACAAGGGCGAAAAGGTCGTCATGACCTACGACGCTGCTGACAAAACCTTCTCTATGGACCGCACGTCGAGCGGACTTACCGACTTCAGCTCGCATCTTCCCGCCGTCACCGCGGCGCCCGTTCCGAGCGACGGCAAGCGGTGTTCGCTGCGTCTGTTCGTCGACCGCTGCTCGATTGAGGTCTTCGAGGGCGAGGGGCGTTTCGCCATGACCAACCTCGTGTTTCCGACCGCGCCCTACACCTCGCTCACCGTGTCGGCCGACGGCAAGGCACGCATCCGCAATCTCGACATCCGACCGCTCGACGCGGGAAAATAACGGCATTCGTCGGCGCGAGCCGCAATGTGAAACCAAAAAAATCGGAGCGACCATCATTCGGTCGCTCCGATTCGTCTCTTTTGTCAACGGGAGGCATGCCTACCTTTTCGCTGTCATTTCGCGATAGGTGTCGTAACGTTTCATCACCTCTCTCACATAGGCCTCCGTTTGGCGGCTTCCCGTAAATTTACCGCAACGGACCAATTCGTTCTCATAAAACTCGGGATCGGCCTTCTTGTGCAGATAACGCACCACGACCTCCCACGAATTGGGATTCTCCCCGTTGTTTCTCGCCAGACGCCGCGCATCGGAAACATGTCCTATGCCGCTGTTGTAACATGCGAGAATGATACTCATGCGATCGTCCTCCGAAGCCGAGGCGCCCAGTTTCAACGACGCATCGATCTTCTTCAGGATCCGTCCCGCCAGACGTATGTTGGTCTCGGGATCGGTCAGATGCTCCTTTTCGACATTGAACTGTCTGCCCACTCGGGGCATGACCTGCATCAACCCTACCGCGCCCCGTTTCGATATCAGATCCGATTCGAAACGCGATTCGTTGTATGCGATGGCGCTCATCAGCAGCCAGTCCAGCCCCTCTTCACGCGCTATGCGGCGCATCAGCACGTCGTAGGCCGATATGACGCATCGGTCAGTCACCGAGGGGTCTACCGCCGCTCCAGCGGCGAATTGTCGGATCTCGCCACGCGAGGCGCTGCGTGCCGCGTCGTCGCTGAACACGCACGATCCGAAAAGTGTGAATAAGATAAGAACGATCGAAAATAAACCTGTCTTTCTTGACATACTTGCTTTTTTTGCGGGCAGCTCATACCGCGCAATACAGCACCCTAATCATAGAATCCCCACGAAAGGCCGATCTTGAACATACCCGGATTGAGGGGATACCCCGCAATCGTGAAATAGCGGCCGTTGCCGAACAGCCCCAGATTCACATGCTGGTATTTCAAGAAAATGCGCATTCTTTTCCACTTTGCCGTCACGAAGGCGTCGATGTAGGGATAATTCCCCACCTGCACCTCGCGCTGGTTGTAGAACGCCGCAAGCGCCGGATCATACGACGGAGCGTAATAACTGGTGTTGTAGCGTCCGTCCAAACCGATCTGCATGCGCAATACCTGCTTCTTCTCCACCCAGAACTCGTAGAAATAGGAGAGGTAGGCGCTGCACGTCGGAACGGGAACGACTTCCTGATTGGTGCTCCACTGCAACAATACCCTGTGGTCGAAATGGAATCCGCCGAGGCGGAAATCCTTGCGGGCATACAAACTCGTCAGACTTACCGTACCGCCCTCCTGGGCGACCAGGGCATCGGGACCGTAATAGACCTTGCCCGACACCATGCCCTGCCACACTCCGAGCTCCAGACTTCTGTCGGGAACCCGCAGCGATACCTCGAAACGAGTTTCATTCTCCTTGTCGAAGGAGTTGAACCACGCATAGTGGTTCGAGAATAGGTTCTCCTGCCAGTAACCTGCCGAAAGCCGCGTCTGCGAGAATCGGCCCGAGAGGACAACCGGATGGCCTCGGAACTTGGCGGTAAGCGCCACATGGGCGTTTATCGACAAGTCTCCGCTCCTGTAACCCGACGGATAAAACCGAAAATCGGCTCCCCAGTCGGCGAATTTCTTCAGCTTACCGCTTATCGAGCCGTAAGCATACCACGACGTGCGCTTGTCCCGAGCATATTTGCCGTCGATATAGTCGGGCAGCGCGAACTGCGAATAGGCGTGCATGTCTATGCCCACGCCGCCGCCCAGACGCCCCACGGCGCCGTTGCGGTCCCACGGCTGCGCCTCGACGAAAAAGCGGTTCGACGCCACCCTTTCGCGGATCGAGTCGCACGACCGATCGGGCGAGATATACCAGTTCTTGTAATACGTCTCCGTCGTGGGAACGAACTCCCCCGCCTCGTTGCGCGAGCCGCGCTCGTCGACATACTCGGCATACTTGTCGGTGTAGAGTTTGCTCCACGTGTTGTATTCAAAAATGTGGCCAATGCACACGGCCGACAGATCGGCCAGCGAAAAGTCGTAATCGGTAACGGCCTGCAATGGTATGGCCAGCGCCTGCTTTATGAAGAACGAATTGTTGCGGTACGAGTTCTCCGCCTCGGCCGAAGCCAGCTTCATGGGCACTCCCGACGGATGCTCGTAGGTGGTGTCGGCCACGGCCCACACGCCCACCACGCCGCCGTTCTCGCGCTGCTTTATGCGGTTGTTGATGTATGCGGCATGGATCGAGTAGCGCTTGCCCGTATGCGAGAACGCCACCGACAGATTGTGGTTCGTCGTACCCTGACGGTCGTACAGGCCTTTGGTGCCGCGCGCCTTGTAGCTTACGTTGAACCCCGTCGTCGGCGAGATGTTGTGCGCGGTGGTTATCTCGAAATGCTCCTCGCGGTAACGCTTCTGCCCCGACTCCAGATAGGTCATGTTGAGATAGGGGGTCTTCGAGTTGTAGAACGGTACGTTGTCCATTCTGTAAGTATAGGCGTCGTACGAGTGCGCGAAAGTGAAGTCGGGACTTTTCGAGCGGTCGAAATAGTTGAACGGCAGCGTCGACTGGCCCAGACCGCCGAGGGTCATGTCGCCCACGCCCTTCTGGTAATAGGGATAATCTATGCGCCAGTCGCGGAGCAGCGTATCGAGCGGCCCGATATTCACGTCGTTCATGTCGCGGTCCACGGTCCACATGAAATTGGGCAGCGCGCGGATCGAGTCGCCGAAATAGTACGACTCCAGCGGTTTGCGTATGCGCCGCGTCTTCGTCGAATCGGTCTTTTCCTCGGCCTCGCCCTCCACCGTGTTTTCGTAAGGGTTACTGCCGCCCAGAGCCACGTTCTGGCCGTTGCGCTGTGCACGCGCCAACGCCGCCGCGTCGATCTGCGCACATGCCTCATGCGGCAAGGCCGCGAGCACCGCCAAAACAAACACCGATATGGCCGCCGATAGTGATTTCATCCGATCTCGATTTTCGCAAACGCCTTTTTCCGTCACGCCTTACGACGATTCACCGTCCAGCGCACGGTCGACACGATTATATAAAGCAGTATGATGACGGGAACCGCATATCGGGTGAGCAACGCCGCTATCGCTGCGGCGAGGATGATGAACGAATAGCGCAGCTCGTTGCCTCGCCATCCGAATCCCTTGAATTTCAAGGCAAACATCCTTATCGGGCTGATGAGCAGGAACGCCGTCACAACGGCCGTTGCGAGCACCGCCTCTTTGGGCATCACGAGCGCCCCGCCCTGCACGAGCATGCCCAGCGACAGACACAGCAGTCCGTTGGCGGGCGTGGGCAGGCCGCAGAACTCGGTATGCTGCGAATCGTCGATGTTGAATTTCGCCAGACGCAAGGCCGAGAAGGCCGCCACGATCAGGGTGACGTATTGCGCGGCACCCGCAGCGGCATCCGATAATCCCGACATCGCGGGAGCCGCACCGTACATGCAGAACAGCGCCAGCGCAGGTACCAGCCCGAACGACACCATGTCGGCCAGCGAATCCAGCTGCACCCCTATGGGCGAGGCGCATCCGAGCAGCCGCGCGGCGAATCCGTCGAAGAAGTCGCACACCGCAGCCGCCACCACCAGCCAAAAAGCCGTGGCGAAGTCGCCCGAGGTGAGCAGCACTATCGCGGCGCACGAGCCGCACAGCAGATTGCCCAGCGTAAGCAAGTTCGGTATGGTAAAAAACTTTATCTTCATTTCGCACTAAAGAATTACCGTAATGATCGGCAAAGTTACGAATTATTTCTTATCTTTGTATATTACTAACGGATTCATTTGATTTACTATTATGACCGACAATACATATTGCGTGATAATGGCGGGCGGAATCGGCACCCGCTTCTGGCCCAAGAGCCGCCGTTCGAAGCCCAAGCAGTTCCTCGACATCCTCGGGACGGGCAAGTCGTTCATCCGCGCCACTTTCGAGCGTTTCGCGGCCACGGTTCCCGTCGAGAATTTTCTGGTGGTGACCAACCGCAGCTACAAGGATCTGGTGCTGGAGCACATCCCCGAACTGGCCGAGTGTCAGGTCCTGTGCGAACCCATAGGCCGCAACACGGCGCCTTGCATAGCCTACGCCGCCTACACGCTCCGCAAGACGGCGCCCGACGCACGCATGATCGTCACCCCAGCCGACCACCTCATACTCAACGAGAACGATTTCCGCGCCGTAATAGAGGAGAGCCTCGATTTCGCGGGCAGGCACGACGTCCTCATGACGGTCGGCATCAAGCCCTCGCGCCCCGATACTGGCTACGGCTACATACAGATGTCGGACGGTGAGGCTTTCAGCCGCGTGAAATGCTTCACCGAGAAGCCCAACCTCGAACTGGCGCAGACGTTCGTCGAGTGCGGCGAATTTCTGTGGAACTCGGGCATATTCATATGGAAGGTGAGCAGCATAATAGAGGCCTTCAGCCGCCATCTGCCCGAATATCATGCGCTGTTCTCGTCCATTATTGACGACCTGGCCACCGAACGCGAGGCGGAGGCCATCGAACGCGTCTTCTCGGAGTGCAAGGCCATCTCCATCGACTACGGCATCATGGAGAAGGCCGACAACGTGTACGTCCGCTGCGGCGATTTCGGCTGGAGCGACGTGGGAACGTGGGGCTCGGTATACCAGCTCGCGCGCAAGGACCGCTACGCCAACGCCAAATCGAGCGACGGGTGCTACACCTACGACACGCGCAACTCCATCATATCGCTTCCCGAGGGTAAGATAGCCGTGGTCAACGGCCTGAAGGACTACATCGTTGTCGACACCGACGACGTGCTGATGATATGCCCGCGAAGCGAGGAACAGAGCATCAAGAAATATATCGACGACGTGAAATTCGACAAGGGCGACAAACATATCTGACACGGCCCCGACACGATACGATCTCGGTCTCCGACAAATGCACCTCGTCGGAGACCGTTTTTTCGTATGTTTCGACCTCGCGGCGCGAGGTCGGCAGTTCGCCGCCGCCCCACGCGGCGGACTGCTGTCGCACTCCGTCGCCGACGGCAAACTGCCGAAAACAGGCTATACGACTTTTTCTTTTCGCAAAAAATCATTACTTTTGGAGGTTACTTTCGGAACCGCGGCGCATGCTTTAATCCGCGCCGGCTTGTCACCCGACATGCCTTTTCCGAAAAACTGGCCCGAGCGAATACAAACTGTTAAAATACTATGGAACCAAACAAACGCAACGTGTCGATTCCCGACAACGCCTACCGCGAGCTCAAGGCGGGCGAAGAGTACAAACCTCTCATGCCTGCCGATTCCGTCCCCACGGAGGTGACGCCCTATTCGGTGACGATGGGCATACTTATGGCTGTGGTCTTCTCCGCCGCAGCCGCATTCCTCGGCCTCAAGGTGGGCCAGGTGTTCGAAGCTGCCATCCCCATAGCCATAATCACCGTCGGCATGGGCGCCGCCCTCGGCAAGAACAACATGCTGGGGCAGAACGTAATCATACAGTCCATCGGCGCCTGCTCGGGCGTGGTGGTGGCTGGCGCCATCTTCACCCTGCCCGCGCTCTACATTCTGGAGCTCGACGTGCAGTTCTACCAGATATTCCTCTCGTCGCTGCTCGGCGGCATTCTAGGCATCGTGCTGCTCATCCCGTTCCGCAAATACTTCGTCAAGGACATGCACGGCAAATATCCCTTCCCCGAAGCGACGGCCACGACCGAAGTGCTCGTCTCGGGCGAGAACGACGGCAGTCAGGCCAAGCTGCTGGCCGTGGCGGGTCTGGTGGGCGGATTCTACGACTTCATGGTCGGCACCTTCGGGGCGTGGACCGAGGTGGTATCGACCCGCATCTGCTCGTTCGGCGCCATGTGTGCCGACAAGTTCAAGGTGATGTTCTCGCTCAATACGGGTGCGGCCGTGCTGGGCCTGGGCTATATAATAGGTCTCAAATATGCCGTCATCATCACGGCAGGATCGTGTCTGGTGTGGTTCCTCATCGTACCGCTCATCGGCTACGTCTCGCCCGAGGCCGCAGCACTCTCGCCCGAAGAGATATTCGCCGCGTTCGGCCGTCCGATAGGCATCGGCGGCATAGCCATGGCGGGACTCATAGGTATCATCCGCCAGTCGAAGATCATACGTCAGGCCGCCGCGCTGGCCGTGGGCGAACTCTCGCCCAAGAAGTCGGCCGCCGCCGTGACGCCCGAACGCACGCAGCGCGACCTGCCGATGAAGCTCATCCTGTCGGTTCTTATCGCCGCACTCGCCACGGCACTCATATTTTTCCGATTCGGACTGCTCGGCAACTGGTTCCAGAGCGGCGTGGCTCTGCTCATCGTATTCGTCATAGCGTTCCTGTTCACTACCGTGGCAGCCAATGCCATAGCCATAGTGGGCACCAACCCCGTGTCGGGCATGACCCTTATGACGCTTATCCTCAGCTCGCTGGTACTGGTGAGCATAGGACTCGGCGGCACCGAGGGAATGACCGCCGCGCTTGTCATCGGCGGCGTGGTATGCACCGCCCTCTCGATGGCGGGAGGCTTCATCACCGACCTCAAGATCGGCTACTGGCTCGGCACCACCCCGCGCAAGCAGGAGGGATGGAAGTTCCTCGGAACGGCGGTCTCGGCCGCTACGGTGGCGGGTGTGATGATCGTGCTGAACGACTCTTACGGCTTCGTGGGCGAGGGTGCGTTGGTGGCTCCGCAGGCGAACGCCATGGCGGCCGTGATACAGCCCCTCATGACGGGCGGCGAAACCCCGTGGATACTCTATTTCATCGGAGCCGCACTGGCCCTGACCCTTACGGCCATAGGCATTCCCGCGCTGGCGTTTTCGCTGGGAATGTTCATCCCCATGTATCTCAACGCCCCTCTCGTGGTGGGCGGACTCATAGCATGGTTCGTCGCTAACCGCAGCAAGGACGACTCGCTGAACAAGGCGCGTTTCGATCGCGGTACGCTCATTGCTTCGGGATTCATCGCGGGCGGCGCCCTGATGGGTGTGGTGAGCGCGGTGCTGGCATACCTCGACTGCGACTGGAAACTGACCGCATGGGCCGAATCGAACGGCGCCGAATGGTTGAGCCTGGTAATGTACGCCGTTTTGATACTCTATTTCATATGGCATACCCTGCGGGCGAAAAAGGAGGCGTAATTTATTGAACGTATTGGGTATTTGCTGTTCGCCGACGGCGGAGGACGCGCACGAGCCTAAAGCGAGCAGCAGTCCGCCGCGTGGGGGCGGCGGCGAACTGCCGATATCGCGCAGCGATATCGAAAAATGCAACAAAACTTACAAGCCTCTTAACTTTATTAAACATAAACCAAATATTATTCAACTCGAATTAAATATTATTGAATATGGACTTAAAAGAGAGATTTCTGAAATACGTTTCGTTCGACACGCAGTCGGACGAGAACAGCACCACGTTCCCGTCGACCGAAAAGCAGCTCGTGCTGCTCAATCACATAGCCGACGAGATGCGCAGCCTCGGCCTCAGCGACGTGACGGTCGACAAATACGGCTACGCGATGGGCACCATCCCCGCCTCGGAGGGTTGTGAGAACGCACCCGTCATCGGATTCATATCGCACGTGGACACCGCGCCCGACATGAGCGGCAAGGACGTGAAGCCCCGCATCATAGAGAACTACGACGGCGGCGACATCATGCTCAACGCCTCGCTCACCATGCGCACGGCCGACTTCCCCGAACTGGCACTCTTCAAGGGCCACACCATCATCCACACCGACGGCACCACCCTGCTCGGCGCCGACGACAAGGCGGGTTGCGCCGAGATAATGACCGCCGCCGAGTACCTCATGTCGCACCCCGAGATAAAGCACGGCAAGATCCGTCTGGGCTTCACTCCCGACGAGGAGATCGGCCGCGGCGTGGACTATTTCGACGTGCAGGCCTTCGGTGCCGACTTCGCCTACACGATGGACGGCGGTTACGAGGGCGAGCTGGAGTACGAGAATTTCAACGCCGCATCGGCCGTGGTGGATATTCAGGGCCGCAACGTGCACCCTGGATATGCCAAGGACAAGATGATAAACGCATTGCAGGTGGCATGCGAGCTCAACTCGATGCTGCCCGCCGACCGGCGTCCCGAGCATACCGAGGGTTACGAGGGATTCTACCACTGCGTGGGTCTGAACGGCACAGTGGAGAATGCGCGCATAAGCTATATCATACGCGACCACGACAGCGAGAAGTTCGAGCAGAAGAAGGTCTACATTTGGAGCTGCGTCGACCTGCTGCAAAAGCGTTACGGCAAAGATGTGCTTACGCTCACGCTCAAGGACCAGTACTACAACATGCGCAAGATGGTGGAGCCGCATCCGCACGTCATAGAAAAGGCCAAACGCGCCATGGAGATGGCCGACGTGACGCCCATAGTGCGTCCCATACGCGGCGGCACCGACGGTGCGCGCCTCTCGTTCATGGGTCTGCCCTGCCCCAATATATTCACGGGCGGCATGAATTTCCACGGCAAGTTCGAATACTGCTCGCTCGACACCATGCACAAGGCGATGAACGTGATAATCAATCTGGCCCGACTCTGGGCCGAATAAACCGAGCGGAAAGATGAACGGATTCAAGGAGGTCGATCCCCATGCGATCGACGAAAACTTCATACGGGCCATAGGCACCGAATGGATGCTCATAACGGCGGGCGACCACGTGAGCCACAACACCATGACCGCCTCGTGGGGCGGCGTGGGAGTGATGTGGGGACATCCCGTCGCCACGGTAGTCATACGTCCGCAGCGATACACGTTCCGCTTCACCGAACGGTGCGACACGCTCACGCTGTCGTTCCTCGGCGACGGACACCGTGACGCCCTCGCCTACTGCGGCTCGCATTCGGGGCGCGACGAGGACAAAATACGCAATGCGGGCCTTGCGGTGGAGTTCACCGACGGCGACACGCCCGCCATAGCTCAGGCACGACTGGTGCTGGAGTGCCGCAAGCTCTACTGCGACGATCTGCGGGAGGAATGTTTCGCAGACCCGAGCATCGTGGAGCGATGGTATCCCGACAAGGATTTCCACAAGGTGTACGTGATGCAGATCGTAAGGGCATACATAAAGGAACCGCAGCGATGAACCGATACGGATATATGAGAGTCGCCGCCGCGATACCCGCCGTACGCGTGGCCGACTGCAAATTCAACGCAGACTCGATAATCGGTCTGCTGCGCAAGGCCGTGGAGCGCAAGGCGAGGATAGCGGTATTTCCCGAACTGTGCGTGACTGCCTACACATGCGGCGACCTGTTTCTGCAACCCGAGCTGCTGCGCGCGGCCGAGACAGAATTGCGGCGCATAATCGAATATACGGCCGAGGCGCCCATAACGGCGATAGTGGGAATGCCCGTCGCCGCGGGACACGCCATATACAACTGTGCCGTCGCGGTAGCGCAGGGCGAGATAAAGGGAGTGGTGCCCAAGAGCTTCATCCCCAACTATTCGGAGTTCTACGAGGTGCGCTGGTTCGAGTCGGGGGCAAACGCGCCGCTCGGCGAGGTAGAGCTCGCGGGCCGGAGGGTGCCCTTCGGGACCGATCTGCTCTTCACGCTCAACGGCGTGGGATTCGGCATGGAGATATGCGAGGATCTGTGGACGCCCGTGCCGCCGTCGTCGTACCAGGCCGTGGGAGGCGCCGAACTGCTGTTCAACCTCTCGGCGTCGCCCGAGGTGATAGGCAAGCACGACTATCTGGTCGATCTGGTCCGCCAGCAGTCGGCCCGCACGTCGTCGGCATACGTATACGTCTCGTCGGGATTCGGCGAATCGTCGACCGATCTGGTCTTCGCGGGCAACGGCATAATCGCCGAAAACGGCTCGGTGATTGCCTGCGCCGAACGGTTCGACATAAGCGAGCGGATGGTTACGGCCGACATAGACATAGAGTATCTGCGCACGCAGCGCCGCCGACGCAACACCTACACCGCCGACGGGAATCTGCCCCGATACCGCACGGTCGACATTCGCGAGGATGCGCCCGCTTCGGACGATGCCGAGCGCCGCGTGGATCCCATGCCGTTCGTGCCGCACGATGCGACGGACCGCCGCCGCCGATGCGAAGAGATTTTCGCCATACAGACCCACGGATTGGCCAAGCGACTGACGCACACGGGGTGCCGATGCGCCGTGATAGGCATATCGGGAGGTCTCGATTCTACCCTCGCGCTGCTGGTCGCCGTACGCACGTTCGACAAGCTGGGGCTCGACCGCAAAGGCATAATAGGCATCACCATGCCCGGATTCGGCACCACAGACCGCACCTACAACAACGCCGTGACCCTGATCCGCGAGCTGGGGATAACGCTGCGCGAGATACCCATCGCCGCGGCGTGCCGCCAACACTTCGCCGACATAGGGCTGCCCGAGGGCGACCGTTCGGTGACATACGAAAACTCGCAGGCGCGCGAGCGCACGCAGATATTGATGGACGTGGCCAACATGGAGGGCGGAATGGTGATAGGTACGGGCGACCTTAGCGAGCTCGCGCTCGGATGGGCCACCTACAACGGCGACCACATGTCGATGTACGGCGTGAACGGTTCGGTGCCCAAGACCCTCGTGCGTCACATGGTGGAGTGGGTGGCGTCGACCGAAGAAAACGCGGCCGTGCGCGAGGCGCTGTCGGACGTGGCGGCCACCCCCGTAAGTCCCGAGCTGCTGCCCGCGGACGAGAACGGCGAGATAGCGCAGAAGACCGAGGATCTGGTAGGCCCCTACGAGCTGCACGACTTCTATCTCTACAACTTCGTGCGGCAGGGATTCTCGCCCGCCAAGATACTTTTCCTCGCCGAAAAAGCGTTCGAAGGAAGATACGACAGAGCGACGATGATAAAGTGGCTGCGGACATTTTTCCGCCGCTTCTTCGCCCAGCAGTTCAAACGCTCGGCACTGCCCGACGGGCCCAAGGTGGGCAGCGTGTCGCTCTCGCCGCGCGGCGACTGGCGCATGCCGTCGGATGCCTCGGCGGCGCTGTGGCTCGCCGAATGCGAAAAATTGGAGTAATGCCGAAAACTTGTAAATTATGAAACCGTATAAAAGATCGATTGTCTTCATGATGCTGTGCGCCGCGACGATTTGCTGCGGCGATACCGACGCACAGTCGCTGCAAAGCCTGCTCAAGATATTCGGAGGCTCGAAAACCGAGCAGAAAGCGGAACCGAAAACGGAGATTCCCGCCGCCGAGCAGTTGCAGGGGCGATGGGTATACCAAGCGTTGGACATGACCTACACTGGCGACAGCACCATTGCGTCAGTGGCTGTAGCGTCGGCCAAAACGCAGCTGTCGACGGTGGCCGACAAATCGGGCCTCGTGGCGGGACGCGATTACATGGAGTTAGGCGCCGACGGCACGGCGAAACTCGTCAGCGGCGAGCGCACAGCGACGGCCTCGTACAGCTATCGGCCCGATGACGGCAAGATGACCGTCGGCATGGAGCACGGCGGGAAGAAAGTCGCGCTGACGGCCGAAGTCGGGATCACGGACGGCAAGCTGCGGATCATGTTCGATGCGGCGCAGCTCGTGGCCGAGGCCGAGAAACACTCCGACTCGCTGAAAGAGAACACCTATTTTCAGATGTTGAAGGCAATGACCGAGAAATACCCCGGGATAATGGTCGGGGCAGTTTTCGGGAAGTAAGAAAATGAAGTCCTGCTTGAGAGATTCAAGCAGGACTTCGAATTATTTCGATATCGCTGCGCGATATCGGCAGTTCGCCGCCGCCCCACGCGGCGGACTGCAACTCGCTTTACGCTCGTGCGCGTCCTCCGCCGTCGGCGAACATCTGATTTCTACTTTATATACACCTCAAGCAGTTTCGCCTTGCCGCTCAGTTCCACCGAATCGGCTTCTGCGGGGATCATCACCAGATCGAGCGGGCCGATATGCTCCGTCGCGTCGCCCATCCTGATCGACGCCTCGCCTTCGGCGCAGATGTAGAGCACGAACGAATCGAGCGACATGTAGTCACGCTCGCACGTGCCGTCCAGCGCGATTATGTTGGTGGTGAAATAGGGGCAGTCGACCATGGTCACCGACTCGTTGGTCTTGGGCGAATATTTCATGTGGCACGCCCCGCCGTCGCGCGAGAAATCTATGGCGTCCACGGCCAGCGCGGTGTGCAACTCGCGCGGACGGCCTTCGGCATCGGTACGGTTCCAGTCGTAGATGCGGTACGTCACGTCCGACGTCTGCTGGATCTCCAGCACCTCGATGCCCTTTCCGAGCGCATGGACCGTACCCGCGGGGATGAAGAAGACGTCGCCCGCCTTTACCTCCACACGGTTCAGAATCTCGGGCAGGCGGTCCTCGTTGACAGCCGCGATGTACTGCTCACGCGTGATGGAGGTATCCTTGAAGCCGACGTAGAGCGCAGCCCCGGGTTCGCAGTCCACCACGTACCACATTTCGGTCTTGCCGTAGGAGTTGTGGCGCTCGGCGGCCAGTTCGTCGTCGGGATGCACCTGCACCGAGAGAACGTCGTGGCAGTCGAGGCTTTTGACAAGCAGCGGGAAAGTGAGTCCGTAACGGTCGTAGATCTTGTCGCCGACCAGATTGCCCATGTAGACCTCGATGATCTCCTCGAGATTGTTGCGTTTCAAAAAGCCGTTGGCCACGACCGAGACGTCGCCCGTCACGGCCGACAGCTCCCAGCTCTCGCCGTAGGACTTCTGCGGATCGATATTCGCGGCCTTGCCTGCCTTGGCCTTCGCAAGCAGCTCCTTGCCGCCCCACAGCCTCTCTTTCAGACGAGGGACGAATTTTACGGGATATAGCATAAAGTACCTTAAAATTTATAATTAATCGAACAAAGCCTCCACGCGAGCCACCACATCGTCGGCCGTCGCGTCGAGCGGGAAAACGATATCGGGTTTCAGCTCATGCACCTCGTGGTCGGCCTTGAAACGCTTCTCGCCCGCACCCGTAATGTTCAGCATGATGACGGCATCGGGATCGATGCGTCCCGCCTCGACCTCCTTAATGAGCGAAGCGGTGGCCACGGCAGCCGCGGGATGGATGTCCACACCCTCGGTCTGCTCGAAAATCCGTGCCGCCTTGCGCGCCTGCGCGTTAGTAACCACCAGCACATTGCCGTCGGTAGCCTTGAGCGCATCGAACAGACCGCCCTTGATGCCGTAAGGCGGCTTGCGGTTCGACAGCACCTTGGCGTCGATTATCGAGGCGTCGCGGCGGGCCTTGTCGGCATCGTAGGGCAACATGGCACGTGAATCGGCACGCCATGCGTCGTACATGGGCACGAACGGCGCGTTCTGCGACACCATGAGCCGCATTACATTGTCACCGTAAGAGCCGTCCTCGACAAGACGCATGTTGGCCTCCCACGCCGCAATGGCGCCCGTACCGCTGCCCACGGCCTGAAAATAGTAGTCGGGGATGCGGCCGATGGTCGTCACGGCCGACAGCACGGTAGTGGCCATGCCGTCGCGGCGCGCCACGTTCTTGGCACCGCCCTCGGCGTAGAAACGCGGAGACTTCAGCAGCATGTCGCCCAGACGGATGGCATCGAAATAGTCGCCGCCCTTCTCGCAGGCTATGAGCTTCACGCACGGGTTCAACGGCTTCTCGAACCACATGGCCGACAGGTTGTCGGCAGGCACCGACAGCAGCAGGCGGATGTTGTTCTCCGAACATACCTTGGCGAACGCACGGGCCGTATTTCCCGCCGAAGCGACCACGAGAATGCGATCCTCGTCGCACTTGGCGCGGCCGCACACGCTGTAAGCCTCGGTCTCCTTGAACGAGCACGTGGTCATGCCCGCGCCGCGCTCGGGGCAGTAGCCGTTGAGCGTGATGTAGAGGTTGCGGAGTCCCAGATGCTCGCCCAGCCCCTTGCTGAGGTAGGTAACGGGAGCCGCCGAGCCCTTCAGCATGCGGTTGACGGGCAGCCAGTCGCAGAATTTGTAAAGGCCGTAGCCGTCCTCCTTAACGTTGAGTTTCTTGCACTTGTAGACGGCTCTCACGAGCGAGGGTTCCTCGCATCCGCGGTATTCGAGAGTCCATCCCGTATCCGCAAACTCATCGCCCGTGGCAACGCACATGAGCGAATAGGCGGTAGCTTCAATATTATCCATTCGAGTTGAGTTATATGCGTTATTATGATTTTCCGAAATGCAAATTTAGCAATTTTACGGCAATCCGACCATCGTTGCAAGTATAAATATTTCGATGCGGTCATCACACCCAGAAAACTGCGCCGCGAAGCGGCGTTATCTTCGGCGGCTCGCGCCTAAAGCGCGACCCCCGCAGCCGCCGAAGATAAATTCCGCAGTTCTACGGTTCGGCGGAGTCGCGCAGTTCCCGCACGGCGAACAAAATATGATTGAATTTTGCGAATAAATATTTATTGATTACATTTGTTGAGATATAAAAACTGCTAAAACCGTTCGACATGAAACGAATACTACTTTGCGCCGCCCTGTGCGTCGCCGCGCTGAGCGTTTCGGCTCAGAAGAAAGACTGGGCGCAATTCGGCCGCTACGCCGAAGCCAATGCCAAAATCGCCGCCGCACCCGCCGTGGTGTTCATGGGCAACTCCATAACCGACAACTGGGCTCGGATGGACCCCGACTTCTTCGCGAAGAACAACTTCGCGGGCCGAGGCATCAGCGGACAGACCTCGTCGGAGATGCTCGTGCGATTCCGCCGCGACGTAATAGACCTGCACCCCAAGGCTGTGGTGATACTCTCGGGAACCAACGACGTGGCGCAGAACAACGGCTACATATCGCCCGAGAACACGTTGGGCAACATAGCCTCGATGTGCGAGCTGGCCAAAGCCAACGGCATAAAGGTGATTCTCTGCTCGGTGACGCCCACTTCGGTATTCGGATGGAGACGCGAGATAGAACCCGCGCAGAAGATACGCGACCTGAACAAGCTCATAAAGGCCTATGCCGAGCAGAACAAGATCCCCTATCTCGACTACTACCCCGCTCTGACCGACGAAAAGGGAGGTCTGCCCGCCAAATGGAGCAACGACACGTGCCACCCCAATCTGGAGTGCTACCGTACGGTGATGGAGCCGATGGTGTGCGATGCGATAAGCAAGGTGCTGAAGATAAAGCGTGCGAAGATGTATCTGCCTGCCGAGGCGGAGTAACGACGCATACCATGCACAAAACGGAATGGAGATCCTTCGGGATCTCCATTCGTTTTTAATTTTCGGGCAGCAGCCTGCGGTGACCGCCAACGAGGCCCAGCCGAGTTGCGGGCCTCCGCGGGGCGAGGCTGCGGCCCACACGACTCTAAAGAGTCGCAATCAGATGATCTTGTCCAGCGAATCGAGAGTCTTGCGTATCTCCGACTCGGGGACATCGTAATCCACTAACTTGTTCTCGAAATACTGCTCGTAGGCATACAGATCGATCAGACCGTGACCCGAGAGGTTGAACAGAATGGTCTTCTCCTTGCCTTCCTCCTTGGCGCGCTTCGCCTCGCGCACAGCCACGGCGATGGCGTGCGTAGACTCGGGTGCGGGGATAATGCCCTCGCTCTTGGCGAACATCATGCCTGCGGCGAAGGTCTCCAGCTGCTGCACCGACGTGGCCTCCATAAGTCCGTCCTTGTAGAGCTGGCTTACGATGGGTCCCGCACCATGGTAGCGCAGACCGCCCGCGTGGATGTCCGACGGCTGGAAATTGTGGCCCAGGGTATACATCGGCATGAGAGGCGTCATGCCTGCCGTGTCGCCGAAGTCGTACTGGAACTCGCCGCGGGTGAGTTTGGGGCACGAAGCCGGCTCCACCGCGATCACGCGGGTCTTCTTGCCGTCGCAGAGGTTGCGGCGCAGGAACGGGAATCCTATGCCCGCGAAGTTCGAGCCGCCGCCGAAGCAGCCGATCACGATATCGGGATCGTCGCCCGCCATCTCCATCTGACGCAACGCTTCCTCGCCTATGACGGTCTGGTGCAGAAGCACGTGGTTCATCACGCTGCCCAGACAATAGCGGGTGGTCTCGCCATGCGCGAGGGCGATCTCCACGGCCTCCGAGATGGCGATGCCGAGGTTGCCCGAGCAATCGGGGTCGGCGGCGAGGATATCGCGGCCTGCCTGCGTGGTGGTGCTCGGCGAGGGAATCACGTCGGCGCCCCATGCGTTCATCAGAAGTTTGCGGTAGGGTTTCTGGTGGTAGCTCACCTTGACCATGTAGACGCGCAGATCGATGTTGAAATACTGGCAGGCCAAAGCCATCGCACTGCCCCACTGTCCGCCGCCTGTCTCCGTAGAGAGATACTTTATGCCCTGCTTGGCGTTGTAGTAGGCCTGGGGAATGGCAGTGTTGGGCTTGTGAGAACCCGCAGGCGAAACACCCTCGTTCTTGAAATAGATCTTGGCGGGCGTATCGAGCAGCTTTTCGAGATTGCGTGCACGTACCACGGGAGTGGGTCGCCATATCTTATATAAATCCTGAACCTGATCGGGAATTTCGATGTAACGCTCCGTCGACATCTCCTGCTTCACCAGTTCCTCGCCGAAGATGCAGCTCATGGCCTCGGCCGTAACGGGTTTCTTGGTGCGCGGGTCGAGGGCGGGCAGAGGCTTGTTGGGCATGTCGGCCACGATGTTGTACCATGCCTTCGGCATCTCGCTCTCGGGCAATACGAATTTCTTTGTTTCCATTACCTTTTACTCTTTAATGCTAAGTATACAAAAAAAGGCCATCGCTCTTACGAACAATGGCCTTCGAATCTTTATCTTCCTTTCACGCATATCATGCAAGTTCAACGTCATTGTTCTTTATCGACAATGAACGCCACCACATGTTATGTATACCGCGAATCATAATATTCTGTTCTTTGATGCAAATATAACGATATTTTTTATACCGACAAAATTCCGCCCGTTTTTTTGCATTTTTTATTTCGTGGCGAACTTCAGGCCGTCGAGCTTGTTCCACTCGCCGCGGGTGAAGTCGGGAACGGCAACGGGCATGCTGTTGTGCTTGGCCGAAGTGGCCGACAGCTCGCCGATGCACGACCACTCGGCCGCATCGTAGACATCCTGATCGAGCGGCAGACCGTTCTGCAAGCAGTAGATCAGACGGTAGTCCATCACGAAATCCATACCGCCGTGGCCGCCCACCTGCTTGGCCTTCTCCTCGATCTCGCGGTGGATGGGGTGCTTGTAGGCCTCCAGCACGGCAGCCTGCACCTCGGGCGATACGAATCCGTGGGGATTGACGCTCGCGCCCTCGGGGAGCACGTCGGCGGGAATCTGACCCGGCATGAAGGTGAAGCCGCTGATGGGATACTTGTTGGCGAATCCGAGCGAGCCCGTCAACTGGTAGAGGCGGTTGTAGGGGCGCGGAGTGTAGACATTGTGCTGAATCTCGATGGTCTGGCCCTTCTCGGTCTGAACCAAAGTGACGGTGTGGTCGCCGTTGGCGAACTCGGTCGATCCCATCTTCTCCTTGGCCTTGGCCAGACCGTTGACCGACTTGGTGTCCATGGAAACCAGATGGGTCAGACGGTTGCCGCGGTGGATGTTGAGAGCCTGGCAGCAGGGACCGAAGCCGTGGGTGGCGTAAACGTCGCCGCGGTGCTTCTGGTTGAAATCCAGACGCCAGTTGTTGTGATAGTCATCCCAGTAGTCCGACAAGTTGTGGATGTAGGCACCCTCGGCATGAACGATCTCGCCGAAAAGGCCCTGCTGAGCCATATTGAGGCAGGTGAGCTCGAAGAAGTCGTAGACGCAGTTTTCGAGCATCATGCAGTGGCGGCGCGTACGCTCCGAGGTGTCGACCAGCTGCCAGCACTCGGCGACATTGGTGGCGGCGGGAACCTCCACGGCAACATGCTTGCCGTGCTCCATGGCGTAGACGGCCAAAGGCACGTGGTTCACCCAGTCGGTGGCTATATATATAAGGTCTACGTCGTCGCGCTCGCACAACTCCTTGTAGGCCTCGGGACCCACGTACTCGTCGGCCTTGGGACGACCCGCATCCTCCAGCGTTTTCTGACACTTGGCCACGTTGTCGGCCTCGAGGTCGCACAGACCCTTGATCTCAACGCCGTCGAGGTGGGTGAAGCGGTTCACCGCGGCGGGACCGCGCATGCCGAGTCCGATGAATCCCACGCGGACCACGGGAATGGGGTCGGCGGCGAATCCGAGCATCGACTCCTGACCTGCGGCGCGCGCAGGCTCGTCGAACACGATCATGCCGTCCTTGAACTTGTAATTGTCGCCAGACGCAGTAGAACCGCATCCGTCGCAGCAACTCTGCATCGCGAGGCCCGCAAGCAGGGCGGCGCACAGAATGAACAAACGATTTATCTTCATAAACTTAAATATTTAGGTATTGGTTTATTCGGTTTTCTCGGCATTCGCGTCGGCGAGAGCATGTTTGCCGTAATTGTAGCCGTAGTGGTCGAACAGCTCGGCAAGATGATGCAGGCGCTTCACGAACGAACCGTAGTCCTTGTTGGGATAGCTCCACCCCACCTCGGCTATGGCGCTCAGGCGCGGCAAGGCCATGTACTGCGCATGGTCGTACTCGGAAATGTATTCCGTCCACAGATTGCCCTGCACGCCGAGGATGTATTTGCGCTCGGCGTCGTTGAGCTGGTCGTAGGGATCGAGCGAGTAGGTCTTCTCCAGAGGCAGGTAGCCGCCGATAGACAGAGGTTCGTTCTTCGTGTCGCGACTCTGGTAGTAATCGAGATAGCAATGGGTGTTGGGAGCCATGATGACGTGGTTGCCCTGCTTGGCGGCCTTGATGCCGTACTGCGGGCCGCGCCATGCCATCACCGTGGCGCTCGGCGTGACGCCACCTTCGAGGATCTCGTCCCATCCGATGATCTTGCGGCCGTGGTCATTGAGGAACTTCTCCACGCGGGCCGTCACGTAGGACTGCAATTCGGCCTCGTTTTTGAGCCCCTCGGCCTTCATGCGCTTGCGGCAGTCGGGACATTTGTGCCAAACGGTCTTGGGACACTCGTCGCCGCCGATGTGGATATACTCCGACGGGAAGAGATCCATGACCTCGGTGAGCACGTCCTCCAGGAAAGTGAACGACTGCTCCTTGCCCGGGCAGATCACGCGCTCGTCGATACCCCACCACGTGAGAACCTCGTACTGCTCGCCCGTGCATCCCAATTCGGGATAGGCGGCCAGTGCAGCCACCGAGTGGCCCGGGATCTCGATCTCGGGGATCACGGTTATGAAACGTTCGGCGGCGTACTTCACCACGTCGCGCACCTCATCCTGCGTGAAATAGCCTCCGTAGGGCTTACCGTCCTGACCCTCGTTGCGGCCCACGGGCGACGACTTGCGGACGCTGCCGATCTCGGTGAGCTTGGGATATTTCTTTATCTCGATGCGCCATCCCTGGTCGTCGGTAATATGCCAATGTAATCGGTTCATGTTATGCAAAACCATCATATCGATAAACTTCTTCACCTCGTCTACCGTGAAAAAATGGCGGCACACATCGAGATGTACCCCCCGGTAACCGAAACGCGGCTCGTCTTCTATCCCGACAGCGGTTAATACGGGAACACTGTTCGCCTTTACAGGGATAGCCTTGCGCAACGTTTGTATGCCATAGAATACGCCTGCCTCACTTGCCCCGGCAATCACTACTCCGCTGGCAGACACATTCACACGGTACCCTTCCGGATTTTTAATACTCGAATCTAATTGTAACGTTACATTTTTCTTCCCGCGCGAACCGGTTTCCACCCGGTAATCCCGTCCGGTAGCCGCTTTCAGGTAATCCGCCAGAAACAAAGCGTTGTGGCGCATTGCCTCGTTCTCTCCCGGGTAAACAATACACACGCCATCATCCAACACGAATTCCCCGCCTGAAAAATTCTCCCGGATTTCCAGCGGGGCAGGAATAATTTCGTAACACGCCTCACTCTTTCTCTCTGAACACGCTAAAAACCAGCCGGCTAAAGCAATCACGCTGACTGTTCTAAATAAATTTTTCATAATAACCATTTCATAACTACAAAAATAACACATGCAAATAAAATAGCAAACACGTGCCCGAAGTAATAGGAGAATAATATAAAACGCCATCTCTTTTTTTACCGGTGTTTCGCTTTTAACAAGACCGGATTCGGTTCGGCTGTCGTTCCTGAGTCGTAGGCTTCCTGGGCGTTTCCAGTTCATTGAATAATTTCCCGGTTTGTTGCAGGAGATTTTTTTAATTTTTTCTACCTTTACTGCAATTTTGGTGATGTAATAGATTTCATCCGTTACATAAAAGGGAATCCGGTGAGAATCCGGAATAGTGCCCGCTACTGTGAATCCCGTAATTGATAAGTTTCTTATGCCACTGTCCAATGGAGGATGGGAAGGTCGCTTTTCAGGGATAAGTCAGGAAACCTGCCGGAATTATACAGAAAATAAGCATTCCCGGGGTCAGAAATGTGATCGTTAAATGTCTAATTTTCTATCGATTAATGAAAAAGTGGTGTGCGCTGACAAGCGTTTTGTTGTTTGTCATTGGTCAGGTATGGTCGCAAACGACTATCAGCGGTAAAGTGGTGAGTGTTGAATCCGGGAATCCGGTAGATGGTGCCAATATCCGGGTAGACCATAGTCTTGCGGGTTGTTCGACCAATGCTAAAGGAGAGTTTGTCCTTCGGAATCTGCCCGAAGGAACCCATGAGTTGCGGGTGACTCATGTCAGTTATGCTCCCAGATCGGTTACGGTAAAGAGCGGGGAAAGCCAGGTCGTTGTGCAATTGGAAAACAGCTACATCAATATCGGTCAGGTTGTAGTCACCGGAACGGGAACACACCGGCGGATGAAAGACAGCCCGGTGCCGGTATCGGTTATTACGGCTCAGGATATCCGGGAAGCCAACCTCTCGACCATGGAAGAAGTATTGACTAAGATGAATGCTTCGTTTGCTTTTGTGACGAGCGGTATGGGGACAACCATGAGTTTGAACGGCCTGAATGACGATTATATACTGGTGTTGGAAAATGGGCGCCGGCTGGCCGGGGATGACCGGATTTCCCGTATCAATGTCGCTAACATCAAGCGGGTCGAGATTTTGAACGGTGCTGCCTCGGCGCTTTATGGAAGCGATGCGATAGGAGGGGTGATCAATATTATTACCGACGATGCGAAGAATGTGATGCAGGTTTCCAGTGATACCCGTTATGGGAGTAAGGGGCGTTTCTCGGAGGCTGTGAATGCAGATTTTAATCAGGGTAAATTCGGTTCGTATACCTCTTATCAACGCTTGCAGGCCGACGGATGGCAATTGAATGCTTTGGAGGCTGCTTATGCGACGGATAAAGAGACAAAACGGAAATATCGTAATCAAAACAACAGTTAACGATGGCGGAATTGACATTGCAGGTCTTGTTAAAAACAACGGCAAAGGTAATGT
>ERZ827168.1727-NODE-1727-length-28734-cov-3.642526_pt1 | contig 28734 bp, 20 predicted proteins | sample MGYA00519868_ERZ827168 | MGnify/ENA primary metagenome ERZ827168 (study PRJEB31778, sample SAMEA3449271) | human gut metagenome | biome: human gut; feature: human-associated habitat; material: faeces | place: United Kingdom | collected 2010/2012 ...
TTTTCGAATTTCTTACCGCTTTTGTCGGTACGATCGCTTTCGCCCTGCTCTTTCAGGTACCAAAGGAATATTATGTAAACTGTGGTCTGGCCGGTGGCTGTGGCTGGATCTGCTACAAGTTACTGCTAGCTGGCTGCGGGCTCTTCGGTTCCACCTTTTTTGCCACGGTTCTTGTCGTTTTTCTCTCCAGGCTCAGTGCGGTCCGGCGCCACTGTCCGGTGACGATCTTTCTCGTTGCAGGCATCTTCCCGCTGGTTCCGGGAGCAGGGATCTACTGGACTGCCTATTATGTCGTGACAGATCAGCTGGCCAAAGCTTCCGACCGTGGATTCCAGACTTTGAAGATCGCGGTGGCGATCGTGCTTGGCATCCCGTTTGTCTTTGAATTTCCACAAAAGTGGTTTCGCTGGGCGGAGCGCGGTACGGCTGCCGGTAACTGATCCGCACACAGGACTTTTTCAACTGCAATCTCCCACGACCGACACAGAATCCAGATACATCCAGCAGTGTTCTACGCATCTTATGTAAGCAAATTGATTCACCAGATCAATTTTTAATATGCAATGCATCAAAAAAACATGCATACAGGATTTTTTCGCTTCTGTATGCATGCTTTTTCTTTGTGGTGATATAATTTTACAATTTTATTTTCGCATTATGGCTTTTCTGACATTTCTACGGATACGCTTCGGTATTTCTTCTCTGTCCCCGCAGATTCTTACGCTTCCACAACTACCTTGCAACCCGAAAGGCTCTTCACCGTATAATTTCCGTTTCCGCCTTCCACATGCAGGTGAATCTCATCTCCCACACGTTTCGCAGTCACCGTCATCACCGTCTCTCCTTTCAGATCCGGTATCTCAGTTTTCGCTTCGGCTCCCTCATCAAACGCGGATACCAGAAGGCTAACACCATCCGCATAATCATAATCCGGTTTCTGGTCATTATTGCCCAAAGCAAGCACTGTATTTGGACGGATCATCAGTGGCAGACTGTGATAATCATGCGTCTCTTTCTGCCATTTTCCTCCGCTCACATCTGCTCCGGTGATCAGATTATACCAGGTTCCCTCCGGCAGATAATACTGCACTTCACCGTTCTCTTTAAAGATCGGAGCCACCAGCAGAGAATCGCCGAACATATACTGCCGATCCAGGGTATCACATGCACGATCCTCCGGGAAATCCAGGAACATCGGGCGCAGCACCGGACGGCCTTCTTTGTGTGAACGCACAGCCTGCCCGTACAGGTATGGCATAAGACGACATTTCAGATTGACAAACTCCCGCAGAATATCACATGCCTCTTCATCAAACAACCATGGCACACGGTAAGAAGACGAACCGTGCAGCCGGCTGTGAGAACTTAACAGGCCAAACTGGCACCAGCGTTTGTAGATGTCCGCCGGTGCGGTACTCTCGAATCCACTGATATCATGACTCCAGAAACCAAATCCACCCAGAGACAGAGAAAGTCCTCCACGAAGAGTCTCTGCCATGGAAACATAGCTTGCAGAACAGTCACCGCCCCAGTGTGCCGGGAACTGCTGACCACCGACGGTGGCAGAACGCGCGAACAGTACAGCTTCGCCGGTTCCTCTCTCACGCTCCAGTAATTCGAAAACTGCCTGATTATACAGATAAGTATAGTAATTATGCATTTTCACCGGATCGGAATGGTCAAAATACTCGATTTCTTTCACCGGGATTCTCTCACCAAAATCAGTTTTAAAGCAATCCACGCCCATATCCAGCAGCGTCTTTAACTTTCCCTGATACCATGCCACAGCATCCGGATTCGTAAAATCAACCAGTCCCATTCCGGCCTGCCAGTTATCAGTCTGCCATACGCCCTTTCCATCCGCGCGCTGCAACAGATATCCGTGCTTGGCACCATCTTTAAAGAACGACGTTCCCTGCGCAATGTACGGATTGATCCACGCACAGATTTTCAGGCCTTTCTCATGATAACGTTGCAGTGTGCCTTTGATATCCGGGAAACAGTCCTTGTCCCACTCAAAATCGCACCAGTGGAAGCCCTTCATCCAGAAGCAGTCAAAATGAAAGACACTGAGCGGAATGCCGCGGTCGATCATTCCATTGATAAAGGAGCTCGTCGTCTCCTCATCATAATTTGTCGTAAAGGAGGTGGACAGCCACAGACCAAACGACCATGCCGGCGGAAGTGCCGGAAGCCCGGTCAGCGCTGTATAGTTCTTTAAGATCTGCTTCGGTGTCGGTCCATAGAAGAAATAGTAGGACAGCTGCTCACCCGGCACAGAAAATCCGACATACTCAACCTTTTCGCTCGCCACCTCAAAGGATACATTATCAGAACTGTCTACAAATACACCATATCCTCTGTTTGTCATATAAAACGGAATACTTTTATAGGCGATCTGGGACGCAGTACCGCCGTCCTCATTCCACGTATCGACACTCTGTCCGTTTTTCACAAACGCGGTAAAGCGTTCTCCCAGTCCATAGACGCATTCGCCGACACCAAGTGACAGCTCCGTCACCATATACGGCTCATGACGCTCGGTCAGATAATTGGCCTCCGGAAGCATTGTGGACGGCTGGCGGTCCCAGCGCATATAGCCCAGATTCCGGAATCCGCAGCTCGTCAGCATCTTTCCGTCTGCCTCAAAGGAATATCGGAAATTTTTGCGGTCCACGCGTACCTGCACCGCACCTGCATCCAGAAATGCCTCGTCGTCCGTGATCTGTACCTCCGGCTCGATCAGCTCTTCATGCTTTTCATACTGTGGAAGATGATTGTCGTATCCCTCATAATGCCATGCCCGCACGGAAATCGTCCCGGCAGCGCATGCCTTGAATTCGATCGTAATCGTCGGCATATTTAAGGTATCACCTCTGTGATTGATCGCACCTGTCGGCGCTACGATCCGCATACCACCCGGAATCTTATCCACCGCATAAGCCTGTGTCGCAAACAGACCATTCGCACGCTCACTGCGCAGCCAGTATCCTTCTGTAAATTTCATTCGTAAAGCCCTCCTTTTTCTATTCATATTCCGCAATCCTTCAGCCTGTTTTGCCTGTAATTTTTTTCCTTTATACAAGCTGCTTCCGCTGAAATAATGCAGTATTTATCTATCTCTTTTGTACCATGTTCCGTTCTTCGTGTCTATGTTTTTTTTGCATATTTCCGCTCATTTTTCTGCGAAAAATGGCTGCTTTTCGGTGTTTTGCCCACAACTGATGCCTACGAATTGCTCCGCTGCGAAGCAGCTCCCGCAATTCTGCAAACATCATCATCTTATACCGCAAAAAACGGATCCTGCATCCGCAGCTCAGACGACAACGCGAACCGCGGTACAGAACCCGCTCTTTTCATTGTAATATCAGCCTTTGACCGCTCCTGCGACCATACCCTTGATGATCTGTCTGCTGAATGCAAAGTACAGAACCACGATCGGCGCCATGGTCAGCAGCATTGCCGCCATCTGCTTTGGATAGTCTGATGCAAACTGTCCCTTGAACTGTGTCAGCGCAAGCGGCACGGTCTGCAGCCCGACGTCCTTAATCAGAACAAGTGCGAAGGAGAATTCATTCCAGCAGCTGAATACCTGAATGATTGCCACCGTCACGAGGATCGGACGGCAGATCGGGAAAATGATCGTCCAGAGCGTGTGCGTGAAGTTGCTGCCGTCGATGGCGGCCGCCTCCTCCAGGTCAACCGGAACAGTCTTGACAAATCCTTCTACCAGGAAAATTCCCATCGGAAGTCCGAAGGAAACATACGGCAGAAGCAGAGTAAACCACTGGTTGGAAATATTGCACTTTTTAAATACAACATAGATCGGAACGAGCAGAGAGTGAATCGGGATCAGCATGCCCATCAGGAACATAACATACAGGACACGGTTCAGCTTAAAGCGCACCCGCGCGAGGATGTAGCCTACGATAAAGCTGAATGCAACGATCAGCAGAATCGATAACGCTGTCGTCCGGAAGCTGTTGAACATAGATTCCGGAAGGTGATAATCCGGATTGGTCAGGATTCTCGTGTAGTTGATAAGCGTCGGGCTCTTCGGCAGTCCGACAATGTCTGCGTTAAATGCCCGCTTTTCCTTCAGTGAGGAATAAAGCATCCACACGATCGGGAAAATACAGGAAAGCGAGAAAATCCAGAGGAGCAGATTCATAAAAAAGCCAAGCAGACCCTTTTTTGCTTTGTGTGCACCGGCACTCTTCGTCTTAGCCATTTTACTTCGCCTCCTTTTCTCTTGTGGCATACTTGATCAGCGCCTGTGAACCGCCGATTACGAGCAGCGACAGAACGAAGATTCCAACGGAAATACAGCTGCCGTAACCCATGTTGCTTTGGTTGAAGGAAATCTGGTATCCATACATCGCCATAACCATGGATGCCGTACCGGGTCCGCCCTTTGTCATAACGAAGATATTATCAAAGGCCTTCATGTTACCCGCGATACAGAGCGTGATACATACCAACATTGTATTCTTGATCAGCGGAAGTGTAATGTATACTGCCTTCTGAAATCCGTTTGCACCATCAATCTCCGCACTCTCAAAAATATCGGTGGAGATGGATGCGATCGCAGAAAGGATAATAACCATATAATATCCGATATACTGCCAGATCAGGGGGATCGTAACAAGCAGCATCACGAGCTTTGTATTGTTTAACCATACCTGACACAGATCCTTTCGTCCGATCGCAGTCAGGAACCAGTTGATTATTCCATATTTGTTGTGGTAAATCATATTCCAGATCAATCCGATACATACCGCAGAGATCGTGCTCGGGAAAAATCCGAACGTACGATGGATCGTCTTGCAGTGTACCAGCTTGGAATTTACCATCATAACAAGGACAAAGGCAATTCCGATCTGTCCGATAATACATGCGATAACCAGATAAATATTATGTCCGAACGCCTCCCAGAAGGTGCCGTCCGCAAAAAGCTTTGTGTAATTCTCGATTCCGATGAAGGTCTTCTGAGGTCCGCCCTTCCACTCGAAAAAGCTGTAAACAAATGCCGTAATCAGCGGCACAAATACCGTAAATATGAACATTGCTACAGGAACCATCAGATACAAAACAACCGTTCTTGTCTTTGGTTTGATTGCATTTAACATATTCTCTCTCCTTCCTGCTGTCGGCAGCCAGATGGAAGTCCCGACTCCTGGTTCTTCCAGATATGATACAAGGCCGCTCTGCCCGCTGCCGCAGGCAGAACGGCCTCATGTCTTTATGACGCTCCTCTTAGAGCAGCTGCTTTATTTATCCTCTTCTTTGCCGAAGACCGGAGTCTTTCCCGTCTTTATACCGGAATTAATAGTTCTCCTCGTATGCCTTCTGTGCATTTGCCGCTACATCCTCCGGTGCGATTTCACCGTTCATCATGCTCTGCAGATCGGTATTCAGAACGTCCCAAACAGCGTTTGTGATGTAGGAATCATAGATCTCGCACGGCTCTGTATCAACATAGGAATAGTTGTAGAAGTCCTGAGTGATCTGGTCAAACTGGGAAAGGTCAACATCGCCAACCTTGGTCAGTCCGCCAAGTGCATAATTCTCTGCTACATAGCTTGCAAATGCCGGTCCGGTAACTTCCTGTGCCAGATCGATTGCTGCTGCGAGCTTATCCGGATCATCAGCGAGCTTGGAATTAATTGCTACTGCATATCCAAGACCGATGTTCTGAGAATTCGGAGCCTCGGTTGCGTCTGCCGGCTGCGGAAGAACTGCAAAGCCCATGTTATTCCATTTCTCTTCATCGCTTTCCTTCAAAGTAGCCCAGATGTAAGACTCATCCCAGTTACCGCCGATGAATGCTGCTGCATCGCCTGAGATATAGTACTCACGAGCATCTTCGTTTGTAACTGCGTTGAAGTCTTCATTGAAAATGTCAGTCTCATTAAAGAGATGCTGTGTCTCCTTCAGAGCTTTTACAAATGCTTCATCTGTAAATGCTGCGCCATCCTTGTTGATCAGGCTCAGGAACCAGTCCGGTCCGGTGTAGCGGTTTCCTAAGGTTGACAGGAAGTCTGAGTTCGCCTGCCACTTTCCGCCGTTACCGAATGCTACGGTCGTGATGCCCTGTCCGTTGAAGTACTCTGCTGCCTTCTCAACATCTTCCCAGGTCGTCGGGAATGCATCGTATCCGGCTTCCTTCCACATTGCCTTGTCATAGATCACAACGGTGCAGGTACCGCCTGTCAGTACCGGATATCCATAAATGGAATCGCCGTCTGTAAACGGTGTGAAATAATTCTGTACGTAATCATTATAATACGGAGAAGCCTTAATCGTATCGGTCAGATCCATGATCAGTCCCTGCTTAGCCCAGTCCTTCGTATTCATACCCTGAAGCAGGAATACATCCGGGAGGTCACCGGCTGCTGCCAGTGTTGCGATCTGGGTCTTGTACTCTGCGTTTGCAAGTACGTTCTGGTTCAGCGTGATATCCGGATGTGCCTCATCCCATGCAGCGAGTACGGTACGGAATCCATCAGAGCCGCCGTTTCCTTCTGATTCCTCAGACGTAGAGTAATGCATAATCTCAAGCTCTCCCTTGTAAGCCAGCTCATTGGCTGCTACATCGGTAGCTGCGCTTGCCGTTACGCCTAAGGAAGCGATCATTGCCGTTGCAAGTACTGTGCTCAAAACCTGTTTCTTTTTCATTGTGTATCCTCCTTTTAATAATTAAATAAGTTCGTTCCTGTCTATCTGTCATGCAGAAAACCTGCAATAACAAATCCTGTTAATCTGACGGAAGCAACCGCTTTACGGTCTGCCCTTCCATCAGATGTCCGGACACGGTATGGATCCCCGGCACCGTCGTCATGGGGTGCTCGATTTCCTCGATCAGCCGAAGTGCCGCCTCTCTTCCCATCGCTTCGATGTTCTGACCATAGGTGGTCAGCCTTGGCTCTTCATACTGTGCTGCCTTTACCCCGTCATATCCGACTACCGATATATCCTCTGGTATCGCAAGTCCGTTCGCCCTGATCGCATTGATCCCTCCGAAGCAGGCTACATCGTCCGGATAGAGGATGCAGGTCGGCGGATCCTTTAGCTTTAACAGCTCCTCCGTCAGCTCATAGGCTTTGGTCAGATCCCGGTAAAGTGCCGGCCGGACGTATTCATCTGGGACGGTAATCCCATGCTCCTCCATGCTCCTGTAGTAGGCGGCCAGCCTTTGTCTCGTAACGCTGTTGCTGTCGCCGCAGATATATGCGATCTTCGTATGTCCCATAGAAAAGAGATAATCCATCAGGCAGTGCATCCCTTCCGTGTTCCCGGAGAGGATCGCCGTACGGTTGTTTGCGAGATAGTCGATTGTGACTACCTTGATGCTGCTGCGAAGCAGCTCCGCTACATTCGGGTTGTTATAATCGAGGCAACAGACAATTGCCACTCCGTCAAACCCACGGTACCTTGCCCGATCCACATAGGACATATCTGAGCTCGTACTGTTCAGAAATGATACATCATATCCCCTTGCCTCCGCTGTCTTTTTGAGGCTCTGCAGTACTCCGGAAAAGAAATCATGTGTCAGACCGCTCCCGGCTGCATCCTCGAACAGTACGCCAATATTGTAGCTTCGATTTGTCTTTAAATATCTGGCAGACTGATTTGGGAGATATCCCATCTGCTCTGCCGTCTCTTTCACCAGCTTTCTGGTCCTCTCACCGATGTCTCGGTGATTACTCAATGCTTTACTGACAGTCGCTACTGATACTCCGCAGGCTGCCGCAACATCCTTCATGGAAACCATACGTTTCTCCTTTAACTTGTGTAACGTGTCTTTACTTAATCGTTTTCTGATTCATATTAAACAGCAATCTACCGGTTTTGTCAATATGATTTTATTATTTTCCGTCGTTTCGTCATTTTTATATGTTTTGTCGCTGCTATTTTATGCATTTTTACTTTATGTTGTTTCGTTTTGCGAAAAACATACCGGTTTCCGGTGTACCATACCGTGTCTTACTTTCGACTTTTTTCGTTTTTTCCTAAAACGTTTTCTTTCATATTTTTCGCCATTGTGACCGGATTCGACAGCACTTGCAAGGGCCCGGAGGCAGTGCGGAAGCCCGGACGTTTTGCATCCCGATGCTTGACGGTTTTACTTTACAGGACCGCATAAAATAAAAAAAGCCGGAACGATCCACCCGAAATCACGAGTGATAGCTCCGACTCTTTTCTCGTCAGCTTATCGATATTTATTTACGATTTCCTGCATTTCCATCTCTTTGTGTTCCATGTCTGCTACCAGCTTGAACTGGGTACGGCAACGGTCCAGATTCTGTCCGTCTCTGTGGACCTTGAAGTAATGATCCCCCTCCAGATAATCCGTCAGGAAGCGGATGCCGCATTCCAGCGTCATCATCTTTGCACCATTCACAAGCTGATTCAGCTCTTCTTCGGTCAGGGCTCCCGCGCATCCTTCGATAAAGCCCTTCGTGTAGGCTTCAAACAGATCCAGATCACAGGAAATCTTCGTCAGATCCGGCTCATCCTCCGCTCCTGTACTTGCACCGAACCGAATCGAATCGCCAAAATCATTGACGGAAAGTCCCGGCATGACGGTATCCAGATCAATGACGCAGATGCCCTTCCGGGTCTTTTCATCCAGCATGATGTTGTTCAGCTTCGTATCATTATGTGTCACACGAAGCGGAAGCTTTCCCTCGGCCAGACGATCCACCAGCGTATGGGTAAACGCCTCCCGATCCATTACAAACCGGATCTCATCCTGCACAGCTGCAGCACGTCCGCAGACATCTGCCTCCACGGCTGTGCGAAATTTCCGGAAGCGGTCCGGTGTGTTGTGGAAATCCGGAATCGTCTCATGCAGGGTATCTGCCGGATAGTCCGAAAGCAACCGCTGAAAATGCCCGAATGCCACCGCACTCTCGTAAAAGTCCTGAGTACCGGCTGCCTGATCCAGGCAGAGCGCATTCTCGATAAAATAATAGGCTCTCCAGTACTCACCGGTATCGTCTACGCACCACGCTTTTCCATCTGCTGACGGAATCACATTTAACGTCTCCCGGTAAATATCGCCACCGTTTTCCTGAATCTTCTTTTTCAGCCACGCGGTCACTCCTTCGATATTTTCCATCAGCTCCTCCGGCCTCTGGAATACCTTGCGGTTCATCCGCTGCAAAATATAATGTACCAGTCTGCCACTCTGTTCAAAAGTCAGGCGGTAAGTATCGTTGATGTGGCCATTCCCATATGGGATCGCTTCCACAAATGTGCCGGGGAACACAAACATCCCGATAACCTCCGACAGTTCTCTGTTCATTTTCACTTATTTATCCTCCCACAGCTTTTCCGGATACAGTCCCTGTGCCTTCAGCGCACGAATCGCCGCCATGACCTGCGGCTTATCCTCTTTGTAGGTCACTCCATACCACTTGTCAGCAGAGCGCAGTACCTTGACGGAGGCTTTGTGCTCCTTGAGCAGTTCGTCGACTACAAACGGAAGGAAATATTCACATTTCAGCGGGTTGACCGGAAGATTCTTCGTAAGGAAAGCTGTAAAGCGCTGCTCCAGCTCAGTGAGAATACTCTCCGTAAATCCCCACATATTCATAGAAGCAATGCTTCCTTCCGGAATTGTCACCCATGTCTTCCCATCATCCTCTGTGTAGGCTGTCTCCTCTCCACGCTTTTCGATGTGCGTCCGCTCATTGATATCCTGCAGATAATCATCTGTATCCGTCTCGCAGATGCCGCGGGATACATAGCCATTTTCAGTCAGCGTATTCTCAATCTGATAGCCAACCATCATATAGTGATATTTTCCATCCTCTGTCTGTTCGTCCTCAGAAGTCAGGTACTGATAAGCCATGGAAAATGCATGGCTGCCATAATAATCATCCGCATTGATGACCGCAAATGGGCCGTCTACCACGCCACGGCAGCTCAGCACTGCATGCCCTGTCCCCCATGGCTTTACGCGTCCGTCCGGAACAGAAAATCCATCCGGAAGCGCATTCAGATCCTGGTAAACATACGCAACCTCCACCTTCTTCGAGATACGCGCACCGATCCCTTCGCGGAACAGCTCCTCATTTTCCTTCTTTATAATAAAAACCACTTTCTCGAATCCGGCACGCACCGCGTCATAGATCGAAAAATCGATAATAATATGACCGTACTCATCGACCGGGTCGATCTGCTTCATTCCGCCATAGCGGCTTCCCATTCCTGCCGCCATTACTACCAGAACCGGTTTCTTTTTTTCCATAATGATCACTCCTGACTTTCCAAACTTACTACTTTCTGATACATCGGTCCATACAGCTCCCGGTACATCCCACGGCAGGCCTCAAAGGTCAGCCCCGGGCGGGAGGTAAGAAGCTCCATTGGAATGCCGAAGAGCCGAATCTTAATACCGGTCTCCAGCATCCCGTTTTTCAGATAAAACTGCTTACGCAGGATACGCTCTTCCAGGTTTGGTGCATCGTCTACCGGTCGCTCGATCTCAAGGAAGAACTGTCGATCATTGTACAGAGCCAAAAGCAGCTGCAGCGCCTCTGAGCCGGCTCCCTGGCCGCGCTTAGACGGATCCACCGCAAAGTAGTCCAGCAGCACCAGCTCCCCATCTGAAGCGGTAATCGCCAGTCCCATTCGCTCTCCTCCTTCTGACATCATCAGAATTTCCATTGTCCCCATTGCCGCCTTGCGCTCAATCAGCGAGAATGGCTTACGCTCCACATCCGGAAAGGAGATCCGGTAGAGGTCCCGTATATATTTCAGATCCAGACTGCCTGCATTGCTCAGTTCCATCACACACTCCTCTTTTCTTCCTTTGTAGTACCGGTGGTTCCTCACCAAATCAAAGAAAAAAAGCATTCCGCAGTAAGTATGCCCCGCAAAAATGCTTTTTTAATTTTAATCAACAACACTTTTACTTTGCCGCGCTTAAATACTTTTCTATATTCTGAATTGCGTCTTCTTCATCAACGCCATTCGCTGTCACCACGATCTTCTCACCGGCAGAAAGTCCAAGCGTCATCATTCCCATGATGCTCTTCGCGTTGACATTACGCTCTCCGCTGATCACATGAATCTCGCTTTCAAACTGGCTTGCCACCTGTACCAGCATTGCTACCGGTCTGGCCTCCAGACCACTTGAAAGTCGAATGGTGATTTCCTTCTTAGTCATAATAGTATCCCTCCTTGTTTTGCCTTAACTCCTCTGCCAGACGGCTCAGCTTCCTCAGTCTGTGATTTACACCCGATTTACCCACAGGAGGCACCAGCATCTCTCCAAGCTCCTTCAGAGAGGCATCCTGGTTTTCCAGCCTGAGCCTTGCAATCTGTACCAGATTCGGGGGCAAATGATCCAATACCTGCCTTGTTTCCAGATATCGGATGTCTTCCATCTGTTTTACCGATGCGCTCACGGTCTTATTGATATTCGCCGCTTCACAGTTCACCTTTCGGTTCACATCATTGCGCATCTCGCGGACGATCCGGATATTCTCCAGATTCATCAAAGAGACATGCGCTTCCATGATGTTCAACATATCGACAATCTGAGCACCTTCTTTAATATACACAATATAATGCTTTTTCCGCTGTACGGTCTTCGCATCCAATCCGAACGTGCGGATCAGTGCCTGCAGCTGTTCGGCTCGCTCCGGTGAGACACAGACAATCTCAAAGTGATAGGACTTCTCCGGATTGCTGATCGAACCGGCTGCCAGAAATGCGCCGCGGATAAACGCCCGCCTGCAGCAGGATTTCTGTACAAGCAGCTGATTGGCCGGGGAGACCTGTTCCTGAATCTCACCTGCGGCATCTACCAGCTTAAGTGCCTGCAACACACGAAGCACTTCTGCATGATCCCGGATCAAAAGTGTATAGATCTGGCTGCCCTTTCCGTTTCGCTTATGTAGATGAACGGACACATCACTATTTATACTAAATGTTTTTCGCAATAAAGTAAAGCATTTTCTTGCGACTGCTTCATTTTCCGTATGGATTCGGAGCCGGTAGCGCTCCATGGCCGAGATGCAGACATCTCCGCACATACCGATAATCGCAGCCAGCTCTGCTAAACGGCAGTGCCGCGCCGACGTATCCTGTCTGGAAAGCTCCTCCTTTACCTCAGACGAAAATGACACGTGCCTCCCCTCCTCTCTTTTTGCTGATGTAAGGCTATCTTCGGATATCGCGGTGCTCGATCCGCAGACCATATTCCTCATGCCCTTTCAAGTAAACATAGAGCTGCTCCGCCAACGTGACGGAGCGATGATGGCCTCCGGTACAGCCGATTGCGATCACCAGCTGATTTTTGCCTTCTGCCACATAGTTTGGCAGCAGAAATTCTACCATATCTTCCAGCTTTGCCAGAAACGCATGTGCCACATCATAGCCCATGACATACTCCTGCACCTCCGGATCCAACCCTGTCTTTTGCTTTAAATTCTCTACATAGTACGGGTTCGGCAGGAAGCGTACATCAAAGACCAGATCCGCATCCGCCGGAATGCCATTTTTAAATCCAAAAGACAGTACCGTCACAAAAATGTTCCGGAATTCCCGGCTGTCCACAAAAATTTTTTCCATCTCACTGCGCAGCTCCCTTGTGAGCAACGCAGACGTATCAATGATATAATCGGACTGCTTTTTCAGAAATGATAACGCCTCACGCTCTCTTCTGATGCCCTCAGCCAGGCGGCCGTCCCTCGCCAGCGGATGGCTGCGCCGCGTCTCCTTAAACCGCTTCAGCAGTGCCTGATCGCCCGCATCCAGGTAGAGAATCTCATAGGAAAAGCCCCGCATTGCCAGTTTTTCCAGCACTCCCGGAAGACTTTCGATCTCCTTCCCGGTACGGATGTCCACACCAAGCGCTACTTTATTATATTCGCTCTCCGGCGTACAGGCCAGCTCCGCAAACTTTTCAAGAAGTGGCAGCGGCAGATTATCCGCGCAGAAATACCCGACATCCTCCAGTATTTTCAAAGCAGTACTCTTCCCGGCACCCGACATTCCTGTCACAATTACAAATCTCATCGTTTCAACCCTTCTGTCTCATCCTTTGTGTGATTACGATGCCGGATTTACCGCTGCGGGAAATCACCCAACAGCTTCACCTCCGGCTCCAGCTCCACACCGGTCATTTCCTTTACGCGGCGTTTTACCTCGCAGATCAGTTCCCACACATCTGCCGCCGTCGCATTCCCGCGGTTCACGACAAAACCACAGTGCTTCTCCGATACCTGAGCGCCGCCGACCGTAAATCCGCGCAGCCCGGCATCCATGATCAGCTTACCTGCAAAATAGCCCTCTGGACGTTTAAATGTACTGCCTGCGCTCGGCAGATCAAGTGGCTGCTTTGTGATGCGCTGCTCCTTCAGCTCCTCCATCCGTGCAAGAATCTGCTCCTGATCGCCCTTTTTCAGCTGGAGAACCGCCCCAAGTACGATCCACCCGTTTTTCGGAATTACGCTTGTACGATATCCCAGCTCCAAAGCTTTTGCAGGAATCACAAGCACCTCCCCTTCTTTTGTGAGCACGGTCACTTCTTTTAGCACATTTTTCATCTCTCCGCCATAAGCACCCGCATTCATGACGACTGCGCCTCCGATTGTTCCCGGAATGCCAGAGGCAAATTCCAGGCCGGTCAGACCGGTCTGATACGCCGTCCGTGCGACCGCCGCCAGCATTGCGCCGGACTGTACGGTAATCGTCTCCCCGTTCACCTGAATGTCGTTGAAGTTCCGATAGAGCTGCAGCACAAGGCCGCGATATCCTTCATCCGAAACAAGCAGGTTGCTTCCATTGCCAAGCACGTAATAAGACTGAGCATGCTCATGGCAGAAGCGCACCACCTCTGCCACCTCCTCCGGTGTCTTCGGAAGCGCCAGCGCATCTGCCGGCCCTCCGATCCGGAAGGTCGTGTGATTCTTCATCGGCTCTGCTACAAGGATCTCGACCTGTTCTCCAAGCTTCCTGATCCATTCATTTTTATTCTGCATTTATTTTGTTCCTTCCTGTCTATGTAATATTCCACTCATCCGGATGCTCTCGACCGCTTCCTTCAGCTTCTCCGGCGGCAGAACAAGCGCCATACGCACATAGCCCTCGCCTAGCGTACCGAAGCTGCTTCCCGGCACACAGATCACGCCGGACTTTTCCATCAGCTCCATACAAAAGTCCGCAGAATTCGTGTAGCCCTCCGGTAACGGTGCCCATACGAACATTGTCCCCTCGCTATCCGGAACATTCCAGCCGATACTGCGCAGCCCGCCGCAGAGTGTACGGTTACGCTCCTCATAGTTCCGGCACTGCTCCTTCACTCCGTCAAACGGGCCGGTCAGCGCTGCGATCGCCCCATACTGCACCGGAAGAAAAATCCCATAGTCAAACTGTGTCCGAAGCGCCTTGAATTTCTGAATCACCGCACGGTTGCCTACTGCAAAGGACAGGCGTGCGCCGGTGTAATTGAAGGATTTGGAAAGGGAATAAAATTCAATTCCGACCTCCTTTGCTCCCTCGTACTCCAGAAAGGAGCCGCCCCTCCTTCCATCATAAATAATGTCTGAATAAGCGTTATCGTGCAGGATGATGATCTCGTATTTTTTTGCAAATGCGATCAGATCCCGGTAAAAGGACTCCGGAGCCGTGCGGCAAATCGGATTTGCCGGATAGCTGACGACCATATAGCGCGCCCGTCTCGCGATTTCCTCCGGAATCTCATCCAACTGCGGCAGGAACTGATGCTCCTCCAAAAGCGGATACTCCCACACCTCCGCATCGCAGAGCCGCGGGCCCGCACTGAAAATCTGATATCCCGGATTGGGCACGAGTACGAGCTCTCCCGGATTGCACAGCGCCCATGCGATATGTGCCATTCCCTCCTGCGAGCCATACATCGTCATGATCTCGTCTGCCTCAAGCTGCACGCCAAACCGCTTCTGATAAAAGCTCTGCACGGCATCAAGCAGCTCCGGAAGCTCTGAGAGCGCGTATTTGTAATTCTCCGGGCGCTTTGCCGCCTCGCTGACCGCCTCCATGATATGAGGCATCGGCGGAAAATCCGGTGTGCCGACGGACAGATTGTAAATCGTCCGTCCCTGCTTTACGAGTTCGTTTTTCTTCTCATTGAGCACTGCAAAGATACCTGCATCAAGCTGTTCTGCTTTCTCTGAAAATTTCATGTCCATTTTTTCATACTCCTCCGTTCTATAAGTCGTCACGGTATTTCCAAATATCCTGTTATCTGTTATCTGATATCTGATTTATCATCGTTCCTATACCGGCGCTTCGCGTCTGTATCGCTTCCGGCTGCCCGTCATCTGCCGGCTCATCCTGCAAAACAGATGCCGGCTCGGTCAGATCCTCCTGTACCGTCTGACTGAGCAGCTTCTTCGCCCGCTTCCTGCCGATCAGGACTGAAATCAGGAAAAGAACCAGACTGAGCATGCTCAGTACCGCACCCCCGCAAAAGCCCTGCGGGATATAACGCATTGCAACTGTATGTGCTCCCTTCTCTAGATGCACGCCTGTGAGCGCCTTGCCGACGGAATAGCTCTCCACTTCTTTTCCATCAACCTGAATTGTCCAGCCCGTATCATACGGAATCGTAAGCAGCAACGTACCTGCTTCCTTCACATCCACCTTGCCGGCAACATGGCTGCCATTTACCTGCACATCAGTCAGCTGGCTCTCTGAAAGCTTATCAATTACTTTCTGGTAGGCGTCATTCGCGCACGTATATACCTCTGCGCGCACGGTTGAATTTTTCTGTGTCTCTTTTAACGTAACGGTAAAGTCCGCCATATCACTCTCATTCGTCCGGTTGATCACATAAAGATGATCCGTATAATCAGAAAATGATTTTGTATACTCCGGCGTATTCAGTTCGATGCCTGCGACTCTCGTATCCAAACACAGATATACCTGCTTGTTTTCCGGAATCTTGATCCCATAATTCTGTCCGTCTGCCATATCAATATAACGGTCCAGCACATAGATCGGATCCAGACCGGTCGCCAGCTCGACAAAGCTGTTCTGCACCAGCAGTGGCTCACCCGCCTCGATATCCCAGTCACGAATGGAGTCCTTCACCATAAAGCCAAGCGAAAGGGCATTGTCATTTTTATAAAGCGCCAGTTCCCCATCTTCGTCGACGCGCGTAAACTGGTACATCGTCTCTGCCAGTTTTGACGGCGATGCCAGATACTTAATGCCGAATACATCATTCATCAGCTTTGTCACACCGAGATAGCCGTTTTTGTTCGTCCGTGCCTCAATGCCAAGGCTGTCACACAGCCGGATCACCGACTCAAGCATCGTCGAATTGAACATGACAAGTGCATTTCCTCCCGCATACATCGTCACATTCCGCATGCGCTGCCGATCGATCTCACTTCTGAAAAAGCTCCCATCTTTCTGATCTGCCATCATATTCTGATAGGAAATCTGATCTGCAATGTAAATACTCCTTGTCACACCGCCATTGCAGCTGATACCATAAATCGCATTCGCCGCCACCTCGACCAGCAGTACCGCTGAGATAAGTGCGCTATAAAGCTCTATCCTCATTTTCTTCGTCAGACGCCCGATGAGCATCAGACCAAAGTAGAAAGCCATCAGCCCGAAGGAGATGTAGTATATCCACGGCTCCGGCCCCTGTTCCGCATCCGGATGCAGATAGCAGTATGCGACAAATGCCGCCGGTACGAGCCATGCGAAAAACAGCTCCGGCAGCCAGTAACTGCGAATATGGCCGATTGCATCATAAGCCATGCAAAGCAGCAGCGCGATATACAAAAAGGCGAATCGGTTCGGAAGCCCGTTCTGTATATGGAAACCATGCCAGATATAGTTCAGAATATTTAAAGAAAAGCTCAGCAGTAAAAATGCACACAGTCCATAATGGGCAATCCGCTCCCGCAGACGAATCTTCCGGTCAAACAGATACAAAATGGCAAGCAGGACCGTAAAAATTCCGCAATATACATTTAACCCCACCTGTGTATTGGAAATATTAACCGGCTCAAGAAATGCCATGTGGTTTTTCAGCATGTCCAGAAGGCTTGTGTAAAACTTGATCACGGTCGGGAATGTATTGCCCTGCATGGATTCTGAAGAGGAAAGTCCCATAAATGCCGGAAGCAGCACCAATGACGCCATACCGCCTGCCAGTAATGCATACCACGTAAAGCAAAGCGCGCTCCTCCAGATCCTGCCCCATGTGATCTGTTCCGCTGAAATCCAACGGATGAGGTAATACAGGCAGGCAAAAAGGCAGAGCATAAATCCAATATAATAATTACACCAGAGTGCGTAAAACAATGACAGGCAAAATGTCCGTCCGCTCTTCCCTTTCACAATCTGCTCAATTCCGTACATCATAATCGGAAGCATTGCAATGCTGTCCAGCCACATCAGATTAAAATAATACCCGATCACAAAATTGCTCAGGGCAAACATCACACCAAATACGACCGGAAGATAACGCCGCTTCGGATCCCGTCTGTGCAGATACCAGGCAAAGCATCCTCCGCACAGACCGATTTTCAAAAGGATCATCAGATCCATAAAATCGCAGACATTTGCGGTCGGGATCAATACCATCAGAAAATTCAGAGGACTCGCCAGATAATACGCATACGTTGACCAGAAATTGTAACCAAGTCCGCCGGAAAAGGAATACAACAGCGATCCTCCATTTACAAGCTTGTTGTGCATATCCGTATAAAACGGCAGATACTGGTGCAGCGAATCGATAATCAATACCGTCTTATCGCCAAATGGCCACACCGTCAGGCACGCAAACCCGATCCCTGTGATCAGTACTGTCAGGAAAAAACCTGCCAGAAAGAACCGCCAGCCCTGTGCCTTTGCCGCCTGATCATGTATACACTGTTCTTTTGCCACTTCCATTTTTTGTTTCTTCCACATTGATAATTCTCACTCCTGCTCATTTCCACTGTGGATCTGCGGCAGAATCTCGTAGCGTCCGAGGCAAAAGGAATAGATTCCGCATTCCTTTACTTTTTTCCCGGTCAGACGCGCCACGGCCTTTGCATAAGCCTCCAGCTGTATATGATAGCGCCCGGCCAGCATTTGCATTGTCCGCACCCTGTCCGTCTTATAATCCACAATCACAATGCCATCGTCCTCTTCAAACCATGCATCAATGATTCCCTGCACCAGCACAAGTTCTTCCGACTGCCAGCAGCTGCGAATCTCATGTGCCGGAACGCCAAGCACAAATGGCTGTTCCCGATGCAGACGCCCGCCTTCTTCTGCCCGTTCCATCCGAAGTCCGATATCACTTTCCAGAAAACGCCGGATATCCGAAATACGCACGGCAGCCGCCTCATCACGCGTCATTTTACCACACTTTATCCATTCTTCCAACTGTGTTTCCAGCACATCTTTCTTATGAAAATCCAAATTTTCCATGAATGCATGGTAAATTGTGCCGCGCATGCTTCCCGGCATCGTCGTCTCTGCGGCGCGGAAACGCGGTACTGTCCCTTTGCTCTCCTTCACCGGATACAGCTCCAGGCCTTCGTGCTCCTCCGGAAGCTGTGTCTGTTTTTTCAGCTCAGTAACGGATACCTTTCCGGAGATCGCCTGTTCCTGCTCATACGGATATCCCGCAGAAAACACCCGTTCCAGATAGCGTCTCGCCTCCGGTTCCTCCTTCGGATGCTCCAGTACGCGCCAGAGATCCGATGTCTTTGCTTCCCTGCTTTCCTCCAGAAGATCTTCTGCCGAAAGTACCCGGAGCAAAAAGCAGTCCTCCCCGGAATGCTGCAAAAGCGCAGGCAGTACCCAGTCCAGGTAAGAGGATGCTTTAGTCAGGGTCGAATACGACAGCGTTTCCATCGCTCTGATATTTAAGCTCTGCCATGTTTCCAGCTTCTGACTGGCATTCGGTACTGCCCCTGTCAGGATCAGCTTTTCCTTCGCACGTGTCATCGCCACATACAGGATACGCAGCTCCTCACCGAGATTTTCCAGAGCCGATGTCTTCTGAATCACTTTTTTCAGCAGCGAAGGCTGACGCAGACGCAGCGTTGTATCGACATAATCACAGCCAATCCCAAACGATGAATGCAAGGCAAGGCGTCCACGCAGCTCTGTCTCATTAAACTGCTTGCCAAGCCCGCTCACAAATACAACCGGAAATTCCAGACCTTTGCTCTTGTGAATACTCATAATACGCACGGTATCATCTGATTCTGTCCCAAGGCTGGCTTCTCCGTAATCGACCTCATAACGCTTCAGACTCTCAATATAGCGGATGAAATGATACAATCCACGGTAGCTGGTCGCTTCATACGCAATCGCCTTTTCAACGAGCATATCCAGATTGGCTTTCCGCTGCCGTCCGGCAGGAAGCGCAGCCGCATAGGCACCGTAGCCTGTGACATCCAGAATCTCCCACAAAAGCAGGTGTATTGGCGTATAGGCCGCTTTCTCCCGAAAATACTCCATCTGCTGGAAAAACGTATCAAGCGCCAGCCGCAAGCCTGCATCTTCCCCATTGTCACGGTAGGCTATACAGCAGTCATAAAATCGTCGCTCTTCTGACGCGCTCCTCAGCTTCGCAAGTGCCTCATCGGAAAATCCACCGATCGGACTGCGCATAACCGCCGCGAGCGGAATATCCTGTACCGGATTGTCCAACACTTCGAGATAGGCAAGCACCGTCCGCACCTCGACCGCAGAAAAATAGCCCTTCTGCGAACCGGTAAAGCACGGTATCCCCATATCACCCAGTACCTCGCCAAACGTCTCTGCCCATCCGCTCACCGTGCGCAGCAAAATCACAATATCCCGGTATGTCATCGGCCGATATGCCGAGAGCTTCGCATCCCAGACCGGAAAGCTTCCGACCATCTGCTGAATCCGCATGCCGACAAGCCGTGCTTCCGCCTCCTGCTTATCCTGGTCCTCCGGATCCAGAAGTAAAAATTCCGGCAGCCGCCTCACTTCACCCGAATCCGGTGCAAAGACCGCCCCCGGATAAAGCATCGCATCCTTATCATACACAATCCCGCCTAAATTTTCTGTCATAATCTGGCGGAAGATCTCATTTACTCCGTCAAGTACCTCGCTCCGGCTGCGGAAATTTTTATGAAGATCGATTCGGCAGGCATTCTCCCGCTCCCGATAGGTCTGATATTTTTCCAGAAACAGCTCCGGACAGGCGAGGCGAAACCGATAAATACTCTGCTTCACATCACCTACCATAAACCGGTTTGCTTCGCCGCGCCCACGCCCTGCGACACTGTTTAAGATCAGCTCCTGCACGAGATTGCTGTCCTGATATTCATCGATCATAATCTCTTCGAACTGCTCCGCATATTCCAGTGCAGCCGGACTCGCCTGTGTACCGGTTTCATCGTGTACCACCAGAATCTCAAGCGCCAGATGCTCCAAATCTGAAAAATCGAGTATATTTTTTTCCTGTTTTTTCTCCGTCAGCTTTTCCATAAAACGTTCAACCAGCCTGGTCAGGGCACGCACGACCACACCGCTTGCATAAAATGTCTCCTCAAGCACCTCCGGACGGTCATAAAAATACTGCATCCGCACAGAAGCAAGCGCGTCTTTGATCCCGGCGCGCAGCTCCTGTACCTGCTCTTTTTGTTCTTTTGAAACACTCTCATCCTTCTTCGTACTCAGTCTTGTATAAGTCCCGGATACAGCAAACGCCTTTGCGAGTTCCCGGTAGCCGTCTGCCGCCTGCAACACCTCCACCATCGCCAGGTCATCCTGCATCGCTTTTTCATACATATACGGCCCATGCTCTGCCTGACACAGCGTAATCGCATAAAGAATCTCTTCCCGTACATCAGCCAGTACACGCTTCGTATCCTTCACCGCAAAGCGTACCCAGTCCGGTTCCGGCGTCGTCTCCTCTCCATCCGGTCTGCAGTATGCCATCCGGCATCCGGCCAGCCACTCATCCGGCCAAGGCTGTCCAAGTGAAAACTGATACACCTGCAAAAGTGCGTTCTGTACAGCCTGGTCATCCTTTCCCGGCGCAAGCTGCTCTAACAACTGGCGGAATTCCTCTGTTTCCGCCGTGTGCACCTCTCCGGCGCCAAGCTCATACGCTTCCTCAAGCGTTTCTTTCAGCACATCCTGCCGAAGCAGCAGCATTTCTCCCTCATCAGCGATCCGGAAGCCCGGATCAAGGCCGATCATGTGGAAATGGCTTCGCAATACCTGGAGACAGAAGCTGTGGATCGTCGTGATCTGCGCATTATGGATCAGGACAAGCTGACGCTGCAGGTGCGCATTCTCCGGTGCCTCCTCCGCACGTGCCTCCAGGGCATCCCGAATTCTCTGACGCATCTCACCGGCTGCCGCATTCGTAAACGTCACGATGAGAAGCCGATCAATGTCCACCGGATGGGCAGGATCTGTAACAAGCGCCAGAATCCGTGCCACCAGCACAGCCGTCTTTCCGGAACCGGCTGCGGCGGATACGAGAATATTCCGGTCTCTCGTATCAATGACCTTCTGTTGTTCCTCTGTCCACTTCACGGTCGTCCTCCTCCTCTTTGCATGCTTCCTCCAGCTTCTGCCATACCTCGCTTTTTGATAAAGACGGAAGCTTCCGACGACACATGCCGGGCAGCTTCCGGTCAAATCCGCACACTGCCGCATATCCACAGTAGTCACAGGCTGATCTTACGCCATCCGTATATGGCTCCGGTGCTATTTTTCCCTGCAGCATCTCTTCTCCCATCGACGCCATCTTCCGGTTCACGTATTTTGATAAAATACGGAACTGCTCCGTCGTCGCTGTGCTCGAAGCAGCTTTCAATCCTCCATCCTTTTTACGTCCAGCCGGGATCACAAGAGAATCCCCGGTCAGATTCCGGTCAAGCATGCTCAGCACCTGTTCATCACTGTTCAGTATTCCATCCGGTCGCAGCTTCCGAAGCAGCTTCTGCCGCGCCTGTTCATTATCCATGCCTGCCTCCTTTTCAAGTACCGGATCCTGCATATGATAATAAAAAATTCCGGCCGGAATAACCTTGCGCTGCCGTTCCTGCTTTTCCTCCATCTCCAGCGCTGCATTCAGATAAACGACGAGCTGCAGCTGCAGACCATAGTAAAGTGAGACCGGATTAAATTCAGTCATGCCGGACTTATAGTCCACGATCTTCACATAGACCGCTTCATCTGTTCTGGCAGTATCCACCCGGTCGATCCGCCCCTGAAGCCGGATCCGGCTCTTCTCGGCAAGGCGGACATTCACCGCATCCAGCTCCGGAATATCATCAAACGACAGTTCAATACCGCTCGGTCGGAAGCTTCCGGCCGCCAGCTGTTCATGCAACGCCCACGCAGATCTGCATAAAATTCGCTTCAGGCGGATGATCGTATAGGCATCTCTGGCCGTATCGTGCAGCACATTCCCGCCATATTCCGCGGTCACATCATCGACACAGCGCTCCATCAGCGCATTCTGCTCCTGCTCCGTCAGTTCCGTCCAGTCTGTATTACTTCCAAGCAGCCGTTTTGAAAAAAGCTCCAGGGAACGGTGAAACAAAATCCCCAGATCCGTCGGCTTCACTCCATAGAGATCTCTTTCTTTCAGGCGCAATCCATATATTGCAAAATGCGCAAATGCACAGGCCGCAAACTGCTCCAGCCTCGTGACACTGTTCGCCATCACATCGCCATACAGCTCCCGGGACGTATGATAAGAAAGCGGGGCTGCCACTCCATCTTGAAGCGCTGCCCGCATGAGCGCCTGCACCCGACTTCGGTACTTCGGATCCTGCCGGTAAAAGGAATACAGAGTCTCCCACTCCGGATCGGTCTCTCCCTCCCGGCTTTGCTGCAATCCATTCAGAAAATAATCCATTCCGCTCTCTTTTGAAGTAATCTGCGTAAGCTTCGAGCCTACCGGCAGAGTCTCACATACCTGCAATGCCGGAAACAGCCGCCGGATCACAGACACGAGATACGAAGGGCGCATTTCCTTCCCGTCGCTGCTGCCAAGGCACCAGGAAAGATAGAGATGCTCCCGCGGCTTAGTCAGGTTCTGATAGAGATAAAAACGCTGAATATAACTGTTCTCTCTCGCCGACGGTGCCAGCTCAATTCCGGTCGATTTTAAAAGCTCCCGCTCCATATCGGTGACAATTCCGCCCCCATCTCCATGCGCCGGAACCCAGCCGTCATTCAGTCCGAGAAAAAACAGAACCCGAATATTCGAAAGCCTTGTCCGACGGATGTCTCCGATCTGCACCTGGTCGATTCCCGGCGGGACAATTCCAATGCGCGCCTCTGAAAGTCCTGCATCCAGGATTTCCGTAAATTCCCGGATCTCCATCGGTTCCTCCCCGAGCAGCTCAACCATCTCGTCCAACAACCGGATCAGAATGCCATAGACCTGTTCATACTCCTCCGCTTCCTCCTGATTTCCGGCCTTCTGCAGTGCCTCCGCCCGGTTTCGCAGCTTCTCTTCCAGATCACATCGCTCCATCAGATCGACCAGCGCATTTGCATACTCCCGAAGTGTCCGGTTCCGCACTGCCATCTGTGCCGGAAAGTCTCCCAGCAATTCCATGACGGTACGGCGGTCCTGGTTCCGTGCCTCCAGCTCCTCCTCGCTGATGCCGCCGGCCCGGTAATCCCAGTCCTGTTCCCACCTGCGCCTGCCGCGAATTCCTGTCGCGAGTACGTAATTTTCCAGCCGATCGATCTGCTCCCGCGTAATCCCTGCCATCTGTGTGCGCAGGAAACGGAATACCGGAATGCATGCAAAGTCCCGCTCGCACATCTCCAGGGCACCCCGGACAAATTCCAGACATGGATTCAGCAGGATTCGTCTCGTCTCATCGATAAATGCCGGAATATGGTATTGCGGAAAAATTTTCCGCACATAATTATTATAAGAAGAGAGATCGCCGGTGATGATTGCAATGTCGCGATATCTCAGCCCCTTTTCCCTTACCAGCTGCGCAATCGTCTGCGCTGCAAAGTGTACTTCCGAGACCGGTGTCTGGGAGACATGCATCGACAGCTCCTCCAGAGATCCACAAAACGGCTCTCTTTGGCTTCGGAACAAATTCTGCTCCAAGTGCCGGAGCGCCCCGTCTTTCCGGAAGCGCGGCAGCTCCGTCTTTCCAAGCACGACCGGCTCCTCCATCTGCCCGGCTCCCGGGCTGCGCCGCCCGGCCTGCTGTGCCGCACGGCACACGCCCTGTACCAGCCTGCGTCCCGGTGCAAACAGCTCATGCTCGTGAATCGCACCGAATGCCGACTCCTTCGCATCGATCGTTACTGTCAGAAGCACCTTCTCACACTGGATGAGCAGCTCCTCGATCACCTTGATCTGCGCGGGCGTAAATCCTGCAAAGCCATCCAAGGCAAGCACGGTCTTCGACAGCTGTTTTGAACGCGGAATTGCGTTGCACAACACATCCAGCAGCTCCTCGGGCTTTAAAAAACGTTCCCTCTGATACGCAAGAAACGCCTGATACAGACAGCGAAGATCGTGCAGCTTTGCCCGCAGAAGCGGTCGTTTTGCAGAAAAGCGCTCCATTTCCTCAAGCGCTTCCTCCCCTACCTCATACTGCATCAGCTCCGAGAGAACAGACTTCACTTCTGAGACATAGCCCGGGCGGTCCATCCTGCTTCCAAGCACCTGCAGATTTTCCTTTTGCTCAATGGCCACCTTTCGCAGCATCAGGTTTTTACCGGTCTCTGTGAGCACCGTCCGCCGATCCGTTCCGACCTCCTCAAAAACCCGATGCGCCAGTCTTCCAAAGCTGAGCACATCAATATTTAAGATGCCTTTGCTGGGATGCAGATGTACCAGCTCCCGCTGCGTCTGCATCGTAAACTGCTCCGGCACGAGCACAATATAATTTTTCTCCGGGTGTACCTGCGACTCCCGGATGATCTGTTCATATAAATAGCGGGATTTCCCACTCCCTGAATTTCCAAAAATAAACTGAAGGGCCATCGTCATTCCTCTTCCTGTCTGCCGTGTTCAGCTGCCTGCACGCTTTTTTGCAGCGCTTCGCTTTTTCCGCACTGCTTTAATCGTTCTTCGCTGCTCACTCATATTGCGACGCCGTGGTCGCGTAGTTTTCTGTACTTCACGGATCTGCGCCAGCAGCTCCTCATAGTCCCGTTCAAATAAAAGCCCGGTGATCTGATGCTTCAGAGTTTCTTCCGGAATCCGCTCCAGAATTTTCTCCCGGACAAATGCCTTGCTCTGCCACTTGTATTTGGGCATTCCATTCCATTCCTGCAAGAGGGCCAGCTCCGGCCGCCACAGCAAATCCAGCTGCCGTGCCAGCTTTACATTCGGGTTCACACCGGGGATCTGATCAATCTCTACCACAATCTTTTTATTGCCACAGGTGTTCTCTTCATATACACAAATAATTCCCCAGTGCTTCGGAATGTGCTGATCCGCCTGTTTTCGATGGCTCCTTCCGATTACCAGATAATTCACATCACACAGCTCATCATAATCTGCCGTCTGCCTCTGCAGACGTGCATATGTATCATGGTCACTCTTGATCTCAAATCCTATCAACTGTCCATCAATAACTCCGAGCGCATCTGTACGGGACAGCCCAGTGATTTTTTCTTCAAAAATACGGATTTTCCCGTAAAATTCCTCCAGAAAGTCAAACAACGGCTCCCTGATCTCTTTATCCAGCATTCGTTTCCTCCTCTTTGTCGGATTTCTCATAGCATAGCATCTGTCATCTTGCATCCTTCAGCCGGAATTTAATCACGACCGGATCATGGTCTGAATAGCGGTATCCCGTATTTACATTTTCATAAGAGCGGCACTCAATATTATCAGAAATCAAAAATCCGTCCAGAGTCACGGTATAAGTCTCCCCCGGCACATACTCCATGTCCGCATTCCGCGCACTGTCCCAGAGCGCTTCTCTCTCCTGCTCCGACAGATAATCCATCGCAAAGGAAATATGCTCCGGCAGCATGGAACGCGGGAACGGATAGGCCCACGACTCGCATTCACTGGCATTTTCCTCTGATGCCTTCAGATCATGATTAAAATCCCCGCCGCACAGAACATAATTGCCCGCCGCATACTCCTTTTCCATATCTTCACACAGCATGGAAATCTGCGCCTTGCGAATCTCATCGCTGTTTCCGTAAGCCGACATATGAAGCGTGAAAATGACCAGTTCCGTTCCATTCTCCACCGGCACTCTGGAGATGCTGTAGCAGCGGTCCAGATCCAGAAATTTCTTCCATGACGTAGAAATCGGAAAGCTCCGGCGCAGTGCTTCCGTAACCGGATATCCGGAAAAAAGGCCAAGCCCCGATTTGCTGCTGCCGTGCGGCTGATTCAGCGGATAAAATAAAAATGCAGAATCGTAATTCTGTGCAAAGACCGTATAGTCTTCCGGAAGGCACTCTTTTAAAAGTGCATATTCATCCGTATGATAGCTTCTCGTAGAATCCAGGTCAATCTCCTCAATCAGGGCAAAATCCGGCCGGAGCGACGCCACCAGATCGCCTGCTCCCTGCACAGTATCCAGTACACTCTCTTTGCTCTTCGCCCAGGAGGACTCCCCGCCATCCATAAAAAAACTAAAATCCGGTGTATATGCGCCAAAGCCAATATTATATGTCAGTGCGGTATACTCCGTTCCAATCGCAAGCGCATCCACATCCGTCCCCTTTTTTGCCGGCTGCTCCACCGTCAACGGAAGGTTATCTGCGATCCTGTGATAGGTAGTAAATAAATAAATGACATATACAGCCACAACTCCCACCAGAATCGCTGCCACAGTTCCAAGTACCTTCAAGCATTTTCTTATCATTACTTTGCACCATCCATTCTCATTATCTGTTTCCCGTATATCTCATCAGGCAGACATGCTTATTATACCATCCCGTCTCCAACAGTAGTTGTAAAATTTTTCATTTTTGAGGAAGACTTTTTGCTGCACATAATGCCCCCGAGGATGTTAAGTTATTGCTACAAAAAATATGCGGCTTTTTTGCCACGAAAATGGCTTAAAACCGCATGTTTCTGTATAGAGGACGCTATATAATTGTCACAAAACAGGTGGGGAGGATGTAATGTCATTGTCACAAATTCTGCTACAAGATATATTACATTATTGCTATAGTAGCTTATTTATCGCTTTATATCTTCCTGTATCATTCCCATTAATTCCTGTGCAACGCTTTCCGATTTCTTTTTCTAATTTTCGTACCAACCTGCGTAGCGAATCCAGATTATATGCTTCGATATTCATTGTATCCCTCTTTATTAATATCTACCAAATTTATAATGTTAATAAATTTATAACCAAATTAACCATGATATCTTTTTCTACAGGATCTGATTCAGCAATCATCAATGTTATTGCCACCAATGCACCGTCACTTATTCGTTTTTCTCCATTTCTATACAAAAAATTATTTCTATCCAAAAATTCCAAAAATAAAGAGGCCGCGATTCGCTTACAGCCATCCGCATAAGGGTGATCTTTTATCATGAAATATAATAAATTTGCAGCTTTTTCTTCCAAAGATGGATAAACATCTCCGCCAAATACACTCTGATAGACTGCTGCAATGATTCCTTCCACCTTACCTTTCTCTTTTTCCACACCGAAAACATCTGAATGAAATGTATCTTCCATAGCATTTACCATGGCGCAACATTCATCATATGTAATTCTGTATATTGGTTGATTTCCTTCTGGTTTTTCAATCGTTTGATGGTCATATTGATCCAACAATGTCAGTGCCTCTGTATATAAACTTACTGCCTTCAATATATCCTCTTCTTCAACCTCTAATGTACAGGCTAACATTTTGGTCTGGATGTCTACCGTTTTCTCCAGAGCAATTAAACGTTTTTCATTTATTGCGTATCCATTAAGAATATATTGTTTTAAAATATCATTTGCCAGAGTCAGTGAATTGCTTCCTCTGGTTCCTGTCCGGAGTATCACTGCCAGAAGCTCGCTGTCGCTTAAAGAACCTTCGCCTTCCCGTATACATTTCTCATAGGGTCTCTGTGATTCCGGCATTTCTTTGATCGTATGGTTCATTTGATTTACCTGCCGCTCTCTGTGACAGAATCTCAAAAGAATCAAAGATTATTCTAGCAAAAAAAGAGGGAGATGTACACTCCCTCCTAAAAATTTCTAAATTTTTCACATATAAACTCAGCCGTTTTGATACCATCCATAGCAGCTGACGTGATGCCTCCTGCATACCCTGCACCTTCCCCGCACGGATAAATTCCCTCTATATTAGAATATCCCTCACGATTTCGTACGATTCTTACCGGCGAAGAAGTACGGCTCTCCACACCACTCAGAATCGCGTCGTTCCGGTCAAAGCCCTTCAGTTTCCTTCCAAATGCAAGAACACCTTCTTCAATCGAATCACCGATTTCTTTCGGCAGGATTGAGCGTACATCAGCAAGTACATAAGCACCCTTCATCTGAGGTTCGATTTCTCCAAATGCAGAACTCTTCTGATGTAACTTGTAATCGCCAAATAACTGAACCGGAATTTTTCCTTTTCCAATTTCCCATGCTCTCTTTTCCAGCTCTCTCTGAAATGAAATCCCTCCAAGTGGACCTTCCTCCGGAAAATCCTCAGGAGTGACGGTAACAATAAGCGCACTGTTTGCATTTTTACTGTCCCTTCCACTGTAGCTCATTCCGTTGACAGCCGTCATTCCTTCTTCTGAGGATGCAT
>ERZ827168.1733-NODE-1733-length-28669-cov-4.736807_pt1 | contig 28669 bp, 37 predicted proteins | sample MGYA00519868_ERZ827168 | MGnify/ENA primary metagenome ERZ827168 (study PRJEB31778, sample SAMEA3449271) | human gut metagenome | biome: human gut; feature: human-associated habitat; material: faeces | place: United Kingdom | collected 2010/2012 ...
CATTTGTAAATTCTTTTTCCATTTCTTCAGATAAAACAATTTCTTTTTCTTCCATAAAAAATCATCCTTTCTTAATAAAAATATTACGCTCATCTTTTTATAAAAAACGAGCGTTTAAAAATAATACCGGAAGATTTTTTATTTTTCTTCCGGTATTTTAGATTTACAAGAAAATGTTTCTTGTATTAAATTATTGATTTTTTGCATCATATAATACAGTAGCTGTTCCAATACCACCAACAGCAGTAATTACAGCTTGTATTATAGCATTAGTATCTAAGCCTTCAATATGTATTAAACAACCTATCGCAGCCGCTATTATTCCAATTATTATATTTTGAATTGGAATAGGTAATGTATAATTCCACTCAAAGTGTTTTGATACTTTACCCATAATATAAGTAAATAATGTTGTTACAACATATACTAATACTTGTACTGTCATACCAATTCCTCCTTTCTAACTTTTTATAACTTTAGTTGGAAGATGTAATAATTCTTCCATTAAATGTTTTACAGTACCATTTCCTCCTAGATTTTCATATTGTTTAAACATTGCTTCAATATTTTCTTTATCTAGAATAGATAATTCCCCTTTTATTTCATATTCCCTATATCTTCGTACAAGTTCGTTTCTTAACAATGCTTGTACACCTTCTTCTATTGCTTTATCTTTTTTTCTATTTCTTTTGAATTTTGTTGAGATTACTCCTATAATTGTTCCTAATATTAAAGGGATCATATAATTAATAATTATTTGTAATATATTAATATTTCCCATTTCATTTCCTCCCTTTATTCTTTATCTTTTGTTGGCCATACTATGTTATATGGGAATCCCTCTTGTTTAGTTAAATCTCTTAATTCTTGTCTATATTTTGCATTTGTCCCCATTAAAATTTCTCTTAATGCTTTAAAAACAGATACAACAACACTTAACATATTAGTAGCAGTAATATTCTCTGGTATTTCAATATTTGTTCTATCTAAACACATATCCTTATCAGTTTCTGATAACAACTCATTTCTTTTTGCTCTTACTTCTGCTGCTACTTCATTGTAATCTTTTTCCTTAACATCTTTTAACCATTTCTCTATATTTTTCTCTATTACTTCATCTAAATTGTCTCTAAATGATGTTTCTAAAGTATATACATCATAACTATATACTTTTTTAGTTTCACTATTTTCATTTTCTAAATTTGATACTTCCTGTATTTCTTCTTGAATATTGTCAAAAAAAAGAACGGTACATTTTCCGTTCTCAATGTTTTCTATACTGAATTTTTTTTCTGGTTTTATATCGCTGTAAGTTTTTTGTTTCATTTTTAACCACTCCTTTACATTTTCTTAGGCTAATATATGGCCTAACATATTTTTCATTAAATTTATAAGAATCACAATGTTTTATCCAACCATAATAGCTTAAAATACAACTAGCATCAGTATAATTTATTTTTCCTTTTTTATATACTTTCTTAATTCTTCGTTTTATTCGTAAAAAATTAGATTTTCTTAATGTAGTATGTCCTCTATAAAAACGATATCCTATAAAATCTATTGGTCTACTATCTACTTTAAATAAGGTCCAGTTTTCTTTTACTCTTAAGTGTTCGTTTTTTAAATATTCTTCTACTTTATCTTTTATTTTGTGTAATTCTTTTTTGTTTCTATGAAAAATTAACATATCATCCATATAGCGAATATAATAAGGTGCTTTTAATTGTTCTTTTATATAATGATCTAAATTCTGCAAATAAAAATTTGCAAACCATTGACTTGTATAATTTCCGTATTGGTACTCCTTCTTTTGAACTATCTACTATTAAATCTATTAAATCTAATGTTTCTCTTTCCTTAATTATTCGCATAAATTTTCTTTTTAATATTTCTTTATCTATACTAGGATAAAATTTTTTAACATCTAATTTTAAACAATATTTTGTATTTTTTCTATCTCTAACTAGAATTTTCTTTATATGATTTGATGCGTAATGTATTCCCCTATTTTTTATTGATGCACAACAAAATTCATACATTCCTCTCATAAGCAGAGGCTCAATTTGTTGCATTATTGCCCAATGAATACATTGGTCCGGATAAAAACGAGGTTTATATATTGTTCTTTCTTTTTTTCTAGTTCCATCATGAATTTTCATTTCAATATATGGACTAGGTTTATATGTTTTATTTTGTAACATTTTTTGAATTTCTAAAGTGTAATGTTCGATATCGTCACACACCTTTTTTACACTTTTTCTTTCTTTTTTTCCTTTAGATGCATTTAAAATAGCTTTTTTTATATTATTTTTTTCAATAATTAATGGATATATGTTGCCTTTTCTTTTCATATTCTCTCCTGGTATTTTTTCTTATTTAGTCTATCGGCTTTTCGCTTAAAAGAAGCTACTAAGTCAATCCAGTTGCGACCTATTTTCAGCAAGGGCTGAGGAAAATGATGTGTAATATTTTTTTATTTTCATAAATAAGTAGTCGGGCACCGTAATTCCAATTCGCATTGCTAGAAGCATTGTTACAATTCCAATAGAAGAAACCTGCTTTCGTACCGTTGTTGTTGAAGTTGCCACCAACATACGCAAGAACAGAAAGCAAAAATGCGGCTCCGCACACACCAAATCCCTTTTTTATATTTCCATTATTATATAAAATTTTTTTAATAATTTTAACTTGTCTATGCAATAGGTATTATAGAATGGGGGTTGACCACCCCCAAACCCCCGTTTTTTACTGGTATTTAAGAAGTCGGGCACCGTAATGCCAATACGCATAGCTAGAAGCATGGTTACAAGACCAATAGAAGAAACCTGCTTTCGTACCGTAGTTGTTGAAGTAGCCACCAACATACGCAATTCTGTTTCCGGTCGCTCCCCAGTAGTAATCAGTTGTTCCTGTGCTAGAACTTGCTCCTACTTCTATTGGTAATGCTACTTCCGGATGTTGTTCGTCTAATCCCAATTTTTTAGAATAACTATCTACGTTTTCGCTATTTATATATCCTAATTTTTCGTATGGTGCATCAAATTTATCATTTGCATAACTATCTGGATCTTTACAAATATATGCTTGAAAATCTTTTATATTTATTCCATCTATATGTTGTAATAAATGTCCAAAAATATCCTCTATACCTCTATAACTTACAGAATGATATTGATTATTGTTTATACAACCTGAATTATTACCTAATGCATCATTTCCACCAGTTTTTTGAGCACTACCCCAAATAACATTTCCTATTGCAATATCAACAGCCTCTCCACTAAATGTTATTGCTTTTCCACTTATAGTTCCATCATTATAATCTTCTATTGCTGTAATTTCTCTATCTTGTGCCACACTTGCATTCCAAGCATCTGTTGCACCTATACAAACTGTCTTTCCTATCCATAAACCACTATTAACTGCACTTACAATTATTCTATTTGTACCATTTTCAGCTAATAATGCTTTAGCTGTATTACCACTATAAGCAACACGCCCATTTCCTAACATACTTTGAGAATTGTAGTGTGCATATTCTACTAAATATAACATTTGTAACAAGAAATAGTGGTAATCTAATAAGCAAAAACCATCTCCTACACCTTTTGCTAATGTTCTAAAATTCGCTAATGTTGTACTATATTTTGGTACAGCTCCACTTATTGAGTGTGCTTTTGTATCTTCTCCTACACTTAATAAGTATGCACCAACAAAAAATTCTTCTGATTTTGTATAGCCTGCTCTTGCATAATCAGCAATATAAATATATTCATATTCTTTGCCTTCACTTTCTGTTTTTCTTTCTCTTTTCCACCAAAATTCTGGTATTCTTACCATTACTTCTCCGTTGCTTCCATCTTCAGCATAACCTACTTCTCCATGATATGCTACTACTCTGCCTGTTGCTGTATCTATATTGCATCTTTTTATTTCTGACCAAGGATAACAATTATCAAAATCATTTGCTACCTCTGTTCCATCTTTTGTTGCTTTTGCTGTTAAATTTTCTGCATCTGCTAATCTAGTCCAACTTGCTACTGTATTGTCTGTAAGCAATCTTTTTATTCCATAATTTTTTCCTACAAAACTTCTTGCTTCTTCTATTGCTTCTTGTAATTCTTTTTGTGTAACATATATTTGACTTTCATCTAAAGTTATTGTTACATTGCTTGAATTATCTACTAATACAGTAATATCAATATGTTTTTCTATTAATTCTGTAATAGAATTATTTATATATTCAGCTGTTGTTCCTGCATTAGAATAAGCATATAATACTTTTGCCTTTGTATCTGGATCTATTGCAAAAAGTCCTATTTCTCTAAAATAAAATGCTGCATTTGCATCTGTATTTTTAAAAGCAAAAGAAATTTGTGCTTGGGTATCTCCAGTAATTTTTATATTACTTATTGGGCATTCAAGAACTTTAGTTGTTAATGATGTTTTGTTTTTTGCATCACCACTTAATGCACCACTACCTATCTCGGCATGGTCAAATTCTATTTTTTTTCCTTGTAAGGTTTTTGCTGCTAACAATGCTCCTGCTTTCGTTATATAAACTTTTTCAAAACCCATTATTTTTCACACTCCTCTATTTTTATATAATTTTGATTTGAAATAGAAGTTCCAACATTATAACTAACGTTAATACTTTCTACTTCTTCAGCAAAATCTGTATTAGGCATAATTTCTATATAATCTTGCCTACTTACATTAGTTGCTATATTATTACTTAAATCTAGTTTTATATCTTCATAATACTGACTTACTTCTGTTTTTAATTTTATATATGATTGTTGCGAAATTACTGCTCCAATAAATTTATTTATTTTTGTTGTCAATCTATAATCTAATTCTATATTTGCTGGCATTTGTTTTACTAAATCTCTTCTTAATATTTCTGCAGCTTCTGTGTAATTTAATGCTATTTCTATATTCATTTTGTAATTTTTAAAATCTGTTGTTATTTTGTAATTTTCTTCTCCTATTGCTTCATTTAATGTATTAATTAACCATTTATATGTATATGCTGTCCTATTATTCATTTTTAGTAAAATTGTCATTCTTCTAGCTTCTAATGTTTCTGCTACATTTTTTATTCCATATATTGATTCATACCTTCTTAAGCCGTAGTCATTCGCAGTTTTTACAATTATTTCTTTTAATATACTATTTATTTGTTCTTTTAAATTATCCAACTCTACATCTTCAGCATCAAATATCTCATTAAATTCCCTTACTTGTGTTAAAAAAGGTGGCATGTATTCTTTTAATTTCATACTATAACCACCTCACCCAAAACAGGAATTTGATATTTACTTAATTCGATATTTCCACTTTGATTATTTAATAAGGTATTACTTACGTCGACTACTCCTTCAATATTTAATATTATTGCTTCTATTTGTGCTCTTCTTATTATTATTGTATCTGTATCTTCCCAAGATTGTCTTTGTTCTAATAGGTATTTTTCTATTGCTATTTTTATGTTTTCTTTTACACTTTCTGCTGTTACTGTTTCATCTGTTGATACTTCTGATTGAACTTTTATTTGTATTTCATTTGCCGTATCTACTGTAACTATATGGCCAATTGGTGCTAGACCAAGTCCTTCGTCCGAAAAATCTGGACAAATTTCTTGTTGTACTTCAGCAATTAAAACATCAGATGCTTTATCATAATTACTATCTAATATTGTTAATTTTACAGTACCACCACCATTCCATATAGGTGTTACTTTTACTGCTCCTACACCATCTATACTTTTTGTTTTGTTTTTATAATCTATGACATTCCCTCCAAAAGATTTTTCTCCAATTTGTTCAAAGTAACGTTCTCTTAATTCATCATCACTTTCTTGATTTTCTCCTGGTATTAACAAATCTGTTAATGTTGCTTTCCCTAAACCTTGTATATAATCTACTGGAATTAAAATACCAGTAATATTATTTCCATCGGCTCCTGCAGTTTCACATTCTAATTTATAAATTCCTGTGCTTATTTTTTCTGTTGCACACCAGTAATAATCATTACACGTAAATCTTGAATTTAATTCTATATCCATTAAGTTATCATTTTCATCGTAGAAATTACCTTGTTTTACTGCCTTTGTTGCTTCTTCTCTTGTAAGTCCTACTTGATTTGCAAGTCTATCAAGATATTCTTCTACAGCAGTATCTGCAAATACTAAATCTATGTTATTTTTTAATACTATATACATTTGTGCTATTTCTGCAGCTGCAGGTGCTAATGCATCATATATAATGCTTCCTTCCCTTTTATCTAGTGTATCTGGTATTTTATCTAACATACGATTTAACGTTACATCATAATCAAAATATTCGTCTAAATCTTGGCTCATACGCTCACCACCTTTTCAATTGTTATTTCTCCTACAGTTGTTATTACATTAAAGGTTACTATTACTTTATTTCTACTTATTTCAAAATTAAAGTTGCTTACTTCTTCAATTCTGTCATCTTGCATAAGTGCTTCAGTAATTACTCTTTGAAGTTCTGGTATTACATAAGTAGAATTTTCTCCAATTAAATTTTTCAATTCTATGCCATAATTCCAACTGTAAATAAGGTGTTCAAATCTTTCCGTATTTAATATACAATATATCGTTTGCTTCATAGCCTCTATACCATCACATTGTCCTATTATAGTGTTATTTTCTATATTAAGATAATATGTTTTGCTTGGCTGTTCTGCAACCTCTAAATTGCTTTGTAAAATATTATTAGTATTAGGTGTCATTTTAATTTAACCACCTTTCATTTTTAAATTTTATCTAGTACAATATATTCCTGTCCGCCTCTTTTTTGTATTAGTATTACAGTATCATTTTTCTTTAACGCATTATGAATGGTCATTCTTTTTGTTCCAGAAATTGAATGAGCATGAGATAATCCAATTTTTGTTTCATTTATTTCAATATTAGTTTCTACATTATTATTAATTGTTTGACTTTCTGGATTTGGCGATATAGAAGAATTTACACTTACATTTGCATTCACACTATGCGAATGATTTGCATTTAAGCTCTTACTTTCAGTATCCCAATCTATTGAAACATCTACGCTATAATCTGTAACATTTTTCGTTAATACTAAAAATTCTGATGTTAATTTCAATTTCTGTTCAATTGTAATTTCTAGCGGATTAATACTTGTAACTATTCCATATAATACATTACAAGGAGCAGATGCTTCTTCCGCCCCTTGTGAAATTTTTTTAATTGCATCTACTAGACTTGCCATTTTCCCCTCCTTATTGCGTTATAAAATCTTGACCTCTTAATGTCAAATCCATAAAATGTTCTCCGGTTTTTAAATGTATGTTTTGCTTTTTCTACTAACATAAAATGTTGTAATTTTACATCTCCTAAATCTAAATTAACAATTATTAATGATCCTCCACGAACTCTAATATCTCCAATTGCTTTTTTTATTTCTAAGCTTCTTGTTTTTTGATTATATAAATTCAATAAAGTTTTTGCTTTTACTGCTCCATTTGTTTTTTCATCTATTGTATCAAAATATTGTAGTACACCCCAATTATTCATATTATTTGTGTCTTGTGCTATATAAACTTCTCTTTTTCCTGTTTCTTCATTATCATATACTAATTTTACTTTATTATATGTATCTGTATCTATTGAACTTTGATAATCATAATTTTGAGCTGTTTCTTCATCAATAATAATTCCTACTTTCATTCTTTCTAGATTTTTCAAACATATTTTTCCAAAATCATCATATAGTACATACATTTCTTTTTTGTATTGTATTGTTTCATCTAAAGCATTTAAGATAATATCAAATAATGATTGGTTACTTTCAGATTTTTTTGCAATTTTATAGTTTGTATTTTCCAAAGTTCCTACGTTTAATAAAAAATCATTTGCTATCATTTTTACTAATTCATCAGCTCTTTTATTTGTATATACATAACTAGATTTATTTTTCAAATAACGTAATTGGTCGTATGTTGTTACTTTTATTATTCCATCTTTTTCTCTTTTCTTTGTAAATACAAAACCATAAAACACTTTGTTACCATCAACTTTGAAGCTTACCGGATTTCCTTCTTCAAATTTAAGGACATCATCTTTTAAAACTTTAAATTCTAGTTTTCCTGGACTACCTTTTCTTTCTGTTGTCCATACAATTTCATCTTGAGTAACTGGAGCATATACTACAGAGCCATTCTGTATTAATAATTCTTGACTCATAAAATACCTCCTATGCTGGAATCCATAAAACTTGATTTGGATATATCAAGTTAGGATTTTTTATTTTATCTCTATTTGCATTATAAATTGTAGTATATTTACTACCATTACCATAAAACTTTTTAGCAATATTCCATAAACAATCTCCGCCTTTTTACAGTATAATTTTGTCCACTTGGTTTTGCTGCAGCTGTACTCGTAGTTGTAGTAGTAACTGCTCTAACAACTACAGGTGGTTTATATTGTTTTATTGTAATTTGCATAGTTTTTGTAGAATATTCTTTATATTGTTTTAATTTTATTTCAACTCTAACGTCAAATGCTTCTTTTACTTCTTCTATAATTTTATAATCTTCTACTGATACTTTTATATTTGTATCAAATAACACCTTTCCGTTTGGTAGTTTTCGAGAAACTATAAATTGGAAAGGTGTTTTATTTACTTTTAATTTTTCTATTATATTAAGATAATATGACGCTGGCTGATAATCATTTTTATATACAGCAAAAGGATATTTTACATTAGGTAACAATATCTTAAAATCTATATCTGTTAATCCAGGATTTTTTAAAACATTTATTTCTTGATTATTTATAAGGTCATACGTCTTATTGTTATTATTAACTTTTAAAGTTAATTTATCAGGGGCAACTGGCAATAAAGTATTTCCTAAATAAAAATAATATGCCATCGTTATACCTCCCTTATGTGTGAACTCCATCAGCAACTGATTGTAGTTCTTCTTCTAATTTTGTAGCAAGTATGGTTACTATTCCATCAATATCTTGCTCTTGATTTATATTATTATTGTTTGTCATTGTAATATTAACTGATGCAGTAGTAAATCTATTTATAGTTTCTCTTTCTGCTATATCTATTAAATATTTCAAATCTTCTTCAGATATTTCTGTATTATCTGCTATTTTACTTGTATCTCCAGCAATATCTCCAAGTGTGCTATCTCCCATATTACTAAAATCAATGCCTCCACCACTTAAAGCATCCTTTATAGCTGTTGATGCACCATTTATCCAATCATTTCTATGGTCTGTTCTATCTTGTCTTGTTGCATTCATTTCAATTGCAGTGCTTTGAATTTTTGTTGCTCCTGCAGACAACTTTGTTGCAAAATCTGATTTCATATCGTTAATTTGTTCTATTGTTCCATCCATTTGACTAGCCATATCTTGTAATTCTTGGTTTCTATCAATTATATTTTGTGACATATTTGCTGCAAAGTCATCAGCAAATGTGGCTGCTTCGGCATAATCTATACTAACACCAGGTATTTTATTCAGCACAGAAATAATTCCATTTACAATTGATACTATTCCATTATATAACCCTTGAAATATTGTCAATACTCCCAAACATACTGCTTCAACTCCAGTTTGAAATCCATACCAAGCTGTCATTAATCCTAATACAACAGTTTGTATTCCAAGCCATAAATACATAGCTGCTAATTGTAAACCATACCAAATTCCTTGTATCCCTAAACCTGCAGTCATAATTCCCAATTTTAAGGCATCCCAAATGTATAACATAGCGTATGCTACTTTATCATTTGTAACCCATAAATATACAAGTGCTGCAATTACAGCTAATATAATTAAAGCAATCCAAAAGGCAGGACATGCTAGCATTGCTGAGTTCAATCCCCATTGTGCAGCAGTTGCTGTTGCAGTTGCTGATGCTTCAACCCCTTTGGCTGTTGCTGATGCAAATTCTGCTATTGCTTGTGCTGTTAACAATGCAGTAGCTATTCCACTTGCAATATGCCATGCTATATATGCTGCTACAATTCCATATATTATAGGCTCTATTCCACTCCAATTATCTACTATAAAAGTTCCTATATTAATTATCATATCTAATAATGGATCTATTATTCCTATAAGTGCTGAGACTGAGGTTTCTATTCCTTGTATAACTTTTTGTGCTCTTGGATCATTTGCCATTTGATTTATTTTTTTCAAAATAGGATCTAACATTTTTATGACACTATTCTTTACTTTTGTAAACACTTGTGCCCATGTCATAGGCATTTGTTCAAATTTATCATTTATATCATTCGCACTTGCAAACATAGCATTTTTTATTATATCTGCCGTTATTTGTCCTTCTGCAGCCATTGCTCTTATTTTTCCTATATCTACATCTAAATAATCAGCTATAGTTTGAATTATGTTAGGCGATGCTTCAAATACAGCATTTAATTCTTCGCCACGCAGTACACCTGACCCTAATGCTTGTGTTAATTGTAATGTTGCACTTGCAATTTCTTGCTGTGCTGCTCCAGAAATTACAAATTGTTTATTTAATAATTCTGCAAATGCAATAGTTTCATCATTACTTCCAAAAGCCTTTCCTGCATTCATACTTAATTTTGATACTGTACTTGCCATATCCAAATAATTAGCTCTAGACCTTTGTGCACTTGCGAATATCTTATTTTCTAAATCTTCTACACTATTATTATCATCTACAATCAAAGATAGTCTTGCTCTATTATTAGAGACTTGATCCGACAAATCTACTATTTTATTTAATATTGCTATTCCACCTGCTGCTATTGCTATTTGTTTTACTTTACTTAATAATCCATTTGCCGCTGAAGTTGCATTGTTAAAGTTAGAAGGCATTTTTTTAGTTTCTTGATTTACATTTTGTGCCGATTGTTCTATTTGATTCAAAATCATATCTGTATTATTTAACTCATCTCTTGCTACCTTTAATGATTGAATATCTACTGTATTTGAAGATGCATTTCTCATATCTTCAAAATTATTGATTAATATTCTACAGGCATTACTCATACTTCTAAGAGCAGGAGACATACTATCTTGAACCATAATAGCTGTTCTTATTGTTGCCATTCTTCCACCTTCTTTCTCACATATTTTCCACTCTTATTTTTTTAATTTATCTTGTTGTTCCTTTTCGTGTTTTATTCTAACTTCGGTAGAAGCTATAACAAATGCTTTTTCTTTAAATGGTAAGTTTAAAAACTCGTGTGGAAATTTATGAAGTTTTTGAAGGCAATAATGAGCATACAAAGCTTCATAATCGCCTTCTTCAATTAGTTTTTTGCTTCTTCAACCGCTTCCTCTAAATCATAACCATTTATTCTTTGAATTTCAGCTGTAAGGTCATCATATTCTGCAGCATTTAATAAATGTTTTGTTAATAAATCAATAGAATCCATTTCGTGATAGAAATCTAATAATTCTGCATTATGAAGGTCCGGATATACTACACATTTATCAGTAAGTAATTGTAAATATTTGATTGTATCTAATTGTTGTTGATATCCTTTTTTCTTTCCGTTTTGTACTATAACTTGTTTATAACATTGTTTTCTTAAATCTTCATTTTCTTTTGCTGTTATAGTTTTTAATTTCCATACTTCAGGTTTTCCTGTTTCTTGATTTATAAATCTTTTTGACGCTACATACTCAAAAAACTCCTCTTTTTTTTCAATCATGAAAGCTTGTAAATTACTCATAAATTATTACCTCTCTTTATTAATTTTTTATTTATTGCATACCTGCTAATGTATTAAATTTTGTTGGATTTGAAAAATCTTCAAATGTAAATTCTATCTCTTGTTCTAAGAAATCACCATCTACATCAAAAGAAGCCAATACTCCACCATTGATATTACAATCTTTAAATATCATAGAACATACACCTGCAGAACTTGTTGGATCCTCATTTGATACTTGTGTATCGAAATAAACATCTTCTCCAGTATTTTTGTATCTTTCCATAAGTTCATCAAATATTGATGTATTCTTATAGATTGTCATTTTTCCTGTACCTTTCCATCCAGTAGATTTATTTCCTGCACCTGTCTTTCCTAAAATATTGATTTCTTTTTTAGTTTTCTCAAATTTTGCTTCAAAATCTTTTGCTTGCATTAAAAGGTATCTTCTTCCTTCAATAGTAACATAGCACTCAGCTAGTTTTGCACTTATAGCATCCTTAGCATTCATTGTTATATTTGACATTATAAATTCCTCCTTTAAATAAATTTAAAAGAGAACATTAAATTGTTCTCTTATTCAACTACTACAGTCATATATAATTTTTCCATAGCATTTATAATTTGAACTGCAGAATTAATTACTACAGACTTTTTGTTATTTCCTATTGCTACTGATATATCTGTATCTTCAAAATTTTCTATTGCTTGTATTTGTTGATACTCTTTAAATAATGTTGCTACATCATTCCATAATGATGTTCTTCCAGACTCATTATTCGCAATTTTACCTAAATATTTTGTATTAAATACAGAACTTACATCAGTTGCAATTTGGTCTAATACTCTAATTGTTTGGTTAGATTTAAAATCCTCGCCTTTTTCTTCTGTTGTTGATACTAAACTATTTATATCTACAAGAACTCTAATTTCATCTCCAACTTTATGTAGTACGAACTCACCTTTTTCAATTGATTCTTCTAATTGAGATTGAGTATAATCTGCTATTATAGTAAATTCTCCATCATAAGTTTTGTTTGTATTAGATTTGTTTATTTCACATCCTGCAATTACACCAGTTACCCAGTAAATAACTGCTGTTGTTGATTCTTCAGCAGTAGTTTTTACATTTACTACACCTTCATAATCTGCAGCATTATTATAAACTACAACTTGTAATTTAACTCCTTGTTTATCTCTTAGACGTTTTGCATATTCAACATATAATCCAGAAACAGAAACTTCTTCAGATAAACATCCAATTGCATTACATTTGTATGATTCTAACTTATCAAGGAATTGTTGGTGTCCATCTCCTGTTACTTCTCCATTTGTTCCACCTTCTAAAGCTACTCCAGCAGTTACTGCAAGTTCTTTTTCTTTGAATACAACAAAATCATTTGATACAAGTTCAGTTACTACAGCAACAGTTTGCTTGTCTACTTCTTTTGTTCCTAAATATGTAGAAACATCAAATTTTGTTTCATCATCTACATTTTTTTGGATAACAATTTTTAAATCATTTCCTCTTGTACCACTATAAACAGCAGTTGCAATATCATTGCTTGCCTTTTCTCCACTATTTAATTTATATAAATATGCTTTTGTTATATTTTTGAAAAGATCCCTTAATCCTTTCATTTTTTCATCAGCATAATCATAACCGAATAGGCTCATTGAATTTTTTGCAAACTCCTCACCTGTTACAGCTATTATTTCTCCATCTTTTCCCCAATCAAGTTCAAGTGCCATTGCTGCGACTCCTCTTTCTCCTATGGTTGAAGATGCTTTTTGTGCAGATGCAAAATTTATATATGCACCTGGTAATTTTTTATTTTGGCTTGTAAAAGTTCCTCCACCTAACATAGTCTACACCTTACCTTTCTTAAATTTTTCAATTATTTCATCTACTTCTTTCAAAGTATATGTTTTGTTATCTTTTAAAACAGCATTCAATAAATCAACATTGTTTCTGTATCTTTTTGAAGATACGATTTGTTTCTTTGAAAATTTATCTTCAGCTATATTTTCTGCAATTTTCTTTTTAGCCATCTGATTTTACCTCCTCGTTATAATCAAATTCACTCATTTTTGTACTTTCAGTATCTTTTTTATTAATAAATATTTTATAGTCAATGAAAAAGTGTAAAACATTATCTTGTATTTTAGGTTTTAAACTATCTGCACGCAATAAAGTGCCATCATTTAAAGTGATATACTCCAAGTAATATAACTTATCTGCCATATCATTCAAACTCGCTCTATCGTCATTTACAGCAAAACCTGTAATATCAAAATGTAATATATCTAAATAACTTTTTGTTTCTAGACCTATTTGTCTACTTTCTTCTCCATCTAAAAAATTAATAAAAAAACAAGGTGTTTCCATTCCTTGCGTTACTGCACTATCATATACATGATACCCTTCTCCAAATAATTCTTTTATTTTTAGAGATAGTCCTGTAATTACATTATTAATAACCATTATTGAAACACTCCTCCATAAATTTTGTTAATTTCTTTTCTATGATTTTTGGTAATTGTGATTCTAACTCTTTTTCAGAGATAGTCAGCATAAATGCTCCTGGTACCCATGCTGCTTTTAATCGTTTTCCAATTGCTGCAACATACCTTCCTGGCTCTTGTCTATGCCCAAATTCTACATACGAAGAATACTCTACTGGATTTTTAACAATTACAATATAATTATTACCCATTCTAAGTATTTTTAATGAATTAGCATAATCTCTTGCGTTTGGTACTTTTCCACTTTCGGCTTCTGCCTGTGTATTAGCAGTCCAACCTCGTCTCAATGTACCTCCACTTTTTATTTGATATCTTTTCTTAACTCCGTCCTTTTCCAAAACCTCAAAAGTTCCTTCTCCGACTGGAGTTCTTTTAATAACTTTTGCAAGTAACCTAGCCGCTAATTCCCTTGATACATCTTCGCAAAACTTTTGCACATCAAAATTAGACATTTTCTCTAATTTTTGACATAACTTTTCTAATTGTTTATAATCACAATTTCCCCACTTGGCCATTATGCCCACCCCTTAAACTTGACAAGCATTATTTCTTGGTGTGTCTCATATATGGCTGGCTCGCCACTATTTTTATATTCGGTTGTTCTGCCTCTTTGTGTTACTACTATTTTTGAGCCTGGCATAATATTTATTTCTGGAGCAATAAATAATTTTATTTTGGTAACGACTTTTGATTCGTTATCAGTTTCTGTATTTACATATACCTCTTCAAATGAAACTTTGCAGGGTTGTTCTTCTTTTACTACTTCTTCTACAAAATGAGTAATATTTGAATTTTCTTTTAATTTTTCTTTGTGTTCAATAATATTACATTTTCCGTCATAATGACTTTCTATTGCAGCTCTAGCTGCTAACATATACGGATTCATATTACCACCTCATCTTTCGATGTCTATATAAATCTTTTTTATATTTTTCTAGTAAAACATCTTCAGAGAAATTAATTGTTCCCGTATTATATGTAATACCATTTATATTAACTTGTGAGGATGTATCTGCAAATGTTGTAGTTGTATCTCCAGCTTGAATACTTTTAATTTTTATATTATTATTTTCATCAGAGCTAGTTTCACTACTTGAAACGAATTGACTATCGTATTTATTCAAATACCAATAATCTTTGACCATTCTTAACCATGTTGTATATAATCCTTCTGGAACTTTAGGTTGATGTGTTACATCTAATATAATAATCATAATATCATAAATAGAATATTCTAATTGTTCTATTGCAGATGCTTTTTTATCTTTATCGCTAATAGTATCAATTGAAAGTTCCTTTGATAATCGTGCAATGAACAGATCCATATCTATTTTAGTTCTATTTTTAATTTTTTCTAATATAGTCATCTAATCACCTACTCTCCATCTGGATTTTGGTTTTCTCCTGCTTCCGCTTCTTCAATTTTTGCGATTAATGTTTCTTTTTTCATATTATGAACATTTTTTATACCTAGTCCTTTTGCTTTTTCTTTTAAGGCTTCTAATTCTTCGTCAGAATTATCGCCGTTATTGTCGCCGGTATTTTGGTCTGCAGAAGGCTCTGCATTGTTTACATTCTCTGCAGAAGGCTCTGCATCATCTTTTTTATAATTTTCAACATATAATTCTAGGTCTTGTTTCAATTCTTCTAGATTTATTGTTTCATCTTTTACAACTATTTCTATTACTCTTTCATTTGTTTCTCTAATATCTTCTAATACATCAACAAATGCTTTTTTTAGATTATATTCTTCTTCACTTATAACAGCTTCTTGGTTTTTAAAACACCATTTACCATTAAGTTTTACTCCCACATTTTTTGGAGTTACTCTTTTCATATCAATCACCTCTTAATAAAAATTAAAAGGCAAAGGCTTAATAGCCCTTACCTTATATATTTATAGTTGCTTGGAACAACTCATCAGCACATTTTAAAGCAGGTAATGCTGTAGCAACTGCTTTTTCCCAAGTGCTAACTGGGTCTTTTCCCTCTTCATACATCATAGCAAGTATTTTACCTACTAATTTAATGTCAACTGAAGGATCTCTTGTAAGTCTAATTTCTTCTGCAGTTGGTCCATAGATAGTTTCTCCAAGAGTTTCTCCTGGCATCATAACAAATGCATTTTCTGCGAAATATCTATGTTTTGTATATTTTCCATCTGCACCTAATTTTCTATATTTTGCATCGTATGTATAGATTTTTGGTAATTGTAGACTTTCTAAATAAGTATTTAATTCTCCAACACTAGCAATTCTTGTGCTATCTTTACCAAATAATGCATTTATAACATTTTTATTTGATAAGATTTTTGCTAATATTGTTGTAGATGTTAATACTCTTGCTGGTGCAGTGTCTAATTGATTTTTCCAAGTAATCATATCATTAATTGGATTTGAATCTTCTGCACTCCAATCAACGTCTGCAACTTTATTTTCATCTGGAACACCAAAATCAATAACAGCATCTAAGTTATTTTCATTTAATGTAACTTTACCAGTAGCAACAATTTCCATTCTCATTGCTTCTATTCTTGCTCTAATACTTTCTACTAAAGCATCAAAATCAGCATATACATTTTTCATTAAATATGCTTTTTCTGCTTCATTTCTTGGAGACTCTAAAGCAATTATTTCTCTTTCTTTTAATTGCATTTTTCTTTTGATTAAAGCTAATTCAATTGCTTTTTTCTCAGCTTCTCTTTGTCCAATTTCTGACTCTGTATCAAATCCATGAACAGATGCAATAACTGGTGTTTTGCTTCCATTAGTTAACATATCAAATTCTAATGATTGTCTTTTAACTTCTGGGAATAATTCTTCTCCCAACATTACAGGATATTTTCTTTCTTTTAAATAATTTAATATTTCTTTTTGATTAAATAATTCTAATACACTTTTAGGCATATTAAACACACTCCTTCTTTATTTTAATTTTGTTTTGTAAAGGTAGATTTCACTACCATTATTCTATCTAAATTTAATTCCTGTCATTGTAGCTTTGTCTTCTTCTGCTACTACTGCAGGTAATCTTGATTCTATAACATATCCTTCTACCATAACTGCTGCAGGTTGAGGACCATTTGTTACATCTACATTAGCAAACACTAAACCGATTGCTTTTCCATCCTTTTTATATACTGTTCCTGCTTGAACGATTTTTTTACCATTTGCGTCTGCCTCTATTCCAGTATCATCTACTTGATAAGTAAAGTTTTGGAATTTAGCAGATGCTAAAAAATTAATTTCATTTACACTTTCTTTTTTTACATACATAATTTTTACCTCCTAAATATTAATTAAAAAATAAGCTTTTATTCTCTTGACTATCACTTTTATTAGCTTCTTTTGCAAAATTTGAAGCCATACTTACACCTTCGCCATCGTCTCCTTTTCCACCATTGCCGTCTGGCTCGCCTTGTTGAGAACCTCCAACTTTAGTTTCAAAGAAGTGTGGGTCAGTTTTCTTTAATGCATCTAATTGCTCTTTTATACCGATTAATGTTTTTCCTTCTTTATCAGTAGTAATCTTTGTTAAATCCAAAGATGCTTTCACTGCATTTACTGTATTATCGGTACTTCTTACCTTAGCATCTTTAAATGCTTGTTTTAAAAGTTCATTGAAAATATAATCCGAATGTTCTTTTTTCGCATTATCTTCAATTTCTTTTACTTTTTTGTCGTATTCTTCTTTTGTAATTGAATTCTTTTGTAATTCATTGAGAGCCTTTTCTTTCTCCCCTTTTTCTTTTTCAAGAACTTGTTTATCGTTCTCTAATTGTGATTTTTCAGATTTTAAGGTTGTAATCTGAGTATTAAGTGCAGCAACCTCTGCACCATTTTTAGCCATTACAGATTCTATTTGTTCATCTGTTAGCCCCATAGTTTTTAGTTCTTCTCTTTTCATGAGTTCTCCTTTCAATTCAGGTATTCGTTTTTTTATACGGAGCAACGCCTCCGACCTGGTGTTGTTTTCGAACAACTTACAAAATCGTTATATATAAAAAATAAGTATGTAAATATACATACCTATCTTTATAACTTTGTTATGGTTGTTTTAGCATCCATTTAATCTGCCACTATCTTACAGACACCAAAAAAGACATATAAAACTATATGCCTTTTAAATAAAATCGCCTTAAATCCAATCCTCGTCGGTCGATTTTTCGCTATTTTTATAGTATTTCCATACTTTTTATTTCATTTTCAAACAATGAATAAATTTTGTTATCTTTTTGATTTTCAATACTTATTTCTTCAATTTCTGGATCATTATCTTCAGCTGGTACATACCCTATAATTATTCCTTCATATTCATTACCACTAAATGCTTTTATTTTCACTTTTTTATTTAATAATTCCTCTAATTTTTTCCCTTTCATTTTAGTTGCCACCTTTCCTATAAGGAACAATATGTGTTCCAGTTTTACTATAATGTATCTTGAAACTATTTGTTTCTATTTCATCATTTTTGTTTTTTACTACTCCTATGTTTTCATTAACTGTTATAATTTCTTTTTTATTCCATTTACCACTATCACTAAATTCTAATTTTCCCTTTCCTGCATTTTGATAAATTAATTCTTGTGCCTTTTCTTTAGATATAGTTAAATAGCTTCTTCCTTCTATGTAATTATTGCTACCAATTATATGTTTGTCTTGTTTTCCTTGATTTATTAACTTATTTACATTACTTATATATGTTTTTGCTCTTTCTTCCGTTGTTATTCCTAACGCATCAGAATATTGTGCTTTTAAGTTTTTCCATTCATCAATATTATTATACTTCATTTCTTGGAATTTATCAAATGTTTTAGGTATTTCATCTCCTAATGTATCTTTATATCTTTTATATTGTTCAAAATCAGAAGATTTATTTTTATTCATTTTTGCATTTATTTCAAATGCTTTTTTAGTTTCTGGATTTGAATAAACATATTTTTCTAACCAATCATTATAATTAATATTACTTGGAACATAATAAGTTTTCCCATTTGTATTTCTTGCAGCTCTTTCTCCAAATTCAAATTCATCTTCAAAATAAGGTGCTGTTGTACTTCTACATCTTACATGAAAAGGTGGTGCTGTTGTTCCTTCCTTATAATCTGACATTCTATATACTTTACCGTCTAATTCTCTACATATTTCAGATGTGCGCGAATCTAATGTTGCAACAATTTCATATTTTTCTACACCTAAATCTTTAAAACAATTCTTTCTTGCAACACTAGAAAAAAAGGCAGACTCTGTCATTACTAAAGTTCCAGCCTTATTTTTACTAACATTAAATGTTTTTGATATTTTTTCTATAATTTCATCTGGAGCTTTTCCTCTCATAATTGATTGTGATAATTCTTTTTGTAATGTATTAATCAATGAATTTTTGTTTTTCCAAATTCTATCGCTAAATGTAAATTCATCGGTAGTCCATGGCTTAGATATTATATTTTTTATAGTATCAATATCTAGTGCTGCTATTTGAAATGCTACATTATGCCCTTTCTGTAATTCGTATGCTAATTTATAATAAGTATCTCTATATGATTCAATAATAAATTCTTCCGTTGTGTGTTGTTCCTGGTATGATAATTTTTCTATTTCTTGTTGTATTTGCATTTGTAATGCTTCAAGTCTAGATATATGTATTTTTGCACTTGCATTTTCTAATTCCTTTTTCCATATTAAATCAATACCATTTTCTTGGCCATATTTTATATATTCTTCTACATCCCATTTTAGTTCTTTTAACTCATTTGTATTAAGCCATTTTTTTGAGTCTTTTAATGATATTTGATTATTAATTGAAAATCTGGCCAACCAACTTCTTGTTTCTTTTTTTATATTGGCCAATGCTTTTTCATATTCTTCATTTAGTATTTCTATATATTTTGTTTCATTTAGTATTTGTTTTTTCTCCAATTCCTCTAATCTTTTAATCCAGTATTCGCTGTTGCTCATTATTCATCACCAACTTTAGCATTCTTATTTGCATTACCGCCTTCTCCATTTGTTTTTAGAGATTTTAGCATTTTTTCATATTCACTTTCTGCTTGTTGTTCTTCCTCTTCTCTTTCATCTTCTATTTGTTCCAGTTCAGCTTCAACATTATCTACATAAGGGTGTTTAGCAAGTATTGATTTTTTACTTATAATGTCCATACTATTCTTGCAATTTTCAATCAATTCTTTTTCATTTATAGTCATTGTTTTATTAAATACAAATTCTACATCATATTTTGAATAATCTTTATTTTCTTTTATTGCATACCATTCATCTACAAATGATTTAAAATATTCTAAACTACTCTTAAATTCAGTTTCTATATTGCTACAATCCAAGTCCAAATCAGCATATAATTGTTTTAAAGCTACTCCAGAATCTTGTGTTCCAAATTTTTCGCTTTGTGTATCAACACCAAATCCACCTTCATATATATCTTTTCTTAATTGTTCTATAAATGCCTTAAATGCTTCTATTGTTATTTCTACTTTTTTCCTATCATATTCTCCATCTGTATCTAAAAATACTGTATTGTAAGTACATAGATTTTTTTGAAATGTTCCCGCTTCTTCTTGATAATTTTTTACAACATTTACACCATCTGGTGCTTCATATATACTATCTGCCATTTTAGAACATAATTCATCGTAGCAATCTAATAATGTTCGTAAGAAATGAATTAAAGGTAATTCATCACCATTGTATTTAAAATAAATAAATGGTATGCGTTTTTCCCATAATCTAACTTGTCCATTTACTGTATAATGTCCTAATATTGTAGTTCCTTCAGTATCTTTTCCAATTACGAGTTCTTTTCTTCTTTCTACTTCTTCAACATCTTCAATTAATCTTTCTGCATCATATATATAATATCTTACACCCTCAGAATCGTAATATTCTACTTTTGTTTTTGTTTCTTTTGTTTCTTCAGATGTATAAACTTCTACATCATAAAACATAATTAAAGCATCTAATACTTCGTGTTCTTCATCTTTCCATATTGCTACTATTCTTGTTGCATAACGTAGTCTTACCTTAAACTCTCCTTTTTCATCAATATATATTTGCCACCAACCGAATGCTCTTTTTACTGCTTCTATTAAAGTATATTTAAGTCTTTTATGCATTTTATTATCAAATATATCTTTTAATGCTTCTTTATAATCAGCATCTTCGTTTTGACCTTTTTCAAGAACTTGTTTTATAGTAGGTTTTTTTCTCATTAAGTATCCTGCTTTTTGATTTATCATTTTATATAAAATAGGATGTCCTAATTTATAATTTTTAGCATGAGGAGCAATTTCTTCTTGTCCATTTTCATTTATATAAGTTCTTTTTTTATCTTGTATTTCTCCTTCGTTTTTATAGTATTTACTACCCTTTATCATTTCTTTATATGTAGCAGAATCTTTAAATTCTTTTATTTCTAAATTAATAAATTTTGAAAGTGGCATACCTTTTTTTGCACCTTCTTTTAATATAAAATCAATTTTTTCCATTTCCGTAATCATTATCTGTTCACTCCTTTATAATTACTAAAATAAGCACCCCTCGTTTTAATTGGGAATAGAGTTTGTAGTAAATATCTTAATGCATCCATTGCGTGATCGTTTTGTTTTATTGGTTTATCTTCTCCTCTTTCTTGTGCTTTTTCGTCCCAAATATATGCTGCAAATTCCCTTAATAAATTAGGGCATTTTTCAGCAACAATATGTATTCTTTCTTCATCAAGCCAATTTAAAACAACTGTAATTCCATTTATTACAGTATTATCTGCTTCTTTAACATTTATTTTATTTTGTTTAAATAAGTTAATTAATGAAGTTGCAGAAGGGTCTATTATAGTTCTTCTTATGTTATATCCTTCTGTCATTTTCAAATAATCTTTCAAAAACATTTCGTCTGTTTTTGTTATTTTTTCTTCTTGTCCATTTATATTCTTTTTTGTACCTTTGTTGTAATATTCGTCTAATATATAAGCGTGTGGCTTATCTTTTATATACTTAATTCCACAAAGTAGGAAAACTTGTGGATTCGTTATACCATAGTCAGATGATATATAATAATAATCAAATTGTGTAGGTACATCTTTAGCTTTAATAGTATGTTTTTCTTTATCAAAATTAGGATATATAATACCTTCAGCAAGTACCCATAATCCTAAAATAAATCTTTGAAAGAATACACCAACAAACATTTTACGATATCTTTCTTTTGTTTCTTCATCTAGACTTGGATTATCATCCATCGTAAAGTGCAAATGTATAATATTCTTTTCTTTAGCTTTATCAATCCAATTAACTTTAAACCAATGATTTGGTCCTTCTGGGTTGCAGTTAAACCAATATTTTGAGCCTTTAACAGAACAACGTGCTAATGCTTGGTTTACAAAACTTTCAGGCATCAACGCAACTTCATCTAGAAACACACCTGCAGCAGTTATTCCGTTGTACTAAGTCTTGGCTTCGTTCATCTTTACCACCAAATATATAGAAATAGTTTATTACTTCGCCTTTTGATATTTCACATAAATTATCTGACCTTCTATCTTTTATTTTATACCCTTGAGCTCGTAACATTAATTTAAGCCAAAAAAGAACGTTCCTACGAAACGCTCCAACTGTTTTTCCAGCTAATATAAAATTTTGACCATTAAATTTACTCATTGCCCATAATGCGAATGATAAAGACATACATAAGGTTTTACCTGCCCTTATACTTCCATCTGCTATAATTCCGGTTTTTATCTTTTACTGGACTATTATCTGTCCACCATGTCAATATCTTCTTTTGTTTTAAACTAAATGGCTTAAACTTGAATATAGTTCCATTTTTTATTTTCTTTTTTAAAGTAATTGCATTTTGCATTACTTTGTTTCTTAGATTAGAAATTCTTTCTTCAATACTTAATTTTTTATTCGTCTCCTGTGTAATCATTCCATACCCCTTCCGTTGTTTCGTTTAGGGCCTTAATGAAGCTATCATCTTTTAAATCTTCTGTGTTTGTGCTATCTTCTTTTGCTGCTTCCATTTCTAATCTAATTAAATCTAATTCAAGTCTTCTGTCATCAGTTTCCATTCTATGTAAGCTATCTAAACATTTTCTTTTTGCTTCTTGTACTCGTGTAAGTGAGTCTTCAAGTTTTTGTAATGGTGTAACTACATTTATTGCTTCAGTTACTGTTTCTGTTTCATTTGAATTATTTGAATTGTATTGTCTTTTTACAATTCTTTCTATATTCATATCTTTTTCTTTATCTTGTATCGCTTTAATTCTTTTTAATATACGATATTCCCTTATTGCTAGCATTTTATATTCTTGTTCTAAACAAGCTCTTTTGTTTTGAATTTCTAAATTTTCATATATGCTTTTTTCTTCTTCAGATAAAACATTTAATAATATTGTTTCATATTCTCCAGTAGTAACTGCTCTTTTGTTTCCTTCTTCTGCTCCTGGACCTCCACTATTTCCAACTGCATTTGTATTACCTATATGTGTCATACTTAAGTTGCTTTCTCTTTTCCAGTTTTGTTTTTTTATGAGATAAGTGACTTGATTATAAGTTAATTTATATTTCTTTGCTAATTCATTATACGTGAAGCCTTCTTTGTAATCTTTCTCGATTTTGGCTATTTTCTTTTTGTCTTTCACGTCATATCACCCACCTCCGCTATTCTTCTAGTATTGCCTTTTTATTAGTCAGTTTTTCCCAACGTTTAACTATAACATCACAATATTTTGGATCCAACTCCATCATATAGCAAGTTCTTTTTATTTGTTCTGCAGCAATTAAAGTCGAGCCACTACCTCCAAATAAATCTAATATTATATTATTTTCTTTACTAGAATTTTTTATTAATTTTACTAATAAATCTATTGGCTTCATTGTAGGGTGTTCCGCATTTCTTGATGGTTTATCAAACTCTAATATTGTACTTTGTGTTCTATCATTAACAAAATGATGTGCAGCACCTTCCTTCCATCCATATAGTATAGGCTCGTGTCTCCATTGATAATCTTGTCTACCCATAACAAATGTATTCTTTACCCATATTAAGCATTGTGCTAATTTAAATCCAGCTTTAATAAAAGCATTCCTAAAATTTAAACCTTCTGTGTCTGCATGGAATACATATATTGAACCCCCTTCTTTTATAGACTCATATAAATTTTTAAAAGATGTCTCTAAAAATGTATAAAATTCATTATCGTTCATACTATCATTCGCTATTTTCAAAGCATCTTGTGTTTTTCCTTCATAATCTACATTATATGGTGGGTCTGTTAATATAAAATCTGCTAAATTATTATTCATTAGCTTATCTACATTTTCTTTGTTTGTACTATCTCCACATAATAATCTATGATTACCTAATATCCATACATCTCCTAGTTTAGTAATAGGATTTTCTATTTTATTTAATTCTTCTACTACATCAAAATCATCTTCTTTGGTTTCTATTAAATCTTCTAAAATATCATCTACTTCATCAGAATCAAAACCTGTTAAACTTAAATCAAAATCATCCATTCTTAATTCTTGTAATAGTGATTCTAATTTATCAGTGTCCCACTCACCACTAATTTTATTTAGTGCTATATTTAGTGCTTTTTCTTTTGTTTTGTCTAAATCGACTAAAATACATTCAACTTTTTCAAATCCTAGTTCTTGTAATACTTTTAACCTTTGATGGCCTCCTATAACTGTCATATCTTTATTAACCACTAACGGACTAACAAAGCCAAATTCTAATATACTTTTTTTAATTTTCTTATATTCATCATCTTCAGGTTTTAAATCTTTTCTAGGATTATATGTTGCTGGTATTAATCTATTTGTTTCAATTCTTTGTATTTCCAAATAATCACCTTCTATCATATTTTATCTAGCAATTGTATTTTTACTTGTTCTGCTATTTTCTTCATCATAACTGGTGGTACACTCATACCACATATATATTGAACTGGTGAGCCCATAAAATCAAAATCTTGCGGAAATGTCTGTATTTTCATTAAATCTTTATCACTTACATATCCAGGAACGTCAAACCTAATTGGAGGACTACCACCTGCAGCTATTGTAGCTGGTGTCCTATCTTCTTTTAGATATTGAGTATTAAAACAACTTACTTTTCCGTTTTCAGTTCTTTTTATCGTATCACTTAATTTAACATCTCTAGCAATTCGTTTTTCCCATCTTTTATATGTCAATGTATCCTTATTAAGTGGCTTATATTCAGTATCTTTTATTTCGCCATACTTAATAGGCGTTTCATTAAATGTTAATTGTAATTTTGGGAAATTTATATCTTTTCTTGTTGCTACAAAAAATACTCTTTCCCTTCGTTGAGGTACACCCATAGTTGCAGCATTTAATAAAAATAGTTGTACATTATAACCTATATCATTAAATTTTTTTATAATTAGATTAACATATCCTTTTGCATTTCCCATTATTAGACCTTTCACATTCTCCGCTATAACTATTTTAGGTTTCAATATATTGGCCAGTTCTATAAATTCAAAAAAGAGGTCATCAAGTATTTGACTTGTTTGACCTTCTCTAAACTTTTTATTTTTCCCCCAGTTTTTTTCTCTTTCTCCAGCTAGTGAAAATGTACTACATGGAGGACTACCATCTAATATATCTAAATTATATAATTCTGCTGGAAATGACTCTAACTTATTCATTTCTTGAATTCCCATACAATAGTTATATTTTGGATGATGGTTTTTTATATATATTTCATTTATCTTTTTGTCTATCTCACAATTACCTATAACGTTAAATCCTGCTAGTTTATAGCCCATACTAGAGCCACCTCCACAGGAAAAACAAGAAAAAACATTATAATTATTCTTTGGTATGTTTACTAAATCTTTTAAATACCATTCATATTCCGCCATATTAATTCTCCTTGTTTACATCAAACATAAATCCGACATTTTGGGCATTTACATTGAAATTTCTCATCACTAAATTCTGATAAATCTACTTCTTCATTTTCTGTCATAGTTTCTTCAGTTTCTTTTATTATTTTGTTAATTTCATTTTCATCAAAACCTGTAATAGATATATCTAATTCACTATTTGCAAGTTCATTAAATAATATTTCTAATTTTTGATAATCCCATTCTCCAGATATTTTATTTAATGCAACGTTTAGCATTTTCTCTTTGTTTTTATCAAAGTCTACCACTATACACTCTATATTGGTGTTTCCTAAATCTTTAAGGACTTTTAATCTTTGGTGTCCACTAATTACAGTCATATCAGAGTTTATTATTATAGGCGATATATATCCAAACTCTTTTATACTATTTTTTATCTTTTGGTATTCTGGATCCTTTTCTTTTAAATCCTTTCTTGGATTGTATTCTGCTATCTTTAGTTTTTCGATTTCTACTTTTTGGATTTTCATTTTTCTTTTCTTCCTCCTCCATACACTTTCTTGCCATTTTACAACCATTACATTGTTGCTTCATACATATTTCGATATTCAAGCTAACACCTTCTTTTGTACAGAAAAAAACTCACAACAATTTGTGAGTTTTTAGGGACCTTTTTTAATTTTACAATTTTGGATATTACTATTATAAAACATTGAAACTGACATGTCAATGACAAGTTTTTGACATAGATTTTTATATTTTCCTTATTCCATCTATACCAAACATAAAAACCGCAACTTCTTCAATAGCAATGTTTTTATCTCTATGAACTTGTCTCTCACTTACATGATATCTACTTGCTAAAACTGACATGGAAGGTTGTTTTTTCCCTTTTATGTATAGGTCCTCCAAAATGTGTGCTCGTCTGCATTTCTCGTCATTTTTACTATTGTCTGCATCAAAAATATAAAAATTTATAATTTTTTTAATATGTGTCATTATTATTTCTGTTCTTTTTTTCGATGCTAATATTGATTGTACAACAGTTACTTCATCATAAGCAGAACAGTATAATTTATCCAATATTTCTTCAACTGTTGCACTTTCTAATTCTTTTTCACTAACAGTTGCTTGATTACAAAAATTTTCAAATTTTCTATAATTCTTTAATAATAATCTTGTATTTTTAAATTTAATATCATAGGATATTTTTTCTTTTAATCTTTCTTCATTTCTTGCTTGCTCCAAGCCCTGTTTTATTCCTTTAGAAACTCCTTCAGCAACAAGTTGTTCTATTAATCCTAATAATTTACTATCTGTTTCAGATATTTCAATTTTCTCCATACATAACCTTCTTTCTTTTAGGTTAATTGTATGCTTTGTACTTTAGTGAAATATAATTCTTTAATTTTTAATCCGGTAACAATTATCTAAACCTATTTTATAATAATTTCATTTGCATTATATAACTTCTTTAATGCTTCTGTTAATTTATTTTTGTCTATTTCTACTATGTAATCTTTGCCGTTATCGTCATCATAATAACCACAACGTAACATCGTTTTTTTTGCATCTTCTGTGTTTCTAATATATTTTAATGCCTCTTGGGTTGCTTCTACATCATCTTTTAAGTTTTCATATCTTTCTTCAATTAATTTTGGTCTTGCTAAGTCTACAAAAGATTGCAATATATCAATATATTTTTCTTCCATACTCGTACCTACCTTTACTTATTATTAAAACAATCCCCATTCTGCAAATTTTTCAAATCCACCTTTATCTTGAATGTATTTTCTTGCTTGTTCTACTATTTCTGTATATGGTTTTCCATCTACAAATTCATCTCCAATAGCACAGAATAATTCTACTGGTCTATTTTCTTTTTGTGCCTTTAGGAATGCATATATGTTTACTGACACATCTGCTTTTGATAAATCTTTACCGTGCAATCCTCCACCTGTTACCGCTTCTCCCATATCACTTCCTAATTTTCTGTTTGTTGCTCCAGTATCTACATTTATTCCACCTGTCCAATCTCCTAGTGGATTTATTGTTGCAGTTGGATAAATACTTTTTAATTCTTCCGTTTTTGCATTACTTTGACATATAATTGTTCTATTATTTGGCATATCTAATATATATTTACCATCACTATTATATTTATTATAAATCTGATGTGCTAAATAACTTATTTGCTGTTGTTCTTCTGTTAATGGCATTCCTTTAAATATTCCATTATCTCCACATCTTATCTTTTCACTTTGGTTTCTTGCTAGGTGTTCATCTTGTTTTGATAATATTATTTCAACTCTTATGTCATTTGTTTCAGCAATTCTATATACTATGTCAAATATGTCCGTTTCATTAAACTCAACCGAACTTTCAATTATGATCTTGCAGTTTCCATGTCCAATTAACACTTCTACTGCTATTTTAGGATTCTCTTGTAGTTTATATCCTAAATCTACTATTGCCCCTGCTATTCTATCAGCTACTTTATCTGGATGTTTTGGATTTACTTTTT
>ERZ827168.1736-NODE-1736-length-28643-cov-4.374003_pt1 | contig 28643 bp, 24 predicted proteins | sample MGYA00519868_ERZ827168 | MGnify/ENA primary metagenome ERZ827168 (study PRJEB31778, sample SAMEA3449271) | human gut metagenome | biome: human gut; feature: human-associated habitat; material: faeces | place: United Kingdom | collected 2010/2012 ...
ACCCCCGAATAAGCGATGCGCTGTCCCTCCGCCACCCGGTGATTCAGGCTCTCGGAGAGCCCGAGTACGCTTTTTAAAAACAGCGGGTAATACGACCGCATGAGGTCGTCCGAGAGAGACGGCGCCACCTCGCGGACGGTCGTCTCGGGATCAACGGCGACGGACGCCGGGAGCCCCTCCTCCCGCTGGCACGCGGCAACTTCACCGCCCGCCCGCATGCGTCTCTCGAACGCGAGCGCCAGCGCGAGATCCGCCTCCCTCACTTCATCAATGGCTTTTTTCAGTCGATCCATAGTGTGTCTCCTTTTGTATGACTATACACGCAAGCGAGCGATTTGTCAAGGCGGAGCCGCGTTCGCCGCCTTGATTTCGGCGACGCGGTGTGCTAGAATAGTCACAAATACTTTTACCGGGAGGTGCGCCGTGCAGATCGGCTCCGGCGGCCGTCGCTTTGAGGATCGCCTCCTGTTCGGCGTGGTGCGTGGGAGATGTTTCATGGGTATACCCCGTGAAACGGTCGCCCGAACGGGTCACGATGACCGCCCCCACGCGGTAGGAGGTGGCGCAGGGCGTACAGCGGCGGCTCAGGGCGATGGCCTGCCGCAGGTAATGCAGATCCTCCTCCGTGCGGTCGGGATGCAGCGTGTAGGTCGTCACCTCCATTCCTTCCAGCCGTCGGCGCTGCTGCGGGAAGCGTGCCGGATCGAAAGGCGGTTCGAAACGAGGGGCGTGCGGGTCGCCGACGCGGACGGCGGGATTGACCGCCATGCGGAGCGTGTCGACGAGCCCCTCCGCAAAAAAAAGGCCGAGTGTGCGCGGGCCTCCCTCGACGAGCAGCCGTTCGAAGCCCCGCTTTTCCAGTTCGGTGAGGATCCTCGCCGCCGAAAGGTCGGGGATACGGACGATTTCGGCCGCTGTTTCGAGCGGCGATGCGGCAGCGTTGTCGGTGAAGACGATCCGTGCACCCGAGCCTGCGGTGAAGAAGTTCGACGCGGGGGCGAGTCGCAGCGAACGGCTCAACGTGACCTTCGCGGGGTCGGCCGGCCGGTTTGCCGCAAGGCGCTCCCGGCGGAACGCTTCGTCGCGCACGGTGAGCGACGGGTCGTCGCGGCGCACGGTCTCCGCCCCCACGAGGATCGCGTCGGCCCACGCCCGCAGGCGCATCACCTCGCGCCAGTCGGCGGGCGTCGAGAGAATCAGTCGCCGGGGCGACCGATCGTCCATATAGCCGTCGCCCGACAGGGCGACCGAAGCGTACACGTTCATCGTCGTAATTCGAACAGAGTTATTTCGGGATTCGCACCGATCCGCATGGGAAATCCTACATATCCTATGCCGTCGTTGACATAGAGCGTCCTCCCCTGCTTCTCGTAGGGGCCGCTCCAATGGCGGTACATCAGTTGCGCGGGCGAGAAGGCGCGGCCGAAGAGCCGTATTTTGCACTGCATGCTGTGAACGTGCCCCGAAAGGGTCAGGTCGCCGTAGCCCGCATCGAGAATCTGTTCCCAGAGTTGCGGAATGTGCGCCGCCGTGATGTTGTAGAGTTCTTGCGGCACGTCGCGGTAGGTCGTGCCGAAATCGTAGCCGGGCAGCGTGCGATCGTGGCGCTGACGGGCCAGCGAGCGGTCGTAGGAGATACCCGACAGGGCGATCGAATCGTCGCCGCGCCGCAGGTAGACCGTTTCGTTGTCGAGTACGCGCCACCCCATCGCCCGCTGGCGTTCGACGAGTGCGGCGATGTTGGTCGCCGGCGGCAGGGAGAGCGTATCGCGGACGTAGTTGCCCGTATCGTGGTTGCCCGTGATCGAGAAGGTTCCGTAACGGCTGCGGATGCCGCCCAACAGACGCATGGCCGTCGAATCGAGTTCCGTGTAGCGGATGTTGACCAGATCGCCGCAGAAGATCACCAGATCGGGCCGCAGAGCGTTGAGCGAGTCGACCAGCGCCCTCATCTCGCGGTCGGGGTCGACGAGCGTCCCGATGTGCAGGTCGGTGAATTGTGCGATGCGCAGCCCGTCGAACGCCTCCGGCAGCCGGTCGCTGCGGAGCGTGACGCGGTGTACGGCCAGCGTGCTGCGGCCCGACACGGCACCGTGAATCAGTACGCCCGCCATGCCGAGCGCGGCGATCGGTGCGAGGATGCGCGTCGCACGGCCCTTGCCGAACGCGCGCACGGCGTAGTAGGCCATGCGCGGCAGCGTGAGCAGCAGATAGGCGAAAAAAATCCACATGGCTGCCCTCACCACGCCGCCGGTGTTGTCCTTCACCAGCCAGAAGAGGACGATCCCGGCAAGCGGCAGCAGATCGCCCGCCGCGACGAGCGTCAGGAGCAGGTTCCGGTAGCGGTACGCTTTGCGGTGGCGGCGGAAATGCCAACCGTCGGCGGCGAGCGGCAACAGAATCAGGAAAAGCGGCATCCACATCATAGCTGATAGATTATGAAGACGTTGCAAATATACGAAAAGGGGCGGAATATCCGACCGCGTCGATTCAAGAATCGGGTCAAATTCTTTGGCATATATCTTGCTTTCGGTAGCAGCGAATATTAACTGGCTGTTATCCAACATTAATAAACGGTTTTAAATCAAAAAAACACACAAGAGCTTATGAAGACAGTTCGACTTTTCATCGTTGCGTTGTTCCTGACTGTTGCGGCTTCGGCGCAGCCTAACGCATCCTCCGCCCGGGACGGAAGTTCGCCTACGGTTTACATGATCTCGGTTCAGGAGACCGATACGCTCATTCCCTGCGAGTGGCGAGCTCGTGCGGCCCGTAACCGGATGGCGATGATGGACGCCGTCGACGATTACAACCAAACGCACCGCACCGGTTTCCAGCAGCCCGGGCGGCCGCAGTTCCTCTTCGCGCACAAACAGAACAAGTATTCGCTGGCGCTCGGAGGGTTCATCGCCCTGCGTACCAGTTACGACTTCGACGGAACGCCGTCGGCCACCGACTTCATCCCTTCGTCGATTCCGGTTCCGGGCGATTACGCTTCGCGGCAGCGGCTGTCGATGGATGCCTCTACCTCGCGCATCTATCTTAAAGGTATTGCCAACACCCGTGCGCTGGGCCGTGTCGTAGTCTATGTCTCCACCGACTTCCGCGGCGGTGCGCAGGGCAGCTATACGCCGCGCCTGCGCGAAGCCTACGTGTCGTTCAAGGGCTTTACCTTCGGCCGCGACGTGACGACCTTCTGCGATCTCGACGCAGGCCCCACGACGATCGACTTCCAGGGGCCGAACGCCTATAACTTCACCTTTGCCACGATGATCCGCTACGAAGTTCCCTTTGCGAACGATCATCTGAAATTCGGTCTGGCGGCCGAGCTGCCCAGCGTGAGCGGCACGTTCGGCGAGACGTTCGATCCGATTCCGCAGCGCGTGCCCGATTTTCCGGTCTATTTCCAGTATGCCTGGGGGGCCAAACGCGACAGCCATTTCCGCGTGACGGGCGTCGTGCGCGATCTTTATCTGCACAATGCCGCCACGGGGAACAATACCTCCCTGTTGGGTTGGGGCGTGCAGGCGAGCACCTGCATCAATCTGGCCCGCGTGCTGACGATCTACGGCAACGGCGTCTACGGCGAGGGCATTACCAACTACATTCAGGACCTGTCGGGACTGGGCTACGACTTCACCCCCGATCCGCAGGATCCGGCCAAGGTGCAGACCATGCCGATGTGGGGCTGGTACGGTGCGGCGCGCATCAATATCCTGCCGCAGCGTCTTTTCATATCGGGAGGTTATTCCGAAGCGCATATCCAGCAGAAGCACGGCTATTTCTCGGGCGACCAGTATCGTAACGGCCAGTATATCTTCGGAAATATCTTTTATAACTTCACCTCGCGTTGCAGCATCGCCGCCGAATACCTTTACGGCAGCCGCGAAAACAGGGACGGCATGAAGAACCATGCCAACCGCGTGAGCATGCAGGTGCAGTACAATTTCTAAACGACGATTGCCTGCGGTGCGGGTTCCCTCCCTTCGGTGCGCGGGGCCTCTCCGGCAGTCGCGTCGGTATGGCCGGCGATCCTTTTTACGGGATCGCCGGTTTCGTTTCCGTTATTCGACGGTCGGAAGATCGGGTCGGAAACGATGCGGATTCCGGCCTTTTAGCTTTTGGTTCTACACTCGGCTTGCACACTTTGCGGAGGACGAGCCTCCGCTCGGATAGGCTGCGCCTCGGCAAAACCGCGAACAAGTTTGCTTTTGCACTCGGCTTGCACTATCTTTGTCGACATGATGGAATTTTTGGAGACATATCATCTCGTGGGAATCGTCGTCGGCGCGGCGACCTTTCTCATTATCGGCGTTTTTCACCCGTTCGTCATCAAGGGCGAGTACTATTTCGGCGTGCGATGCTGGTGGGCTTTCGCCGTGTCGGGCGTCGCGGCGCTCGCGGCGTCGCTGTGGGTAGAAAACCTGATTCTCTCGATCCTGCTGGCCGTGTGGGGTGCATCGTCGTTGTGGGGGATCGGCGAACTGTTCGAGCAGCGCGAACGTGTGGCGAAAGGCTGGTTTCCGAAACGCGAAAAGAAAAACCGACGGGGCGGCCGATGAAGCGGTTGGGTACCTGTGCCGTATTGTTGTCGATGATCGCCGCGGTCGTCGTCAGCGCAGGGTATCTGCGCAGCGTGCGGATGCAGCGTGTCGTTCCGGCGATGGTTCCGCCCGACGAACGCATTTTCCATGCGCGCCTGCTCTTTGCGGGCGACGTGATGGCCCATCTGCCGCAGTTGACTGCGGCACGGAGGTCCGACGGAACGCACGATTTCTTCGGACAGTTCCGTCTCGTGAAGCCCCGCTTCGATGCTGCCGATCTGGTCGTGGTCAATCTCGAAACTACCCTCTCCGCCGCCGCTCCCCATACGGGTTATCCCTGTTTCCGTACCCCGTCGTCGTTGGCCCGTGCTCTGCGCAGGGCGGGTGTCGACGTAGCCGTCACGGCCAACAACCATTGTTGCGACGGCGGCGCGCGGGGTATCGGCGCGACGCTCGCCGCGCTCGACGATGCGGGTCTGCGCCACACGGGAACGTTCGTCGACTCGTTGCGGCACGGTGCCGACCATCCGCTGCGGCTCGCGGCGAACGGCATCCGCTTCGCGCTGTTCAACTATACCTATGGCACCAACGGTCTGCCAGTGCCTGCGGGCACGACGGTCAACCGAATCGATACGACGGTCATCGCCCGCGATCTGGCGGCCGTCGACCGCGGTTCGGTCGATTGCGTTATCGCCTTCGTGCATTGGGGCAACGAGTACGAACGCCGGCCTGACAGCGAACAACGGATGCTGGCAGGGTTCCTGCGACGGCACGGTGCGGATCTGGTCGTCGGCAGTCATCCGCACGTCGTGCAGCCCTTCGAGCAGGATTCGACGGGTGCCGTCTTCTACTCGTTGGGAAATTTCGTCTCGAACCAGCGGCGGCGTTACTGCGACGGCGGACTGCTGGCCGAAGTGGAAGTCGTCAAGCGCGTTGCGGCGGGCGTGCCGACGATGCACTATGCCGCACAGGCCGTTCCGGTGTGGGTTGCCCTGCCCGACTACCGGATTCTGCCGCCCGAAGTGGCCGATACGCTTGCGATGCCGCCCCACGCACGTGCGGCTTATGACCGGTTCATGCAGGATACTCGCCGGCTGCTCGATGAGCGGGAGTGAAAATAGAAGCGGACCCTCAAAAGAGGATCCGCTTCTATTTTCCGGCCCGGATGGCCTAATAGTTCTCCCGCTTCGGCTCGAAATAGGCCTGGGGATGCTTGCAGGCGGGGCAGATTTTCGGTGCCTCGGTGCCTTTGCAGATGTAACCGCAGTTGCGGCACTGCCACCAGATTTCGTGGTCGCGGATGAAGAAATTACCGTCGGTCAAGCGGCTCAGCAGTTTGAGGTAACGATCCTCGTGCTCGTGCTCGGCGACGATCACCATGCGGAACGTGGCGGCGATTTCGGGGAAGCCCTCCTCGTCGGCGATTCTGGCGAATTCGGGGTACATCTCCGTCCACTCCTCGTTCTCGCCCATCGCAGCGGCTTTGAGGTTCTCCTCCGTGGTGCCGATCACGCCGGCCGGGAAACTGGCCGTGATGGAGAGGCAGCCGCCTTCGAGGTACTTGAAAAATTTCTTGGCGTGTTCCTTTTCCTGATCGGCCGTTTCGAGAAAGATGCCGGCGATCTGCTCGTAACCCTCTTTCTTGGCTACGCTTGCAAAATAGGTATACCGGTTGCGCGCCTGCGATTCGCCTGCGAATGCCGTGAGCAGATTTTGCTCGGTCTTGGTTCCTTTGATACTTTTCATAACTGAATCTATTAATGTGTTAAGTGGTTTCTGTTTTTTATCCTACAAAGATAGACAAAAATTGTCGGATGTTAGGCAGGAATAGCGATTCTTTATTTTTATAGAAGTATAGGATCGGCTTATCTTGCGATCTGCCGACTTGTATCGGTATATTTATGCCGGTTTTCCGTATCTTAGATTACAGCTTAGATATTTCGTCTCGGCATAATCAAATATGAATGTTTGCTTCTGCGTCCGACTTTTCGTATCTTTGACTTCGTCTTAGATACTCCCGCTCGGCAATGTTCAAATAAAATTTGACATTGCTCTCGCTTATTCGTACTTTGGCTGCGCCGAAGATACTCCGTCTCGGCATAATCAAACATGAATGTTTGCTTCTGCGCTCGACTTTTCGTATCTTTGTCGTTCCGAACCGTCCGGAATGCCGAAACGGTTCGACATGCAAACGGTTTTCCCGCCGAAACAGGGAATGTCGGAACGGAGTCGGCGTTTGTAAACGCCGTTCATGTGAGGAAGACGGATTCCGTTCCGGCAGGCGAATCGCCTGATTATATTAATTGTTCCGTCTTCCTCGCACGACTCTATGGCAGACGAAAAAATCATCTTTTCCATGGTGGGGGTCTCCAAGACTTTCACCAACCAGAAAAAGGTTCTCAACAACATCTACCTCTCCTTCTTTTACGGAGCCAAGATCGGCATTATCGGTCTGAACGGTTCGGGCAAGTCGACGCTGATGAAGATCATCGCCGGACTGGACAAGAACTTTCAGGGCGAGGTGGTCTTTTCACCCGGCTACACGGTGGGTTATCTGGAACAGGAACCGCAGCTGGACGATTCGAAGACCGTGCGTGAAGTGGTCGAGGAAGGGTGTGCCGCGACCGTGGCGCTGCTCAAAGAGTACGAGCAGATCAACCAGCAATTGTGCGAGCCGATGGACGACGACACGATGGCGCGGCTCATCGAACGGCAGGGCGAGTTGTACGAGCAGATCGACCATGCGGGCGGCTGGGAGTTGGACAGCGTGCTGGAACGTGCGATGGACGCCCTGCGTTGTCCCGATCCCGACCAGTCGGTGAAGGTGCTGTCGGGCGGCGAACGCCGTCGCGTGGCGTTGTGTCGGTTGCTGTTGCAGCAGCCCGACGTACTGTTGCTGGACGAACCGACCAACCACCTCGACGCCGAGTCGATCGATTGGCTGGAACAACATCTGCAACAGTATAAGGGTACGGTGATCGCCGTGACGCACGACCGTTATTTCCTCGACAACGTGGCCGGCTGGATTTTGGAACTGGATCGCGGCGAGGGTATTCCGTGGAAGGGCAACTATTCGGGTTGGCTCGAACAGAAATCCAAGCGGCTGGAGATGGAGGAGAAGCAGGCGTCGAAGCGCCGCAAGACACTCGAACGCGAGTTGGAGTGGGTGCGCATGTCGCCCGCGGGCCGTCACGCCAAGAGCAAGGCGCGTCTGTCGGCCTACGACAAGATGCTCAACGAGGATGCCAAGCAGCAGGAGGAGAAGCTCGAAATCTATATTCCCAACGGCCCGCGTCTGGGCGACGTGGTGATCGAGGCGCACGACGTGAAGAAGGTCTTCGGCGACCGCATACTCTACGAGGGGCTCAACTTCTCGCTGCCGCCCGCGGGCATCGTCGGTGTGATAGGTCCCAACGGCACGGGCAAGACCACCCTATTCCGCATGATTATGGGGCTGGAGCAGCCCACCGAGGGAACGTTTACCGTCGGACAGACGGTGAAACTGGCCTACGTGGACCAGCAGCACAAGTCGATCGACCCCGAAAAGAGCGTCTACGAGGTCATCTCGCAGAACAGCGACATCATAACGCTGGGCAACCGTCAGATTCCGTCGCGCGCATACGTGGCGCGCTTCAACTTCTCGGGCGCCGACCAGGAGAAGAAGTGCGGCATGCTGTCGGGCGGCGAGCGCAACCGCCTGCATCTGGCTCTGGCGCTGAAGGAGGAAGGCAACGTGCTGTTGCTCGACGAGCCTACCAACGACATCGACGTCAACACGTTGCGTGCGCTGGAGGAAGGCTTGGAGAACTTCGCGGGCTGCGCCGTGGTGATCTCGCACGACCGTTGGTTCCTCGACCGCATAGCCACCCATATCCTCTCGTTCGAGGGCGACTCGAAGGTGGTGTTCTACGAGGGCTCGTACAGCGAGTACGAGGAATGGAAGCGCGCGCAGGGCGAGGACACCGCACCCAAGCGTGTGAAGTATAAGAAACTGATGGAGTAATATCAATAATATTAAGTTGGTGCTTGATAATATTGAAATTCGGCTCAATATTATTGAAGTTGGAATTAATAAAGTAAAAACGCAATGGCACAGAAACCTTCAATACCAAAGGGTACGCGCGACTTCTCGCCTGCCGAGATGATGCGCCGTACATATATTTTCGAAACGATCAAAAGCGTGTTCCGCACCTACGGATTCGCGCCGCTGGAGACGCCCGCTATGGAGAATCTCTCTACCCTGCTGGGCAAGTACGGCGACGAGGGCGACAAACTGCTTTTCAAGATACTCAATTCTGGCGACTACGCGGCGGGGCTCGCCGACGCCGAGGTGCGTTCGGCGTCGCGCATCTGCGAGAAAGGCCTGCGTTACGACCTGACCGTTCCTTTCGCCCGTTACGTGGTGCAGCACCAGGGCGAGATAACGTTCCCGTTCAAGCGCTACCAGATTCAGCCCGTGTGGCGTGCCGACCGCCCGCAGAAGGGCCGCTACCGCGAGTTCTACCAATGCGACGTGGATGTCATAGGCTCGCGTTCGCTGCTCAACGAGGTGGAGCTGGTCGAGATCGTGGGACGCGTGTTCGGCAAGCTGGGAATTAGCGTGACGCTTAAAATGAACAACCGTAAGATACTGTACGGCATAGCCGAAACCATAGGCCATGCCGACAAGATGATGGATATCACGGTGGCCATCGACAAGCTGGAGAAGATAGGCATCGACAACGTGAAGGCCGAGCTGGCCGAGCGCGGATTGGACGACGGGGCGATAGCCAAGTTGCAGCCGATACTCGAACTGAGCGGCACCAACGACGAGAAACTCGCCAAGTTGCGCGACGTGATAGGAGGCTCGGCTACGGGCCTGCGCGGCGTGGAGGAAATGGCCGAGATATTCGGCTATGTGAAGGCTCTGGGCATATCGCTGCCCATAGAGCTCGACCTGTCGCTGGCACGCGGTTTGAACTACTATACGGGCGCCATATTCGAGGTGAAGGCCAACGATTTCGCCATCGGATCGATCTGCGGCGGAGGACGTTACGACGACCTGACGGGAATATTCGGCATGCCCGACACCTCGGGCGTGGGCATATCGTTCGGCGCCGACCGCATCTACGATGTGATGGTGGGACTCGACCTTTTCCCCGAGGAAGTCAATTTCTCGACCAAGGTGCTGTTCGTCAATCTCGGGGCCGACGAGTGCATGGCCTCGCTGGCGATGATACGCGCCCTGCGCGACCGCGGCGTGGCGGCCGAGATCTATCCCGAGGCAGCCAAGATGAAGAAGCAGATGGAGTATGCCAACCGCCGCATGATACCCTATGTGGTCATCGTGGGTAGCAACGAGCTGGAGTCGCGTGCCGCCACGGTGAAGAACATGCGTACGGGCGAGCAGCGGACCGTGGCGTTCGATGCCGTCTGCGACGAACTGGCGTAAAGTGCTGACATTAAAACATGATCGTTATGAAGAGGATATTGTTTTCGGTGTTTTTCGTCGTCGCATGCCTGGGTGCCGCGGCGCAGACGGAGGACGCGGCCGAACAGTTGCAGAAACTCAACCGTTTCTATCGTTACCTGAACGGCATGTATGTCGACACGGTGGAGATGAAACCTCTGGTGGAGAATGCCATTCGCGGCATGCTGTCGGAGCTCGACCCGCATTCGGTGTATCTCGACGCCGAGGAAATGCGTGCGCAGACCGAGGCTTTCGACGGCGAGTTCAGCGGCATAGGCATAGAGTACAATATCCTCAACGATTCGATAATCGTGGTCAACACGGTGGTCAACGGGCCTGCCGAGACGGTCGGCATGCGTCCCAACGACCGTATAGTGCTCATCGACGGCGAGAATGCCGTGGGGCTGAAACGCAGCGACGTACCCTCGCGCCTGCGCGGACCCCGCGGGACGAAAGTGAAGATAGGCGTGGCGCGGCGCGGCGTGCCCGAGATACTCGATTTCGACATTACGCGCGACAATATTCCTCTCAATACGGTGGATGCCGCATTTCGGGTCGACGAGCGCACGGGCTACATAAAGGTCAACCGATTCGGACGCACCACCATGCGCGAGTTCCGCGAGGCGATGGCGAAGATGGAGGGTATCGAGGCCCTGATTCTTGACCTGAGCGGCAACGGCGGCGGATTGCTCGACCAGGCCGTGGAGATGGCGGGATATTTCCTGCCCGAAGGGGCTCTGGTGGTGTCGACCGAAGGGCGTGCCGTCTCTCCCGAGCGTTATGCGGCGTCGCGCGGCGGCGGATTCGGCGGTCGCGTGGCCGTTATCATAAACGAGAACTCGGCCTCGGCGAGCGAGATCGTGGCAGGTGCGTTGCAGGACTGGGACCGCGGCGTGATAGTCGGCCGCGACAGCTTCGGCAAGGGGCTTGTGCAGCGTCAGGTCGCACTGGGCGACGGCTCGGCCGTGAGGATAACCGTGGCGCGCTATCACACCCCTACGGGGCGCGTCATACAGCGCCCGTACGAGAACGGCCATAAGGACGAATATTACGAATCGTTCGTGAAGCGTCTGCGCGGCGAGAAGGCCGATTCCGCGCAGACGACGGCGGAGCGTCCCGTGTACGAGACCATACGTTCGCATCGAACGGTCTACGGCGGCGGAGGCATAGAGCCCGACGTGAAGATCGAAGTCGACACGACCGACATATCGGACTACATGATGAAGATCGTGGCGCAGGGCGTATACGGCGATTTCATAATGACTTACATGGACCGCAACCGCGAGCGGCTGGCCGCCGAGTATCCCGATTTCGGGAAGTTCGAGACGGGCTTTGCCTTCGACGACGAGGATATGAAGCGTTTGACGGATATGGCTGCGGCCAAGGGAGTGGAGTTCGACGAGAAGCAGTTCGCCGTATCGAGACGGTTGATCGAAAACCAGCTGACGGCTCTGGTCGCTCAAAGACTCTACACTTCGTCGGAATTTTACCGATATATCAATCCTCGTGAGAATGAATATTTTACAAAGGCGCTGGAGATCGTCGGAGGCGACGGCGGGGAGTATGAGTCGATTCTGAAGTTAGAATAATTTGGAAACATTTGAAAATCGGAAAAAATTTACATATTTTTGAAAATAATTTAACAACCGATTTTCATTATGGTCTCAGAATCTGTATTCGATCGAAACGAAATAAACGAAGGTTTCGGCGATTCGCTTTTCTCGAAGATGATAAAGGCGGGACACCGCACTTACTTCCTGGATGTGAAGGCTACGCGTGCAAACGATTATTTCCTGACTATAACCGAATTGCGTAAGAAAATCACTCCGCGAGGGATAGAGAACGAACGCAACAAGGTTTTTCTTTACAAGGAGGATTTTGAGAAGTTTGCCTGCTGTTTCGCCGAGACGATGGAGTTCGTGCGGACCATTTCGGAAGCCGACGGTTGCAAATCGAAAGGATAATCAAAACGAAAGCAGGTGGAGCGTAAGCGCGAACAGGTGATATTGGGTTTCAGCGGCGGTATGGACAGCGTTACTGCCGCTCGTTTTTTGTCGGAGCGCGGCTTCGGGGTCGCGGCTCTCACGCTCGACACGACGGGCGATGCCGAGCTCGTCGGGCGTGCCTGTGCCGCTGCGGGCGAGATCGGTGTCGAACATGCGGTGAGGGATGTGCGGAGCGTCTTTGCCGAGGAAATAGTGGATCATTTCGTTGGCAGTTACTTGTCGGGGCGTACGCCGTCGCCGTGCGTGAGGTGCAATCCGCTTATAAAGTGGCGCTTTCTGATAGAGGAGGCCGATCGGCGGGGCGTGCGGTTCGTGGCCACGGGCCATTACTTCAATATAGTCGAATACAACGGCCGATTCTACGTGTCACGGGCCGATGATCGGACCAAGGACCAGTCATATTACCTGTGGGGATTGTCGCAGGCAGTGCTTTCGCGGGCGTTGACGCCGATGGGGCATGTGATGAAAAGCGATATAAGGGCGGCGTTCGCCGACAAGCGCGAGAGCATGGGGCTGTGTTTTCTGCAAGGCAGCGGCTGTCGCGAGTTCATCGAACGGCACCACCCTGCCGCATCGCGCAGGGGCGATATCGTCGATGTGCAGGGGCGCGTGGTCGGGAAGCACGACGGTACGGCGTTCTATACCATAGGTCAGAAACGCGGGCTGGAGGGTGCGGCGGGACGCCCCGTGGTGGCCATCGACGCCGAGCGTAACAGGCTGGTGGTAGGCGACGACGCGGATTTATATCATCGGATACTCGAAATAAGCGATTGTAACATCGTGGACGAAGATGAGTTTATGACAGCCGCCGACATAGAGGTCGTCATTCGCGGCGTGGGACGTAATCCCGAGGGGTATATGCTTGGGGCGGAACGGATTGCGGGCGGTTACCGCATACGGCTCGACGGCGCCGCATGGGCACCTGCCGCGGGGCAGCCCGCAGTGTTCTATCGCGGCGACCGCGTGATAGGCGGCGGGATCGTGGAGAGGTATTATTAGGGAGGCGGCGGGCGGTAAAACCGCAAATAAGTTTGGTTTTGTATTCGGTTTATTTGTATCTTTGGCTTCGCCTTAGATACTCCGTCTGAAGCATAATCAAACCTTCGGTTTGCTTCTGCGCTCGACTTTTCGTATCTTTGTGCGGCAATAACAAAACGTAATCGAAAGATGAATTGGGTAAAACGTTTGTATGACTGGATGCTCTCGTGGGGTAATTCGCGTTGGGGCGCATTGGCGCTGTTCTGTTTCGCGTTCGCGGAGTCGAGTTTCTTTCCCATACCGCCCGATGTGCTGCTTATAGCGTTGTGTCTGGGCGTTACGGCGCGCTCGTTCCGTTATGCGGCCATATGTCTTGCGGGATCTATCGTGGGTGCAATGGCGGGATATGCGCTCGGATTCTTTCTGTGGCAGAACACCGCGGGCGAATACACTGCCCTCGCCCAGTTCTTCTTCAATCACGTGTTCTCGATGGAGAGTTTCCTGAAGGTGGGCGCGCTCTACGACCGATACAATTTCTGGATAGTCTTCACGGCGGGGTTCACTCCCCTGCCCTATAAGCTGTTCACCATAACGGGCGGGTTGTTCCACATAAATTTCGCGATGTTCCTGCTGGCGTCGGTGGTGTCGCGCGGAATGCGTTTCTTCGTCATAGCATGGTTGATATGGCGGTTCGGGGCCCCGATCAAACGGTTCATCGACAAGTATTTCAATCTGCTGGCTATAGCGTTCACGGTGCTGCTCATCGGGTCGTTCGTGCTGGTGGCCAAACTGTTGTAACCATGAGACGATTCGGACTCATAGGCCGCACGCTGGGCCATTCTTTTTCGGCGAAGTATTTCACGGAGAAATTCGAACGCGAGGGGCTGGCCGCGGAGTGTTCGTACGGACTTTTCGAACTGCCCGACATTGCGTGCGTCGAGGATCTTATCGTCTCGACTCCCGATCTGGCGGGTTTCAACGTAACCATACCTTACAAACGCGAGATTATCCCCTACCTGGATTCGCTGAGCGACGAGGCGCGGAACATAGGCGCCGTTAACTGCGTGAAGATCATGCCCGACGGGAAACGCGCGGGTTACAACACCGATGTGGACGGCATCCGACTGTCGCTCGACAAGCTGTTGGGCGGCGCGGAGGTCGATGCGGCTCTGGTGCTCGGCACGGGCGGCGCGGCGCAGGCGGTGCAGTATGTGCTCGCGGAGCGCGACATACCGTTCGCCATCGTGTCGCGCGACAGGGCGAAGGGCAACATGTCGTACGACGATCTGTCGCAGGAGACGGTGGCGGACCATCATCTGATAATAAACGCCTCGCCAGTGGGGATGTATCCGCATGTCGGGGAGGCGCCGAATATCCCCTATGACGGCCTGACCGACCGTCACTACCTGTTCGATCTGGTGTACAATCCGCCCCTCACGCGTTTTCTCGAATCGGGCGCGCGGCGCGGTGTGCATACCATTTCGGGACTGGATATGCTCTATGCCCAGGCCGAGGCGGCGTGGGCGGTGTGGAACGAATAGGCTATTCGTTGGTGTAGGCGTCGAGAACCTCTTCGGCCTTGGCGCGGTCCTCGTTGCGGATGACCAGCTGCGCGGGCGCGAACCCGATGGGATATACGGCGGCCATGATCTCGTTGCGTATCATGGCGTAGATGCCTGCCCCTTCGAGCAGCGATTTGTCCCATTCGGCCTCGTTGACCGAGTCGTATTCGCGGATGACGATCAAATTATCCTCTTCCATAGTCTTGTCGGTTTTATGGCGCCCGCCCGAGAAGCGTCTCGGACGATCGCATCATAAAGTTAAGCGTTTTTTGTTGATAACTTGCAATGAGCAAACCAGAATATTCGATATTTTATCCATATATTTGTAAAAGCGACGCGGCGGGAGTGCTGCGCCGCTTAACTTGCGGAGTGTCAATATGAAGGGTTTTATCAAAATAATCGTGTCGGCGGTCGTCGCGGCGGTGGCTGCGGGAGGTGTCCTCGCATTCCGCGCGGGCGGCACGTCGGCTGCGGGATTCGATGTCGGGAGGATGGTTCTTGCCGACAGCGTTATCGGGCATGCCATCTCGGACGGGGAGTTCCCCGGGGCCGTGCTGTGCGTGGTGCGCCGCGCCGCGGACGGCAGGTCGGCGGGCGACATACTCTATCTGAAAGCATACGGCAACAGGCAGGTGTGTTCGGCGGCGGATCCCGTGAGCGGCGAGCCGCAGGGCGATACGATACCCATGACGACCGACGCCGTGTTCGACCTCGCGTCGCTGAGCAAGTGCGTGGGCACTACCCTCGCGTTCATGCGTCTGGTGGAGGACGGCAAGGTGAGACTTACGGACGATGCGGCGCTCTATATCCCCGATTTCAAGCCGTGGAGCGACAAAGCGGGTGCGAAGAGGGCCATCACGGTGAAACATCTGCTGACCCATACTTCGGGGCTGCCAGCGGGAATACATGTGCCGACGTTCGTGTCGCGCTACGAGAAGCGCGGCGACGTGGCGGAGATGAATTTGCGCGATTCGCTCGTGGGGTACATCGCCCGCGAGGCTGCGCGGCTGTCGCGCCCTGGCGACGAGTTGCGTTACAGCTGCCTGAACTTCATAATGTTGCAGGCCATAATAGAACGTGTCACGGGCGAGCGCATGGACCGTTATGCCGACCGCGAGATATTCCGCCCGCTGGGGCTCGAAAATACGTGGTACAACGCTTTGGACGATGCCGAGCGGCCTTTCGCGGCCGACACCCCCGTCGTGCCGACCACGATCGCGGACGGCAAGGTGCTGTGCGGGGAGGTGCACGACCCCACCGCCCGCATAGTGAACCGAGGCGTGTCGGGGAATGCGGGACTCTTCTCCACCGCCGAGGATCTGGCTGTCGTGGCGTCGATGCTCATGAACGGCGGGGCGATAGACTATCCCGAGCAGGGGCGGCACGTGCGCGTGCTGTCGCGGCGGGCCGTGGATACCTTTTTCCGTATCCCGTCGGGATTCGAACCCTTCGGCCGCGCATTGGGATGGGATACGGGTTCCTCGGCGGAGGGCGATCTCTTTACCGAGGGCCGCACAGTGAACCATACGGGATATACGGGCACGTCGATGATGATGGATCTCGACGAAGGCGTGGCCGTGATTTTGCTTACCAACCGCGTGCATCCGTTCGACAAGGGGAGCGTTGCGCGCACGAGAGCCGTGATAGCCAACATAGTGGCGTCGGCTTTGGATTGATAACGGATAATTATTTGATATATGCAGGATTTCGTTCATCTTCACGTCCATTCGCAGTACTCCATTCTGGACGGCCAGGCGAGCATTCAGAAGCTCGTCGACAAGGCCATCGCCGACGGAATGAAGGGCATTGCCATTACCGATCACGGCAACATGTTCGGTATAAAGGAGTTCTGGAACTATGTGAAGAAGAAGAACGGCGCCCGACGCGACAAGGTGAAGGCTGCCGAGGCCAAGATAGCGACCTTGCAGGCCGAGATCGACGCCGCAGGCGCGCCGACCGACGAGCAGACGGCCGAAATGGCCAGGCTCAGAGCCGAGTACGACGCTCTGCCGAAAGAGGATTTCAAGGCCATAATCGGCTGCGAGGTCTATGTCGCCCGCCGCGGGCTGGCGCTGAAGGAGGGCAAGCAGGACCAGAGCGGTTATCACCTGATTCTGCTGGCGAAGAACGCGAAGGGTTATCACAACCTTATAAAGATAGTGTCGAAGGCGTGGACCGAGGGTTTCTACATGCGTCCGCGTACCGACCATTACGAGCTGGAGAAGTATCACGAGGGCATAATATGCTGCTCGGCATGTCTGGGCGGCGAGATCCCGAAGAAGATCACCGAGGGCGATCTGGCGGCTGCCGAGGAGGCCGTGGAGTGGCACAAGCGCGTGTTCGGCGAGGATTACTTTCTCGAACTCCAGTTGCACAAGGCTACCGTCGAGCGGGCCAACCACGAGGCTTATCCGTTGCAGCTGGAGGTGAACAGGCACCTGAAGGAGATGTCGAAGAAATTCGGCGTGAAATTAGTGTGTACCAACGACGTGCATTTCGTGGACGAGGACAATGCCGAGGCGCACGACCGATTGATATGTCTCAGCACGGGCAAGGATCTGGATGATCCCAAGCGCATGCTCTACTCGAAGCAGGAGTGGATGAAGACGCGGGCCGAGATGAACGCCCTGTTCGGCGACGTGCCCGAGGCGCTGGCCAATACGGTGGAGATATGCGACCGAGTGGAGTCGTACTCCATAGACCACGCCCCCATCATGCCCACGTTCGCCATACCCGAGGAGTTCGGCACCGAGGCCGAGTATCGCGAACGCTATACGGAGCAGGATCTGTTCAACGAATTTACGCGCGACGAGAACGGCAACGTGACCATGGGCGACGACGAAGCCGCAGGGAAGATCGACAAGTTGGGCGGCTACGACAAACTGTACCGTATAAAGTTGGAGGCCGACTATCTGGCCAAGCTGACGATGGACCGCGCCAAGGTGCGTTACGGCGATCCTCTGTCGCACGAGGTGGCCGAGCGGTTGAAGTTCGAGCTGCACATAATGAAGACGATGGGTTTCCCGGGCTACTTCCTCATCGTGCAGGACTTCATCTGCGCGGCGCGCGAGCAGTTGGACGTGTCGGTGGGCCCGGGACGTGGGTCGGCGGCAGGTTCGGCCGTGGCATACTGTCTGGGAATCACGCAGATAGATCCCATAAAATACGACCTTCTGTTCGAGCGTTTCCTCAATCCCGACCGTATATCGCTGCCCGATATCGATATCGACTTCGATGACGACGGCCGCGGCCGCGTGCTCAACTGGGTGACGCAGAAGTACGGCAAGGAGAAGGTGGCGCACATCATCACCTACGGCACCATGGCCACCAAGATGGCGTTGAAGGATGTGGCCCGAGTGCAGAAGCTGCCGCTCAAGGAGTCGGACCGTCTGTGCAAGCTGGTGCCCGACCGCATACCCGACAAGAAGATAAATCTGGCCAATGCCATAGATTACGTGCCCGAACTGAAAGCGGCCGAGGATTCGGAGGATCCCGTATTGAGCGACACCATAAAGTATGCCCGCATGCTGGAGGGTAACGTGCGCAACACGGGCGTGCATGCCTGCGGAACCATCATCTGCCGCGACGACATAACCGACTGGGTGCCCGTGAGCACGGCCGACGACAAGGAGACGGGCGAAAAGATGCTCGTGACGCAGTACGAAGGTTCGGTGATCGAGGATACGGGACTCATCAAGATGGACTTCCTCGGTCTGAAAACCTTGTCGATCATAAAGGATGCCGTGGCCAACGTGAAGCACACCAAAGGCGAGACGGTGGATATAGATTCGATAGATATAAACGATCCCGCGACATACAAGCTTTACAGCGAGGGACGTACCATAGGAACGTTCCAGTTCGAGTCGCCGGGCATGCAGAAATATCTGCGCGAGCTGAAACCCTCCACGTTCGAGGACTTGATAGCCATGAACGCCCTCTACCGCCCGGGCCCGATGGATTACATTCCCGATTTCATCGACCGCAAGCACGGCCGCAAGCCCATCGTGTACGACATAGACCTGATGGAGAAGTATCTGAAGGATACCTACGGCATTACGGTCTACCAGGAGCAGGTCATGCTCCTTTCGCGCCTGCTGGCGGGATTCACCCGAGGCGAGTCGGACACGCTGCGCAAGGCGATGGGTAAGAAGCTCAAGGACAAGCTGGATCATCTGAAACCCAAGTTCATCGAGGGCGGAAAGAAAAACGGGCACGACCCGCAGGTGCTGGAGAAGATATGGGCCGACTGGGAGAAGTTCGCTTCGTATGCCTTCAACAAGTCGCACGCCACGTGCTACTCGTGGGTGGCTTACCAGACGGCGTATCTAAAGGCCAACTACCCTTCGGAGTACATGGCGGCGGTGCTGAGCCGAAACCTCACCGACATAAAGAACATAACGGCCTACATGACCGAGTGCAAGCACATGGATATAAATGTGTTGGGACCCGATGTGAACGAGTCGGAGCAGAATTTCTCGTCGAACAAGGCGGGAGACATACGCTTCGGTATGGCGGCCATAAAGGGTGTAGGCGAGGCGGCCGTGAAGTCTATCATCGAGGAACGCGAGGCCAACGGGCCGTTTAAGAATATCTACGATTTCGTGGAGCGCATAAATTTCAACGTGGTGAACCGCAAGTGCATGGAGAACATAGCCTACTCGGGTGGGTTCGACTCGATAATCGATTTCCACCGCAGCAAGTTCTTCGCCGTCGACGCCCGCGGAAGCAGCCCGCTCACCTTCATCGAGCAGTTGATGCGTTACGGCCAGCGCGTGCAGGCCGAACGGCTCAATTCGCAGCAGAGCCTTTTCGGCGGCGGATCGGTGATCGATATTCAGCCCCCGACCACTCCCGCGGCCGAGGACTGGAACCAGTTGCAGGTGCTCAACAAGGAGCGCGAGATGATCGGGCTCTACCTTTCGGCCCATCCGCTGGACGACTATTCGGTGATAATCAACCATATGTGCAAGGCCCACATGTCCGATCTGTCGGATCTGGAGCCGTTCAACGGCCAGGAGATAGGCGTGGCGGGCGTGGTCACTAACGTGCAGGAGATGACGACGAAAACGGGACGCCACTGGGGCAAGTTCACGATGGAGGATTACAACGGAACCCACGAATTTGCCCTGTTCGGCAAGGATTACGAGAATTTCCGCCCGTTCATGTATCCCAACTATTTCCTGTTCGTGAAGGGCAAGGTGCAGCCGCGTCCCTACGGCGACAATCCCGAACTGGAGTTCAAGGTGCTGTCGATGATGCAGCTGGCCGAGATGCGCGACACGATGATAAAGGAGATACACGTGAACATACCCATCGAGGAACTGACCGAGACGTTCATCACGGATTTCGCCGAGAATATCCGACAGAACAAGGGCAACACGATCCTGCGCACGACGGTGTGCGACCGAAGCGACGGCGTGAACCTGAACATGTATTCGAAACGCTACAAGGTGGCGCTTACGCCGCAGCTGGTGGAGTATCTGGACGGCAACGAACTGAAATACACATTATCATAACCTAATAAATTGTTAAAATTATGGCATTAGCAGTAACGAATGAGAATTACGAGGCCCTCATGGCTTCGGACAAACCCGTAGTAATAGATTTCTGGGCAGAGTGGTGCGGTCCCTGCCGCATGATAGGCCCCATCATCGAGGAACTGGCCGCGGAGTATGAAGGCAAGGTGGTGATCGGCAAGTGCGACGTGGATTCGAACGACGACATCGTGGCGCAGTATCGTGTGCGCAACATCCCCACCGTGGTGTTCATCAAGGGCGGCGCCGTGGTCGACAAGATCGTGGGTGCAGCGAGCAAGGAGGCCCTGAAAGCCAAGGTGGATGCGCTGTTGTAATATCTCGGTATTTGCAAATATCGTCTGTCTCGTAATGTGACAGGCGATTTTTTTATATCCTCGGCGGCTCGCACCTTCGGTGCGCCCCCCCCCAGCCGCCGAGGATAAATACAAACAAGGCTGTCATTTCGAAATGACAGCCTTGTTTCGTGTCGGGCACTACTTCTCGATAAGCGAGATGCTTCGCTGGATGAAGTCCGACAGATTCTTGCCCTTGAGCATGCCGTTGGAGAGCAGTGCGAGGTCGATTATCTGGCGTACCAGCTTGTTGCCGCCGCCGATCTCGCGCAGACGCTCGTTGCGCTCGTCGCGGAGCGTTACGACCTTCTTCGAAAGTTCCTCGCGCATCTGTTTTTCCTCGGGAGTGAAGTCCGCCTCCTTCTTATCTTTTACGGTCTCCTCGAAACGCTTTTCCTCGGCCGCCGCGGCATCGATCTTCTTGGTTATGCTCTTGAGCTTGTCGCCGTACTCCTTCTCGACGTTGCCCAGAATGTCGATCACGATGGGATGGTTGCCGTTCACCGCGATGGTGAAGTTGTCGGGCATCTGGCCGTAGAATTGGCTCATGCCGCCTCCGCTCACCTTGGCCATCTCCTTCATGCGTCGCATGAACTCGTTCTGCGTGATGACCACGGGCGCCTCGTCGGCCGACATGGGCTCGAACGAGATGTTGTAGGTGATCTTCTCGTCTTTGGGCAGTTGGCTCTCGAACACGGGACGCATGATCTCCTGCTGCGCGTCGGTGAGCGACATGGCTATGTGGTCCTCTTTCTGGATGAGTTTCTCGATCACGTCGCTGTCGACACGCACGAAACGCGTGTTCTGATTCTTCGACTCGTACCAGTTGATGTAGTGGTTGTCGAGCGGGCCGTTCATCTCCAGCACGTCGTAGCCCTTGGCCTTGGCCGCCTCGAGGAACGGATGCTTCTCGACGGGATCGTCCACGTAGAGCAGGATTATGTTGCCGTTCTTGTCGGTCTGGTTCTCCTTCACGATGTCGACATACTCCTTAGCGGTGAAGTATTTGTCGTCGGTGGATTTGAGCAGCATGAAATCCTGCGCCTTCTCGGCGAACTTCTCGTCGGTGAGGATGCCGTACTGGATGAAGACCTTCAGATCGTCCCACTTCTTCTCGTAGTCGGGACGCATGGTGGTGAAGAGCTCCTTCAGGCGGTCGGCGACCTTGCGGGTTATGTATCCCGAGATCTTCTTGACGTTGGAGTCGCTTTGCAGGTAGCTGCGCGATACGTTGAGTGGAATATCGGGCGAGTCGATCACGCCGTGCAGCAGCGTAAGGTATTCGGGGACGATGCCGTCGACCTGGTCTGTCACGAACACCTGGTTGCTGTAAAGCTGTATCTTGTTCTTCTGGATCTCGAAATTGTTGTGTATCTTGGGGAAATAGAGTATTCCCGTCAGGTTGAACGGATAGTCGATGTTCATGTGGATGTAGAACAGCGGATCGTCGCCCAGCGGATAGAGCTCGTGATAGAACTCCTTGTACTGTTCCTCGGTGATATCGGTCGGCTTGCGGGTCCAGAGGGGCTGCGTGTCGTTGACGATGTTGTCCTTGTCGGTGTCGACGTATTTGCCCTCTTTCCACTCCTTGACCTTGCCGAACGCTATGGCCACGGGGAGGAACCGACAGTACTTCTTAAGAAGCTCGTCCACTTTCGATTCCTCGCAATACTCCTTGCAGTCGTCCGACAGATGCAGCACTATCGAGGTGCCGCGGTCGCACTCGCCGTCGATCTCCTCCATAGCGTACTCGGGCGAACCGTCGCAGCTCCAGTGCACGCACTTGCTGCCGTCGCGGTATGAGCGGGTGAAGATCTCCACCTTGTCGGCTACCATGAACGACGAGTAGAAACCCAGTCCGAAGTGGCCGATTATGGCCTGATCCTTATATTTGGCGAGGAATTCCTCGGCTCCCGAGAATGCTATCTGGTTGATGTAACGGTCGATTTCCTCGGCATTCATTCCTATGCCTCGGTCGGTGACGGTGAGGGTCTTCTTGTCGGTGTCGACACTGACGCGGATAGTCATGTCGCCCAACTCGCCCTTGAACTCGTTCTTGGCGGCGAGGGTCTTCAGCTTCTGGGATGCGTCGACCGCATTGGATACCAGCTCGCGAAGGAATATCTCGTGATCCGAATACAAAAACTTCTTGATGACGGGGAATATGTTCTCCGTCGTCACGCCTATTTTTCCGTTTTTCATAACCATATATTTTTTGTATTTATTTTCTGAAATAACGGATGCTCAAACTGTGTGCCAGCGGCCCGCGCATGACATAATGTCATGCGGAGCGGTTGATTTGGCAGAAATTTGCGGATGATGTCAGTCTTCGGGTGTGTCGCGCAGCAGGAACAGTCGGGCGAAGATGCCCTGCGCGGCATAGTACGTGGTCATGATCCACACCGTGGCATAGGGCAGCCGCCCGCCGCCTATGCCGTATGCTATCAAGCCATCGGAGATGACGAACAGCATGGCAGCTGCGGTATACCACGCCCCGCGGCGTCGCGACTGCACAACGGCCGAGAGCAGCATGCAGTATATTATGAAGGCGTATGCCGCCACCTCGATGCTTACGGGCCGCGAGTCGATGCCCCGCAGGATGAAGACGAGGTAGGCCGCCACCGTGATCGCCGATATTGCGGCGACAGCCATGCGGCCGAACGTGAGCCGTATGCGTCGGCTGAAATCGTATGCGAAGAAGATGTGGGCGACAGCGAAGAGCCCGACCTGACCGAAAAATAGGTTCATCGCGCCCATAAGGTCGCCGACGGCCGATGCGGCCAGCGCTGCAGGTATCGCCATCCCGCCGCGGCGGACGGCCGTCATGGCTGCGAGAGCGATAAAAGCCGTGGGCAGGGCGACGACGAAACGGCGTGAGGCGTACGATTCGGAGTAGCGGACGGCGAAGAAGAGCGCGCAGAGCACCGCGTAGACCGCCATGACCGCTGCCGTGCGGAACCGTTGCCGAGTCGGTGGGTTATTGCGCATTTTTCTCGGCGATATATCTTTCCAGAGCCTCCACGAACCATTCGGGAGCGCGGCACGGACGGCGGGTGTCCTTGTGCATGAACCCGAGGGTGACGCTGCCCGTGTTTATGAGTCGGCCCTCGCCGTTGCGCACCTCGCTGCGGATGACCAGGCGCGCCGCGGGCATCTCGTCGAGGAATACGCTCACGGTCAGTACGTCGTCGTAGTATGCGGGTGCGAGGTAGCGCGACGACACCTCGATGATGGGCGACATGATGCCCCGCCGTTCTATCTCGGCGTATGTCAGTCCCATGTCGCGCAGCCATTCGGTGCGGGCCATCTCGTACATGACGATGTAGTTGGAATGGTGCATTATGCCCATCTGGTCGGTATCCTTGTAGCGGACGCGTATCTTGTGGTCGAAAGTTATGATAGCCATGTCACAGTTCGATTATGATTTTGCCTTTCGGGTTGTCGGGGCCGATGCGCAGTCCGTCGTCGGCGACGGTGAGGGTCGTGGCGCGGCCGTCGACGACAGCTTCGTAGTCGCCCGTTGCGGGCAGCTGCTTGTACGGGTCGATACCCGACAAGGTGCCGTCGGAGGCGGCTTGGCACATTATTATATAAGGGTGGCCCAGAAGCATGCGGGCTTTGTCCATCATACCGCATGCGACTATGCGGCGTATTATGGTGGAGCTGACCTTGCTTTCGGCCACTTGCTGCTGTTCGACCATCTCGATCCCGATGCCCGCGTTGCGTGATTCAAGAAAATTGAAGTCGCCCTCCTTGTTGTGGCCGAAACGGTGGTTGTAGCCCACCACCAGACGGCGTATGCCTATCCCCGCTATGTCGTTCTCGATGAAATCGCGCGGCGACGTGCGGCTGAACTCCTCGGTGAACGGCACCACGATCACGTTGTCGATGCCCGCGCGTTCGAGCAGCCACAGCTTCTCGTCGAGCGTGCTGAGCAGGCGCAGTCCGTCGCCCGAGCCGAGCACGTAGCGGGGGTGCGGCTCGAAGGTGAGCACGATGCTCTCGCCGTCGGACGCCGCGGCCGTCGACACGACCCGATGCAGCAGTTCGCCGTGGCCGCCGTGCACACCGTCGAACGACCCCATGGTCGCCACGGCGTTGCGGAACGGCGGAAGATTATTTAGTCCTTTGAATACTCTCATTTGCAAGCGTTGCGCCCGACGGCAGCCCTAATTTTTGTCGTTGCTCTCGTCGGACTCCTTGACGAAATAGGCGACCTTCTCCAGAATGGTGGTTATGTCGTAGTTCTCGGCCACGATGCCCTGCGGAAAGTTGAGAGGCGCCGAAGTGAAATTGAGCACCCCCTTGATTCCCGCGTTTATGATCGGCACCACCAGCGACGGCGCTATGCGCGTGGGCGACGAGATGACTACTATGCTGATGTCCATCGACGACACGATTTCCTCGAACCGATCCATGTGGTAGCACGGTATGTCGTCGATCACCGAGCCGACCTTCTGCGGGTCGACGTCGAATGCCGTCACTATCCGCAGCTTGAGCCCCTTGCCGTTGAAATATTTGGTTATGGCCTGACCGAGGTTGCCCATGCCTATGACGGCGACGTTCATCACGTTGTCGCTGTCGAGGATGCCGTTTATGAACTCGATGAGCACCTTGACATCGTATCCCTTTTTCGTGTCGCTCGAAAAGCCTATCAGCATCAGGTCGCGGCGCACCTGCACGGCCGTTATGCCGTGCATGCCCGCCAGCACGTGCGAGAATATGTGCGTGATTCCCTGCTTGTGGCATGCCAGCAGCGTGCGGCGGTACTCGCTCAGGCGCTCGACGGTCTTTTCAGGTATGTTGTTGCCCACGGTCGACATGTTATTCGAGCGTTATGGTGTAGTTGCGGTTGTAGTTCACACGCACCCACTCTTGGTTGACATATTTGCCGCCGCGCTGTTGCTGCACGAACTTGTAGTCGGTCTGCAACGGCCTGAAGCGCATGTCGAGCAGGTTGTATTCGATGTCGGAGCGCATCCCCTCGCAGAAGATGACGGCCGTGTCGTAGCCGCGGTAGGCGTAGAGCGACGGCAGCATGTGATACGATTCGATATAGCGGCTGTCGAAATCGCGTACCGTCTGCGAGTCGCGCTTGGCGTGGTAGGTGGATATCATCACCACGTTGTTGTTGAAGAACGACGTGTGGTCGATGTTGTTGAAACGGCCCCAGCGCGAGGTGCCGAGCACGGTGTACGGTGCGCTCTTCTCGCTGCGCTCGGTGATGGCCGTATTGGCCGAGGCGAGCGTACCGAGGATGCGGTCGACGTCGATCTCCGAGTCGGCCAGCACGATGAACAAGCAGGGCGTCTCGCTCTTCAGTATGTCGGTCATGTCGCCGACGGCCGAGGCGGCCGAGTTGCGCGGCGTGAGGATCGAACGCTGGTCGAACGAATAGGTGTAGCTCGCATGCTTGCGGCCCTGCAACAGCGTCAGCACCTCCTGCTCGAACTCCTTGTCGTAGGACGAGGCATATATCAGATATATGTCGCGGCCGCCGTCTATCAGATCGGCTATCTTGTCGTATTTCTTCCCCGGGTCGGGCGACAGCTGGTAGAGGACCGAGCCGTTCACCGACTCGATGTTGGCTAGCGGCGAGACGACGGGCACCGAATTGGTCTGCGCGAACTGCATTACGGGGCTCAGTTCGTCCTCGTAAACGGGGCCGACGATGAGATCGGTGCCCGCGAAATTGGCGTCGGACACAATTCGCTCCACCTTGAGGCGGTTGTGCTCGGTATTGTAGACCTTGAGATCGATATCGCCTTTTCCTTTGGCTTTAAGGTCCTCCAGTCCCAACAGGAACCCGCGGTAGAACTCCACGTAGCTGGCGTTGGGCTTCGAATCGACGCTCAGGGGCAGCATCAGGGCCACGTCGAGCGTCTGCCCCGTGGGCACCGACCTGAATACGACGTTTTCGTCGCTCGGGTGCGGGACGTTTGCGAAATGGTGCTGCTGCTCGGCGGCATCGTTCTGCGGCACGTCAGCCGCCTCGGGGTCGGGAATGCGGACCATGGCGCCCGCCTTGAGACCCTCGGACACGTCGTTGAGTTCGGCGAAGCGGGCTTCGGTGATGCCGTATCGGCGCGACAGCGAATAGACGGTCTCCCCGGGCTGCACCACATGATATTTGTAGCCGTTGTCGGCGGCCTTGCTGAGGTTGTCGGCGTATTCGGCCATCTCGCTTTGCGCTTCCTCTTCCGACGACGAACCTATCTCGGCCTTGCGGATCGACAGCACGTCGCCGATCGTGAGGCTGTGGGGATCGACCGAGGGGTTGTCCTCGCGCAGCGTCGCCACCGAGATGTTGTAGTCGCGCGCGATGGCGTAGAGCGTCTCACCCGCCTTGATCTTGTGCGAGAGGAACTCCTTCTTGCGCTTGCGCTCGGCGCGCGCGTCGGCTTTCGCCTTTTCGGGAACGGGGATCTTCACCGTCTGGTCGATCCGCAGCCCGTCGACCGCGCTCGGGTTGCACTCCTTTAAGGTGTTCTCGTCCGACCCGTAGGCTTTCGCTATCGAATAGAGCGTCTCGCCCGATTTCACTGTGTGGACGTAGTACTTCTTGCCGTTGATGAACACGATTACGGCACTCTTCTCTATCGCGGGCGCATACTCGGCCGCGACGCCGAAAAACATCGTGAATATGGCTCCTGCCGCGATGATTCGCTGTAATAGTCTCATAAAATTAACATTAAGTTCGGCGACGCAGTCGCCGAACCTCGGTTTGGTGTTATTGTATCCGCCGCGCGGGAAACGCCGTCAGCATTTCCGATCTCGGAATCGTATCTCGGTGATGACCTTCTTGGTGTAGAGCGGGAAATCGCCGTTCATCATCCATGAATAGTAGCTCGGCTCCTCGCGGAATACCTCGCTCACCACGCGGCCCTTGTGCTTGCCGAAGCTGAATATCTCCTGCCCCTTGTCGTCGTATACGATGCGTCCCGCATAGTCCGCCGACTCGCAGCGCGCCGAGAACTCGGCCAAACCCGCAATGTCGTTGGGCAGGTCGGGATAGCGGTCGAGCTGCGCCTTGAGCACCTCGTAAGTGGCTTTGGTATCGGCCTCGGCTGAGTGGGCGTCGGTCAGGTCCTTGTCGCAGTAGAACTTGTAGGCGGCCACCAGCGTGCGCTGCTCCATCTTGTGGAAGATGTTCTGCACGTCGATGAACTTGCGTTTCTTGAAGTCGACGTCGACTCCCGCACGCAGAAATTCCTCGACCAGCATAGGCAGATCGAACCGATTGGAATTGAATCCGCCGAAGTCGCACCCTTCGATGAACCGATAGAGCGATTTGGCGATCTGCGCGAACGTGGGGGCATCCTTCACGTCGTCGTCGGTGATGCCGTGGATGGCCGTCGAGGTCTCGGGGATGTGCATCTGCGGGTTTATCAGCCGCGTGCGGACCTCTTCGCTGCCGTCGGGCATGACCTTCACCATCGATATCTCCACTATGCGGTCCTTGGCCGTATCAACGCCCGTCGTCTCCAGGTCGAAGAAGACGATCGGGCGTTTAAGATTCAGATCCATCGCTTGAGGTTTATGCGTTTATCATCATGGGCATGAGCAGCATAAGCGTCTCGCTGCTCTGCTTGTCGTCGTATACGGGCTTGAACACTCCCGCACGGGTCGAGTCGGCCAGCTCCACCACCACCGTGGGGGTGTCGATGTTCGACAGTATCTCGACCAGGAACGTCGACTTGAAGCCGATGGTGACGGGATCGCCGTCGTAGCTGCACGAGATGGTCTCGTTGGCCGACACCGAGAAGTCGATGTCCTGGGCCGTGAGGTTCACGCGGTTGTCGGCTATGTCCATGCGGATGAGGTTCGTGGTGGGATTCGAGCACACGGCCACGCGCTTGATTCCGTTGACGAACTCCACGCGGTCGATGAGGACCTTGTTGGGGTTGGCGGCGGGGATCACGGCGTTGTAGTTGGGATAGTTGCCCTCGATCAGGCGGCACACTAACTTGAAGCTCTTCAGGTCGAACGTGACGTTCTTGGCGTCGAACGTAACGGCCACGGCCTCTTCCTCCTTCAAAAGCAGGGTCTTGAGAAGGTTGGCGGGTTTCTTGGGCAGGATGAACGACGACGAGAAGTCGCCTGCGTTCTCGGCCGCATACTTCACGAGCTTGTGTGCGTCGGTGGCCACGAACGTGAGCGATTCGGGGGTGAAATCGAAGTAGACGCCGTTCATCACGGGACGCAGCTCGTCGTCGGCCGTGGCGAAAATCGTTT
>ERZ827168.1739-NODE-1739-length-28626-cov-17.903784_pt1 | contig 28626 bp, 28 predicted proteins | sample MGYA00519868_ERZ827168 | MGnify/ENA primary metagenome ERZ827168 (study PRJEB31778, sample SAMEA3449271) | human gut metagenome | biome: human gut; feature: human-associated habitat; material: faeces | place: United Kingdom | collected 2010/2012 ...
AGGGGGTGAGGCCATGCGAATTACGTTACATATCGGGCCTTTCACGGTCACGATCATCGTAAAACGCAGAAACCGCCACTCTGCCAAGTGACGGTTTCTAAGTTTGCTTAGAATACTTCTCATTTGAAAGGGCTGACCGCTTGTCGCAGCGTCCCCTTGTCTATTATTATAGCGGCTTTTGGCAGTTTGTCAAGTGGCGGTCAGAGGATGAAGCCGCCGTCGGCGGTGAGGACCTGGCCGGTGATGAAGGACGCCTTCCCGCTTGCCAGGAAACTGACGGCGGCGGCGATGTCCTCCGGCGTGCCGAGGCGGCCAAGGGGGGTCTCCCGGGCCAGCTGGGGCAGCACCTCCGGCGGCAGGGCGGAGAGCATATCCGTCTGGATAACGCCGGGGGCGACGCAGTTGACCCGGATGCCGGTGGGGGCCAGCTCGGAGGCCAGGGAACGGGTCAGGGCGATGAGCGCGCCTTTGGTGGCGGAGTAGGTGACCTCGCAGCTGGCGCCCCGCAGCCCCCAAATGGAGGAGACGTTGACGATGCAGCCATCGTGGGCGTGGAGCATGGCGGGCAGCACGGCCTGGATGGTGTGGAACACGCCGTCCACGTTGACGCCGAAGTAGCGATGCCACAGGTCGTCGGTGATGTCTTGGAACAGGGCCTGGCCGGCCACGCCGGCGTTGTTCACCAGCAGGGACACCGGGCCGAAGGCGTCCTCCAGGCGGCGGACCATATCGTTGACCTGGGCGCGGTCGGACACGTCGGCCCGCAGGGCCAGGGCGCGGCAGCCGGAGGCGGTGAGCTCGGACACCAGACTGTCGGCGCAGTCCTGCCGGACGCGGTAATTCACGCCCACGGCGTAGCCGTCGGCGGCCAGCTGACGGGCCACGGCGCGGCCGATGCCGCGGGAAGCGCCGGTGACCAGCGCGATCTTTTCCATAAAAACATCTCCTTGCCAAGCATTTGACGCCAGTATAGCAAATTTCTGCCGGGTTGGCAAGAAAAGTGTTGACAATGGGGTGCGGATGCGGTAATATACTATCGTTGTCTGCGCGGTTAGCTCAGCTGGTAGAGCACATGCTTGACGTGCATGGGGTCACAGGTTCGAGTCCTGTACCGCGCACCATCGGGAACCCTTGAAACCACTTGGTTTCAAGGGTTTTTCTTTTTTGCACAAAAATGCTGTAAAAATTTCAGGGAAATGTGTAGTGTTCGCGGCTAAAAGGGTAGATAATGGGTATAGAGAGAAAGGAGGGGCAACGCCGCATGGAGGACAGGGAGATCATACGCCTGCTTTTTGAGCGATCGGAGGGGGCCATCAGCGCACTGTCGCAGAAGTACGGGGCGCTGTGCTTTCAAATTGCCGACGGCATTCTGAACGACCGGCAGGACGCGGAGGAATGCGTGAATGACGCATGGCTCGGCGCGTGGAACAGCATTCCGCCGCAGACCCCCGATCCGCTGCGAGCCTATATCTGCCGCATCGCCCGCAACTGTGCGCTGAAACGGCTTCGCGCCAATTCCGCACTGAAACGGGGCAGCCGGTTTGAGGTCTCGCTGTCCGAGCTGGAGGACTGCATCCCCGGCAGTCCCCTGGACGAACAGCTTTCCGCGGGCGAGTTGTCCGCGCAGATCAATGCATTCCTCGCCGAGCTGAGCCGGGATGATCGGGTCATGTTCGTCAAGCGCTACTGGTTCGCGGAAACGATAACCGAGATCGCGGACGGCTTTGGCATCAGCGAGAGCAACGCATCCGTCCGCCTGAGCAGAATACGTGGGAGACTGCGTAAGTACCTGAAGAGTAAGGAGGTATACATATAATGGATCGAAAGCTGGAAGCGCTGGCCGCGGCTATCGGAAACGTGGACGCGGTGTATTTGGAGGAGGCACTGGAGTTCAAGGACGTGAGGACGCGGCGGAGGGAGGCCGTGCGCCTTCCCAAGCTATCCGCCGCGTGCGCGGCGCTGCTGGCGGTGTTCGGCCTGGCCGTGACGGCCTTTGCCGTCAGCCGGCTTCCGCTGTCGTGGCGCGACATCTTCTCCCCCGAGCAGACCGTCATCGGCGATGCGGACGAAACGCCGGTAATCTCCCGGCAGCCTGCGGCGGCCACAGAGGCATTGCAGATCAGCGTGGAGAAGGTGATCTCGGACGAGCGCACCCTATATCTTCTCTATTCTGTGAAGGCCAACGAGGAGGCTGTGCTGGATCAGAAGGGGCAATTCGCCGACTTTGAGCTGTACTTCCCAGATCAGATGATGTCGGGCGCTTACGTGTCATACTTTTTGGAGCGGAAGGCCGGCGTGGCGGAGAACGAGCTGGAGGGCGTCGTATACGCCAACTGGCAGCCCGGCGACAGCGCCAACGGCCTGGTGATGACCTTCGCCAACTGGCAGGAGAAACGGTGGTTTGATCACGAGAAGATCGACTTCAACGTGGCGGAAATGGTGGAGAACGCCGGGGAGAACGCCAAGCTGCCCCAGTGCCAGCAGCGTTTCCGCAACGGAACGGTGCGGTATTACTGGCAGCCGGGGGACGCGGACGTGCAGCTGCCCTGCGGCGCGTCCATCTGCAACGCCGGGTGGGAGGACGGCGTTCTCCAGCTGGTGATGAAAGAGCAGCTGGGCTCGGACGAATGGTCCGCGTCCTGGGAGAAGAACTGGTATTTCCTGGACACGCGGACGGGCACGGTCATCTACCCGAAGACCCACGGTCATTTCGGACAGCCCAGCGACTTTGACCCGGAGGCCACGGATACCGAGTGGCGGTACTTTTGGCGGGATGTGGCCGTTGACAAGGAAGCGCTCCCCTATTTGGAGCTGCACTGGGGCGGAAAGGAGATCGCCACCACCGTGCTGCCGGGAAACTGGCAGGTCACGCTGGAGGGCACGCCGGTCACCATTGAAAGCGAGGTTCTGGCGGAGAACGTTTCCCTGTCCTACGGCGGCGAGACGCTCACGGCGGAGCGGATCGAGTGCTCCAAGCTGTCCATGGCGGTGTATTTCGCCGACTATGTGGATTCCACCACCGGCATCCTCGGCGCGTTCAAAGCGTTTGACGAGGACGGCAAGCCTATCCCCTGCGATTGGAGCTTTATCGCGGATCAGACCGACGACAGCTGCATGATATGGACGCGGTTCGACGAGCCCATGGAGCCGGAGAGCATCTGCAGGCTGACGTACAACGGGGAGACGATATTCGAGAGATAGGCGCGGGGGCTTTGGCCCTGGGCGCGGCAAAGGGAGGAGCGCGGAGCGCTCCTCCCTTTCAGGCTGTCAGACTGTCGAAAAACCGGCTTAGTTGCAAATATCGGAGGGAAGGATAGTGTGAAAGGAAACCGTCAGGGTTTCCTTTCGCGTTCAATCACCCGCCGCAGCGACCAAAATAGCAAAATAAAATACTGTTTTTTATTTTGTTATTTTGCTGTCAGCTTGTCGGAAAAGTCCGTTCGGACTTTTCCGACAAGCTGACAGCACCACCGGGCGGTGGTGCTGTTTTTTTGCTTGATTCGCTTTTCCGGTTTAGGCCAGGAAGCCCTTGAGGATGGTGTCCTCGGCCTCCTCGGAGGTGAGGCCCAGGGTCTCCAGCTTCAGCAGCTGGTCGCCGGCGATCTTGCCGATGGCGGCCTCGTGGATGAGCTGCGCCTCGGTGGAGTTGGCGGTGATGGCGGGGACGGACTCGATGCGGGCGCTGCCCATGATGATGCTGTCGCACTGGACATGGCCGAAGCATCTGGCGTTGCCCACCATGACGGGGCGAAACACCTGGTGGGAGCTGTCCTGGGCCACGGAGCGGGAGATGACGCGGCCCTTGGCGTCGTCACCGTTCAGCTCGATGATCATGTCGCTCTCGGCCTCCTGACAGCCGTGGGTCAGCAGGCGCTCGGTGACCACCACCTCGCTGCCGGCCTGACAGTGGAACTCCGTCTCGCGCCTGGTGGAGTCGATGCCCCGGATCTGTACCGTCTCCATCTGCATGGAGGAGTTTTCGCCCAGGTAGACCACGGTTTGGGGGTTCATGATGTTGCCGCCGGTCTGGCCGGGGTCGTTCTCGCCGTAGTGCTTCTCAGCGTAGCGGACCTTGGCGTTCTTGCCGATGTGGAAGGTGTGGATACCGTCGTGGCGGCTCTCGTCGCAGCCGGTGTTGTGGATGCCGCAGCCGGCCACGATCTCCACGTCGCAGTCGTCGCCCACGTAGAAGTCGTTATAGACCATCTCGCTGAGGCCGGTCTTGCTGATGATGACGGGGATATAGCACTTCTCGCCCTTTGTGCCGGGCTTGATATGAATGTCGATACCGGGCTTGCCGTCGGCGCGGGCGTCGATGGTGATATGCTCGGTGGACTGGCGTGCCTCACAGCCGGAGTCCTTGCGGATGTTGAACGCGCCCACGGGCTGGCCCGTCAGGTCGGCGATCTTTTCCAGCAGGCCGGCGTCGATTTCGGTGATCATTGTGCGGCCTCCTTTCTCTCCAGTACGGGACAGCTGCCCAGGGTGTCGGCCAGGATCAGGGGGAATATCTCTTCGGTGCTGCCGCGGTGGGCGATCCGGCCACCCGCGATGACCACGATCTCGTCCGCCAGGCGGATGATGCGCTCCTGGTGGGAGATGATGATCATGGTGGCATCGCCCTCGCGGTGGATCTGCTCGAACGTCTCGGTGAGACGGGCGAAGCTCCACAGGTCGATGCCGGCCTCCGGCTCGTCGAAGATCATCAGGTCACTGTGGCGGGCCAGGATGGTGGCGATCTCAATGCGCTTGACCTCGCCGCCGGACAGGGACACGTCCACCTCGCGGTCCAGGTAGTCGTTGGCGCAGAGGCCCACCTTGGTCAGGTAGGCGCAGCACTTGTCCTTGCTGAGCTGCTCCTGTCCTGCCGCCAGCAGCAGCAGGTCGTGGACGGTGATGCCCTTGAACCGGGGCGGCTGCTGGAAGCCGTAGCTGATGCCCCGGCGGGCACGGTCGGTGATGGACAGGCCGGTGATGTCCTCGCCGTTATAGAGGATGCGGCCCGAGGTGGGCTGCACCAGGCCCATGACGACCTTGGCCAGGGTGGTCTTGCCGCCGCCGTTGGGCCCGGTGAACACCATGAGCTTATGGTCGGGGATGGTGATGGAAATATCCTTGAGGATGTCCTGCTCGCCGTCCGGCGCGGACACGCGGTAGCAGATATTTTGCAGTTCCAGCATGGAAACGGTCTCCTCTCCTGTGGTGATGGCTGCCGTCAGTATACCGCGGGGCGCGCAGGAAATATGTGGCATCTGCAACAGCAGTCGAAAAATGTTTTTAACTGTATCAGTGTAGCAGGGTTTGGGGAAAAATGCAATGTTTTCCTTTGCCATAAGGCACGGTATTCCTGTGCTGTGCATAGTATAGCCTGAAAAGGAGGCGTTTTAGTATGTCCAGCTCCCCTTCCCTGCCCTACGACACCGCCGCCGCGGCGGCGGTGTGGCGTCGGGTCGGCCCGACCATCCCCGCTTATGACGAGACCAGCGTGCCCTGCCCCGCCGGAGTGCGGTGCGGGCTGCCGCGGCAGCCCGGAGAGGCCGCTCTGCGGCAGCTGATCGACTGCGCTGCCGGGGCGCGGCAATGCTGTCGCCGGTGCGCCCGGAATGCGCCCCGGGAGGTGCGGCGGACGCTGGAACGGCTGGAGCAGGGGGAATTGGCCGCCCTGCGGGGGCTGCTGGCGTCCTATTACCTGCTGACGGGGCAGTGGTATCAGCCATCCTGTCCCGCCGTGACGGAGGGGCTGCCCGGGGCTCTGCGGGCGCTGTACCGGGCGGAGGCGCAGCTGGCGGCGGGCTGCACCGGGGCGGCGGAGCAGCTGGAGGACGGCTGTCTGGGCCGGCGGCTGGCAGCTTTGGGCCGGGAGGCGGAGGAACGGGCAAAACAGGCGGAGACCGTGGTGGAAAATGCCTTGACAATCGGAAATAACCTGCTAAAATGGTAGGCAAATCCGGCACGGTATTTACGAAGGAGGGTCTACCCCATGAAAGAATGCATCTCCCGCGAAGCGGCACTGGCCGCGCTGAAAGAGTACAACAAAGAACCGTTCCACATTCTCCATGCTCTTACGGTGGAGGGCGTGATGCGCTGGTACGCCAACGAGCTGGGCTACGGCGAGGACGCGGACTTCTGGGCCACGGTGGGGCTGCTCCATGACATAGACTTTGAGAAGTGGCCGGAGCAGCACTGTCTGAAAGCGCCGGAGCTGCTGGAGAAGGCCGGGTGCTCCGACGAGTTCATCCACGCCGTCTGTTCCCACGGCTACGGCCTGGTGTGCGACGTAGAGCCCACCCATGAGATGGAGAAGGTGCTGTTCGCCGCGGATGAGCTGACGGGCCTGATCGGCGCGGCCGCGCGGATGCGGCCCAGCAAGAGCGTGATGGACATGGAGGTCAGCAGTCTGAAGAAGAAGTACAAGGACAAGAAGTTCGCCGCAGGGTGCTCCCGTGACGTGATCAACACCGGCGCGGAGCGGCTGGGCTGGACCATCGAGGAGCTGATGGAGAAGACCATTCTGGCCATGCGCAGCTGCGAGGAGCGCGTCAACAAGGAAATGGAGACACTGTGAGGGTGATATATGAAAAGAACCGCCGGGAGGCGGTTCTTTTCGCGTATTTTCCTCACTCTCTGTATTCCCTGCGCTCGTTATAGTGGATGAGCACTTCTTTACAGGCGCGGCAGATATGACTGGGAAGACGGATATACCAGTCCGTAACGTCCATCGGCTCAAGCACCCATTGGCTGTTGATACCGAAAGACGCATCATCGCTTCCGGCCACGAAGGACCTGTTGAAATGATAGGAGCGGAGATACTTTTTCAGCGTGGCGGTCTTTATGCCCTCCGGCATCCAGATCAGTCCGTTTTTCAGGTTAAAGGCGACCTCGCCGTACTCCATTTCCTGCCCGCAGGCAGGGCAATTCAGGCGCATATCAGAAAAACTCATCGCATGACCTCCATATCCGCAGGTGTAAAGGTACAGTGGGGGCGGTTCTTTTGTGCTTATTTCTTGTAGGGGACGTGCCAGATGGTGTCGGCATACTGAGCGATGGCCCGGTCGGCGGCAAACACGCCGCTGCGGGCGATGTTGGTCAGGCTCATGGCGTTCCACCTGTTCCGGTCCTCGTAGGTGTGGCGCATACGGGACTCCGCGTCGCAGTAGGCGGCGAAGTCCGCCAGGACCATATACTGGTCCGCCGGGCCGTCCGTATCGGTGAGCAGGCGCTGCCAGATATCCTCGTAGGTCACGCCGTCCCGGAAGCCGGTCTTCAGCGTGTCCACCGCGCGGCGCAGCACCGGATCACGCTGGTACAGCAGCTGGGGATCATAGGTGTGACGCAGGTGCTCCACCTCGTCGGCCTTCAGGCCGAAGAGGAACATATTCTCGTCGCCCAGCAGCTCGTGCATCTCCACGTTGGCGCCGTCCAGTGTGCCCACGGTCAGCGCGCCGTTGATCATGAACTTCATGTTGCCCGTGCCGCTGGCCTCCTTGCCGGCGGTGGAGATCTGCTGGCTCACCTCGCTGGCGGGCATGAGCATCTCCGCCAGGGAGACGCGGTAGTTCTCCAGGAACACCACCTGCAAACGATCCCTGCACAGGGGATCGCTGTTCACCTGGTCGGCCAGGGAGTTGATGAGGTGGATGATGCGCTTGGCCACGGCGTAGCCGGGGGCGGCCTTCGCGCCGAAGAGGAACGTCTGGGGCGGGATGGACAGGTCGGGGTCGTCCTGCAAACGCTGATAGAGGTAGATGATTTGCAGCACGTTCAGCAGCTGGCGCTTGTACTCGTGGAGGCGCTTCACCTGCACGTCGAAGATGGCGTCGGTGTTCAGCACCACGCCCTGCTGCTTTTTGGCGAAGTCGGCAAAGGCCTGCTTGTTGGCCTTCTTGATGTCGTCCAGCCGGGCCAGTACGGAGGTGTCGCCCACGTACTGCTCCAGCTTTTTCAGCTCCATGGGGTGGGTCAGGTAGCCATCGCCGCCGGTGAGGTCGCGGATCAGGCTGTCCAGCCCCGGGTTGATCTGAGACACCCAGCGGCGGTGGTCGATGCCGTTGGTGACGTTCTTGAACTTGTCCGGCTGCATTTGGCAGGCATCCTTGAACAGGTCCTTACGCAGGATCTCGGAGTGGAGGGCGCTGACGCCGTTGACGGCCATGCTGCCGGCGATGCACAGGTTGGCCATGCGCACGCCGCCGTCCCAAATGATGGCCAGCTTGGCGGTCTTGGCCGGGTCGTGGTAGAAGTCCTCCACCTGCTGCTGCCAGCGGCGGGCGATCTCCTGCAATATCTGCCAAACGCGGGGCAGCAGCGTCTCAAACAGCTGCTGCGGCCAGACCTCCAGCGCCTCGGCCATGACCGTGTGGTTGGTGTAGGCCACGCAGTGGGTGACGATGTGCCACGCCTCGTCCCAGTCCATGCCGGCATCGTCCACCAGGATACGCATCAGCTCCGGGATGACCAGGGTGGGGTGGGTGTCGTTGATCTGGATGACGTTCTTCTCGTGGAAGTTCTTCACCGTGCCGTACTGCTGGATGTGCTTGCGGACGATGGACTGGATGGTGGCGGAGACGAAGAAATACTGCTGCTTGAGACGGAGGGACTTGCCCTCGTAATGGTTGTCCTCCGGATAGAGCACCTGGCTGATGGCATCGGCCATGGCGCGCTCCTCCGCCGCGTGGAGGTACTGACCCTGGCTGAACAGCTTCATGTCGATGGGCTTGGGGCTGCGGGCCTGCCACAGCCGCAGGGTGTTGACGTGGTCGGTGTCGTAGCCGGCGATCTCCATGTCGCAGGGGACGGCCAGGACACGGGTGTAGTCCTCGTGGACCACCATAAGATGGCCGTTGTCCCAGCGGGTGCGGACCGTGCCGCCGAAGTGGACCTCCTCCGCCTCCTGGAGCTTGGGCAGCAGCCAGGCGTCGCCCAGCTGCATCCAGTCGTCGGGCAGCTCCACCTGCTGGCCCTCCACGATCTTCTGCTTGAAGATGCCCAGCTCGTAGCAGATGGAATAACCGGCGGCGGGGATCTCCAGGGTGGTCATGCTGTCCAGGTAGCAGGCGGCCAGGCGGCCCAGGCCGCCGTTGCCGAGGCCGGCGTCGGGCTCCATCTCGAAGATGTCGGCGGCCTTGAAGCCCAGCTCGTCAATGGCCTCGTTCAGCGCACCCAGCAGCTCCAGATTGAAGGCATTCTTCATCAGGCTGCGGCCCATGAGGAACTCCAGGGACAGGTAGTGGACCTTCCGCTTTTCCTCGCGGGTGGTGTTCTCGCGGGTCTGCACGCCCCGCTCGGCCATGATGTCACGCAGCACCATGGCGCAGGCCTTCATCATCTCACCGTCCGTGGCCTGCTTCTCGGTGCAGCCGTAGTTCAGGCGCAGCTTTTGGACGATGGCTTCCTTCAGTGTTTCCTTGTTATAGGTCATATAGGTCGATCCTCCGTATGGTCAGCCGGGCGTCAGCCCAGCAGATTTGCGTAGATTTGGCGGTACGCCACGGCGCTTCTGTCCCAGGTGAAGTCCGCCGTCATGCCCCGGCGGCGCACGGTGTCGAAGCCGTTCCGGTCGCCCCGGTACAATCCGGTGGCCTGACCGATAACGTCCAGCATCGCGCCGGCCTCGTATCGCCCGAACAGGTAGCCCGTGCCGTCCTCCTGGCCCACCTGACAGGACTTCACCGTGTCCGCAAGGCCGCCGGTGCATCGGACGATGGGCACAGCGCCGTAGCGCATGGCGATCATCTGGCTCAGGCCGCAGGGCTCGCTGCGGGAGGGCATGAGAAACAGGTCGGCGGCGGCGTAGATGCGCCGGGACAGGCCCTCGGAATAGGCCAGCTGGGCAGAGAGCCGCCCGCCGTACTGCCACGCCTTTTGGCGGAAGAAGTCCTCATACCGCCATTCGCCCGTGCCCAGCACCACGAACTGACAGCCGGTGGCCATGATACCGTCCATGGCCTCCTGGACTAAATCCAGGCCCTTGTGGCCCACCAGCCGCGTGACCATGGCGATAAGGGGCGTGTCCGGCTCGCAGGCCAGGCCCAGCTCCTCCTGGAGCGCGGCCTTGCAGGCGGCCTTGCCCGCCATGTGGTTTGCGTCGTAGTGGTGGGGCAGGGCCAGGTCGGCGGCGGGGTCGTAGCTGTCGGTGTCGATGCCGTTGACCACGCCGTGCATTTTCCAGCCCACCATGTCCACCACGCTGGCCATGCCCTCGGCATAGGCAGGGTCGTGGAGCTGGGCGGCGTAGGTGGGGCTGACGGTGGTGACGGCATCGGCCATGAGCATCGCGCCCTTCATCAGGTTCACATCGCCGTCCATTTGCAGCGTGCCGTCATTATACCATCCTCTGTCAAGTCCGAAGAGCTGGTCCACCGTGTCGCTGCCGAAGCGGCCCTGATATTCGATGTTGTGGATGGTGAACACCGTGCGGATACGCCGCACCTCCGGCCAGCGGGTGGCCACGTCCTTGAGGTAGATGGGGACGAGGGCCGTCTGCCAGTCGTTGCAGTGGAGCACGTCCGGCATCCAGTCCAGACTGGGCAGCAGGTCGATGACGGCCTTGGAGAAGAACGCGAAGCGCTCGCCGTCGTCAAACTCGCCGTACAGCCGGGGACGGGCGAAATAGTGCTCGTTGTCCACGAAGTACCAGGTCACGCCCCGGCTCTCCAGGGAGAACAGGCCGCAATACTCGTGCCGCCAGCCCAGATCCACGTAGATATAGCGGCGGAACGTCATCTGCTGCCGCCACAGCTGGCCGATCTGCCCGTACAGCGGCAGGATCACCGCCACCTGGTCGCCGTTTTTGGCCAGCGCCGGGGGCAGGCTGCCTGCCACGTCTGCCAGACCGCCGGTCTTGCAGAAGGGAAACGCCTCGCCCGTCACATACAGAATACGCATGATGATGCCCCCTCTCTCAGACCGTCACGCCCTTGGCCACCACCATGGGGTAGCGCTCATGGCCGGTCAGTATCACGTTTTCGCTGACGGTCACATACTTGTCGGTGATGACGCTGTGGAGGGACGCGCCCTTCTTCACCACCGTGTCCTTGAACAGAATACAGTTTTCCACACTTGCACCCCGTTCGATACGCACGTTGCGGAACAGAATGCAGTTTTTCACGCTGCCCCGGATGTCGCAGCCGTCGGCGATGAGGGAGTTGACGCAGCCGCCGTCCGGGTCGATGTAGCCGGAGGGGGAGTCATTCTCCTTGCCGTAGACGGGACGCTGCGGGCAGAACAGCGCCTGCCGCACGGCGGTGCTCAGCAGCTCCATGCTGCGGTCGTAGTAGCTTTGGAGGGTGTTGATGTGGGCGGCGTAGCCGTCGTAGACATAGCCGTACAGCTTCAGGCGCGCGCCCATCTCCTGCAGGATGTTGCGGCGCAGGCTGTAGCCGTTGCGGCTGGCGCACTCCGCCACCAGCTCCAGCAGCAGATCCCGCCGCAGCACGAACACGTTCAGGCAGCGGTAGCCGGCGGGGGTGTAGAGGGCGTAGGCCGTGTCGGTGATGCGGCCCGTGCCGTCCAGGGTGAAATAGGTGTCCTCGCCGTCGCCCGCGCCGGTGGCGCACACGGCGGTGATGTCCGCGCCGGTGTCAATATGGCGGCGGAACACGTCCTCCAGCGGCAGGTTCATCACCGTGTCGCTGTCTGCCAGCACCACATAATCCTGCCGGATGCCCTTGAGGTAGTTCATGACGCTGGCCAGCGCCTCCACCCTGCCCCGGAACTGGCCGTCGCCGCCCCGCCGCTCCGTGTAGGCAAAGGCAGGCAGCAGCGTCAATCCGCCGAAGTTGCGGCTGAGATCCCAGCTCTTGCCTGACCCCAGATGGTCCAGCAGGGACTGACACTTGCCGTGCATGATGACGCCCACGTCGGTGATGCCGGCGTTGACCATGCTGGAGAGGATAAAGTCGATGACCCGGTAGTCCCCGCCGAAGGGGATCGAGCCGTGGACGCGGTTTTCGATCAGCTCCCGCAGGCCGCTCTTTTTCTCGTAGGAGAAGATGATCCCGTGCAGTCCCTTCATGGCCGTACCTCCTTGCCGCTTGCGCCCAGCATCATTTTCGGTTCGATGGTCTCGCCCGCTGCCACGGCCGTCCCCGGCCCGAGCACGGCGATGCCCCATTTGTCAAAGTCCACGCTGCCCGGTGCGCCGCCCACCACGGCGTTACGGCCCACCCGGCACTTCTCGCCCACGATGGCGTAGGACACCTTTGCGCCCGGCTCGATGACCGCGCCGGGCATGACCACGGCGTAGGACACCTCCGCGCCCTCGCCCACTGTTGTGCCGTAGCTGAGGACGGAGTTCTTCACCTCGCCCAGCACGGTGCAGCCCTTGGCGACGGCGCTGTTGCCCACGTCGCCCGCCGGGCCGATGTAGGTAGGCGGGCAGGTGGGCGTGCGGCCATAGATGCGCCACTTTTTATCCAGCAGGTTCAGCCCTGAGCCGGGGGACAGCATATCCATATTGGCGTCCCACAGGGAGTCCAGCGTGCCCACGTCCTTCCAGTAGCCCTCGAAGCGGTAGGCCACCAGCTTCTCGCCGGCGCGGAGCATCTCCGGGATGATGTTTTTGCCGAAGTCGTTTTCGCTGCGGGGGTCGGCCTCGTCGTCGATGAGGTACTGGCGCAGCTTTTGCCAGGTGAATATGTAGATGCCCATGGAGGCCAGGTTGCTCTTGGGCTGTTTGGGCTTTTCCTCGAACTCGGTGATGTTGTCCGCGCCGTCCACGTTCATGATGCCGAAGCGGCTGGCATCCTCCCAGGGGACTTCCATGACGGAGATGGTGCAGTCGGCCTTGGCCTCCTTGTGGCGGCGGAGCATATCGGAGTAGTCCATCTTGTAGATATGGTCGCCGGAGAGCACCAGCACGTACTCCGGGTCGTACAGGTCCACGAAGCCGATGTTCTGATAGATGGCGTTGGCCGTGCCCTTGTACCACACCGCGCCGCCGGCGGACTGGTAGGGCGGCAGGATGTGGACACCGCCGTTGATGCGGTCCAGCTCCCAGGGCTGGCCGTTGCCGATGTAGCTGTTCAGCTCCAGCGGGCGGTACTGGGTCAGCACGCCCACGGTGTCGATGCCGGAGTTGGTGCAGTTGGACAGGGGAAAGTCAATGATGCGGAACTTGCCGCCGAAGGGTACGGCGGGCTTGGCCATATTGCCGGTGAGCACATACAGACGGCTGCCCTGGCCGCCGGCCAGCAGCATGGCCACACACTCTTTTTTCATCCTTGCGTACCTCCTGTTCGTTTATGTTTCCGCTTTCCGTGTCCCCGCAGGATCACCGCGCCCAGGGGCGGGATGGTCAGCGACAGGGACTGGTCCTTTCCGTGGGAGGGGATGGCCTCCACCGCCAGCTCCGTGTCCGCCGGTGCAGCGCAGCCGCTGCCGCCCCAACAGGCATCGTCCGTATTGAACAGCACCTGATACGCGGCCTTGTCCGGCACGCCGAAGCGGTAATTCTCCCAGGACATGGGGGCGAAGTTCACGGCACAGATCAGCTCGTGTCCCTTCCGGTCGCGGCGCAGGAACACCAGCACGTTGTTCCGGTTGTCGTCGGCCACCAGCCACTCGAAGCCGGTCCAGTCCCGGTCGTTCTCCCACAGGGCGCGGTTGCGGCGGTAGAGACGGTTCAGCTGGCGCAGGCACTCGTGGGTGGCCCGGCAGGCCGGGTCGTCCAGCAGATACCAGTCCAGCTGGCCGCGGAAGTCCCACTCGTGCCACTGGGGCAGCTCGCTGCCCATAAACAGCAGCTTCTTGCCGGGGTGGCAGAGCATATAGGCATAGAACCCCCGGACGCCGGCCAGCTGACGCCAGTCGTCACCGGGCATCTTGCCCCGGAGAGAGCCCTTCATGTGTACCACCTCGTCGTGGGACAGCGGCAGCACGTAGTTCTCGGAAAAGGCGTAGACCATGGAGAAGGTCACGTCCTTGTGGTGGTACTGACGGAAATAGGGGTCCATCTTCAGGTAGTGGCACAGGTCGTTCATCCAGCCCATATTCCACTTCAGATTGAAGCCCAGGCCGCCCTCCTCCGGCGGGTACGTCACCAGCGGCCAGGCGGTGGATTCCTCCGCCACCATCAGGGCGGCGGGGTCAACGGCGAAGGCCGTCTGATTCAGCTCCCGGAGGAACTCGATGGCCTCCAGGTTCTCCCGTCCGCCGTCCTTGTTGGGCCGCCACGCGCCGCCCTGCCGGTCGTAGTCCAGGTACAGCATGGACGCCACCGCGTCCACCCGCAGGCCGTCGATGTGGTACTCCCGCAGCCAGTAGGCGGCGGAGGACAGGAGGAAGTCCCGCACCTCGCGCTTGCCGAAGTCGAACACCCGCGTGCCCCAGCCGGCGTGCTCCCATTTCAGGGGGTCGCCGTATTCATAGAGGCACGTGCCGTCAAATTTGATGAGGCCGTGGCTGTCCTTGCAGAAGTGGGCGGGCACCCAGTCCAGGATCACGCCCAGGCCCGCCCGGTGCAGCGCGTCCACCAGGGCCATGAAGTCGTGGGGCGTGCCGTAGCGGCTGGTGGGGGCGAAGTAGCCGGTACACTGGTAGCCCCAGCTGTCGTCCAGCGGATACTCCGTCACCGGCAGCAGCTCCACGAAGTTGTAGCCCATGCTTTTCACGTAGGCGGGCAGCTCACGGGCCAGCTCACGGTAGCTCAGGGACGTACCGTCCTCGTGATGCCGCCACGAGCCCAGGTGTACCTCGTAGATCAGCAGCGGGCCGTTCACCGGCGGCTGGGCCCTGCGCTTCTCCCGCCAGTCCCCGTCGTGCCAGTCGTATCCGCCGATGTCGTAGACCTTGCTGTCCGTGCCGGGGCGGGTGGCCGCGTGGAAGGCGTAAGGGTCGGCCTTCCACACCGTCTGTCCGTCCGCGCCGGTGACCACGTATTTATAGCCGTCGTAGACCTTGGCATCCGGCTGGGTCAGCTCCCACACGCCGCCGTCCGTCCGCGTCATGGCGGCGCTCTGCCAGCCGTTGAACTCACCGGCCAGCGCCACCGCCCGGGCGTTGGGCGCCCACACGCGGAAGACATAGCCCTTCTCCGCAGGGTGCGCGCCGAGGTAGGTATACGCGCCGCAGCGCGTCAGCAGCTCCGTCATGACTCACGCTCCTTCTCTCTCAACGTATCACACACGTCCCGCCGAAACCGGCGAAACGGCTCGTCCGGGGCTTCGGTATCGTTACCGAACATTGTACCCCGTTTCTGCTCCGCCGTCAATAAACGGCGTGTTCTTTTTGCGAAACTTCTGTCAAATGCATGAAAGGGAAACGCAGAGACCTGCGTTTCCCTTTTTGCTTATTCCCTCTGCTGCTGGACCGCCGTGCCGCCGCCCAGGCCGAAATCGTCCGCCACGCTGGCGGTGTCCCGGCGCAGCATGGTCTCCATGACCCGTATGTCGCTGTCGATGTCCATGGCATCGCTGCGGTACAGCTCGTCCAGCTGGTGTTCAAAGCCCGCCACGATGCTGTCCATGGTCTTTTCGATCTTGGCCTTGGCCTGGCTCAGGTTCTCGCCGCTGACGCCGGCCTCCTCAAAGGCGGCATAATTCTCCAGCAGCTTCAGTGTGGTGGGCAGGTAGTAGTTCAGGAACTTGCCCGCCGCGGCCCGCTTGTCCCCGTTGTCCTCGATGGCCTTGAAAATGCTGCCGGACACCTGCTCCAGCCGGTCGATCTTGGCACTGAGCGCCTCGTCGGCGATGCGGTCGTTCAGATCACGTATCTGGCGGAGGACGCCGTCATAGCCCTCCGCAGGGGCGGGGGCTTCCTGAGGCCGCTTGGCCGCGTTGGCCGCGGCGAAATAGGCGCTGGCCGCCTCCTGAGAGCGGAACAGCATCCCGCTGCCCTTGTCGATATAGGCGTTCTCTCCCCACAGGCCCTTTTCCAGCATGATGTCCAGGTCCTTCTCCAGCCGCCGCTCCGACACGTCCGCCGCACGGGCCAGATGGGCCAGGGGGACGGCGGGCTTCTGCCCCGCCGTGCGGAGGTAGGTGGCATAGCGGCGCTGGCGGCGCTTCAGGCCGCCGCTGCCCAGCAGCAGCGCCGCGCCGCTGGCCAGCATACCCACCGGGTAGAAAAGCTGGCGCAGGAAAAACCACCACTCGCTGTACTGCACCGCATAGGACAAATTCTCCCCCACGGCGCTGAACAGCGCCAGGCAGCCCAGTATGCCCAACACCGCGCCGATGGTCTTCATGGTCTTGGCGCTCTTGTCGGTATAGACCGGCGTTTTCGTCACCTGCTGCATGGTCTGCTGCACCTTGGGCTGGGCCTGCGCCGCTGCCTGCGATGATGCCTGCCGCGGGGCGCGGTTCTTCCTCCCCGAGCTGTCGGACAGCTTGGAGATCAGCAGGATCAAGCCCACCGGCCACGCCACACTCAGCATGACGATGATGAAGATCCACGAGCCCAGGTCGTTGTTATTCTTCTCAACGCCGTTTTTCCGGGGCGGAGGCGGCGGAGGTGTGCCCTCGGGGCGGAAGCCCTCGTTTTCGTCGTATTGGTATGCCATCAGCCCTGTTCTCCCTTTCCCTTCAGCCTGCGCTTGTTTCCCTTTTCATCCACGATGTAGGTGTTGTCCAGCACCTCGCGGGCATTGCGCATGACGGCGTTCAGGTACTCCTGGCGCAGGGCGTCCCGCTCCGCCGTTTCCTCAGGCGTCAGGCCCTCGGCCTTGGCCTTGTGGGCCAGCTCGTTGATACGGGCGATCTTTTTCTCATCCATTTTCCGTCTTCCTTTCCCCTATATGAACCGCCGGATGGTCACGGGCAGCCGGCCCTTCTTCGTCGGGCTTCCCACGGCATCCAGCACGCACTTGCCCAGTCCACGGCAGGTGATCACGTCCCCCGCCGACACCGGCTTGTCCGGCTTCTGGCACACGGTGTAGTTCACCTGCACCGCGCCCTTTTCCACGGCCTCCGCCGCCCTGCCCCGGCTGAGGCTGAAGGCCGAGGCCAGCACGTTGTCCAGCCGCAGGGAGGACACGGTGTCCCGCACCTCCTTCACCGCCGCCTCGGGAACGGTGAGCTCCTCCAGCGGCAGAGGCGACACGGTCAGCTTCTCCCGGCCGGCGCTGTCCCAGCTCTGCACCAGAAAATCCAACGACGACGGATCGACCAGCACCTGACAGCCGCCGCTTTCCACCAGTATATCGCCTATCTTCTCCCGGGTCAATCCCAAGGCCATCAAACTGCCCAAAAAATCCCGGTGGGTCAGGGTCGCGCCGCTGCGGCACACCGCCCGCAGCGCCGCCACGGCGCTGTCGTCCGGTTCGGCCATCCAGTCCGGCAGGAACAGCAGACGCTGGCGCTCCGCGCCCTCGTAGCCGCCCCAGAAGGCATAGCCCTCCCGCTGGCCCAGGGCGTTGAGCAGCCGCGTGGCTGCCGCCTGCTCCTGGGGTGAGAGAAACGCCGTGGCGGCGGGGATGCTCCGCAGGCGGCACTGCTCCCGCTTGTCCCAAACACGGCTCAGCAGCAGGCGCTCCTCCTCGGAGCGGGCCGTCTTATCCAGCAGCTCACGCCTGTCCATACGTCTCCCCCACATTCTGCGTGTGATACAGCCGGGCATACTCCCCATTCAGGGCCAGCAGCGTTTGGTGGCTGCCCTCCTCGGCGATGCGCCCATCCCGGATGACCAGGATGCGGGAGGCGCTGCGGATGGTGGAAAGCCGGTGGGCGATGATGAGGGTGGTGCGGCCCTTGGCCAGCCGGTCGAACGCGCCCTGTATCTTCGACTCCGTCACGCTGTCCAGTGCCGACGTGGCCTCGTCCAAAATCAGGATGGGCGGGTTTTTCAGGAAGATGCGGGCGATGGACACACGCTGCTTCTGTCCGCCGGACAGCAGCGCGCCCCGCTCGCCCACATAGGTGTCGAACCCGTCGGGCATGGCCATGATGTCGTCGTAGATCTCCGCCTGATGGGCGGCGCGCTCCACCTCCTCGTCCGACGCGCCGGGACGGCCATAGCGGATGTTCTCCCGGATGGTGTCGGCAAACAGAAACACGTCCTGCTGCACGATGCCGATGCTGCGGCGCAGGGAGCCTTGGGTCAGCTGACGCACGTCGTGGCCGTCGATGGAGATCGAGCCGCTGTCCACGTCGTAGAACCGGGGCAGCAGCTGGCACAGCGTGCTCTTGCCGCCGCCGGACGGGCCCACCAGCGCCACCGTCTCTCCCGCCGGGATGTGCAGCGTCACATGGTGCAGCACGTCCGTCTTGTCGCCGTAGGCAAACGTCACGTCCTCCACGTCCACGTCGCCCCGCACGTCCGTCAGCTCCACCGCGTCCGGTGCGTCCTGGATGGTGGGCTCGGTGCGCATCAGCTCCACGAAGCGGTGCAGTCCCGCGAAACCGTTGGAGAACATCTCGGCGAAGTTGGCCAGCTTGCGGATGGGGCTGACGAAGGCGGTGACGTACAGGGAGAACGTGATGAGATCCACGTAGTCCATTCGCTCCCGCATGATGAGCCAGCCGCCCACGGCGATGACCACTACCGGCAGAATACCCGTGAAGAACTCCATCACCGCGTTGAAGCGGCCCATCTCCTTATGGAAGCCGCGCTTGGCGGTCTTGAATACCTCGTTGGCCTCGTCGAACCGCTGCTGCTGCTCCGCCTCGTTGGCGAACGCCTTGGTGGTGCGGACGCCGGACAGACCGGACTCGATGGCGGCGTTGATGGTGCCGGTCTTCTGCTTGGCGGCCCGGGAGGCATCGCTCATCTGACGGCGGCGGCGCATGGCTGTCCACAGCAGCACCGGCAGCAGCACCAGCAGCACCAGCGCCAGCTCCCACCGCACGGCGAACATCACCGCCAGCGCGCCGAAGATCGTCACGACGGAGATAAACAGATCCTCCGGCCCGTGGTGGGCCAGCTCCGTCAGCTCGAACAGGTCGCTGGTCAGGCGGCTCATGAGCTGGCCGGTGCGGTTGCGGTCGTAGAAGTCGAAGCCCAGCTCCTGCATATGGTGGTACAGATCCCGGCGGATGTCGGCCTCCACCCGGATGCCGAAGGTGTGTCCCCAGTAGGCCACGACGAAATACAGCCCGGAGCGCAGCACATACGCCGCCACCACCGCGGCCATAACGATGAAGAATACACGGAACTGCTTCTCCGGCAGCCAGGTATACAGGGCCTGACGGGACACCAGCGGGAACGCCAGGTCGATAAGGGCGATAAGGAACGCGCAGGTCATATCCAAGGCAAACAGCCTCCGGTGGGGCTTGAAATAGGACAGGAATATCCGCAGGGGGCTGCGGGTCTGGTAGTCTTTTGTGGTCATGGTTTTCCTCTTTCATTTGTTTTCTTTTCGATGGCATCATAGCACAAAATCCCCGGAAGCACAAGGTGTTCCACGGCTGAACGGCGCAGAAAGTCCCCGCGCCTGCGGCGCGGGGACTTTGCGTTCATTTGTCAGCTGTCAGCGGGGGCGGATGATGGCCTTCACCGTGCCGCCGTTCACCGTGCCGGTGATGGTGGCGCTGCCGCTGCTGCCGGAGATGGTGAGCTTGTTGCCCTCCAGGGTGATAAGGCTGGAGCTGTTGCTCTCCACGGCCCACTTGACTGTGCCGCTGACGCCCTTGATGGCCAGCGTCCACACCTCGCCCTTGTTGGCGCTCATCTCAAACACGCCTGCCTCACTGGTGGCCGCCAGCTCGCCGGTATAGCCGAACTCGGAGGTGGCGGTGATGACCCACTTGCTCACGTCCACCTTGGTGTCGCTGGGCTTGGTGGTGTCGTCAGGATCGGGTTTGGGATCGGGCGTCGGGGTGTCGGCCTCCTCTGCCACCGTGACGGTGCACGTCACCGCCTCATCGCCCACCTGGGCGGTGATGACGGCCGTACCCTTGGCCAGAGCCGTCACCTCACCGGTGGAGGTCACGCTGACCAGGATGGGATCGCTGCTGGCCCAAGACACGGTATCCTCCGTGCCGTTGACCTTCAGCGTCTCCTTATCGCCCACGGTCAGGGCCAGGACGGTGCGGTTCAGGGAGATGGTGGGCGTCGTCACCGTGTCATCGGGCTTGTCGATGGTGCTGCCGGGATTGGGCTGTATGTCCTCCACCGGCGGCTTGTCCCCGGTGAAGATCTGCTTGATCTGATCGCCGAAGATCAGCCACACCACCAGCAGCACCAGCAGGCCCAGCACGATCACCACCACCGGGCCGAGGATGCTGGGGGCGCGGCGCTTGCGGTTCTCTGCGGTGCGGCGGCCGCGGGCCTTCTTTACCCGGCCGCCGTAATAGGCCTCGTCCTCCTCACAGAAGGGACACGTCTTATAGCTGTCGGAGAACATCTCTCCGCATTTGGGACACTTGATCAGACTCATATAAAAACTCCCCCATAGGCGTCGGTTAATTTACATAATACACATAATACTCGTTTCTTAAGCCAACGTCAACTCCAATTCTTTCAAATTCATGGTTTTTTTACAGGACGTGCTGCCATTCCCTTGCATTTTGCCAATGGATTTTCTATAATCAGAGCAGAGAGAATATAGGGAGGCAGCGCGTATGCAGACCATTTTTATCGGTATCGCCGGCGGCACGGGCAGCGGCAAGACCACGCTGACAGAGCATCTGGCCCAGCGGTTCGGCAGCGACATCAGCGTGGTACACCACGACAACTACTACAAGCGGCAGGACCGCCCCTTCGCGGAGCGGTGTCTGCAGAACTACGACCATCCCGACGCCTTTGACACGGAGCTGATGATCCAGGACCTGAAGGCCCTGAAGCGCGGCGAGACCATCCACTGCCCGGTGTACGACTATGCCATCCACAACCGCACGGAGGAGACGGTGGAGATCAAGCCCACCAAGGTGGTCATCGTGGAGGGCATCCTCATCTTCCAGAACAAGGAGCTGCGGGAGCTGCTGGACATCAAGATCTTCGTGGAGACGGACGCGGACGTGCGCATCCTGCGCCGCGCCCTGCGGGACGTGGAGGAGCGGGGCCGCTCGCTGGAGTCGGTGGTGAACCAATACCTGACCACGGTGAAGCCCATGCACGAGCAGTTCGTAGAGCCCACCCGGAAGTTTGCCGACATCATTGTGCTGGAGGGCGGCCACAACCTGGTGGCGCTGGACATGATCATGCAGCGCATCGCCAACCACATCAGGGAGAGCTGACATGAAGCGTACGCTGAGCCGCATCGCCGCCGGGCTGTGTATCGCGCTGGCGGTGTTCTTCCTGCTGCCGCTGGCTATGGGCATCCTCCACTTCGGCATGGTGTGGCCGGCGGCGGTGTTATTGCTGGCGGCGGCGGTGCTGCTGCGGCCGGAGTTTTTCCGCCGTCTGCTGCGGCCCAAATGGCTGCGCGGGCTGGTGGGCTGTCTGGCGGCGGTGTGCCTGACGGTGGTGCTGGTGACGCTGGGCAAAATGGCCCAGGCCGCGCTGGACCGCCCCTCGGACGACACGCCCCGCACCGTGGTGGTGCTGGGCTGCCAGGTGTTCCCGGACGGACACCCCAGTCTTATGCTCCGCGGCCGCATCCAGGCCGCCTGCGACTACCTTTCCCAGCACCCGGAGGCGGTGTGCGTGGCCTCCGGCGGACAGAACGACAACGAGCCCATCAGCGAGGCCGCCTGCATCCGGGACGCGCTGACGGAGATGGGCATCGACCCGGCGCGCATCTACTTGGAGGACAAGTCCACGTCCACGGAGGAAAATCTGGCCTTCTCCGCGCAGGTCATCGCCGAAAACGGTCTGCCTGAGAGCGTAGCCATCGCGTCGGACAACTTTCACCAGCTGCGCTCGCACATCTGGGCGGAGCGCAGCGGTCTGATGCCCTGCTCCGCCGGCTGCGCCAGCCCCTGGTTTCTGACGGCGGGCTACTGGGCGCGGGAGGCGGCGGCGCTGGTGTATATGGTCATCACAGGGAAATAGTTTGGAAAACAGTGGATTTATGGGAAGATAGTTAGAATACCTTAACCAAAAATCCGTTATTTCCAGGAAAAATCCTCTTGCTTTTTTCGATTTTCATGGTACAATGATGCTACAATCTAATTGGAGGTACTTACTATGGCTTATCAGATCGGTTCTGCTTGTGTCAGCTGCGGCGCTTGCGCTGATGCTTGCCCCGTGGGCGCTATCTCCCAGGGCGATTCTCAGTATGTGATCGACGCCAACGCCTGCCTGGACTGCGGTTCTTGCAGCGATACCTGTCCCAACGGTGCTATCAGCCCCGCTGAATAATCAGGAAAACGGCAAGGAAAGTGACCGGCTCTGCCGGTCACTTTTTTTAGGGTTGTGAGGATGGTATTTACATGGTAAAATGGGACACGCTATGGCCCGGCGGGCTGACATTCGCCTTTGACGACGGGCCGTTCAAGCCCTCCACGGACACGTTCCTGCTGGGCGGCTTCGCCGCGCCGAGACCCCGTGACCGGGTATGTGACCTGGGGGCGGGCATCGGCCTGCTGGGGCTTCTGCTGCTGGGGCGGCAGCCGTCCATCCGGGTGACGGACATCGACATCGACCCGGCGGCCTGCGCCCTGGCGGAGGAGAGCTTCGCGCAGAACGGGCTGACCGGCCACACGGTGCTGCGGGCGGACCTGCGCCGGCGGCAGGAGCTGCCCCCGGCGGGCAGCTTCGATATGGTGGTATCCAACCCGCCCTACTTTGCCGCCGACAGCGGCGCGGTGGCGGCGGGGCAGCGGGGCGCGGCACGGTCCGAGGTCACCTGCACGCTGGCAGAGCTGTGCGGCGCGGCGTCGTACCTGCTGCGCAGCGGCGGGCAGCTGTGCCTGGTGTACCGGGCGGCACGGCTGGCGGAGCTGATGGCCCTGCTGCGCTCGTATAAATTAGAGCCAAAAGAACTGCAGACGGTGCAGAAAACCATCGACACGCCGCCCCGGCTGGTGCTGCTGCGCTGCCGGAAGGACGGCGGCACAGGGCTGGACATCCGCCCGCCCCTGCTGCTGCAGAAGGGGGACGGCTCGGAGAGTGAGGCGCTGGGGCGCTGCTATTTCAGAGACAGGGAGTGACGGACATGGCGGGGAGATTATACCTGGTTGCCACGCCCATCGGCAACCTGGGCGACCTGTCGCCCAGGGCGGTGGAGACGCTGGCCCAGGCCGATTTTATCGCGGCGGAGGACACCCGGGTCAGCATGAAGCTGCTGAACCATTTCGACATCAAAAAGCCGCTGGTGAGTTACCACGAGCACAACCGGGCGGCGGCGGGGCAGGCCATTCTGGAGCGGCTGCTGGGCGGCGAGGTATGCGCACTGGTCACTGACGCGGGGACGCCGGCCATCAGCGATCCGGGGCAGGAGCTGGTGGCGCTGTGCGGTGAAAACGGTGTGGAGGTGCAGGCCATTCCCGGCTGCTGCGCCGCTATTGCGGCGCTGGCGGTGTCCGGACTGGACACGCGGCGGTTCACCTTCGAGGGCTTTCTGCCCGCCGGAAAGCAGGAGCGGCGCGCGGCGCTGGCGGAGATCAGCGGCGAGCCCCGGACCATGGTGTTCCACGAGGCGCCCCACCGGCTGCGGCAGACGCTGGCAGATATGCTGGAGGTGCTGGGCGACCGGCGGGCCGCCCTGTGTCGTGAGCTGACGAAGCTCCACGAGGAGACGGTGCGCACCACGCTGGCAGAGGCGACCTCTTACTACCGGGACAACGAGCCCCGGGGCGAGTATGTGCTGGTGGTGGCGGGCCGGGAGAAGCAGGACTCCGCCATGACGCTGGAGGAGGGCATCGCCCTGGTGCAGAAGCTGCGGGATGAGGGCATGAAGCTGAAGGAGGCCGCCCGCCGGGTGGCGGACGACACGGGCCTGAGCCGGAACGCGCTGTACGACGGCGCGCTGCGGGGCTGAATGACAGAATACAGGAAAAGAACCGCCCGGGGGCGGTTCTTTTTTTACAGTCTGCCTCTTTTACATCAGCCAGCGCACCGTCCAGGCCGCCGCCAGAAATCCCACCGCGTCGGCGCACAGCGCCGCCGGGATGGCGTACCGCGTCCGCCGTATACCCGCCGCGCCGAAATACACCGCCACGGTGTAGAAGGTGGTCTCCGTGCAGCCCAGCATCACCGCGGCGCATCGGCCGATATAGCTCTCCGTGCCGTACCGGGCCATCAGCTCGCTGCCCACCGCCAGCGCCCCCGAGCCGGACAGGGGGCGCACCAGCACCAGTCCCGCCGTCTCCCGTGGGATGCCCACCGCCTCCAGCACCGGTCCGGCCGCCGCTGTCAGCAGCGCCAGCGCCCCGGAGGCCCGGAACATATACACCGCCGTCAGCAGCGCCGCCAGCGGCGGGATCAGCCCTGCCGCCACCTTCAGGCCCTCCCGGCCGCCGCAGACCAGCGCGTCGTATACGTCCACCTTTTTCCGCAGCCCCCAGGCCGCCGCGCCCAGCAGCAGCGACGGCAGCACCCAGCTCATCGTCTGTCCCTCCACATCCGCCGCAGCACCCCGGCCGCCGCCAGGCCGGCCGTTACCGACAGCACTGACGACACCCACACCGCCGGCAGGATGTCCAGCGGCGCGGCGCAGCCCAGCCCCGCCCGCACCGACGCCACCGTGGTAGGCAGCAGCTGCACCGACGCGGTATTCAGCACCACCAGGCGGCACAGGTCGTCGCTGGCTGTACCGCCGCAGCCCTCCGCCAGCCGTTTGGCCGCCCGTATGCCAGCCGGGGTGGCCGCGTTGCCCAGACCCAGCAGGTTGGCCGACACGTTGGCGCTCACCGCCTCCATAGCCTCCCGGTCACGGGCCGCGCCCGGCAGAAGGCGGCCCAGCACGGGCCGCAGCCGCCGGGCCAGCGATGACGCCAGACCGCTGCGCCGCAGCAGCTCCATGACCCCGCACCACAGGCACATCGCCCCCGCCATGGTCAGCACCAGCTCCACCGCCGCACCGGCGCCCTCCAGTGCCGCTGCCGTCACCGCGTCCAGCCGCCCGTTGACCGCGCCGCACACCAGCGCGGCCGCCGCCAGCACCGTCCAGATCACTCCCATTGCCATACACCTACCCCCTTCGCACCACTATATGCGACACAGTGTACGGTTATTTGTAGAAACAAGTGGGATGTCCCCGAATTACGATTGACAGTTTTGTCAAATTATGTTAAAATTTATTTAAGTTATATTTACACTTTTGTTATAACTGCATAGAGGGGGGTAAGAATATGAAGGCAACGGGCATTTTGCGCCGTGTGGACGAGCTGGGCCGCATCGTACTGCCGGTGGAGCTGCGCCGTGCACTGGAGATCGCCGACCGCGACCTGATGGAGATCTACATGGACGAGCACAACTGCATCGTGCTGAAGCCGCACCGGGACAGCTGCATCTTCTGCGGCGGCATGAAGGACATTGCCACGTTCCGGGACAAGAACGTCTGCGGCAAGTGTCTCCGCGAGCTGCACAGGAAGTAAATGGACAAAAAAACAGGCGGTCACGATGTGACCGCCTGTTTTTTTGTCCATTATATGGCCGGTACGTATTCCTCATACCGGAAGCGCAGGCCGTTTTCCTCCATGGTCTCCGAGCATCGGTCCAGCCGCCATCCGGGGTCGTGCGCCAGGTCTGGGAAAAATGCGTCCGCACCGCCGTCGGCCTCGATGCGGGTCACGTACACCCGCTCACACAGGGGCAGGAGCTGGCGGTACACGCTCTCGCCGCCGATGACCCACGCGTCCTCTCCGGCCACCCAGGCGGCCTCCGCCGCAGAGTGGACGATCTCCGCGTTCTCCGCCTGAAAATCCTTGTCCCCGGTCAGCACCACGTTCCGCCGCCGGGGCAACCCCCTGCCGCCGGGCAGGGACTGTAACGTTTTCCGCCCCATGAGGACGGTCTTTCCCTCCGTCAGCGCCCGGAAGCGCTTCAGATCATCGCTGATGTGAAACAGCAGCCCGTTGTCCCGCCCGATGCCCCACCGGGCGTCCACCGCCACGATCGCCACCATAGCCGCGCACCCTCAGATGGCCACCGGGATCTTGTCCTCGAAGGGCTGGGGGTCGTACCCCTCCAGGGAGAAGCTGTCCCGGGTAAACCGGTAGAAATCGGTGACGCTCTTATCCATCACGAACCTGGGCGCGGGCCTCTCGTCCTTTTCCAGCAGCCTTTCGATGATGGGCACGTGCCGGTCGTAGATATGGGCGTCGGCAATGACGTGGACCAGCTCGCCGGCCTCCAGCCCGGACACCTGGGCCATCATGTGCACCAGCACACTGTACTGCACCACGTTCCAGTTGTTGGCGGCCAGCATATCCTGGCTGCGCTGGTTCAGGATGGCGTTCAGCGTATTCCCGGACACATTGAACGTCATGGAGTAGGCGCAGGGATACAGCGCCATCTCGTGGAGGTCCTGGAAGTTGTAGATATTGGTCAGGATGCGGCGGCTGGCGGGGTTGTGCTTCAGGTCATACAGCACCCGATCCACCTGGTCCATCTCCCCCTCCGGGTACTGGTGCTTCACGCCCAGCTGGTAGCCGTAGGCCTTGCCGATAGAGCCGTTTTCGTCGGCCCAGCTGTCCCAGATATGCCCCCGCAGATCGTGGATATTGTTGGACTTCTGCTGCCAGATCCACAGCAGCTCGTCGATGCAGGTCTTGAAATACGTCCGCCGGATGGTCAGGATGGGGAACTCCTTTTTCAGGTCATAGCGGTTGACGATGCCGAATTTCTTCACCGTGTGGGCCGGCGTGCCGTCCTCCCAGCGGGGACGCACCTGCTGGTCCGTGTCCCAAACGCCGCGGGTCAGTATCTCCCGGCAGTTCTCCTTAAATATGCGGTCTGCATAGCTCATGGCGCGTCCTCCTTGCGGTGTTTTACCCATTGTACCATAGTTTCCGCCGATTTCCAACACAAATACCTGTGATAAGCAAAATGTAATTGCAACTTCCCGGTTTCCTGCTATAATATTCACTGGATTATTATGAAGGAGGAATCTCCATGACTTATGACGTTCTCATCATCGGCGGCGGCCCGGGCGGCATCTACTGTGCCTGGGAGCTGCTGCAAAAGCGCCCGGAGCTGAAGATCGCCCTGTTTGAGGCGGGCCATACCCTGGCCAAGCGCCGCTGTCCCATCGACGGCGTCAAGGTGAAATCCTGCGTCAAATGTCCCACCTGCGCCATCATGAACGGCTTCGGCGGCGCGGGCGCGTTTTCCGACGGCAAGTACAACATCACCAACCAATTCGGCGGTACGCTCCATGAGTATATCGGCAAGCAGCAGGCTCTGTCCCTGATGGAGTATGTGGACGACATCAATATGGCCAACGGCGGCGCGGGCACGCACCTCTATTCCACCGGCAACACACCTATCAAGAAGCTGTGCCTGCAAAACGACCTGCACCTGCTGGACGCCTCCGTCCGCCATCTGGGCACGGACATCAACTACGTGGTGCTGGAGAACCTGTACAACGCCATGAAGGATCGGATGGACTTCTATTTCGACACCCCGGTCCGCGCCGTGACCAAGACCGGCAGCGGCTACACCGTGGACACGGACAAGGGCAGCTATGAGGGCCGCACCTGCGTCATCTCCGTGGGCCGCAGCGGCAGCAAGTGGATGGAGAGCGTGTGCGACGCGCTGCACATCGGCACAAAGTCCAACCGGGTGGACATCGGCGTTCGGGTGGAGCTGCCCTATGACGTGTTCTCCCACCTGACCGACGAGCTGTACGAGAGCAAGATCGTCTACCGCACCGAGAAGTTCCAGGACCGCGTCCGCACCTTCTGCATGAACCCCCACGGCGTGGTGGTCAACGAGAACACCAACGGCATCGTCACCGTCAACGGCCACAGCTACGAGGACCCCAAGCTCCACACCGACAACACCAACTTTGCCCTGCTGGTGGCCAAGCACTTCTCCGAGCCGTTCAAGGATTCCAACGGCTACGGCGAGTCCATCGCCCGGCTGAGCAATATGCTGGGCGGCGGCGTGATCCTCCAGCGGTTCGGCGACCTGATCCGCGGCCAGCGCTCCACCGTCAAGCGGGTGGAGGAGAGCTTCGTCACCCCCACCCTGGCCGCCACCCCCGGCGACCTGAGCCTGGTCATGCCCAAGCGCATCCTGGACGGCATCATCGAGATGATCTACGCCCTGGACAAGATCGCCCCCGGCACCGCCAACGACGACACCCTGCTCTATGGCGTGGAGGTGAAGTTCTATAACATGGAGGTCCAGCTGGACAAGAACCTCCAGACCTGCCACCCGGGCCTGTTCGTCATCGGCGACGGCAGCGGCGTGACCCACTCCCTGTCCCACGCCAGCGCCAGCGGCGTCTATGTGGCCCGCCGTCTGTCGGACACGCTGTGATGCACCATCAGCAAAAGAGAGGCATCCTGCCGGATGTCTCTCTTGCTTTGTAAACGCACGCGCTCCCGCATATTGCAAGGAAGAGGGAGTGTGAGGGGGAAACCTTTGCCGGGTTTCTGGATATGGATGGCCGCGCCAAGTGGCGCGTCACAAGCGTTTTGCCGCAGGCAAAACCTTGGCGCAGGCGGAATTCATTTCCGCCGAGCATGTCAAATACCCTTGGGGTGGAGCGGCCATGGTCCGCGAAACCCAAAGATAAAAGACCGCCAAAGGCGGTCTTTTATCTTTGGTGCAGCAAGGCAATCCAAATCCGAACCGTTTTTGTCGCTGATAGCTTCCTGCAATTCCGCGAAGGTGATGGTTTTCGTGCCCTCCTTGTAG
>ERZ827168.1741-NODE-1741-length-28552-cov-3.949363_pt1 | contig 28552 bp, 22 predicted proteins | sample MGYA00519868_ERZ827168 | MGnify/ENA primary metagenome ERZ827168 (study PRJEB31778, sample SAMEA3449271) | human gut metagenome | biome: human gut; feature: human-associated habitat; material: faeces | place: United Kingdom | collected 2010/2012 ...
TCGGGGCATCCCTTTCATCTCTATACGGATGAAAAGCTGCGGGAGCTGACAGACAACATCCGCGAGCACGGCGTGCTCATACCCGTGCTGGTGCGGCCGCTGGACGGGGGATATGAGATCATCTCCGGGCATAACCGCGTGGAGGCCGCGAAGCTCGCCGGACTTGACAAGGTGCCGGTGACTGTGCGCGAGCTGGATGATGATACCGCTACTATATTGATGGTAGATTCCAATTTGCAACAACGTGAAAAGCTACTCCCTAGTGAACGAGCATGGGCGTATAGAATGAAGTTGTCAGCGATGAATCATCAAGGCAGACGAGTAGAGTTAACTTGTTCCCAACTTGGGAACAAGTTGGAAAGGAAAAGGTCTAGTGATCTTCTGGCTGAGGAAGAAGGACTTAGTAAAAACCAGATTTTTCGCTTTATTCGCCTCACAGAACTTATACCACCTTTCCTGGACATGGTGGACAACGGCAGGCTGGCGTTCAACCCAGCGGTGGAGCTGTCGTATTTGTCGCCGGAGAATCAGACCATTCTGTTCTCGATCATGGAGCGGGACGAATTGTCGCCGTCGCTGGCGCAGGCGCAGAATCTGCACAAGCTGTCCTCGCTGGGGAAGCTGGATGAGTCTGCCATTGAGGCTATTCTGTTGACGGAGCCTGTGCTCAAAAAGAAGGTTACGCTCAAGGTGGAGCGCATTGCGCCGTACTTCCCTCGCGGTACCAATCCCGAGGAGATGGAGGCGGTGATCCTGCGGCTTTTGGCCTCGTGGCAGCGATCGAGAGAACAGAAAAGAGCACATGAAAGTGGGGATCGTTGACATTCTGCGCACCGTGCTTCCCCTTCGGGAAAGCACGGTATTCCGGTCGGCTTATTTTCCAGAAACAGCCCACTGGGCTATTTCTTCCAAAACGCTCGACCTTCAGGGCTTCGCCCCTCCGACGTGCTGCTTGCCGGAGCTTTTGCACGGATTCAGAGGAGTTTGAGAAACTTGCTTTTCGCGGGGTGAGCGTGTATTTTGTTTCTTCTCAAATTGGGTCTACCAGAAGAAAACTTCTTCTCTGGTAGACCCTTTCACAAAAAAACCAAGGAGAGAGAACGGAGGAATGCGTATGAAACACAGAGCATGCAGGGCGCTGCTGTGTCTGGTGCTGGCGGTTTCGCTGCTGCTGCCCATGACCGTGGGCGCGCTGGCAGGGTCGACCACCATCGGGACGGATGCGTCGAGGCCGGAATCCTTCGAGGCGCTGGGCGCGAGCGGCAATTACAACCTGCTCAAGACGCCATATCACTACGACAAGACCACGGGCAACATCGCCTACTGCCTGGAACACAAAAAGGACTTGCCGTCGTCGTCCGCCGAGCACACGGATTTTGACGCGTCGGCGCTGTGGGGGCAGAATACCGTCACGGGCATACAGGCCATCGTGGATCACGGCTACCCCAACAGCAACGGCGGGCTCAGTGAGGAGCAGGCGCACTACGCCACCGCGAACGTCATCCGCGCGTGGATGAAGGAGTCCGCGGACGTGGGGTATGAGTTCATGCGGGTGGACAAGGGGCATGTGCGGCCGCTGTCGGGCACGGCGGCGCAGCAGACGTGGGATTTCTTTCTCGAGCTGCTGGGGTATGCCCGGGCGGGCGACGTGCTCAGCGGCGGGGGCGGGACGGTGCGCGTCTCCCCGCGGGAGGCTGTCTGGACGGTGGACGGGGATGTGCTGCGCACGCGCATCGAGGTGGTCAGCTCGGACGGTTATGCACTCAGCCGCAGTCATTCTCAGGTGAGCGTGTCGGGCTACACGGGCGGCACTTATGACGTGCTGGACGTGACCGCGCCCGCGTCGCTGCTGGGGCAGACGGTGCAGCTGTACTTCGAGGCGGCTGCCGGTGCCGGGAACGGCGTGACGCTGTACTGGTACGAGCCGGCGTCGGCCTCGTCGCAGTCTGTCGCGGTGGTGCAGCTGGGCGGCGCGAGCGGTGTGGGCGAGACGCGCACCGTGACCATCACCGGCCCGCAGCTGGTGTCGCTGACAGTGGTCAAGCGGGACGGCTCCACGGGAGAATCGCTGGACGGCGCGATGTTTGCACTGGCGGATGCTGCGGGCAGCCCTGTGGGACTGACGCAGACGGGCGCGGGACGATATACCGCGGGCGGCAGTGCGGCGCAGTTCACCACCAGCGGCGGCACGGCGGTCATCGAGGGGCTGACGGCGGGGAGTTACACGCTGACCGAGGTCTCGCCGCCTTCGCCCGGGTATGCGGCCATTGCGCCCGAGACGCTGCAGCTGACCGCGAGCGCCACTGTGACCATCGACAATGTGCCCACGGAGATCACCGTCACCAAGCAGGACGGTCTGACTGGGGAACGGCTTGCGGAGATGCAGTTCTCGCTGCTGGATGACAATGGGGAGCGGGTGACGCTGACGCGGGGCGCGGATGGCGTGTATCGGCCGGATGCGCAGGGAAGCGCGTACTTTGTCACGGATGAGAACGGTCAGGCGAGAATACTGGGTCTGCTGCAGGGGAGTTACGCCGTTGCGGAATCCACGCATGAGGGGTATACTGCGCTGGATGCGAGTCCACGGTTTGAGCTGACCATGCGGGCGGACGTCACCATCACCAATGAGCCGCTGACGCTGGAGATTACCAAGACGGATGGGTACACCGGCGAGGGGATGTCGGGCGTGGAGTTTTCGCTGCGTGATGCGGATGGTAACGCAGTGTCTATTCGGAGCATAGCAGAGGGGGTGTATGATTACAGTGCTTCTGCGCAGGGTGATGCGCTGGTCACGGGCGCGGATGGGAAGGCGACGGTGTACGATCTCCCCACCGGTGTTTACACGCTGGAAGAGGAGCCGCAGGCCGGATTTGCGAAAACAGACCCCGTTCAGGTGACAGTCTCCGCAGGAAACGGCCTGTCCGAACCTGCACAGGTGCGGTTTAAGAACGACCCTACCCTACTCCTTCTCACCAAGTCTGACGCAGCGACGCGGGAGCCGCTAGACGGTGCGACATTCCGTCTGTTGGACGAAAACGGCGCGGTCGTGAAGCTGAGCAAAGTGGACGAGGGAGAATACAAACCCAATTCAGACGGACAGGAAACCTTCACCACGAAAAAGGGCGAGGCCAGCATCCGCTACCTGCCGTGCGGGAGCTATACTGTGGAGGAAGTGAGCGCGCCGGATGGGTATACCAAGGAGAGTCCGCGGCAGTTCGTGATAAGCGGTGAGAATGGAGCGGCAAATCCTGTGCGTATTGCGATGCAGGATATGCCGTTGGCGCTGGAGTTCCGCAAGGTAGACGCGGGGAGTGAGGATGCGCTGGATGGCTGTGTGTTCAGCCTGAAGGGTGCGGACGGGAATGTGGTCAGGGTGAGGAAGGTTTCGGAGGGGGTGTATACACCGGCTCAGAATGGAGAGGTCACTTTCATCACAAAAGATGGGATTGCTGCGATCGCGCACGTCAATCCCGGAAAGTATACCATCAGTGAAATCACTGCGGCAGAGGGGTATGCGCTGGCAGAAGATGTTATTGTGACGGTCACGGATGCGAGCACTTCTGCTGCGCCTGCGACGGTCGCCATGCAGGATGAAATGCTTGCGCTGCGCATCACCAAGGTGGATGTAGACACGCGGCAGACGCTTGGCGGGGCTGTGTTCAATGTGAAGGGGGAAAATGGCGAGTTGCTCGGGTTTGCGCCTGTGTTGGGAAGGGCGGATACCTTTGAGGTGGTTGTCAATGGCAGCGAGAACCTGACGATTCCGAAAACGGGCAGCGTGACATTGCTCAAAGTGCCGGTTGGCGTGTATGAGGTCGTGGAGATCAGAGCACCTGCGGGGTATGCGCTTTCCAAAGAGGCGGATACTGTTGCGGTTGGGAATGAAAATACCGTGGACAACCCTGCTCAGATTGTCGTGGAGAATCGTGCGCTTGCGGTGCAGGTCACCAAGACCGACGGGCTGACGGGCGAGCGGCTGGCCGGTGTGCGGTTCCGTGTAGAGACGCTGACGGGCGTGGCGCTGCGCGTCAGGACGGTGGCGGAGGGCAGGTTTCGCGTGGATGAGGTTGGCGATATGGGCTTTGCTACGGGTGCGGATGGCATTGCAACGCTGATCGGCATCCCGGAAGGGACGTATCGGCTTGTCGAGGAGAACAATCCTGGATTCGGGCGAGTGGAGCCTGTGGAGTTCACGGTCACGGCGGAGAGCACGCTGGATGCCCCCACCGTCATCGGCGTGGAGAATCAGCCGCTGGCGCTGGAGATCACCAAGGTGGATGCGCAGACGCTGGAACCGTTGGCGGGCGTGTCCTTCCGGCTGGCGGATGGGAAGGGGAACATGCTGAAATTCATGCGGCAGGTGGACGGCGTGTACCACCCGGATGAAAGCGGCGTGGAAACGGTGACGACAGATGCGGAGGGAAAGCTGGTGTTCCGGTATATTCCCGCTGGAACCTATCTGCTGGCCGAGGAAGAATACTCCGGCTATTCCATGGGAAAGCCGATGGAGATCACGGTTGGCAATGAGAATATCGTCTCAAACCCGTGTACGGTCACCGTGGAAAACCGGCCCATTGCAATGGAGATCACCAAGACCGATCTTCTGACCGGCGCGGCTATGGAGGGCGTGGCGTTTGAGATACTGGACGAGGATGGAAAGGCGGTAGCGTTTGAGAGGCAGGAGAGCGGGGTGTATATCCCTGCAAAGGAAGGAAGAACGGGAAGCAGCGAGCTGGTTTCCGACGAGAATGGTGTGGTGCGCATCGAATACCTGCCGCAGGGTTCGTACACGCTGAAGGAGCAGCAGGTCACAGGGTATGCCGCGCTGGAGCCCATTGCGTTCACGCTGACGAACGAGCACACGCAGGAGGAGCCGCTGCAGCTGAATGTGCGCAATCTGCCCACGCGGCTGCGCATTGAGAAGCAGGACAGCGTGACGCAGGAGGCGCTTACGGGTGCGACATTTCGGATTACGGATGCGGAGGGAAAGGCAGTCTATCTTGTGAAAAAGGAGGACGGAACGTATCATCCCGCTGGAAAGGAAGAGAAGGGTGTTGTGGAGATTCCTGTGGATGATGAAGAGTGCATCGTGATTGACTACCTGCCCGCAGGCGCATACACCGTCACCGAGACGGCTTCTCCCACAGGGTACGGCATTGCGCAGCCTGTTGACACGGAGGTGGGCACGGAAACCATCCGGCAGACCGTGGAAGGCGCGTGGGGCGGTGAATCGGGCGAGAGTTTGCTCGGGGAGACCAGCCTTGCGGTGCTGGATCATCCGCTGGCGCTGCGCATACGCAAGATCCATTCCGTCACAAAACAGCCGCTTGCGGGCGCGGAGTTCCAGCTGAAGGCGGACGGGGATCTGAATACGCCGCTGCGGTACACGGAGAAGGACGGGGTGTTCTGGTACGATCCCAAGGGGGTTGTGACCACGATCACGCTGAACAGCGACTGCGAAGCGCTGGTGTACGGTTTGCCCGAGGGCAGGGTTTATCTGGAGGAGAGCAAGGTACCGGACGGGTACTTCCCCATCGCGCCCGTCGCCTGCACGATCACGCTGGAGCATACCTCGGAAGCGCCTTTGGAGGTGACCGTTGCCAACACGCCCGCTGTGAAGCTGGGGCTGGATACTGACAGGTACAACGTGGCGATTGCGGTGGGGAGCGCGCTGGTGCTGCTGTCCGGGCTGGGTGCAGTGTGGCTCTCGCGCCGTGGAAAGAGGAAGAATGGTTGACGGAAAGGGGGGGAGGAAATGGAGGACTGCGAGGAAAAGATGATGCAGCTTCGCGATGAGCTGTTGGGAGTGGAGGCGGAACGGTTGCGCGGCAGTCAGGGGCATACTCCGCAGGAGGTTGCGGAGGAGATGAGGAAAGCGATACAGGATGCGGCGCGGGAAAAGAGGCCGGGTACCTGTCGCGATGATGGATGAGTCTGAATGATGTGATGCATGCGGGCAGCCTGTGTTTGTGCAGGCTGCTTTTGCTTTGGAAAGGAGAAACCATGAATCCGAAATTCAAATGGCTGCTGCTCGGGGCGGGCGCGCTGGTGCTGCTGCTGGTGATGCTCGTGATGTTTGCGTCGTGCAGGGCGGCGGGCGATGCGGACAGGCGCGCGGAGGCGCTTGCGGAGCAGCTGAAACAGGCGCAGAATGCGACGCCGGTGCCGACGGCAACGGCTATGCCGACCCCAACCGCGCTGCCCACCCCGGAGCAAGGCGCGATTGAGCCGCAGCTTCCGGATGTGCCGACGGTCACGCTGACACCGGAGGCAACGCAGCCCATTGAACCACTGGTGCCCACGGTGCAGCCCACAGCAACACCGAAGCCCACGCAGATCAGTGCGACAAAGAAACCTGTAGCAACTGCCGCACCGACCGCAGCCGGAGAATCCACCGCCTCGGTGTCTGCATCGCAGAATAGAGGGTTTGCGTTTGGGCTTCCAGCTGTCGCCTATACGGACACTGCCGTGCAGGTCAGGGTGCTGGGTGAACACAAGAGCGTGACCTGGACGCTGTACCGGGACGGCGGGCAGGTGTCTGCTGAACGGGCATACAGCGGGACGCTGGGCGCGGATGGCGGGTATATCACGTTCCGTGAAGGCGGGCTGTATACGCTGGCGGGTGTGAATGAGCGGGGGACAGCCATCGCACGATGATCCGCGTCTATCCGCTGCTGAAGATCCCGTTTACGGTGCCGGCGTCTGCATACCGAAATGTGCAGATCGAGGTCAGTACGGGGGAGGACATCCTCGTGGAGAACCAGCAGATCGTCTGGTCGTGCGTGCACAGGGACGGGAGCGTGGTGGATGTGTCGGCATTTACGAATGACGGCGGTACGCTTTCGCTGCCTTTTTTGGGCGCATATACCGTCCGGGCGAAGGTCACTGACCCCAGAACCAATCGCGTGTTTGAGGCGGTGCGCAAGGTCACCGTCGTGAACCGGCGGCCGAATGCGCCCGAGGGGGCTGCGGTTGTCACGGCGGAGCGCGTCGGGAATGGCGTTAAGGTGCAGCTTTCCGCTGCGGCGGATGATCCTGACAGCGATGAGATCACGCTGGAGTGGAGCGGCAGGACGGAGAACGACATCTACCCTGCTGGACAGCACACCGTCAGGGTGCGCGCAAGGGACAGTGTGGGGGATGTTTCCCAGTGGACGGAGGTTGCCTTTGAAGTGCCGAACACGCCGCCGGAAAAACCTGTCGGCACAGCGACGATTCACCGTGACAACGTCAGGAACCGCATGGCGTATGTGACCTTTGCGGCGGAAGCGGTCGATCTCGACGGTGATTCGGTGACGTACGAATGGGCAGACAGAACGGCGGACGACTACTACGCACTGGGGAAGCATACCATTCGAGTTCGTGCGCGGGACAGTTTTGGGGATGTGTCCGACTGGGCAGAGGTGGACTTTGAGATCACCAATGAAGCGCCGGGGAGGCCGACGATCTCCCGGCTGCCTGCGGACGGGTTCGTGATGCCCGGAACGCCGGTGACGATCACGGCGAGCGCAGTCGATCCGGACGGTGATGCCGTGACCTACGTCTGGGACAACCGCCCGGAGGAGACGCATGTCTATCCCGACGGCAGGCAGGTCGTGAGGGTCAAGGCGGTGGACGCGTTCGGTGCGGAGAGTTCGCGCAACGGGCTGATGTTCATTGTGGGCGACCCGAACCGGGGCGGTGGCATGGTACTGACCGGGCCGAATTCCTATCTGGAGGAACCGGGCATTGAGGAGGCGACGCTTGTGCGCTACACCTTCACGGTGCCGCCCGTGGACGGACACAGCGGGAATGACTACGGCAGGGTGCGCGGGTATAACCGCATTACCGGCCAGTGGGACGAGCTGGACTACGGCACGACGAGCAACGGCATTTCCTTCTCGCGGGAGCTGACGCCGGGCGTCTATACGAAATTGCAGATGCAGTACTACACAAACCACGACTGTATGTACAACAAGAGCAATATTACCTACACCGCGGAGTTCGTGTTTGACGAGTGATGCAGAGCATAGGCCAATGGGTTCGCCTCGAAACGGATCCGTTGGCCTGTTGGATTGGGAGGAAGAAATGAGAGCGATCGTTGTTGAGCCCATGAAGATGCCCAGGGTGGAGGAGATCGGGAACACGCTGCAGGAGCTGCAGCAGGCCGTTGGCGGGAGCATTGAGGTGGTTCCGGCCGAACTGGGGGATGATGCGCTGGTGATCTGCAATGAGGAGGGCAAGATCATGGGCCTGCCGTACAACCGATGTGTGTATGATGCCGACGGGATCCCCTATGACGTGATCGCGGGCACGTTCATACTCTGCGATGAAAACCGTGACGGGGAGTTTGTTTCGATCACCCCGGAGCACGAGGCGAAGTACATGGAGCGCTACAGCCGGGAGATGATTCTCAGCCATGCAGAACCGCCCAGAGATGCAGCGGAGCGATGAGGAAATGTTCAGAGGAGTACACTTGCTGGACACTTCCTTTCGTACTGATATGTGGAATGATATTACCACAAAAGACCAACAATAAATACCCGATCTATAATAGGAGCAACCGCTCAGATTGGATTGCTTAGGGCTGCGTAATGCAACCTAACATTGGATTCTAACGCAGAAATGCGTTAGCACTCTTTACTTTAACGCAGATTTGCGTTAGAATCTTGTTGGAGGTGAGAAGATGAGCAGACTTGTTCCTACCAAAGAGACATTGACGGTTGAGTTCAAGAGCGATCGGAAGAAATACAGTGATGCCAACTTGTTTGAAGATGTTGTTGCGTTTGCGAATACCGAAGGCGGAGACTTGTACTTGGGGATTGAAGATGATGGACATATTACTGGCGTACATGCAGATCATGCCAATCCAATCATGCTAAGTGCATATATTGCAAACAATACCGTTCCGCCTGTTTCAATTCGTGCGGAGATTATTGAGGAAGAGGCCCCTGTTCTCAAGATCTCTGTACCGAAGTCTTCTGGTGGTATTGTTGCAACGGCATCTGGGAAGATCTTACGCCGCAGAATAAAAATGGACAATACGCCCGAGAACGTACCGATGTACCCGACAGAGATTGCTTCACGTCTTTCGGATCTGCGTTTGTTGGATTATTCTGCTATGATCGTATTGGAAGCTTCCATAAGTGATTTTGATCCGCTTGAGATTGAAAGGCTAAGGAAGATCATTCTTGCATACGATGGAGACAAGTCTCTGTTGGAACTCAGCAATGAAGAACTCCTAAAAGCGTTGGGATTCACAAGAGAGCAAAATGGCATTGACTATCCAACAATAACAGGCTTATTGGTGATTGGAAAGAGCTCTGCAATTGAGCGCTTTGTACCGACCAATTCAGCCTCGTTCCAGGTGCTTGAGGGGACCAGTGTCCGTGTAAATGAGGATTACAAAACGCCTGTGTTGGCATCTATCGAAAAGCTGATGTCCCATTTGGAAGTGTGGAATCCGGAGCAGGAACTGGAAATAGGTTTGTTCAGAATGCCTGCACCAGAGTTCAATACTCGAGCTATACGCGAAGGGATCGTGAATGCTTTTAGTCACAGGGATTATTCAAAAATGGGGCGTGTTCGCGTTGCTATTTCTGATGAAGGATTGACGATTGCCAATCCCGGTGGATTTATAGAAGGTGTAACCATTGATAACCTGTTGACAGCTGAACCGCATGGTAGAAATCAGCTGTTGGCGGATGCACTGAAGCGGGTTGGATTGGCGGAAAAGACCGGGCGTGGAATAGATCGTATCTACGAGGGTTCTTTGATTTACGGCCGTACTCCCCCTGATTATTCTGCAACAACTTCGGCAACGGTTACGCTGTTTATTCCTCGCTGTAAACCAGATCTACAACTTGCAAGATTGATTGCCAATGAGCAGAGCCGACTTGGCCGCCCACTCCCCATCAATACTTTGCTTGTGCTTAATGCACTTAAGGATATGCCCAGGAGCGATGTAAAGCAGCTCTCAAGTGCTTTGCGGTTATCGGAAACAATGGTCAAAACCATACTGGATAAGGCGATAGACCATGGACTTGTTGAAGCCTTTGGCGGAGGCAGGGGTCGCAATTACGCCATAGCGCATCAGCTTTACTACGATAAAAAGAATACCGGATATGTTCTGCAGAAGGATATTGATCAAACCCGCTACCTGGAATTGATTACAACTATGGCTCAAAGTAATGAGTTCATTTCCCGCGCAGATGTCGTTAATTTGCTTCATGTTACCGACGCGCAAGCATACACTCTTTTGAAAAAACTGGTGAACCAAGAAGTTCTTCTACCCGTGAATAAAGGACGATATGCGAAATACAGGCTGAAATAGAAAGATGTGTCAATGGTTACCGTTAAGGGTAACGGAATATCTCCTTGTCTTCTTTTATTGATCAATATAATCTTATATTGTGAGGTGATTGAGATGAAATACATAAGACATTTTACGCATGATATGAGCATCTATGGCTATCTTCTGTCCACATCGTTTCGGCAGAAATTAGCCTATCGTGCTGGCGTGTGGACGGATATCTTGCATGGGTGTCTCTTTGTATTCCTGCAGGGAAGTCTGTGGACGGCGTTGATTGCGACGGGCTATGCCGATACGAGCTTACAGGAGATGATTACTTATGTAATCATCAATAGCCTGGTGGGTTATCTTACGGCCTTTAACGCCACGAGCGTCATTTCGCAACGGGTTGACGACGGTTCTATCGCATCTGATTTGATACTGCCGATTCGCTTCAAGTGGAAGGTGTTTTTTGAAAACATGGGAGGAAATCTGTTCAACTTCCTGTTCTCGGGAGTGTTTTCCATGATCGTAGCACTTCTGTTGTATCGGGCGGCAGGTCCGGCAAGCATTTTATCTCTGGCAGGTTTTATTCCGTCCATTCTTCTGGGCGTGCTGATTTCGTACCATATCGTGTATCTGTTTGCCATGAGCGCATTTTGGGTTACGAAGCCATGGTATATCAGGACCCTGGTCAATGCGCTGACCAGACTGTTTGGGGGAGGTGTGATCCCGATTTGGCTGTATCCGAATTGGCTCAAGACCATAAGCGATGTTCTCCCGTTCCGTTTCATTGCGTATGAGCCGATCCAGATATTCCTTGGAAAGATTCAGGGCGTTGACATTTTCTATTGTCTTTTGATGCAATGCATTTCCCTTATCATCCTTGTGCTGATTGATAAAATAATTTGGTCTAAAGCCTCAAACAGAGTATTCGTGCAGGGAGGTTGAGCGATGAGACTCCTTTCAGTGATCAAAACATTTATTGTAATGAAGTACAAAGTCATGCTCGAATACAAGGCGGCATTCTGGGCAGCATCATTTGCGCAGATTCTACATTACAGCATTGAACTGCTGCTGTTATGGGTGCTGGTCATGCGCTTTCAGAACTTGGGAGGGTGGACTGCTGATGAAATCGTGCTGTTGTATTCTCTTCAGCTTTTGACCTATGCGCTGGCAGGAACGTTCTTCTTTGGCTGCTGCAATTACCTGGGGGATCGAATCCAATCGGGGCAGTTTGATGAAGCGCTCACGTTGCCCATGCCCCCGTTGCTGTATGAGGTGCTGAATAATTTTACCACGGACTATATCCGTCACTTCGTTTTGGCGCTTGGATGCTTCATCTTCGCTGTTGTGCGGCTGAATATTTCTTTCAACTTTCTGAAAGCCGTCATGCTGATCGTCAATATTTTAGGCGGGACGCTGATTTGCGCCGCGGCACAGCTGATCTTTTCCACCCCGAATCTTTGGATGGTCAGAGGAACCGGAATCGTTGATTTCTTCTACTATGAGTCGATTCCATTCATTCGGTATCCGATCACGATCTTCCCATTGTTCATGCAAGTGATCCTGACGTATATTCTTCCTTATGCGTTTATCAACTTTTTTCCGGCGCAATACTTTCTTGGCAAGACAGATTTTTCGATATTCAGCCCGATGTTTCAGTATCTGACGCCTTTGGTGGGCGTGGTCGCATTCAGCATAAGCATCTGGTTTTGGAACTGGGGATTGAAGAAATATCAGAGCACCGGATCTTAACAGGAGGAAACAGCATGCTATTTATTGAAGTCAAAGACCTTTGCAAGGACTATCAGATACTCCAGAGACAGAATGGATTTGGTGGCTATATCAAATCGCTGTTTCACCCCGTTTATCTGCGCAAGAAAGCCGTAAAAAACATAAACTTCTCCATAGAGAAGGGGGAGTCGGTAGGGTATATCGGGATGAACGGTGCCGGAAAATCCACGACCATAAAGATGATGTCAGGCGTTTTGACGCCAACGTCGGGTCGCATAACGGTCAATGGCATCGTTCCCTACGAGCACAGAAGCGAGAATGCACGGCAAATGGGCGTGGTTTTCGGGCAAAGATCGCGGCTGAACTGGGATCTGCCGATGACCGATTCCTTTGAACTCTACCGCAAAATGTACAATATCGATAGCGAAAGGTATAAAAGGAATGTTGAAACCTATACGGAGCTTCTTGGGTTACAGGAGTTTCTCAACAGACCTGTGCGCCAGCTGAGCCTCGGAGAGAAGATGCGCGCCAATTTGGCGCTCACCTTTTTACACGATCCGCAGGTCGTCTACCTGGATGAACCAACCATAGGGTTAGATGTAGTAGCAAAAAGCAATGTGCGTAAATTCATACGCGCGATGAATCAGGAAAAACAGGTCACTGTCATGCTTACCACTCATGATATGGCGGATATCGAACTGATCTGTGATCGTCTGATCTTTATTCATCAAGGAGAAATTCTGTATGATGGATCACTTCCCGTGTTCAAGAACACCTATGGCAGCCATTACACCATTGAGTTGGAAAGCGTAGCACCGCTGTCCATTCAGCTGCCGGGGCTTCACGTCGTTTCGCAGCATGCTAACAAATATGTGCTGGAGAGCGATAAGAATGACGTGAATCCGGAAGCGGCCCTATATCACTTGACAAGCCAAAATGTTCCGATCAAGTCTTTACAGGTTCAGGAGTCCTCTATTGAGAGCATCATTATCGAGCTTATGAACAAAAAGTAGGTTAAAGGAGTGTCGAGTAATGGTAAATTGTAAGAATACTGTCTTAGGAATATTGGCTAAAATTCTTCAAAAGGATCTATCGGAAATAAATGCGTTGGGATCCAATACCAGTCTTACGGACATTGGACTTGATTCTTTATTATACGACGCTGATAAAGAACAATAATGAGTGGATTTTTGCGGGGATCTATGCTGATGAAGGGATTACCGGGACGCAGATACTGAAGCGTGATGATTTCATACGCCTGATGGACGAGTGCATGAAAGGCAATGTTGATATGATCATCACAAAGTCGATTTCTCGATTTGCACGCAATACACTTGATACCTTGAAATATGTACGCAAGCTCAAGGAACGAGGAATCGCGGTTTATTTCGAGGAAGAGGGCATCAATACGCTGTCTATGGAGAGCGAGATGGCACTTGTACTTCTAAGCTCGGTTGCACGGCAGGAAGTAGAGAATATCTCAGCTCATGTAAAGAAGGGCCTTAAAATGAAGGCACTTAGAGGCGAGATGATTGGTGCGCAGGAATGTCTTGGATATGATTACTCGGTAGAGAAAGGAAATATCATCATCAATGCTGAGGAAGCCGATATCGTGCGATATATTTTTCGCAGGTACTTGGAAGGAGCAGGTGCTACCGTGATCGGCCATGAGCTGGATGAAATGGGATGTGCAACAAAACGCGGGAATAAACAATGGAACTCGTCTACGGTTCTGGGAATTCTCAAAAACGAGAAGTACAGGGGCGATGTTCTGATGGGAAAAACGTATACGGTGGATCCCATTAGCAAAAGGCGTATGCATAACTATGGGGAAGAAGATCAATATCGCATTGCGAATCACCATGAACCGATTATCTCACCAGAGGAGTTTGAGGCTGCACAACAGATACTGGAGAAAAGAGGAAGAGCGCAGAGACTCGGAATTGATGGCGAACGTGAGAAGCTGAGCAGAAAATATGCGTTCAGCAGTATGCTGCGATGTGGATTTTGCGGTAAAGTACTGGTGCGAAGAAGCTGGCATGCCAGCTCATGTTATCAGAAGACAATATGGCAATGCGAGAGGTGGGCTCGATACGGTAAAGAGAACTGCCCGGAATGCAAGGGAATTGAGGAACGAGTGATTGAGCAGGCCTTTCTGGACTCTTACCGATACCTTCAAAAAGACAATGATGATGTCCTGAATGAGTTTGTTGATAGGGTGCTTAAGGTGCTCAAGGAGGAAGAAGCAGGAAGCACGGATGCTAAAGTCGAAAAAGAATTAAGGCAGGCTGTTGCACGACGAAAAAAGCTGGTTGATTTGCGATTGGATGAAACACTGGAACCGGAGGCTTTTCAAGCAAAATATGAAGAGCTCACGGCACAGATAAATAGACTGAACCAGCGCGCAGAGCGATTTGCCAAGCTGCGACATGACCGGGAGGATCTTGAGAAAAGAGTATCTGATATCAGGAAGCAGCTGAAAAGCGGAGTAGTACTGGAGAACTTCAACCGTAACGTTTTTGAAAGCATTGTGGACAGAGTGGTCGTCGGCGGTTATGATGAAAAGGGAAAGCCAGATCCGTATCTATTGACATTTGTCTATAAGGCGGGTGGAAATAAGTCGATGGATGGGCGCAGGTATCGACAATCGCGCAGAAAAGTTCACGATGACGGAAAAGATGGAGATTTGTGTCCGAATGCTGATGACGAAGAGGAGCCTGTGTGTCCCAACTGCGTTGTTGATGGAGGTCGAGACCGTCGCGCTGTTGGAGCGGGAAAAACTGGATTGAGCGCGGAGGACGGTCGGATTTCTTCCGGCCGGGGCAAACCATGCAGCAGATGCTGAAAAAAATGCGGATTTCGTTTTGTATCTCCGCAGCAGGGGCTTTTATGATGGAGAGTTCGAGATAAAAGAAGCATTTCATGAACTGAAATGCTCCTTTTGCATACTGTTTGTTTGAATGCAATTAAATTTCCCGCTTGAGCGCGCGGTCGAAGAGCGTGAAAATGGCTTGGCGCGGGTCGGCGTGATCGTAGATCACGGCACAGACGGCGCGGCAGATGGGCAGCTCCACGTTCAAGCGGTCGGAAAGTCGGCAGAGCGCCTGGGCGGTGGCTGCGCCCTCGGCCAGCTGGGTGTAGCTTTCGCCTCGCGCCAACGCTTCACCAAAGGCGCGGTTGTGGCTGTGGGGCGAGAACACCGTCGCCTCGTAGTCTCCCAGATGCGCCAAACCGTAGGCGCTGCGCGGATCGCCGCCCATGGCCTCGATCAGGCGGCTGATCTCCCGCGTGCCGCGCGCCATCAGCGCGCCCTTGAGCGAGGTCAGTTCGCATCCGTCCAGCAGGCCCGCCGCGATGCCGATCACGTTCTTGGCTGCCGCGCCGACCTCGTTGCCGGTCAGGTCGCCGCCGTAGTAAAAGCGGATCAATTCGGAAGAGAAGGCGCGGATCAATTCATCCTGAAGCGCCGCATCGGCGGAGTCGATCACCATGCAGTTGGGGATGCCGCGCAGGAAATCCTGAACGTGTCCCGGCCCGACCCACACGGCACAGGGGATCGCGCCCAATTCCTGCCGCACGATCTCGGTCAGACGCAGCCCGGTTTCCGCCTCCAGCCCTTTCATGCACAGCACGAGTTTTTTCCCGGAAAGGTTGCAGCAGGAAAGCTCCCTTAGAAACCCGCGAAAGGACTGTACGCCGATAGATATCAACAGAATTTCTGAATTATCCACAGCCTTGTGGATATTGCTGGTGAGCGTCACGCGCGCAGGAAGATCCAATAAATCGTTTTTGCGTGTTTCCCGCAGCTGCGCCATGCGCCAGGAGCGTTCCCGGCCGTAAAGCAGGACGTTGTGTTGCTCCATGCGCCCCAGATACCACGCCAGAAACGCGCCCCAGCGCCCACAGCCCAGAACTGAAATATTCATGCTCATACCTCCTTGTGTCTGACAAGACAGTATACACGTTTTCCGGCGTGCTGTAAAGAAAGCAGGATTTCCTTCATGCAATGCGACAAAACGTGGGACGAGCGTTTCCGGGCGGACAATTCAGCATGACGAGAAAATTCGTTCCCGAAAACGGGTTTTCGATGCGAAAACTCCGCACACGGCTTTCACAAGTTCTCCCCAAGGTTGTACCAAAGTTATCCCCAAAGTTATCCACAGGCTGTGCAAAACTTGTGGAGGACGAATTTTCGCCCACTAGATATTGTGCGCACACAGGATCGGCATCGCAAAACTTAGCGGTCTGAGGGATCGCTTTTTTTATGCAGGATGCGCTGCGCAAAGATGCAGATCGCCGTGCGACAAAGCTTTACATGAAATCAGGTTGGAAAGGGTGTATAATAGGGCCAATGACAGACCTTGGATAAGGAGGAGAGTCAAAAGTGGCAAATCAGAAGCTGGAAGCCCTTCGCGCGCGGATGGCGCAGGAGGGGATGGATGCGTACATGGTGCCTACGTCCGACTTCCATGAGTCGGAATATGTGGGCGAGCATTTCAAGGCACGCTCTTATCTTTCGGGTTTTACCGGATCGGCAGGCGTCTGCGTGGCGCTCAAGGACGAGGCGGAGCTTTGGACGGACGGCCGTTACTTCATTCAGGCGGAAAACCAGCTGCGCGGCACCGGCATCAAGCTGATGAAGATTGCGGAGCCGGGCGTTCCCACGGTGGAGCAGTTCCTGGCGGAAAAGCTGCCCGAGGGCGGCTGCCTGGGTTACGACGGCCGTGTGGTCAATACCCGCACGGCGCAGAACCTCGAAAAGGCGCTGGCGGGCCGCCATGCGCGCTTTGCGATTGACAAGGATTTGGTGGGCGAGATCTGGACGGATCGCCCCGCGCTTTCCGCAAAGCCCGCGTTCCGCCTGACCGACGCGCAGGCGGGCGTGACGGCGAAGGAAAAGCTCGCCCTCATCCGCGGCGACATGGCGGAAAACGGCGCGGACGTGCTGCTGCTGCCCACGCTGGGCGAAATCGCCTGGCTGCTGAACCTGCGCGGCGCAGACATCGCTTACAATCCCTATCTGCTGGCCTTCGCGGCGGTGGAAAAGGAACAGGTGCTGCTCTTTGCGCAGAAGAAGGCGGTCAGCGACGAGGTGGAAGCCTCTCTGGCGGCCGACGGCGTAAAGCTGATGCCTTATGACGGCGTTTACGATTACATCGCGGGCGTTCCCGCCGGCACAACGGTTTGGACAGACGAGACGAAGCTGAACTTCGCGGCCTTCTCTCGTTTTGACAAGAACGTCAACATCGTGGATAAGCCCGCGTCCATTGTGCTGCGCAAGGCGATCAAGAACCCCGTGGAAATCGAGAACACGAAAAAAGCGCACATCCTGGACGGCGTGGCCTTCACCCGCTTTATGAAGTGGGTCAAGGAAAATGTGGGCAAGATCCCGATGGATGAGATCACCGCCAGCGACTATTTGGAGCAGCGCCGTGCCGAGCAGGAGGGCTTCCTGGAGCTTTCCTTCGACACCATCTGCGCCTACAACGCCAACGCGGCGATGATGCATTACAGCGCCAAGCCCGGCTCGGCGGCGGAGCTTAAGCCCGAAGGCTTCCTGCTGGTGGACAGCGGCGGACAGTATCTGACCGGCACCACCGACATCACCCGCACCATGGCGCTGGGCCCCGTCTCTCGGGAGTGGAAGGAGCATTACACCGCTGTGCTGCGCGGCATGATCAATCTGGCGCGCGCCAACTTCCTCTACGGCTGCCGCGGCATCAATCTGGACATCCTCGCCAGAGGACCCATGTGGGACATCGATCTGGATTACAAGTGCGGCACCGGCCACGGCGTGGCGCACATCGGCGGCGTGCATGAAGCGCCCAACGGCTTCCGCTGGCGCATCGTGCCGGAGCGCAATGACAGCTGCGTTCTGGAAGAGGGCATGATCACCACCGATGAGCCCGGCATTTACGTCGAGGGCAGCCACGGCATCCGCACCGAGAACGAGCTGCTCTGCGTCAAGGGCAATGCCAACGAATACGGCCAGTTCATGCACTTCGAGGCGCTGACCATGGCGCCCATCGATCTGGATGCGGTACTGCCGGAAAACATGACTGCGGCAGAGAAGAAATACCTGAACGACTATCACGCGCTGGTGCGCGAGAAGCTGTCGCCCTACTTTGATGAGGAAGAGCGCCGGTGGCTCGCTCATGTGACCCGCGCCATCTGATGACGGCGCAAAATAAGGCGGAGGCAAAGCAAATTCCGATGAATATCCTGATGCAGACCGCCGTGCTTCTGTTGATCTGTTTTGCGGGGGAGGGCATATCGCTTGTCCTTCCCTTTGCTTTTCCTTCAAGCGTCATCAGCATGATCCTGCTGTTCATCCTGTTGGCAACGAAGATTATAAAGCTGAAGCAGATTGAAGAGGTAACGGGGTTTTTGACCAAGAACATGGCGTTTTTCTTCCTGCCCGCGGGCGTGGAGATCTTGGAAAACTACAAGCCCGTGGCGGATAAGATCCTGCCGCTCTTTGCGGTGCTGGTGCTGACGACCATCATCACCTTTGCCGTCACGGCGGGCACGGTGCATCTTTGTATGCTCGTGCAGCGGAAGATGGAAAGGGGGAAAGCGGCATGACGGCGTGGACGGAATCCTATCTCTTCGGCATCGTGCTGTCGATCTTCGCGTTTGCGCTGGGTGTGTTCCTCAACCGCAAGACCAGGCTGCCGCTGTTTAATCCCCTGCTGGTGGCGACGGCGCTGGTGATCCTCGTGCTGTCGCTGCTGCGCATCCCGCTGGACAATTATCGCAAGGGCGCAAAGTTCATCTCGGTGTTTCTCGCGCCCGCAACGGCTGCGCTGGCGGTTTCCATCTACAATCAGCGGCGCATCCTGCAAAAGTACTTTGCGCCCGTGCTGATCGGCTGCCTGATGGGGTCGCTGGCCTCGATGGGCAGTGCCTATCTGCTGTGCAAGGCCTTTGGGTTGGAGGACGCGCTGGTGGCCACGATGCTGCCCAAGTCCGTCACCACACCCATCGCCATGGCGGTTTCGGAAACGCTGGGCGGCATTGTGCCCGTGACAGTCGCCGCCGTCATTCTGACCGGCATACTGGGCGCGATGATCGCGCCGCTGCTGATCAAAATTTTCCACGTCACCGATCCTATCGCACAGGGCGTGGCCATCGGCACCTGTTCCCACGCCATCGGCACGACCAAGGCCATGGAGCTGGGTGAATTGCAGGGCGCGATGAGCTCCATCGCCATCGGCGTGGCGGGGCTGATGACCGTGCTGATCTCCCTGTTCCTGTAAGCGGAGGGTATGCCATGAAAACGGAAGTGCATCGCCGGCCGTTCGGCACGATGGAAAGCCCGCGCTTTGTCGTGATGCTCTCCTGCATGAACGGGGCAATTCTGCTCGGCCGCCACGAAGGGCGGGATACCTGGGAGACGCAGGGCGGACACATCGAGCCGGGTGAAACGCCGGAGCAGGCTGCGCGCCGTGAGCTTTACGAGGAGTGCGGCGCGGTGAAGTATACCTTAACGCCGCTGTTTGATTATTGGGTGGGGCTGGAAAGCAGCAGCGGCTGTGCTTTTGCCGCCCAAATCGAACAGCTCGGCGCACTGCCGCCCTTCGAGATCGAAGAGGTTTGCCTCTTTGATGCGCTGCCGGAAAACCTGACCTATCCCGACATCACGCCGCAGCTTTTCGCTTGGATGAAAGAAATGCAGCTCTGATCTGCAAGGCTGCCCGTCTGTCCGACGCGCCGAAGGCACGGCGGTGCGAAGTAAGGGGAGCTGTCAGGCTTCCCGCCCACCGTAGGGCGAGCGAAGCGAGCCTGAAGCCCGAGCGTTTGGCGAAGCCAATAAGCCGGGCGGAACACCGACGCGCCGAAGGCACGGCGGTGCGAAGTAAAAAGAGCAAACCGAAAAATTCCGGTTTGCTCTTTTTTAGATGAAAGTACAGACTAGGTTAGTCGTTGGCGCGGCTGAGGAAGGCGCGGGTGCGGCCGTGCTTGGGATGCGTGAAAAGCTCGGCGGGAGAGCCCTCTTCGACAATCACGCCGCCGTCCATGAACACCACGCGGCTGGCCACGTCGCGGGCAAAGGCCATTTCATGCGTGACGACGAGCATGGTCATCTTGTCCTTGGCAAGGTCGCGCATGACACTGAGCACTTCGCCCGTCAGTTCCGGGTCGAGCGCAGAGGTCGGCTCGTCAAAGAGCAGAATATCCGGATTCATCATCAGCGCGCGGGCGATGGCGACGCGCTGCTTCTGTCCGCCGGAGAGACGGCCGGGCATCTCGTTGGCGCGGTCGGCCATGCCGACCTTGGTCAGCAGATCCATCGCCTGTTCCCGCAGCTCGGAGCCGCGGCGGTTCTTGACCAGGCGGGGCGCGATTTCAAGGTTTTGCATGACGGACAGATGCGGGTAAAGATTGAAGTGCTGGAACACCATGCCCATGCCCAGCGTGATGGCCTTTTTCTCCTTGACGGAGACGTAAGCGCCGTCCCTGCACAGCGTGCGCCCGTCGATGACAATGGTGCCGCCGGAGACCGTTTCCAGGTCGATCAGGCACCGCAACAGCGTGCTCTTGCCCGAACCGGAGGAACCGATGATGGCGACCACGTCGCCCTTTTCTACCGAAAAGCTCACGTCCCGCAGCACTTCCAGAGAGCCGAAATTCTTGCGCAGATTCTGCACCTCGATGACGCTCATGGCGGTTTCCTCCTTAATCGTAATTGGTCTTTTTCTCAGCGAATTTGAACAGCAGCGTCACCACGAAGGTGATGAGCAGATAAATGAAGGCAGCCACGATAAACGGCATGGTCGTGAAGTCGCGCGTGACGATGCCCTTGGCGTAGTGCAGCAGTTCCGGCAGCGCGATGGAGGCGACCAGTGCGGTATCCTTGACCAGCGTGATGGCTTCGTTGCCGATGGAGGGAAGCGTGACGCGGATCATCTGCGGAATGATGACGCGGGTCATGGTCTGCCAGGAGTTCAGCCCCAGCACATGGGAAACTTCATATTGCCCCTTGTCGATGGAGAGCAGTCCGCCACGGAAGATCTCTGCAAAATAGGCCGCATAGTTCAGCGTGAACGAAAGCACCGCCGCCGTGAAGCTGCTCATGCGCAGATATTGGCCGATGCCGGGGATGAACGGCAGGCCGAAATAGAAGAAAAAGAGCTGGAGCATCAGCGGCGTGCCGCGCATGACGAAGATATACGCCTGCGCGATCCATTTGACCGGGCGGAAGCGACAGTTGGCACACAGCGTGATCAGGAAGCCCAAAGGCAGCGAGAACGGAAACACCAGCGCAAAGAGCAGCAGCGTCGTTCCGGCGCCCTGCATCAGCGCCGGGAAAATGCGCGCAATATAGCTGAAATCCATGCGTTTTCCTCCTTGCGGCGGCTTTTGTTGCCCCCGCCGCTTTTTGTGATTTAGACAGCAAGAAGTGAATGACGGAAAACGAGCCTCCGCCATTCACTTTTCGTTTGAATTAAGATAGAAGATCAGGGCTTGAAGATGATGTCCTTGCCGAACCACTTTTCGGAGATCTTGGCGGCGGTGCCGTCTGCGATCATCTCGTCAAAGGCCTTCTGAACCTTTTCTTCCAGATCGGTGTTGCCCTTTTTGAAGCCGACGCCGTATTCCTCGGCAGCGAAGGCTTCGTCCAGCACCTTATAGGTTCCGGCTTCCTTGGTCTCGTAGTAGCGGGCGACAACCTCGTCCAGCACCACCGCGTCCAGACGTCCGATGGAAAGGTCGGTCAGGGCCGTGACGTTATCGGCGTATTCCTGCACGGAGGCAACCTGGGAAGCGATTTCGTTCTTGTTCAGCGCATCCAACGCGGAAGAACCTTTTTGCAAGCCGACGATCTTGCCGGCGAGGGAAGCGATGTCCGCAATGTCGGAATCCGCCTTGACGATGATGACCTGCTGGTTGGCCAGGTAGGGGCGGCTGAAATCCATCTCCTGCTTGCGCTCTTCGGTGATGGAAACGCCGTTCCACAGCACGTCAACGCTGCCGGAGTTCAGTTCCAACACCTTGGCGTCCCAGTCGATGGGCTTGAGCTCCACTTCCATGCCCAGACGGTTGGCGACCTCGGTGGCCAGATCTACGTCAAAGCCGACGATGTTGTTGCTATCATCGCGAAAGCCCATCGGGGGGAAGCTGTCGTCCAGGCCGACGATGAACTTGGTCTTTTCCGCAGCGGCGGGTGTGGACGAACAGCCGGCGAACAGAGCGACCGTCAAGATGCACAGCACAATCAAAACAAGGTTCCGGATCTTCTTCATGGGATGAGCACTCCTCTTAAAATCTTTGTTAGCCCAACGGCATGAGTTCATTATACACTTTACTGTGATAAAATGCTAGAGCGCTGGCGTGTTAAATCTCACGGAATTTTCAAGAGGGCGCGCTGGCGTTCTTTTTTCTGCTAAGAACAATATATATAGAAGAAAAAGCCGTGCGGCGACGCTCCTTTGCACGCGGCCGTTGGAGACGTCGCGGGCTGCAAAGCAAGAACGCCGGTCGTGTCAAAAGAAAAGAGTTTCTCTTCGATGCGCAAAAATGCCTTCCTTCGGCAGAAGGAAGGCATTTGCAAAAGCAGATCGTCTTTAGATCAGAAGGTGAAGGTCTCCGGATCAGAGCCGACGCGCGCATTGCAGTTGAGGGCGAAGATGCGCTGCATCTCCTCCGCGCTCAGCTCAAAGTCAAAGATGTCGGTGTTGGAGACGATGCGCTCCTTGTGGACGGACTTCGGGATCAGGATGAAGCCGCGCTGCAAATCCCAGCGGAGGATCACCTGTGCGGTGGTCTTGCCGTGCGCCTGAGCGATCTCGGTCAGCACCGGATGCGTCAGCAGTTTGCCCGCGCCCAGCGGCGACCAGGGCTCAAAGGCGATGCCCTTGCCGGCGCAGTAATCGGCAAGCTCCACTTGCGTCAGCTCCGGATGGCATTCCACCTGATCCACCGCGGGAACCACGTTGGCGTTCTTGAGCAGCGATTCGATGTGATGGATGTGATAGTTGCTCACGCCGATGGAACGGGCGCGGCCCTCTTTGTTGAACTTCTCCATCTTTTCCCACACGCGGAGGTAACCGTCGTTTTCACGGACCGGCCAGTGGACCAGATAGAGATCGACGTAATCGGTGCGCAGGCGCTCCAGAGATGCGGCAAAGGCAGCCTCTTCGTTTTCGGCGCGGATTTCGTCGTTCCAGAGCTTGGTGGTGATCCAGATCTGGTCGCGCGGAATGCCGCTGTCCTCAATGGCGCGGCCGACCGATGCTTCGTTGCGATAGACCGCTGCGGTGTCGATGTGGCGATAGCCTGCGTCCAGCGCCCAGCGCACCGCATTGTAGGTTTCTTCGCCGTCTTTGGAACGGAATACGCCCAGACCCAAAACCGGGATTTCCGCACCGCTGTTGAGTTTGACTTTGGATTGAAGATTCATAAGAAACGGCCTCCCTTTTTATAGTATAAACTCGAACAAAAAGACAATTCGACGGGACAGCTGTGTTCTCCTTGCGGAAGGGGAGAGAAAAAAGCGTTTGTTCCATGATGCGGATAACAGCGGATAATAGATATGAGAACAAAAACAATTTTTGCCGAGAAGAAGGATAAAAAAGATATGGTTTCATCATGAAATGAAGAGGAGTCAAATCGACAGGAAACAACGACTGAAAGGGCTGATGTGTTGCCGAAAGCAGGCTCAAACAGCCCTTTTTGTGCAGCCTGCCAAATATGCAGTAAAAAAAAGCGTCATTTTGAATAGAAAAAGTGACATTTTTTCTTAACAAAGGGATTGTAAATGGTAAAATAGAATGCTATAATAACGTAGACGAAACGCAGAAGACGTTTGGTAAACCTGCTGTAAAGTCCTGAAAAAAACAAATGGGATCTGATACGGGAGTGTTTTTCTTTTCGGCTTCTTCTGCCAGCCTGGAATAGGAATCCGGAGCGATCAAGCGATGCAAGACGCCGTCTCCGCGTTACTATACGGCAAGGTCATCACTTTAGAACAGGAGGAGTAACAATGGCTGCTAAAACTGCACTGACCCCCGGCACGGCGAAAGCCCTGAAACACAGAAAGTGGGGATCCGGTGAAATCAAACGGCATCTTGCATTCCTGACGATGCTGCTTCCCGGATGCGTATTTCTGTTCTGTTTCAGCTACATGCCCATGCCTGCCATCATCCTCGCCTTCAAGCGTTATCAGTTGGCGAAACCCCCGAAGGATTATTGGATCCAGAACAAGTTCATCTACAGTTTGTTCGTAAAGAATGAATGGGTTGGATTCTCCAACTTCAAGTTCATCTTCAACACGCCGGACGCTTGGATGGTCATCCGCAACACCCTCGGTTACAACCTGGTGTTCATGGCGCTGGGTCTGGTGCTCTCCGTAGGCCTTGCCATTGCGGTCAACGAGCTGCGCAACCGCTTCATGGCCAAGCTCTACCACACCATCCTGTTCATGCCCTACTTCATCTCCTGGATCATCGTCGCTTACGTCGTTTATGCGTTCGTCAGCGCCAAGGGCGTTTTCAACCAGTGGCTCACCGCGTTCGGTCAGCCCACGATCGCCTTCTATTCCGAGCCGAAGTATTGGCCCTTCATCTTTGTCTTCTGTAATATCTGGAAGTACACCGGCAACAACTCCATCATCTACCTGGCGACCCTGACGGGCTTCGACCAGCAGCTGTATGAAGCGGCCGCCATCGACGGCGCCGGCAAGTGGAAGCAGATCACCAAGATCACGCTGCCCCTGCTGCTGCCCACCATCGTTCTGCTGCAGATCCTGGCGGTCGGCCGTATTTTCAACGGCGACTTCGATATGTTCTACTCCGTGCCTAACGGCTCCGGTCCCCTGAAGAGCGTCTCCACTACGCTGGACGTCTACGTCTACAACACCATGAAGACGGGCGCTCAGCTCGGTCTTGCTGCCGCGGCCGGCTTCTTCCAGTCCGTCGTCGGCTTCACGCTGGTTCTGACCACGAACCTGATCGTGCGCAAGGTCTCTCCCGATATGGCGATGTTCTAATTAAAGGAAAGGAGGAACTGTTACATGACTGCACAGACGAAACATCAGGTCAAGGTCGTCAAGAAGAACAAGGACATGAACCAGCTCTCTGCGACTTCCAACGTGATCCTGAATATCGTATTTATTCTCGCGGTGATCATCACGGTCGCGCCGATCTGGGTCATCATCATGGCGTCCTTCACGTCGGAAAAGGCGCTGCAGACCTACGGCTACGGCTTCTGGCCGCAGGAATGGTCCACCTATGCTTACACCTTCCTGTTCTCTAAGGGTTCCATCATCGGCACCGCTTACAAGAACACCATCATTGCGACCGTCGTGGGCACCATCCTTTGCGTGATCTCCGTCGGCCTGTACGCCTACCCGATCTCCCGTAAGGACTTCCGTTGGCGCAATGTGTTCACCTTTATCTCCTTCTTCACCATGCTGTTCAACGCAGGTACCGTTCCCTTCTACGTCACCTGCCGTCAGATCCTGGGCATCGGCAACTCCGTTTGGGCGTTGTTCCTGCCTATGTCCTTCAGCGCATATTGGGTTATCATCATGCGCACGTTCTACCAGTCGAATGTTCCGGATTCCATCATCGAATCCGCCCGTATCGACGGCGCGGGCGAGTGGAGAACCCTGATCCAGATCGTGCTGCCGCTGGCAACCCCCGGTCTTGCGACCGTTGCGCTGTTTGCCGCCATCGGTATCTGGAACAACTTCTTCAACTGCCTGCTGCTGGTGGACGAGGCCAAGTATTACAACCTGCAGTTCACCATCTATCAGACCCTGAACTCCATCCGCTTCCTGAAGGAAATGGCTTCTCAGGTCGGTTCTCTGGCTGCTCAGATTGCGGAGCTGCCCTCTGAAACCTTCCGTATGGCCATGGCTATGGTTACCATGGGCCCCATCATCCTGGCCTACCCCTTCTTCCAGAAGTACTTCGTCAAGGGTCTTACCATCGGCGCCGTCAAGGGCTGATCGTACAGAAAACCAAAGCTGCCGTGCAAACGCTGCACGGCAGCTTTTTTTGTGCGTTCTCTGCAAACCGGACAGAGGCCGATTGCAAGCGACGGGCAGAGAAAAAAGGGACGATGAAGAGAACGGAGGAATACGGCTTTAGCTATGAATGTATATTAGCTATGCATGTATGTTAATTATAAATGTATCATTATAGAAAATAAAATTAACAAAGCGGAAACTGGAAAATCCAGTATTTTAGGATATACACGGGATGGGTTATGAAAAATGCACAAAATTTATTTAATAAAGGTATTGAAAATGTTAAACGAGTGTGATATGATACTTGCACAGAAGGCAGCCGGGAAACACGACCGCTGAACGTGCCGGCGCCGAAATATAGCAAGGAGGGAAACGATATGCTCAAGAAGATCGTAGCTTTGCTCATGGCGCTGATCCTTGTGTTCGCGATGACCGCCTGTGCAAAGACCGAGGCTCCTGCCACCAAGGACCCCGAGCCGACGAAGGCGGCTGAGGAGACCCAGGGAGCCGAAGAATCCGCTGAGCCCTCTGAAGAGCCCACCGGCGAAGTCGTGACGCTGAAGTATTACGAAATCGGCAACAACGACGTCAACACCCGTGAAGCTGTTCAGGACGCCATCAACGCACACGTCGAGCCCCTGATCAACGCGAACGTTGAGTTCCAGATCATCGGCTGGGGCGACTGGGATTCCAAGGCGCTGACCGCCCTGCAGTCCGGCGAAGAGATCGACATCTTCTTCACCGCCGACTGGAAGTCCTACGTCCGTTCCATCACTCAGAAGTTGTTCACTCCCTTGAACGACGATAACGGCGAGCATGGCAACCTGCTGGAGAAATACGGCCAGGGCATTCTCAATTCCATCAACCCCGCGTTCATCAGCGGTACTCAGTTTGAAGGCGTGAACTACGCTGTTCCCACCAACAAGGAACTGTGCGTTCCTAGTGGCTGGATCTACAACGTGGACGGCGCTGAAGAAGTCGGCATGGATCCCACCACCATCAAGACCACGGAAGACTTCGAGCCTTACCTGGCGAAGTGGAAGGAACTCCATCCCGATCTGTACCCCTTCCTCACCGACGGTGCCTGGGGCGACGGGCCTTGGGTTGGTGGGGTTTCCAACCTGAACGGCGGCCTGATCGACATGCACCAGGAAATGGATGCCAACGGCAACTTCGACGAGACTTGGGTTGAAGTTTGGGGCAGCCCTGAGAACAAGGCGCACTGCGAGACCATGTATAAATGGATGCAGGCTGGTTACATCCATCCCGATGCTCCTCTGAGTACCTTCGCCGCCGTTGATGTTTTCAACACCGGCGACTTCCTCGTCTATCCGCAGCCCCTGAAGGGCGACAACATCAAGGGCCAGGAGCTGATCAACGCTTCCGGCAACAAGAACCTGAAAGTGGACGAAATCTACGGCCAGGGCAAGTACATCATTACCACCCACTCCGGCGGCTCCATGCTGGCCATCCCGGTCTCTTCTGAGAACCCCGTGACCGCCATGAAGTACATCAACCTGATGCACACCGATTCCGACTTGCTCGACATCATGCTCTTCGGCGTTCCCGAGACCATGTGGAAGTTCGCAGACGACGGCCGCGTTGACCTGATTGACCCTTCCTGGAACGGCGCGCACGGCGGCGCTTGGACCATGGGCAACACCGCAATCCAGCACGTCACCACCAACGAGGATCCTGACAAGAACCAGAAGCTTCAGGATTACTCCAAGGATGCGACCCCGCACCCGACCCTCGGCTTCCGCTATGTTTGCCCGCCTGAGCTCGAGTCTCAGTGGGCGGCCCTGAACAACGTTCAGGAGTCCATGAACCGTTCTCTGCTGACCGGTGGCACCAACCCCGACCAGATTCCGCAGTACCTGGCTGACCAGAAGGCTGCCGGTCTGGACGACGTCCTGGCTGACATCGAGAGACAGTACAACGAGTGGAAGGCCAGTAAGTAATTTTAAGAATTGCTGAATGACCAAAGGCCCTGCAAATGCGTCCTGCATTTGCAGGGCCTTCCTTTTTGGGGATGGGGAGAAAATGCCTGAAACAAAGCATTTTTAATGATGAAATGTGAATAAGAGAATGAAATGATAATAGATATATTATCATAAAAGATATAACACTATATTAACGTGAAATGAAAGAAAACAGAACAGAAAAAACCAAATTATGTACAATAATGACGAATAAAAAGGCATGGCATTAGTACTATCGCACAAAAAAATATTTTGCAAAATGTTAATCTAGGTATTGATTTTTGAAAATTGAAGTGCTATAATTAACATCGTCGCAAGACCCGTGCGTGTATAAAGCATATATATGAACGCAACGGACATTTTTCTAAGGAGGAAGAGACCATGTCTAAGAAGATCGTAGCTTTGCTCATGGCGCTGGTTCTCGTGTTTGCGATGACCGCGTGTGCAAAGACCGAAACCCCTGCTCCGGCCGAGAGCTCTGCTCCCGCCGAGTCGGCTGAGGCTCCCGCTGAGTCCGCTGACGCGCCTGAGACTCCCGCCGCTGAGGAGGACGATGGCGAGATCTACACCCTGAATTACTACCAGATC
>ERZ827168.1742-NODE-1742-length-28550-cov-9.556448_pt1 | contig 28550 bp, 31 predicted proteins | sample MGYA00519868_ERZ827168 | MGnify/ENA primary metagenome ERZ827168 (study PRJEB31778, sample SAMEA3449271) | human gut metagenome | biome: human gut; feature: human-associated habitat; material: faeces | place: United Kingdom | collected 2010/2012 ...
AGTACATCGAGAAGATGCCCGAGGGCCAGAAGTGCATCTACTTTGCTGCCGGTGATGATACCGACCGCCTGGGCAAGCTGCCCAATGCCCAGCTGGTGCTGAGCAAGGGCTATGACCTGCTGCTCTGCACCGAGGATGTGGACGAGTTCTGCCTGCAAGTCATGCACGACTACAAGGAGAAGGAATTCCAGAACATCAATACCGGTGACCTGGGCCTGGAGACCGAGGACGAAAAGAAGGCCGCCGAGGCTGCCGAGACCGAGAACAAGGATCTGTTTGAGGAAATCAAGAAGGACCTGAACGGAAAGATTAAGGAAGTCAAGGTCAACCCCACCCTGCAGGAGCACCCGGTCACGCTGAGTTCCGCCGAGGGCGGTATCTCGATGGAGATGGAGAAGGTTCTGCGCCGTATGCCCAACGCCGAGGGCGTCGAGAGCACGAAGGTGTTGGAGCTGAACCCGAACCACACTGTCTTTGCCGCGCTGAAAGCCGCCCATGCTGCCGGTGATACCGACAAGGTTGCGAAGTACGCCGAACTGCTGTATGATCAGGCCCTGCTGATTGCAGGCCTGCCCATTGAAGACCCTGTGGCGTATGCACAGCTGGTCTGCGGATTGATGCAGTAATTCAGATAGAACAACAGCCGTCCATTTAGGTATAATGCCTAAATGGGCGGCTGATTTTTTATAGATATAAACGAATACGGAAATTTATAGAGTCGCAGGGGCCGCATATGTGCGGCCCCCAACTTTCCCATAGGCGGTCGGCTGACTTACGCGTGAAGGACGGGCATACCCGGCCCCTACAAGTACTGCATTTTTTTATACAAACGGATTATAAAACCGACCAAATTTGATCGTCACGGTCAGGCTGACCGCCAACAGCGCGACGCCGATACCCAGCGCGATAAAATCACGGCGGGCGAAGGGGCGGCGGGTGTACCAGGTGCGTTTGTCACTTTTTCCAAAGCCGCGCAGCTCCATGGCGTTAGAAATCGTGTCAATACGGTTCAGGCTCGTCAAAATCAGCGGCAGCAGGATGTTGACCGAGTTTTTCAGTCGCTTGAAAAACGGCTCGCTGCGGCCCAGTTCAACGCCGCGGGCCTGCTGCGCCTGGCTGATGCTATGGTAGTCACGCTGGATATCCGGGATGTACCGCAGGGCAATCGCCACCGAGTAGCCGACCTTGTAGGAAATGCCGATGCTGTTGAGGCTGGCGGCAAACTCGCTGGGGTTCGTGGCCGAAATAAAGAGGATAGCCACCGGCAGCGCCACAAAATATTTCAGCGAAATGTTGAACATATAAAACAGCTGCTCAGCGGTCAGATCATACCGCCAGAACAGATGGCACAGCACCGTGCGGGTGCCATAGAGCGTCGTGCCCTGGTTGGGGTCAAACAAAAAGATGAACAAATCGTTCAGCGCCAGGAACACCAGCATAAAGACCAGCATGAACCGGACTTCCCGCAGCTTGATGTGGCTGAGTTTGAACGCCGCAAAGCTGACGACCATCAGCCCCAACAGCACCCAAGTATTGTAGGTGATCATGCCGGCGAAGGTGAACAGCAGAAAGAACGCCAGCTTGGTTGTTCCAGTCAGCTCATGCACCACGCTTTTACGCGGCAGGTAGTTCAAAACGGTATTAGCAGCCATGCGCACGCACCTCCCTGTCAGCCGCGATAAAGCGTTCTACAAAATCTTCCGCGGGCGCAATGCCACAGCGGTTGGCCAGCGTGTACAGGCTGGTTTCTTTCAGTGCCGCCTGCTCGATGAGCTTTGGGTCGCAGAGGATAGCCGCCGCGCTGCAATCCGCAATCAGCCGCCCATCACAGAAGGCCAGCGCTCGGGGCGTGTATTCCAGCATCAGGTGCATATCGTGGGTAATCATCACGACGGTCACACCCTTGGCATTCAGCCCGCGCAGGAACTCCATAATGTCCGTATAATGGCGGAAATCCTGCCCGGCTGTCGGCTCATCGAGGATGATAAGCTCGGGGTCCTGCACCAGCACGCTGGCGATGGTCACCCGCTTTTTCTGGCCGAAGCTCAATGCAGAAATCGGCCAGTTGCGGAAGGGATACAGGCCGCAGATCTTGAGGGTGTCCTCGACTTTGGCGCGGATGTCAGCCTCGCTCAGGCCGCTGCCCTGCAGACCCAGCGCGACCTCATCGAAAATCATCGTTTTGGAAATCATCTGGTTCGGGTTCTGCATAACATAGCCGATGTGCCTGGCGCGGCGGCGGATGTTTTCATCTTTCAAGTTCTTGCCGTCAAAGAAAATTTCACCGCTATCCGGCGTCTCAAAACCGCAGATCAGTTTGGAGAGGGTCGACTTGCCCGCGCCGTTGCGCCCCACGATGCTGACCATCTCTCCTCTGCCAATCGTGAAACTTACATTGGTCAAGGTGCGCTGGCCCTTGTTGTAGCCGAAGCTCAGGCCCTTGACTTCCAGCAGCGGCTGGGGTGCAGGCTTGGGGGCAGGCAGCGGCTCGGCCTTGAACCAGGCCTGCAGTTTTGCGGTGTCGGCGTCGTCCAGTACGACAGAATCAACGTGAGCAGGGTGCTTTTCAGGCGTGATGGCAACGCCCGCATACCGCATAGCCGTGACGTAGAGCGGCTCGCGGATGCCGTTTTCGGCCAGCAGTGCGCCGGACAGCAGCTCGTCGGGGCGCAGGTCCGCCAAAATGCGGCCGTCGTTGACCAGTACGATGCGGTCCACGCTGCGCCAGAGCACATCCTCGAGGCGGTGCTCGATGATGAGCACCGTCGTGTCGGTCTTTTGCTGGATTGTGTCGATCAGTTCGATGGCCTGCTTGCCGGTGGCCGGGTCGAGGTTTGCCAGTGGCTCGTCAAAGAGTAGGATTTTGACTTCATCGACCATGACACCCGCCAGACTGACGCGTTGCTTCTGCCCGCCCGAAAGCTCGTGCGGGGCGTAATCCAGGTGGTTTTCGATTCCCACCAGTTCAGCGACGCGGCGGGTCGTCTCGTGCATTTCTTTCTGCGGAGTGCAGCTGTTTTCCAGCGCAAAGGCGATATCTTCCGCCACCGTCAGGCCGATGAACTGGCCGTCCGGATCCTGCAGCACGGTGCCGACATGATCCGCCAGCTCAAAAATGCTGCTGTGGGGCGCATCCACACCGTCTACTGTCAGGCTGCCTGTACACTCACCGGGGTTGGAAAAGGGATTCAGGCCATTGATGCAGGCTGCCAGTGTGCTTTTGCCGCTGCCGGAAGGCCCGGCAATCAGGACGCGCTCACCCGGGTAGATATCCAGGTTGATATCATGCAGGGTGGGCTGCTTTTGGGCGCGGTACTGGAACGAAAAATTTTTGAAGGATATGATGGGTGTTTTGGTCTCTGCCATACGGCACCTCGCAGGGAAATAGTTGTTGTAACAGCAAAATGCCTTCCCGCGTTCGTGGGAAGGCATACGGGGGTCAAACGTGATTACTCTTTGTCCAGAGAGCCCTTCTTGGCAATGGTCTTGGTGTAAGCCAGAATCAGCAGGCCGCCGACCACGACAGCCGTGATGATGTTGGACACAGCGGCGAAAGCGCCTTGTGCAAAGACCTTCTTAACAGGCTCAGAATAAATCAGGATGTCCAGCACAGGCGCAACGACAATCCAGGCAATGGCGTGGGCCACAACGTTGGCAACGGCGAAGATAGCGGCCTTAGCCTTGTTGAAGTCACCATCCTGGATGTTCAGCTTCTTGGCAAACAGGCCAACGACAACACCGGTGAAGGCAGAGGCAATGACCCAGCTCCACCACGGGATGCCGCCCCAGGACAGGTCGATAAGGGCGTGACCGATGAAGCCGATCAGGCCGCCAGCCACAGGGCCGTACATAGCAGCCAGCAGACCCAGAACAGCGTACTGAAGGCTGATGTTAGTGTTGGGTACCGGGCTGGGGATCGCTACGAAACGGCCCAGGACAAAGAACAGGGCTGCGCCGATGCCGACGGCAACGAAAGTTTTAATGGTATTGTTTTTCATGATTCCGCACTCCTTTTTTAATATACCGCAAATCTTCCCTGCTTTTGTCAGGGAACAGCTTCAGTATACCTTTATAGAGAGGCCGCGTCAATGGGCAAAAGGCAGGGTATGCACTATTTTTGCCGCATTGGGGCACAAAAAAACCACCCCGAAGGGTGGTTACGCTGTGGAGCGGCCGACGAGGCTCGAACTCGCTACCTCCACCTTGGCAAGGTGGCGCTCTACCAGATGAGCTACGGCCGCATAGAAAAGTGTATTCTTTACGAAGAATACACAAGAAAATGGTGCCTCCGATCGGAATCGAACCAATGACACGGGGATTTTCAGTCCCCTGCTCTACCGACTGAGCTACAGAGGCAAGCAACGGATATAATTATACACGATGGAGATGGGTTTGTCAAGGAGAAGCCGGGAAAATTATAGGGATGAAAAATTCAATAGTCAAATGCAACAACATTTTGCTTTTATTTTTGTGCATTTTATCGCACCACAACAAGGCCGTCAACATCCGTTCTTTTGTTGGCAGCCTATTATAACACCTATTCTATTGCACCAACTGTATCACATCACGCCTTTTTCAACGATTTATCTATATTTTTCTCTTTACTCGTTCGTTATGCCGCAATGCCCAGTTCCAGCAGGCACTCTCTAAATACGATCTCGCTTGACTTGTACCCCAATATCTTCCGTGGATAATTATTTATCCAGTTTTCGGCCTGCGCGATCTGCGCGTTCGTCACCGCCGCAAAGTTCGTGCCCTTGGGGAACCGCCGCCGAATCATGCCGTTGGTATTCTCGTTTGTGCCTCGCTCCCAAGAGGAATACGGGTGGCAGAAATACACTTTCGTCCGGGGTAGGTGCTTGTTGATGCAAGAGCGTTCCAGCTCCTCCGCCGCCGCAAACTCGGTGCCGTTGTCAAATGTAATGCTTTTGAAGATTGCCCTAAACCGCCGGGCACCAAGTTTCCGTTCCAGTGCGTCCAGCGCCTTGACCACCGTTTCAGCCTTGCGGTTTGGTATCGCTATAATGATTTCTTTCCGGGTCTTGCGCTCGGTCAGGGTCAGTAGGGCGCGGGTGGTTTTTCGCTTTCCCTTGCCGCTGTACACAGTGTCGCCCTCCCAATGGCCGAACTCCTCCCGCTCGTCGATCTCCTCCGGGCGCTGTTCAATGCTTTCTCCCGCCGGGGCGCGGCTGGCGCTTTTGTTCTTCTTCACTTTCTTATACTTATGCTTTTTCTTTCCGTGCCGGGGCAACTCCTCTTGCGTCAGGTTCAAGAACAAGCCCTTGGCAATGTACTTGTAGATTGTCGGCACCGACAAACTGGTTTTGAACTTTTTTCCCTCAATCATGGCAAACCCCAGCACCGCCGCCGGGCTACAATCTTTGTCTAAAATCGTGGTTTCAATATAGTTTGCCAGCTCATGGTCATTGCCTATTTTCAAGTCCGGCCCCTTTTCCCGCAGGTGGGCTTGGTATTTCTCCTCGGCAATATCCGGGCTGTACGCGGTTTTGACCTCCCATGTTCCACCGTCCAACCTGTCATACGCGCCACGCTTCAACTCCCGGTAAATAGTCGAAACATGAACGCGCAGCTTGTCCGCCACCTCTCGCGGCTTCATCCCCATTTTCAGCCACTTTTCTATGCGCAAGCGGTCTGTCATGGTCAGGTGCTTATAGGTTCGCACTGTGTTTCCTCCTCTCCAACATCTGCGCTGCCAGTGTCGGCTTCTGCCGTTCTGTGCAGCTTTAGCACACAATACCATTCAAAAATAGCGGTCTGCGGCGCTTTTGTCAACCTCTCCGCATAACAGAAAAGGCCCCGGCCACCGTTCAAAACGAACAGCAGTCGGGGCCATATCTTAGTATTTAGTTCTGCGGGGTCTGCTCGGCGTCAGAAAAAATTTTTCCGATCTCCCCAATGGCGTTTTTCTCGGCAAGATCAAGTTCTTTCACCGCCGCCTCAATAAATGCGTTGATCTCCGGGGTAACAGTAATGCCGTTTGCCTCCAACAACTCCACGACAAAGCGTTTTTTGGTCGCCTTGTCAATGGTACCCGCCTCGGCCTGCTTCTCGGCGGCCTCCACGAACTTCTTCACGATGGAGTACAGGCGCTTTTCTTTCAGCCAAGGCAGGCCAGTGTCTTTCAGCCACGGGATAACCAGCGCGGTAAAGGACGCACCCAGCACCGCAAACACGATTTCCAGCAGATTGTTCACAACGATGGTCACAACTTCATTCATGATCTTTTCCTCCTATATATAGTCTGTCAGTTGGGCAGCTTCAAAACCTGCCCGGCGTGGATGGTGTTATTTTTCAACCCGTTCAGGGTCTTGATCTCCTTGTAGCGGGCACCATTGCCAAGCTGCTGCGCAGCAATGCGCCACAGGCTGTCGCCCGCTTTCACGGTGTAGGTCTTGGCCGCCGGGGTAGCGCTTGCTTTGCCGGTAATGGCCGCCGCGTCCACCCAGCCATACACGGTGCTGGTGCTATCGGTATGTACAAGGTGGTAGGGGTGCTTTCCTGCCGTGGCAACCGCCGTCACCTTGGCCTGGCCGGGCTTCACGGTGGTGCCGCTGGCGGCCTGCGCGTTGGCATAGTGCTTGCCGCCTGCAAACTGCACAATGTCGCCCACCTTGTAGGTCAGCGCAGTGTTGCCCGTGGTCGTGCCCGTGCTGCCGCCAGTCTGCCCGCCGGTGGTAGCTGCGCCAAGGCGGGCTTTGAACGCGGCCCACTTGGCGGCGCTGCCGGTGTCCTCGTTCCAGCCGATGATACCGGGGCACGGCTTGCCGTTCACATCATAGTGGCGGATAACATGGGCGGCGTCAATACCGTATTCCGCCATCAGGTACTTCACCAGCTCCACAAGATTGCTCACAACCTTGTCGGTAAAGCGCCAATGGCTGTCGTTGGCAACAGTCATTTTGCCGGTGTCATTGGTAGAGCATACCTCAATGCCAATGGTGTTGCGGTTCGTGGCCTTGCCGTAGTAAGCACCGCCCTTGGTATTGTACTTTCCGCCGCCGCAGTGCCAAGTGTAGCGGTTGCGAATATCGCCGTTGTACTGCACCGCGCCGCCGTCGTCCACGATAAAGTCCGCCGAAACCTGCTTAGAGGTGCCGCCAAAGTAAGAGGCCGTGCCCGCCGCGCTGCCCGGCTTAGAGGTCACACCAGCGGTGTAATGCACAACGATGTACCGGATTGCGCGGCCTGCTGCCGCCGTGGTGTTGTGGGTACTGGTTTTCTTGGTAATGCTGATATTCATACTCGTTTTGTCCTCCTGTTCCGCCTTTCCGTCGTACACGGTCAAGCCGTATTTCTCAATCAACCCAATCAGCTTTTGCGGGTAGCCGGGGTCGGTGGCATAGCCCGCCGCCTTGATCGCTTTGCAGGCCACCTTGTAGTCGCGCTCGCCAACCACTGCCGCATACCGCTTGTTCGCCAACAAAAACGCGCTATGGTCGGCAACGCTTTCTGCCCAACTGTCATAGGCACGGAACAGCGCGGTAATGGTGGTGTAGGTTGCGCCGTCGTAACACTCCTTGGTGTCCTTGCTGTACGCTTTCCCGCTCCACCGCGCGTCAGCCTTAATGCCAAACAGGGCGTTGGCCTTGGTGGCAAGCTCCGATGTTCCCCAGCCGCTTTCCAAGATTGCCTGCGCAATGGTCAGGCTGGCAAGGATTCCGCTTTTCTGCATATCGGCCTGTGCCAGCGGCCCCACCATTGCGAGAAATTTTCTTTGTTCCATACGGTTTCCTCCGAAAAAGAGAGAGGGCCGCACCCGCAGCCCTCCGTGGTTTTCTGTTTACGCATTATGCGCTGGGCATATCGCCGGGCGGCACCTCCGCCGCCTCGGCCTTTGCCTCCTGCTTGTCCTCCTGTTCCCACTTCCGTTCTCGGTTGCGGTCTTTGGTTGTCTTAATCCAGCCCATAATGCCGCACTCGCCGCCAAGGGTAGCAAAAACGCAGGTAATCAAGGTGTCCGGCACCGTGCCGTATACCTTGAAAAGTTGAATCATAACAATGGTGAACACCAACAAAGAAACGCCGACGATCACCAAGATCAAATCCATAACCTTGATGTTCCGGCGTTCCGTTTTCTCTGCGGCGTTTTCAACACTTTCAACGCTATTCTTCACATTCCCGCGCCTCCTCACATACCGATCTGCTTAAACAGGTAGCCAAGCACAACGCCCACAATCGCCGTGGCAATGTAGCCCATGACCTTGCGCCACTTCTCGCCGTCGCGGCCCTCCAACACTTCCATCCGTTTGCCCTGCTTTTCCTGCTCTTTCAGCATACTTTGCATACTTAAGGCCAGTTTTTCCACGCTGGTTGCCAACGCGCCGATCTGCTGCACACTGTCCTCCAAAATACCAATGCGGGCGTCCTGCCGCTTGTTCTCCTCCTCCAAGCGGCGGCGGAACTCCTCATGCTCCGCCCGTGTGATAGGGTTCTCCATCGTCCTCTCCTCCTTTCTCCGCCCAGTCCGGCCACTCGTCGCCGCCTATGGCGTCGCGGTATGCCTTGTCGGCCTGCGCAATCTCGTCACGCCCGGTCACGGTGTCACCCAGCTCTGCAAGCCGGGTTGCCATGATCTTGATAACCCGTGCCTGCATTTCTGTCACCGTTTCCAACTCCGCTATGATCTGCAAATGGCTCATGCTGTGCCTCCTCTCGCAGTTGTTTTTGTTTGGCCTTTTCCAGTTCCGCCCGGTAAATCTCGTTCAGCCGCCACCGCAGGCTTGCGCTCTCTGTGTGCTTTAGCAACCCCCTAATGCTGGCAACGCGCCGGTAAAAGTCCTGCCGTGTCATATCGCCAGCAGCATACAAAGCACTGATCTTGCGCACCTCCCGCTTTATGCGGCGCACGGTGCTTTTCCGCAGCTTCATGTGGGTGGGCCATATCCGCACACCAACAAATTCAACCCCTTGGCGCACCGGGCGTATGCTGGTCTTGCTGTTCAAATCAAGCGCCAGTTCTTCCCGCAAGAAAGTTTCCACCGCCGCTTTCCAGCGGTGCAAGGTTTCCTTGTCCTGCCCCAAGATGATTACATCATCCATGTAGCGGATATAGTAATGGATTTTCAGCTTGTGCTTGCAATACTGGTCAAGCTCGTTTAAGTAGATGTTCGCAAATAGTTGGCTCGTCAGGTTGCCTATCGGCATACCCACTTCGTACAGCCATTCTTCCGGCGGCGTGTCCTGCGGTGTCCGCCAGCGCGGCAGGCCGAACGGCTCTGCTCTGCTGTTCACCACGCCCCGTATAAACGCCATCATGGCAGGGTCTTTCACCCGCCGCTCCAAGATCGCCAGCAGCTTTTCGTGGCTCACCCGGTAAAAGTATTTGCTTATGTCCAGTTTCAGGCAGTACCAGCCCGGCCCCGGCTTGCGCTGCACTTGGCACATCCAGTATTGCAGGCGCTTGGCTGCCTTGTGGCTACCCTTGTTCTTTCGGCAAGCGTAGGAATCCTCAATAAAAAGCCTGTCATAGATCGGATTCAAATACAGGTACAGGCTCCATTGCACAATTCTGTCCGGGTAGTCCAGCGCCATCACCAGCCGCTTCTTGGGCACATACACCCACAGCTTGCGGTACGGCCCCAGCACATAGCTGCCGTTCATCATACCTTGCTGTATGACGAACAAATTATCTTCAAGCCGCGCGGTAAAATTCAAAACCTCGGCGCGGTATCGCTTGCCCTTGCGGGCGTTCCTATCGGCCTCAATCAGCCAACCAAAATTGCACACCACCGGCCAAGCGTTTTGAATCACCGTCATTTCTTGCTGACAGCGTTTCATCCAATGATCTCTCCAAGCCGTGTGTGGCGTTTCCGCCTCCACGGCAATACAAATTTTTTCCCGCCCTGTCTAAGCGGGAACGGAAACAGGCCCCTTTTAGTCTTCACTTCCTGCTGTACCCCGTAGGCCACAGCCCCCTTGCGGCGCAGAACCACCGCCCTAAATTGGCATTTAACAGACGAAAAGCGGAACGGCCCCCGATGTTGCCGTTGGCATTGGAGCGCGGGTTGTTCAGGTTGGAATTGAACACCCCAGCGTTGCCGCCATTGTTCCAGTTGCCACCGCGAATCAGGCACCGTAAATGGCCCGTTCCCAAAGAAAAGCAGCTACTTTTTCACGCTGGCAATATACTTGCCCAGCAAGCAGCCGATTTCTGTATTGTACCTTGCCCATGTTTCGTACTGGTGCATGGACAGCGGCGGGGCAAACTTCGCACCGCAAAGGTCTTTGTCTGCCGCCATCCTCACCAGATTGCGCAGCCATTCCAGTTCAACATCAAGCTCCTGCGCGGTAGTCTTGCGGTAGTATTTCTTTTCCAGCTCAACGGCCAAATGGTACATTTTCAGCATGGAAACCCGCATATCATCCGCAAGGTCACGATCTTTCCGGCTAAAATTCTTGGTAAGTGGTCTGCCGTACTTCATCATTTCCCCAATTTTCTCTTTCAGGCGGAACGGTTCATAGCTGCCCGGCGCGGGCATTTCGCTCTGCATAGCTTGTTCACCTCCTCCAAAATTTCCCCCAAACCCACCCGGCGCATTGCGCCTGCCATAAGCCCCAAAAAATTTGCCCGCGCACAGCGCGGGGCGTTGTTCCCGTTTCTGTGTGTGGGCTTGTCCTGCTTACCGCCTCACTATCGTTCGGCGTTCAGTGTTTCAGGGCGCAGTGTACAGTTATTCGTAAAAAGCGGAACGGCCCCCGAGGTAGCCGCTGGCACCGGAGCGCGGGTTGCTCAGGTTGGAATCGAACACCCCAGCGCCGCCGCCATCGGCCCAGCTGCCACCGCGAATCAGGCACCGCTCGGCCTCGGCGTTGTTGATGTAGAAATAGTCGCCGCCGTAGGTGGCGTCAATGCCGTCACCCGTCAGCGCAGCGTCTGGCAGCATGGCAAGCGCCTGAAGCAGCAGCTTTGCCGCAGCGCCAATGCTGCTGTCGCAGGCAACATCCTTAAAACTGCAACCATTCGCGCCGGTGGTGTGGGCAATAGTGGTGCTGTAAGTCCATTTGCCGCTGATAAAGTCCAGCTTCACGGTGCCCTGCGTGGTACCGTTGCCGTCCGGGGCCACCAGCTCACCGGTGGCGGCGGAAATAGCTTTCCATGCAGCGCTGCTGGCGCTCATGTCACAAGTGGGCGCGGCGGCGTTGTTGTCGGCAATCACCTGTACCTCGCCTTTCACAAGGCGCAGTCCGGCGCACCACTCCCACACATTGCCGTTCAAATCCCAAATACCCTCCAAGGTGCCGTCATGGCTCCAAGTAACAGGGCCGGTGCCGGTGGCAACGCGCCCGGTCTTGTCGTTGTCCTTGCTGGTGGGGATTGCGCGGTACAGGCTTTCGCGGGTGTCCTTGCCGTAGTTGTTGTTGCCGTAGGGTTCCTTGCCCGCCTTGTGGCACCACAGGGCAATGGCTGCCCACTCCGCGCAGGTGATCTCATGGAACTTGCCGCCCTTGGCGCGGTTGTAGCTCACAAAGGTATCAAGGCCCGCCGTGTTGGCCGGGTTCTCGCCGGGCAGGCTGTACGCTCTGCCGTTGTAGTGGCTGGTCTGATACTTGCCCACCCAAAATCCGTTGATCTCCACGCCGTTCACCCTGAACGCGGGGTGTACGCTGGTGTCGGCGGTAGAAAGCACATCACACAGGCGGAATTTCGGAATGAACACCATAACGCTCGGCATTTCCTTGTCGTCGTACTTCATGGCGTTGTTGGGGCAAACGCTTTTCAGGGCCAGTTCAGCCATATCAAAATTAGCCATAGGTTCGTCCTCCTTTATCAGTGAATCATAATGCCATCAATGGCAAACAGGTACAGGGTCACATCCTCGGTGTCCAGCGGCTCCGGGGTGCGGGTCACGGTTTCACGGCTCATGCCCTCGGTGTTCTCACCGCCCTCGGCCTGCGCGTCGGTTTCCTGTGCCGTGGTCACGGTTTCGGTGTACTTCCGCGCGGGGATTTCCACCTGTGCCGCGTAGTACAGGCCGCGCCCGGTGGTCAAATAGCCCTCGCTGTCCACCATAATGTCGCGGGTCACGGGGTCGTCCTGCTGGTAGCGGGCAAGGTCAAGGGTCAGCGCACCGTCCGCAAAGTCCAGCTTTGTGCCGGTCAGGTTGTAGTTGATCTTCTTGCCCTCGTTTTTCTCGATGATCTTCATGCTCTTATCCTCCTTTACTCGGTGGGTTCCGGGTCGGTCATGCCGCCCGTCACTCTGATCTGCACTTTCACGGTGGTGGCACTGCCGTCATGCACCAGCTTAAAGCCGTTGCGGGCACGGTCAGTCACCCGGATATTGCCCAGCCTGCCGCCGCTGTACGCCAGCACTGTTACCTCCACGCCGTAATTGGTGCTTTCGCGCAGCTGCGCAAGGGCAATGGTGGTGGGCGTGTTGTTAAACGGCCACTTGCTGCCGGTCTGCGCCAGCGTGGCCGTGTGCATCTCGTCGGCGTAGTTGTAACCGTCCTGCACCGCCTTAAACTGCATAATTGCCCCGGCAAGGGTCATGTCGGAAATGCCCAGCTCCATATTGTTAAAATGCTGCTGGTCAAGCAAGGTGCCCTGCTGGATAACCTCGCCGCTCTGGTCAGTTACATGGTCTTTCCAATAACTGCGGTCATAAGCCATGGGTTTGTCCTCCTCTCTTTTACTCCTCGGTTTCGATCAGCGGGAATGTAAAGCGCAGCAGCGCCACATTCAGGCTGGTGCGTTTCAGGCTGATACTCTGCTGTCCGGCCAGTGCGCCGTTGATGTCGTACACCCTTACGCCCGTGATTGTGTCGGCCTGCCCAAAATTTGGTACATTCACAAACACGACCACATTCGTGCCGATGATTTCCTTGCTGTTCACGGTGCCGGTCTGCCATGCCCCGCCGTTCAACTGGTATTGGAACCTGTCAACGCTGCGCAGCAGTTCTTCCCGTCGGTCATTCAGAAATTTGTCGGTAAAAAACGCCATGTTCGGTTTTCCTCCTTTCCCGGTTGTTTATGGCATCGTACCGCAGCGGTCTTGCCCGCTGGCGGACGGTACGGCTGTAAATGCTTCGGTGGCCTCCACGCCGCCCTTGCTCCCGTGCAGCTCTGCACGGATAGAATAGCCCGTCGTTCCTTGGTACATAAACAGCGGGTTTTGCTTTCCGTACTGGCCATTAGCCTTTTCAGTTTCCATGCTGTGCCTCCTCCGGCAATGTGCCTGCAAATTCAGGGCTTGCGGTGTAGCCGGTTGCAGCTCCACCGCTCCGCAGCGCCCCGCAAACTGAATAGCCCACCGTCGCCGGAACGGGCAGTGTGCCGGTAAACTCCGGGCTTACAGCAAACGCTCCCGGCTGGCCGCCTGTCAACAGCGCATGGTGTGCCGTATAACCCAAAGTGGCAGGCATCCACCACACGCCGCAGTAGATCGTGCCGCACTCCGGCACGGTGTATGCCCACTTGTCCACCCTGCACCCGGTAGCCAGCGTGTGGCGCACCATGTAGCTAAGGCTTTCAAGGTGGGCGCTCCACCGTTTCGCGGTAATAAGGCGGCGCTCCATTTCCGCCGGGCTGTAAATAATGGCCGGGTGTTCCTCCGTTGTGTCTGTCACATTGATATACAGGCGGAAAGTACCCGGCTGCCCGCCGTACTCGAACCATTCTTCCAGCATAGTGCCGGGGTAAATGGCGTCGGCTTGCAGCTTTACCGCGCCCACGGTGCCCATTAGGCGGCGTACCGTCAGGGCCGTCTTGATAATGCGGCGCTTTTGCTCTACGCTGTACCCGGTGTCGTACCAGTCCACTTTCCAGTTGATCGCTAGCGCGTCAAGCACGGGTTCTGTGGCGGTGTCAAGGCTTGTGTAAATTTGGCTGTCGTCGATATAGCGCAGCGTTCTTTCGTGCAGCACACCCACTGCCTCGCTAAGCGCCCGCACCCAGTCCTGCCCGGCAACCACGCGGGGCACAGCGTCCACAAGGCGGGCGTCCCGCAGGTCTTTAATCATCTTCCAGCCCTCCGTATGTCACGGTCTGCCCGGTGCATTTCGGTAGTTGCGTTCTGCCTACCACAATATCCGCCGGGGCGGTCAGCTTCACACGCTTGGCCCCTGCCTCGCGGATTTTGGCGATCAGCTCCGTGGGGTTAATATCCCGCCCAAGGTGCCGCTGCCAGCTTTGGTAGCTCTGCACCGCCGCCGTCACCTTTTCCTGTATGGTTCCGGCGCTGCGCTGGTCGCCGTCGCCAATCCAGTAGGTAAACGCTATGTTGTAGGGCACCTCCTCCGGCTCCACGCACACCACCTTGTCGCACAGCGGGCGCAGGTTCTCGCCACTGATATATTCGGTCAGCTCCTCCCGCTCCGTGGCGTTCGGCAGCCGCCCGCCCTCCATCACAAAGTAAATGGCAATCGCACACGGCTCCGGGCTGGTGATCTGCACATCCGTCACATCACTGCGCCATTCCCGCACATGGTATTCGTAGGCGTCGCGCGGCCCGGCGCAGCTAAACCGGCTCGGTGCCAAATAGGCCCGCTCGGTCAGGCTATCGTCGTCCTCCACATCAAGGCCGCCGGTGCTTTCGTCCACATTGCTCACACTGGCTATGTACGGGATGGGGTCAACAAGGATGTTGATTTCCCCGGCCAGTATGCCGCTGCTCTCCGCTCCGGCCTCCTCCGCCTGCACGATGGTGTCCACATAGGTTGCGCCGGGCGGTATCTCCGCATAGTCCAGCGTATTAAAATACCGCCCGCCCTGCGTTTTCACTCGCGTACCGGCGGGCACCGCCACGGTGTCGGCTCGTGCCTCTGCCAGCAAAAAGCGTTCCTTGGCCGTGGCCTTTTTGCTTTCCTGCCGTGTCAGCCCCAGCAGCGCAACCAGCGCGTCCAGTGCCTCGCCGGTGCTGGTTTTCAAAAGCTCTGCCTGTCCCTTAATGTCTGCGTACTGCATGGTTTGGTATTCGATCAGGGCAAACGCTTTCAGCAGCAGGGTCTTGGCGTCGGCCTCCCCAAGCACCAGTTCCTTGCCGGTCTGCTCCCGGTAAATCCGGGCGTACTCGGCCTTTAACTGCTCCTCGGTTTCCTGCAGGGTCATGTTTTCGATAAAACTGATCTGTGGCACATTCGCCAGTTCACTGATATTAGACAAGATCAATCACCACCTTTGGGGTCATGTTGCCGTCGTGGGCTTTGCTGTCCGTCCATTCAACGCGCACCACCCGCGCCCTCGGCTCATACATCTTTGTTTTACGCACATACTCCGCCGCAAGCAGCGCTTGGGCGCTCTCCTGCGGGTAGTCGGTTGTGCTTATGTCAATGCCAAAATCCCGGTCTAAAGCCTGCTCCCCGGTGTGGGTGCCATACAGCACTTGCAGGTTGCGGTAAACCTCCTGCGCTTCGCTGTCGTCCACCGTACCGGCGGCAATCTCAATAACCGGGCTGTCTGCCAAAATCACACCCAGCCCTCCTTACAGGTATTCTTCAATGGTCAGGCTCACTTTACATTCCACCAGCACACCGCCTTGCAGCACGGCGTCCCATGTTTCGCTTATGTCCGTGATCTTGAACGGGTAGGGCGAAAGTGGAACCCCGCCCACCACAAACCAGTCCACGGCGCTGCTCTCCGCCATACGCTGGAAATAATCAAGCGTACTGCGCGGGGGCACACCGTCCTGCGCCCGCAGTAAAAGGTCGAATGTATAGCTTTTCAGTTTCGGGCCTACCCACTCGCTGCGGGCCTTGCCGCCCACGACTTCGTGTGTTGCCCAGTCGCTCCCCGTGCTGCCTTTCAGGTTGCTGGGGGTAAAAATCTTTGTGTGGCTCACGGTGAACACGCGGCCCATAAAACTGCCTATTGCCATCTGGCACCTCCTTACGGTAACGGCGGGCTGCTCTTGCTGCCCGGCGCGGCGCTGGTGTGCTTGTGCTGCACAAGGCTGATACTCTGCACTTTCACATCACCGCTGGCACCCTCGGCGTTCAAGACCGGCGCACTCACTTCAACCTTGGTCGGGCTGGTAATGCTTATGTCGCCGCCCGCGCTTATCGTAATGCTGGCCCCGTTTATGCTAAGGGTCACATCCCCGGTCACATTGCGGGTCACGGTGCCCGTTATGGTCTGCAACACATCCCCGGTCACGGTTTGTTCCAAGTTGCCCGTCAGGGTCTGCTTTACATCCCCGGTCACTTCCTGCTCCACATCGTCAAGGTATTCTTGCTTCGTGGTGCCCTTGCGCTTTTCCTCACTGTCGCCGCCAATATTAAACTTGAAGTCGCCGCCCGCCGATATGCTCATAGCGCTGGTGGCCTCCAAACTCATAAAGGTGCCCGCTTCAATGGCTACGGTAGTTCCGGCCACAATGCCCATGCCCGTTTTGGCCTGTATGCTGGCGCTGGCACCGCTGCTTTTTAGCTGCAACTGCCCGCCCGCAATCACGCTTACTGGGCCTTTTGCCTCGTCGAAAATTTCACCGTTGCAGGTGCGCCCGGTGCGCTTGTCCACATACTGCGTGTACACGCCTGTGTTCTCGTCGTACCGGCTGTACGCCTGCCCCTTGCGGCTGGTGCCGTATTCCTTGCGGTACAGGCCCTTGTATCCCTCCGCTGGTTTGTTGGTTTTGTTCCAAACTGTGCCGGTTGTGGTGCCCGCCGCCGTGCCGTTGCTGTTGTGGGCAACACTCACGACCTGCCCCACGCAGGGCATTTTGTATTCGCCGTTGCTCATGGCGTTTATCTGCCGGGTCACGCTCTTGCCCCGGTCAAAGTAGGTCACTTCGTAAGTTCCGGCCTCGTAGTCAATGGCACTCACGCGCCCGGTTCTGTTGGTGCTTGCCAATGCTGCGCCTCCTCACTTCGTCGTAATCCCGCCGCCGTTGCAATAGCTGGCGGGCACCCAGCCGGTAACATTCTTGCCCACGGGCAGCTTGCCGCACCTTGCGGCGGTGTTGGTAATGCGGTATCGGTTATTCACCAAAATACCGTCATAGAAATAGAATGTGCCGCTCTTATAGCAGCTCGGTTTCGGGGCAACGCTGGTGTAATAGAACGGTGCCTTGGTCAGCGTCACCGCCGCGCCCGCCGTTGCGCCCGCCGCCGCGCTGGCCGCATTGGCCGCCGGGCTGGTGGTTTCGTAGGCGCTGTTGTAGCTTTCGCTGCTGCTGTCCTCGCTTTGGTGGTATTCGATATGTCCGCCCACATCCCAGTAATGGAACGGGTCAAAAATACCGCTGCACTCAAAGCTGGTCACAAAGCCGCCGCTCTTGGTGTACTTGTGCGTCACCTTGTCCACAAAGTATTTGCCGTTGATTCCTCCGTTCAGGCCATCCCCGTACCCGGTCAGGCGCAGGTTGTTTCCGGCGCTCACGCCCCAGTTGCCCATAACGGAAAATTTCAGCTTCACTCTGCCGTGGTTGGCATTGTTGATCTCGGCGCAAAGCTGTACGCTTGCGTCGTAAACGCTGGTGGCGCGGCGGTTCACATTCTTGGTGTGGTTGCCGCCGCCCACGCTGCACACAATGTCCAAGTCCTTGTCGGCGTCGGTGTAGGTAAAATACCCTCCGGTATAGGTGCCGGACAGGGTCGTGTTGTAACTCAAGCTGCCGGGTATAATGTTCGTGCGGTCAAAGTCCTGCACGGCTCGTTTTCCCTTGTAGCGCTCCCGGTCATATACCCACAGCCGCTTTGCGTACACTTTTAAGATCAGACCGTAGTTTTTGCAAAGGGTGTTGTAGTAGCTGCTGTCGGTGCCGTCCTGTTCGTCGCACTCTATGTCGTAATCGTCTGCGTCATAGGTGAACCCTAGCCCGTACCGCCCGGCAATGCTTTCCCCAATTCGCTTTATGGATGTGTTCTTCCAAATGGTTTCCCGCTCCAACTCGCTAAAATCGGTGTCGCTCGGCTTGCTCACACCGCCCACCTGTAAAGTGGTCGGCGCGTCTTGGTAAGCCACATCGTCAAGGATAAATAGCCCGCACTCCATCACATGGGTGTCACCGGGGCCGTTCCAATCCCGCCCGATAATGCGCGGGCGCAGGGTCGCGCCCTCCTCCGGCAGCCAGCCGTGCAGCCATTTACTGTCCTGTGCGTCCAGCGTAATGTCTATGCTGTCGCTGTCGTCGGCGGCATTGTCAACATAGGTCAGGCTCTCGATCTCCGCGCCTACCTGCCCGGCAAAGGGGGCATTGTTGTAGGTTACATCCAATTCAACCCGTCTGCCGTTATTCATAGCTTGCCTCGTACTTCCACGGTGGCAGCAGTCCGTCGCGCTCCTCCTCCAAAACCGGGGTGGCAAGCACCACCCCGGCCTCAAAAAGGAAAGTGTCGATCTGCTGCGGGTTGGCCGCCATCAGAATGTCCGCATGGTATTCACTGCCGTACACCTGCTTTGCAATCACATCCCAAGTGTCACCGCTCTTTGTTGTGTATGCCATATCGTTTCTCCTGTCAGTAGGCCGTCCGCGCCTTTCGGCGCATCATTTGTTCGTACCAAAGTTCAAACCGCTGCTGCGCATCGTCCAAAACGCTTTCCAGTACAGCCCGGTCAGCGTTGCCCTGCACGGTGATCTGCGGTGCAAATACAACCTGCCCGCCGCCGTCCGGGGTTCCGCTGCCGCCCTGTTCCGGCTGCGGCTTGCCAGTGTCGATCTCTTGCAGCTCCACAGCGTTGTTACCCTGCGTTGCCTCAATCGTCGCCAGCTCCACCGCACCGCCGCCGTCGGCATACGGTACACCTGCCGCCACGGCGGCCTGCTCTCCGCTTACCCCCAGCATACGGCCCGCCTGCGTCCAAGTGTTGATGTTGTCGCTGCGTACTCCGCGCTGGAAACTGATTACCGCCTCGGTTCCGGCTTCACCGGCGATAGAAACACCGTCCGTAAAGCCGCCCCTTGCCAGCATGGGCAAGGTGGGTATATTGACGGAAAAACTCTTGCCGCCAAGTATGGGCACCCATTCCGGGATAGTCAGGCCCAAACCGTTAATGCCGGAAATCGCCTTGTTGATGATCGCAATAACGGCGTTCAGTGGCGCTTTGCACAGCGCCACCAGTCCGTCTAAAGCAGAACCGAAAATCTGTTTGATTCCCTCCCACGCTTGGCTCCAACTGCCGGAGAACACCCCGGTAATAAAAGTAATCAAGCCTTGGAAGATTCCCTGAATTGCACTCATAACTGCGCTAATTCCTGCGCTGAACGCTTCAAACCCGGCCAGCAGTGCGGGCACAACCACGCTGCCAATGGTCATAATCACGGTAATAATGCCCTGTATGATCGGCATTGCCGCCTGAATGGCGCTGCCAATGATCTGCATACCCGTCATAACCGCACTGCCAATATTGGAAATTATGCTGGCTATCGTCGGCGCTGCCGCCGTAAAGGTCTGCAAAATAATGGGCAGCACCGTACCCGTGATAAAGGTAAATACATCCTGTATGATCGGCTTGACCGTGCCCGTCGCAAAGGTCACGATTTGCCCAACCACACCCATGATGGATTGCAGGATAGTCACCACGCCGCCAAAGGCTGCGCCTGCGTTCTCACCAAACAGGTTTGTGATCGTGTTCTGCAGGGGGGCCAGCGCAGCGGCTACGCCGCCCTCGCTGAAAAGCCCTGTCACAAAGTCGGCCACGCCTTGCAGCTTGCCGGTGAACACATCAAATACCTGTCCGCCGGTTTCACCAAACACATTCACGACTATGCCGCGTATGTCCTCCAAGTGGTCGCCCAAAATGCTTACCACGGCAATAATGCCGCTGATCGCAGCAATTACCGGGGCTGCCCCGGCAAACAGGCTGCCAAAGCCTCCTGCTACCGGCCCCCAAACGCTGCCCAGCAGTCCGGCCCCGGCCCCGGCAAATTTGCCCAGCGCACCCAAGGCATTAGAGCCAACGCTCACCACGCCCTTTGCCACGCCGCCAACCTTGCCCGCCGCGCCGCCGATTGCCTGCCCCACGCCGCTGTTCGCTACGGTGGAGATCGCATTCCCGGCTTTTCCGGCCACCCAGCCAGCACCGTTCTGTGCAAGCCCCTTGGCACCGCTCACAAGGTTGGTCAAACCCAAGCCCTCCGGCCCCGCAATGCCCGCAAGGATTTCTTTGCTCACACCAATGGTGCCCTTACCGAAACCTACAATCTTGCTGCCGATGGTGGTATTCGCCACATTCCCGGCTGCCGCGCGGATTCCGCCAAAATACTGCCCTATGGGGCTGCTCGTCACAGCGTTTTTTGCCATACCCAGCAGTCCGCCGCCTTGCTTTGCGTCGGTGATCTGCCCAGCCACGCCCATAAGGCCCTGCATAAACTTGTAGTCGGTTCCCTTTTGGTTGGTCAGCGTTCCACGGTTTTTAATGCCAAAGTAAGCACCAATGGCGCTGTTCTCCAACCGCTGCAAAAAGCTGCCGCTCCCGTTGCTGGTAACGGCTCCCCACTGCGTCCGTGTCATGTTGGAGTTTGCCATTGTCGCGCCAACGCCTGCGGCCTCGGCCACATTGCTGATCGTGCCCACGGCATTGCCCGCAAACTTCTGTCCGCCGGTGAACAAACTGCCCACCGCGCCCAGCAGGCCGCCGCTTCTCTTGCTGCCGCCCGCCGCCGTGCCAAGCCCGCCGCTCTCGCCAAACAGCAGGCTCCCGGCTCCCTCCAAAATGTTTCCGGCCAGCGGGGCAAACTTCATGGCTGCAAAGGTTCCGGCCAATCCGCCAAGGATTCCGGCCACCTGCGGCCCGTTGTTCGCTACATAGTCAAGCGCCTTTTGCACATAGGGCAGGGCCGCTTGCAGCGCGTCGCCCAGCTTGGAAACACCAACGCTCAACAGGTCGGCCAGCGTTCCGGCCAGCGTTTGCAGCTGCGGCATATCCTTACGCACACCGTTCATCAGGTCGATCACAGCCAGCGACAAGGTTTTCTTCACGGGCAAAAACTCCGTGCCAATGTCCTGCTTTAGCGCTGTCACGGAGTTTTTCACCATCGTGTCAATGCTTTCGCTGGTGCTGGCCTGAATAATAAACTCCCGCTCCATACTGCCGGTGTACAGGCTTGGGTCGCTCACCATTGCAAGCGCCTTTTCGTAAGCGCCTAAATTGTTTGTGATCTTTGCGCCGCCCTCAATGGCCCACTGCCCAAACAGGGTGCTAAGTGCAGCAACCTTGCGTTCGTCCGGCATATCCTGCAAAGCGGTAAAAACTTCTTTCAAGGTGCCCACGCCGTCGGTCTGCATACTCTTGGCTATGCCCTCGGCGGTAAAGCCCAGCTCCTCCCACATTTCCTTTTGGGCCTTGGTAGCGTTGCTGCCCTTGCTCAAATTGGTGTAAATGCGGGAAATGCTCGTGCCTACCCGGTCAGTGGCAACGCCGGTAGCCTGCATGGCCGTTGCCATAGCGGCAGTAGCCGCCGGGTCAACGCCTGCAATCTGGCCCATCGACGCCGCGCTGTTCACGCTCTGTGCAATTTCTCCTGCCGTGGTTGCGTTATGGGCACCAAGGTAGTTGATTTGGTCTAACAGGGTCATAACCTGTTTGTGGTCAAAGTTGAAGCTGGCCTCCCACTTTGCCACATAGTTGCCGGCGGTCTGGTCGTCCAAGTCCATAGCCGTTGCGGCCACAGCAGTATCACGCAGATACCCCGTTGTTAGCTGCTTGTCTACCCCAATTCCCGATTGGCCCAGCGCGGCGCTCATGGCCGTTAGCTGGTCGGTGGTTCGCGGTATGTCGGTACTAAGGTCTTGGATATAGGTTTTCAGTGCGCCGTAGTTCTGCTTAAAGGTCTTGCCGTTGTCGGCAATCGCGTCACTCACCGCACCGCTGGCGTCCGCCAAGCCGTCCACATAGCGCACCACGGGGGCCATGGCGCTTTCAAGCGCCTGTGCCTCCTTGGTGCAGCCCGCAATGCCCACCGCTGCGGCGGTGGCAACCGCGCCCATAGTGGCAAGGCCGACTGTGCCAATGTTGCTTATGCTCTTGGTTAAACTGCCAATTTTGCTTTGTGTACCGTTGATCGCCGCCGTCAGGCTTTTGTCCATCCGGCCCGCAATCTTGATACTAAGCTCTAATGTTTTGCTCGTCGCCATTCCTCCGCCACCTCGTCGTTCAGCTTGGCGAACTCACGGGTCGGCAAATTCAGGTAAAAATCAACGCCTGTCCGCGTCACAGCGGCAAGGCGTATGGCGGCCTTGCGTAATGCTTTCGCGCCGCCCTTTACTCGAAAAAACCCGCGTCGTTCACGGCGTTTTTAATTTTCAGCACTTCGTACAGCGGTAGCCCGGTAAAGAACTCCTCCGGCAAGCCCGTTGCCATTCCGGCAAGGATACAGGCGTACAGGTAGTTGTAGCTGGTGTCCGTCACCATAAAGCCCGCGCGGGTCAGGCGGTTTTCCGCTGCGCTCTCGTTCAGGCTGTTCAGGTCGGCAACGCCGTTCAGGTCAATCTCCGTGTACTGCTTACCCTCAAAGTAGTAGGGCTTTTCCAGCCGCATAATGTGGTTCTCGGTGTTGCTGTCCACATTCATGTACCCCATCACCATGCCGTAGATTCTGCGGGAAACGCCGCGCGGTGCCAACTTGAAAAACTCAATCGGCAGGCCGGTGGCCTTGGCAGCCAAAATGCGCACAAAGGCGGTGGTGGTTTCGCACAGCAGCATGGCGGCAGGCTCCCGCTCATTGAAAAGCTGCCGCTGCGCGTTGATCGCGTCCTGCACGGTCAGCTTGTCCAGCCCGGCAAGGTCGATCTCCGCATACTCCTTGCCCTCAAAAACATAAGGGCGGTTCAGCTTCAAAAGGTACTGGTTTTCGGTCTTAGGTGCCGTCGCCTCGGTTTTCTCCTCGGTTGCCACGGTCATATTCTTTTCTTCTGCCATAATGTACAGCTCCTTTTCAGTGTGTCAGTGCTTCTCAAAAATAAAAGCATACCCGCCTCCGGCTCATTCCGGGGGCGGGTTCATGCTCTTGGGGTTGTTTGGGTTAGATCAGGCTGCGCACCTTTGCCAGCATATCCACACCCTTGACCTTGTAAACGCCGTTCAGCTTGTCGATTTCGATAAGCTGCTCACCGTCAACCTCGATCATAATGTAGGTCAGCTCCAGCGTAACGGTGGCCTCCATGCCCTCGCTTTTCTCGATCTTGCCGGGCTTGAACTTCTTCACGCGGCCCATCTCGACCACGCGCAGGCCCTTAAAGTCATAGCCGCCGGTCTTGTCGTACACCTGCTGCGCCGCGCGGAAAGTCAGGTTCACCACGGTCAGGGGGTTCAGCATATCAACGGCGCTGGAATACAGCGTGTTAAACTGCACCTCCTGTTCAAAGCTCTCCCACTGTCCGATGGTGGGGGAATCGATCTCGCCGCCAACACCAAAGCCCTCCACGGTGCCGGTTTTCATGTTCACTTCCGGCAGGTCAACGCTGGCGGCAACGCCGATCATCCGCGTACCGTCAAGGTAGGCGTTCGCGTCATTGATCTTCTCCGGGATATAGTTGTTGCTAATCATAGCTCTGTACCTCCTTTATCAGCTCAAAGCCGTGGTCAGTGCGTCCGGGTCAAACTCGATAACATCCTCGATGTCCTCCGCCGGGGTGTAGGGGGTGATGTACTGGTGGAAAGTGATCTTGCCGTCCAGCAGGTCGGCAGTGGTGTTCTCCGCCTCGTCGTAGATCACCTCATAGCGGGCGCACACACCACGGGCCACAAAGCCGTTGCCGCGCACATTCTCGCTGTCCACAATGGCCTCGATCAGCCGCTTGTTGGCGGGGCTGTCCACCTTGGAAAAGTAGGTCAGGATAAAGCTGTTCGCCGCCCAAGAAAGGAAGCGCCGTACACTGAACCATCTGTCTTTCGGGTCGGTGTTACCGGGGTATGCGGCGGTGTTGTTGCCCCACAGGCGGAAACCGCTCATGTTCAGGAAAGTGGCAACGCCAAAGCCGTTCACGGTGTTGGCCTGCTCTTGGTCAAGCACAACCTCGGTGCCGTCCGCAAGGCAGGCGGCGCTGATCGCCAGCGTCTTGTTGGACGGGCTTACATTCGGGGTGTCTGCGTTCACCGCGTCAGTGTAGGCAGTCAGGGCGGCGGCAAGGGCGCTGCCGCTGTAAACCACCTCGCCCACCTTGGCGCAGGGCCACACAGCGTAGGCGTTCGCGTCGCTCACGGCCTGCGCCTCCTTGCGCTGCTTCACATCGGTATACTTGGTAGCGCCGCTCTCGGTGCTGTCAATGTCCACAATGCACACAGCCTTGAACACGCCGTTGATCTCCTTGGTCTTGGCCTGCAGGGCGGCGGCCACGGTGGCGTCCATGCTAAAGCGCGGGGCCAGCAGAATACCCGGCGTCATGGACAGCTTGGGGTAAATCTGCCGCACCACCTCAAGGCCAGTTTCCTTGCCGGTGGCCGCGTCCACACCGCCCACAATGTCGGCGGCCTTAACCTTGCTGGGGTCAAGTTTCTTTCCTGTCACGGTCAGGGTAGTGGCACTGGCTGCCTTGCCGCCTGCCAGCGGCACAATGTTCAGGGTGCCGTCGTTGTTAAAACTGGCCGTGTAGTCGGTGTCGCGGGTCAGGGCAGTGCTGCCGCTTTTCACGGTCAGCTTATCCAGCAGCACACCTACCGCATCCAGCACGGCAACGCCGCTGTTCACCTGCACGGTGGTTTCGGCAATGTCCGCCGTATGCTTGGCAGGGTCAAGCACATTGATAAGCACCAGCGGGCCGGTGCCCACAACGCTGAACGCCGCGCTTATACTCTCGCACAGGGTATAGGCGGCAAAGTCGTCATGGTAGCCAACGGCGGCCACAGCCTCCTTGTAGTTGTACGCCAGCAGCGGGGTATTCACGGCCTGCTCCGGGTGTTCCAGCATATTCACGGGCGCGGTGCCCACAACCACCTGCAAACCGGCGGTGCCGGTCACGGGGGCGGTCATACTGGTGGCCTGTTCGCTGGTATATACGCCATGTTTGTATGTAGCCATATCGGTTGTTCCTCCTTACAGTTCGTTTTTGATCTTGTTGTACAAAATGCTTTCCGCCGTGCCTGCCGTTTCCAGCGCCTTGCGCGTCTGTGCAAAGCGTTCCACCGGCACAAGCAGGTTCTTGGCTGCCGGGTGCTGCTTCACAAACTCGTCCAGCGCCGCCGGGGTGTTGCCGCTGGCGTACACGGTGTACTGCCGTGCCACGCCGCGCACACTCGGCCCGCAGTAAACGCACGGGGTCTTGTGTTCGGTCTTTGCTTCGGTTTCCCCGGTGATCTCCGGGGTGGTGGCCGCCTCGGCGGCCTGCTCCTGTTTCTTAGTCATAGGTACTCCTTTAACTGTTCATCCTGCGTCATGGCAGGTGCCGTGCAGGTCAGGGTACACGCTCCAAAGTAATAGGGGTGCGTGTCGTCCTCCTGCAGCGCCCAAGTGATCGGCTTCAAAACGGTAAACGCGCCGCCAAAGTAGGGGGCCTTACATACTCGCTGGATAATGTCCTCTTTGATGTTCGCCACATCCTGCCAGCCCTCACGGTCAAGGCCCGTGTCATAGGCGCACACGATCAGGCTAAAGTCCACGGTCTGCGGGCTGTCGTCGTCCTCGATCTGTCCGCCGGTCATCCGCACCACAATGTAGGGTGCCTCGGCCTTGTCGGTGTCCACATCGGCATCATCACTCTGCGGTATGGGCAAGTCCTGCTTGTAGATTTTCAGTGCCTTGCGCCCCTCTTGGCCGCAAAACAGCTTACCCGCAAACAGTTCTTTCAGCATTTCAATCAGCGCGTCTTGGCAAAGCTGCGGGGTACGGCCAATGTCCGCCCTCGCTGCCGTCGTTGGGTGATTTCTCATGGTGGCTCACTTCCTTCCGGCTCTCGCCAATACTCGCTCAACCTGTGCCTGCAACCGCTCTTGCAGGTATTCTTCCACGCTCGGCTCAACCTCCGGCCAAATGGTGTGGTGCATGGCGGTGGCGCTGGGGCTTCCCATTGTCACCAGCTTTTCCACATTGCCCTTGGCGTTCGTCCAGCGCTTGTACCCCTTGGCGGTGCGCGTATGGCTCGACTTGGAGCCAATGCGCCGCTGCACCATGCCCACATGGCCGCTGCTGAACTTCACCAAAAAGCCCTTGCTCATGCCGCCCGCGCCGGGCAGCGTTTTCATGCCGCTGGATTTTAATACCTTGGCTTTCCAAACGCTCGGCCCGTCCTTAAAGTCCATTCCGGTAAAGTGCGTCGGCACCGCCGGGCTGGTCTTAAAATAGCCAAGGTCGTTGCGCATTTTGGCAATGTGCAGTTCCGCCATCAAACTGCTGTTGCTGGCTTTCTTGCGCTGTACAAGGTCTTTCAGGTGCCGCCTGCCTGCGGCGTTCACGGCGTAACGGGTCTTTGCCTTGGCAACCATCAGCTTTCGCGCCTGCCGCGCCGTGGCGTTGATTGCCACTTTTGCCGCCGCCGGGGTCTTGCGTTTCAGGTCGCCAAGCGCCTGTTCTACCGTGTCCAGCCCCGCAACGGTAATGGTCAGGTTCCCGGCGCTGTAAGTAACATTGCTCACTGCCGTGTCCTCTCCATCGTCATACGGTACACGCCGCTTTCCTCTTGGCAAAGGTTGATCGTGTAGGTGCGCTGGCTCTTGGTGCCCTTGTCAAGCACCAGCTGCTTGCCGATTTTCGGCTTCGGCCCGTAGTCCTCCACCCGGATATACAGGATGGTGTGCGCCGTGTACAGGCCGGTGTCAAAGTTCTGCTTTGCCCCTGCCTCCCAATGCGCCGAATGTTCGCGCAAATCGTCGTCCTCTAAAACGATCAGCACATCTTTACCGTCAACGGTGTGGCGGTCTGCGTGTTCGTTCTCCTCAAAAAACGCCGCGTCAATATCCGCCGCCACGCAGTCCTTGAATGTGGGCGGTGCCCACGGTGCTGCCGTTCCGCTCCCGGTGTCCTGTTTTAGTTCAAACAGTGCCACGCTCTCACCTCCACAGTAAAAAGCCCCCGCCCGTCACCGGGCAGGGGGTGCATATCAGCAAACGGTGGCAACAAACCAGCTGTCCACCTTGTCGGGGATGGGCAGCGGGTGGGCCTGCAGTTCCAGCATACGGCGGTCAGGCTGGTGCTTCACAAAGCTGCGCAGCAGGCGGTCAGTCTGTGCCGTGACCCACTGCTGGGTGCTGTCCTCAATGTAGGTGCAGGCACCGTAGGCCATCATGTAGTCGGGGTGGCTGGCGATCAGCACAACCTTGTTCTCCGGCACAAGAGGCAGGGTCTTGGGGGCGGCGGGGTCAGTCCAATCGTCCAAGTACACCTCGGCATAGGTATAAATGTCGATGTTGGGGCTGTTCAGGTGACCCACATACTTCACGCCATTGGACAGGTCGCGCGGGTGGATAAGGCCCATTTCCACGCGGCGGTTGTCCAACATGGCACCGATTTTCTCATCCGCAAGGAAATTGCGCAGGGCGGTTTTGCCCATGACCGCCATATCCACATTGGCAAAGCCGTTGGTCAGCACCTTGTCGGCCCAGTCCTCCAAATTGTCGCTGATCTTGGCGGCGCTCTTGCCCCACTGGGCGGTGCCGGTCAGGGTCTCGGTGTTGGTAAAGCCAAAGTCGATAATCTCGTTTACGCCCTCTCCAACAATGGGAATCTGCCCGGTCACAATGGCCTGCACCGCCATCCACTCCTCGCGGCGGGTGGTGGCGTCGTTCAGACGGCTGTATTCCTCCATCAACTGCTTGGCACTGCGCTGGGCAGGGGTCTCACCGCTGTACAGATCTTCTCCGGGCATACGGGTCATGTAGTGGTCGGCGGTGGAAATGTCACAGGGATTCACCAGCGGGGGCTTGTAGCTCTCGGTCTTGTAGCCGCTGGCTTTCAGCACCTTGCCGCCAACACGCGGGTGGACAAAGGCCGCCATGCGGCGATCACCTTTCACAAGATCAATGTCCACGCGCTCGGTGGTAGACTTCTTCACATTGGTAAAGAAAGTGTCACGGAAAAAGGTATGCACAGGCGGTGCCTGTCTTACGACCTCCGCAAGATAGCGCGGGGTATAAATGTTTACTTCGTTTGCCATGTTCGTGTCCTCCTTACTTCAAAAAGATACCGATGTTGCGCAGGGCAACTTCAATGTCGGCGGCAGTAACGCCGTCAGGCAAAGCCAGCCCCTCCGCGAAAAACTCACCCGTCAGGTAAACCACCGCGTCCTCGCCGCTGGCGGCGTTCTCGGCGGCAATGCCGTACAGGCCGGTCACATTCAGTGCGTTGCTGCCATCCACGGCGGCAAGGGGCTTTACCTTGCCACCGTCCATCAGCACAAGGTTATGCGCGGCAATCGCAGCGCTGGCCTCCTTGGCGGCGGTCACAATACCAACCGTGGTGCCCGCAATAAAATAGTCGGGCGTGTTGGAATAGGTCTTTTTCGCCAAATCCATGCTCATAGTCTTATCCTCCCTTACTGCTTCTTGCCAAGGCCCTTGATTGCGTCCATAAACTCGTCGGGCTTCTCACCGCCGGTGGGGGCGGGGGCGCTGCCTACGCTGTTCACGCCGCTGGCGTTTGCGCCCTGCTGCATGGTGTTCAGCCAAGCCGCGCCCTGCTCCTTGGCGTTCTTCATGGCGGCCTTGGCGTAGTCGCTGGCGCT
>ERZ827168.1745-NODE-1745-length-28484-cov-3.644870_pt1 | contig 28484 bp, 24 predicted proteins | sample MGYA00519868_ERZ827168 | MGnify/ENA primary metagenome ERZ827168 (study PRJEB31778, sample SAMEA3449271) | human gut metagenome | biome: human gut; feature: human-associated habitat; material: faeces | place: United Kingdom | collected 2010/2012 ...
CTTGCCCATGATAATGCATTTCCCTGTGCATCCGTCAGAGTAACGATTGTGTTATTGAAGGATGACTGGATATGTGCCTGTCCGTGTTCAACGTTTTTTCTTACACGCTTTTTTGTCACTTTTTTGGTAACTTTTTTAGCTGCTGCCATATCTAAACTAACCTACTTTCTTCAAATTAAATGTCGTACGCACCATTACTGTAATGCTTACTTCTTCTTGTTCGCTACTGTTCTCTTCGGACCCTTTCTGGTTCTTGCATTGGTCTTTGTCTTCTGACCACGAACCGGAAGGCCTTTTCTGTGACGGATACCTCTGTAGCATCCGATTTCCTGCAGTCTCTTGATGTTCAGAGCGGTCTCTCTTCTGAGGTCACCCTCTACCATGTAATGCTCGTCGATGATATCGCGGATCTTTCCTACTTCTTCATCTGTCAGGTCTCTGACACGAGTATCAGGATTTACATTCGCTGCAGCGAGAATCTTGTCTGCACTTGTTCTGCCGATTCCGTAGATATAAGTCAGACCGATCTCTACACGTTTTTCTCTTGGTAAGTCTACACCAGCAATTCGAGCCATGTAATTGTTCCTCCATTTTCTTATTGTCTCTAACTGGGGCAATATTCACTGCCCAGCCGCAGCACACCTGCGGCCTTTCCAATCCATTAAGCCATGAACCTCTGAAAGCATCCTTGCGAGGCATACAGCTTCTGCGCACAGCGGTTTCGCACAGAATCGTGGACTGCCAAAATCCTGGATCGGTATTAAAAGCAATATCGCAACGAAATAAAATCCTTACTATCTATATAAAAAGAATTGTATTCTCATTTATTCCATCGTTATATTGAACTTCTGTTGCTGTTCTTCTGCATTTCTCCGAAATGTTTCCATAATCCCCATAATAAGGTAAGAATCATTTCCGGATGAACTCCGTCCGAACAGTCTGTGACGGATGGAAAACCATCGTCAGTTCCGCCGATTTTAAATTAACCCTGTCTCTGTTTGTGCTTCGGGTTCTCGCAGATGATCCGGATGCTGCCCTTTCTCTTGATGACCTTGCACTTCTCACAGATCGGTTTTACTGATGATCTAACCTTCATTGGTTAATCCTCCTTTCACCATTTGTTCTCTGCTTCGCGAACTTTTGGGCAAAAAAAGACACAGAGAGTGTGTCTCCCCGAAAGCTCGTCTATCAGTATAGCACCGGTTTTTGGAAAATGCAAGCGTTTTTTTGCCTATTTTCCGCGCGAATCGCTTGCCTTTTTACAGCATTTTGTTATACTGAGCAGTATACAATATATTAACACGTAAAAGGAGAGAAAAAATGAAAAGAAGTAAAAAGCGAATGCTGCTTCTGCTGAGTATCATGATTTTGGTACTGGCATTCCCGGCAGCCGCCAGCGCAAAGACATCCATCAACAAGAAAAAAGCCACGCTGAAAATCGGACAGACAACCAGCCTGCAGGTGCTTGGAAGTAATAAAAAAGCAACCTGGTCTTCCAGCAAAAAAAACGTTGCTGTCGTCAATAAAAAAGGCGTCGTAACCGCGAAAAAAGCCGGAACCGCAACCATCACCGCAAAGGTCGGAGGCAAAAAGTATACTTGCAAGGTAACCGTAAAAAAGGCCGCCACAAATACAAAGACTGCCATCAGTGAAAAGAAGCTGACCATGTTTGTTGGGGATACGCAAACACTGGAGATGCTCGGAACCAGCAAAAAGGTCAGCTGGTCCTCCGGCAAAAAATCGGTTGCCACAGTTACAAGCAAAGGATTGGTAACTGCAAAGAAAGCCGGAACTACAACGATCACTGCAAAGGTTGGAAACAAAAAATATACCTGTAAGGTAACCGTTAAGGAAAACGTCGCTTCCTCCTCCAAAAAATGGACGCGTGCAGATGTCGATCTGTTGGACAGCTACCTGATCAATGCCATGGACGCAATTGACTCTGCCAAGGATTACGCAAAGACTCAGTCCCGTTACGACTATTATATCAGCATAGCGGAAACCTGGTTGAAATGCGGACGTGAGCTTGCCCTGAATCGGGAATGGGGCGGTATTTGTGACAATGACGGAATCACCATCGGTGCCAATCTCGACCACCTGCTTTTTGGCGGAATTTCCGCGTGTAAGGAATTTAAATCCGTAGATGGGCAGATCGGTGGGCGCGTTTTTTACAACACTCCGATTGAAGCAACAAAGCTGAATCTGGAAATCGCAAAGACACGAAACGCACTCGCAAGACATCGATTACAGAATTTTTAATCTATCCGGATCTCTGCCCCTATAGACTGACTGCAGACCACAAAAAAGAGAGTATCTTCCGTCACAATTTTGATGACGAAACGATACTCTCTTTTAAGTTTTAAGTATGAATGGTTCCTTCTGTCTGCCTTTTATCCTCTGATGCCTGCTCCCCGTCTCTCTTCTTTGGTCGGAATCGCCAGCACAAAAATCGTTGCCAGGATCAGCACAAATCCGAGCAGATCCATCGGTGCAAACTGTACCTTCATCCACACGACCGACAGAATTGTCGCCGCTACCGGCTCGATGCAGGCATACAGCCCGGCCTTCACGCCTCCGATCAGCTTCACGCTCTGCATGTACATCGAAAATCCCGCCATTGTTCCAAACACAATAATATAAAGTACAATCTCGATCATCTTTGCATCCACAATCGGCATATGGTTCCACGGCTGAAATGCGAGCATGAGCACTGTTCCGCCAATGAGCATTCCCCATGCAAGAATCATCGGCGCCTCATACTGCTTCAGCAGCTCTACCGGCTGCACGGTGTAGACAACCACCGCAAATGCAGAGAGCAGACCCATGATGAGCGCACGTCTCGAGAGCACCAGCGTCCCCGGATTGCCATGCGTCGCGATCACAAAAATACCGGCAAGAGCCAGAACGACTGCCACGATTTCCTTCAGAAGCGGCTTCCGGTGCGTCGTAATGCACACAAATACAACGATCAATGCCGGGCCGATATACTGAACGACCGTCGCCGTCCCCGCATTCGACCACTCGATTGTCTGAAAGTACGCATACTGGCACAGCATAATGCCAGCAAAAGAATAGATCAGAAGATCTATCGCTGTCTTTTTATTTTTCCAGACCGAGAGTGTCCTTTTCGCATCCTTGGCCAGGAAAAACGCCAGCAGCAAAAGTCCTGACACAAACAGCCGCACCGGCACCAGCCAGGTCGCCGTCATCTCCTTTGTCTGAAACAGATACTGTCCGCACACGCCTGAAAGCCCCCAGAAGGCTCCTCCGACCAGCGCCATTGTGGTACCGGCTGCAGTGCGTTTTTTCATGTTGTCCATAATAATAGTTCCTCCTCGTTTTTTTGCAAATCATCCCGCAGTTTTTCTGCAGACGCGCAGTCTGACTGCCCTTCTATGTCCTTTTCGCCAGCCCGTCACGATATTTTTCAGGGTGTAAATACAACGCTTAAGTATAGATGATTTTTTATCTTCGCACAATCTGATTTTTTACTTTTTTCAAAAAATATGTTGAGCGTTTTACTTTACCGGACGTAATCCCCTGTAAAGCAAAAAAATACTGTGAAACATCTTCTGTCCCCACAGTATTTTATCTGTCATTATTTATTTTTTCTTCCGCCCGGGAAGCGGCAGCCATTCGTCCAGCGCTTTCTTCATATACTGATCCCAGAAATCCCATTCGTGGCCAAGATGCGGTGCCTCTTCATAGTGGAATGGTATTCCAAGGCGAATCAGTTCGTCTCGATCCTTCCGCACCACATCCCGGATAAAGTCATCTTCCCCGACTGCAAGATACAGTTTCGGAAGCTCTACCCCATTTTTCAGATTCTTTCTGGCATGATATCCAATATCAAACTCCGAATCTGCCAGCTTTCTCGGATCATCAAAGGCACCATACATCTTCGGCATCCGGATCTGGTCAAAGCTCTCCACAAAATATTTGCTGTCCAAGCTGCAGCCAATCCCTCCGGATAAATCCACACAGGCAGCAAACAGATCCGGACGTTTCATCGCCATCATCAGGGCCGCATTTCCCCCCATTGCCATACCGATCAAAAAATTGTCTTCTCTTCGCGCAGAAGATGCAAACAGTGATTGAACCACCACCGGAAGCTCCTCTGAAAAAAAGGTATAATATGGAATTCCATATGCCGTATCGATAAAAAAGCTGTCGTGTGCCTGAGCCGTAACTGTCATAACCTGGTTCTGCTCCGCATAATATTCCAGCCGTGTGTATCGGTACAGCAGGCTGTCATCATCTCCTCCTCCGTGCAGGATATAGACTGTCGGCAACTTCATATCCGGCTTATACCGAAGGTTTCCCCGCTTAAAAATCGAATTTCCTTCTTTTTCCGGCGTATAACACGTATACTGCCCAGACGGATAAGTAATTGTAATATCCGTATGCATGCCCAGTACCTCTGAGCGATAGTTGTATCTTAAAATACCCATCGTTTTTCCCTTACCCTGTTTATCCTTTTAGTCCACTTGTAACAGTACCTTCTACGAAATACCGCTGGCCAATGAGGTACAGCACCAGCATCGGTAAAATCGAAATCAGTGCGCCCGCAAACGCGGCACCATATTCTACCGTATCTGTTCCCACAAACAAAGCCAGTCCATTTGACAGTGTTCTCATTGAAATATCCCCCGTCACAAGAAGAGGCCATACCAAATCATTCCAAGCACCATTTACACCCAAAATAATCAGCGTAACAATCGTCGGCTTACATTGAGGAAGCATAATCCTCCAGAAAAGCCCAAATTCACTTACTCCGTCAATTCTCCCGGACTCTTCCAGTTCCACCGGAAGTCCTGAAAATGCTGACCGCATCATGAAAATTGAAATTGCATTTGCCATCTTAGGCAGGATCAGTCCTGCATATGTATCATACATTCCAAGCTTATGCACAACCAAGTACAATGGGATCATAACAACCTGAAACGGAATCATCATGGTAGCCAGCGTGATAATAAACAATATATTTCGGCCTTTGAATTTCAGTCTTGCGAACGCATAACCGGCCAGTGAATTGATAAATACACCCGGAATTGCAGTCAGCAGAGCATATATGACTGAATTTTTAACATATGCCAGTACCGGAATTCTTCTGGCAAGCTTTTCAAAATTCACCATCGACGCCGCTTTTGCAAAAAAGGTCGGCGGATAAGCCAGAATTTCTACCTTCGCTTTAAAAGAGCTGTTAAACATCCAGAATAACGGCATCAGAATCAGAACAACAACGAAAGAGAGCAGTATATATACCGGAATATGTTTTACAAATTTTACCGTTTTTCTTCTCATATTCTTCTCTCCTATTCATTTTCCTGCTTCAGCATGCGGCTGTAAAGACAGATCGTAATCACTAGAATCAATCCAAAAAGGCATTCAGAAACAGCAGTTGCATATCCCATCCTGTTCACTTCAAATGCTCTGGTATATATATAAGTCACCAGTGTCTCTGTTGTAAAATTCGGACCACCGCCTGTTGTCGTATATACAATATCAAATACCTGAAGAGATCCAATGATTCTCGTCATTACAACATACCAGAGAGACGGAGCTATTCCCGGCAACGTAATGCTGAAAAACTGCCGGATTTTTCCGGCACGATCCAGTTCAGCTGCTTCATAAAGTACTCTTGGTACATTTTGCATGGCAGAAACCAAAATAATCGTCGAGATTCCAAATGATTTCCAGACAGACATAAAAACAATCACATAAAATGTCACGCCCGGATTATTCATAAAATTAATTTTTCCAAATCCAAGCTTATTCAGCAAAAATGTAATGTACCCTACATTGGAATTCAGAATAATCCGCCACATAATAGAAACCGCAGTCGCCGAACATATGATAGGAAGAAAGTAAACGCCTCTGCAAAGCTTGTTAAACCACGTGTTTTTTGTCAGCAGCGCCGCAAGAAGCAGCGCCACAAGCACCTGGATCGGCATCTCTACCAATGTCCATTTAATAGTCACCCACATACTGTTCCAAAAGCGGCTGTCATGGAAGGCTTCCACAAAATTCCCCAATCCGACAAACCGGGCATCGTTTAATGTCATACTTACATCAAACGTACTGATCACAAGCGAAGCAATCAGTGGTATGATGTTGAAGAGCAGCAACAAAATCATAGCCGGAGCAATAAACAAATACGCTATATGTGCTGGTTTATTCCAGTATTCTCTAAACTTATCCATGCAAGCCCCCCTGTTGCTTTTCTTTTTCTCTTACTTTATCTTCTCTATTACAGCTACAGCGTCTGACTGCGCTTTCGTAAGTGCTTCGTCAACATCTGCTCCCTGCGCAATCACCGACTGAATCAGCGGATCAATTACTTCATTTGCAAGCAGGAACGGTTCCGGGAAGCTGCTCGGTGCCATGTAGGCTGTGTCAACATCCGGATCTGCTGTCATCGCCATAAGCAGTTCACTCGTTTTATATCTCTCATCCTGTGTAACCGGAGTGTATACAGACGGATAGCCAAGATCCAGTGACCAGTGTTCAACTGCTGTTGTATCGGTATCTTCAAATCCCTTGTACCACCACTCAATGAAGCGGAAGCATGCCTCCTTTGCTTCTTCGCTCGCATATTTTGTAACTGCAAATCCGGCTACGGTACAAGGGTTCATTGCGCCTGCGTCACCATATGGTAATACCGATACGCCGTAATTCAATCCAACCTCCTGCAGCCCCTGATTCAGCCATGCACCTGAGCACATAATTCCAACCTGTCCCGCTGTCATCATAGCTGACGTGTCTGATTCCATCGGATTATCTCCGCTGTCCATCATACCCTTAAACCATTCAAGGAACTTCTTATATCCGGCATTTCCCTCAAAATTCGGAGAATATCCTCCGTCATCTGTAAGGCTCAGATACTGACCGCCAAAGCGCTGCATTACCTGCAGATTGGAAGATACATCTGTATAGGAAATGCCTGATCCATATACATTTTTATCTGCATCTGTGATCTTCGAAGCCATTTCTGTCCATTCCTCATAAGATGCCGGCGGCGTATCCGGATCCAGCCCGGCAGCCTCGAACAGATCTTTATTCCAATACATATATCGACCAGTACACTGGAACGGGAGTATGTAAGTTTTATCATCCAGGCTGCAGGTATCCATCATAGACTGCACCCAGTCACCTTTTTCCAGAGAGGTCTTGTCAAAAACCTCATTCATATCAATCAGGTAATCCGGATAAGTAAACTTATATGTATGAACTCCGATGATCATATCCGGACCTTCATCCGCCGCAAAAGAAGCCGCAATTTTATTTTGAAAATCACTGTTAATATCCATTTCAATCGTAATATTGTATGGGTTTTCGTCATTAAACTCATCCACCATGTCCATCAGTACTTCCCCATCATTTCCACTCCAGCCATTCCAGAATTTTACTGTAACAGGTTCATACGACTCCTCTGCCATCGCATTCATTCCAGCGCCGGACAGGGAAGCTGCTGCTAGAACTATAGCCATCATCTTCGCATATTTCTTCGTTCTCATTCTTTTTTCCTCCATTTGTTTTCGTTTTTTCGCACTTATATATAGCAATGTTTTGCTATAACATTTAGTAATCTCATTATATTTATTTTGCTAATTTTTGTCAATGTAAAAGCTTCTGCTTTGTGCTTTTTCTCCATAATTCACATATTTTTCTGCTTTTTAAGCAGTTTTAAGTTCTCGCATTTGTGATTTATTATAATTTAGCTATTTAGCTTATTTTCTTTTTTAATCATCCATCTATTTATTTTACGGATATTTGCATTTTCGTTTTAGCTTTTTTATTGACATCACAATCACCGAATGCTAATATGATTTCATATTCTACTTATCAAAGGGAGGTATCTGCATTTTGTACTCCAAGAATCATACATTTGCTCTCGATCAGCTTCCGTCTGGATCTGACCGTGATATGAAAAGTGAACGTGTCTCAAAACGCCTGCCTGATGGTATTACTTCTTCCATGCTATACCAGGACATTTTACGCATTGCCCTTCCTGCAACGGTTGAGCTGATGCTTAGCTCCCTTGTTTCCATGATGGATATGATTATGGTCGGCGGACTGGGTACATGGGCGATTTCCGCAGTCGGGCTTACGACCCAGCCAAAATTTATTCTGATGACAATGTCCATGTCCATCAATGTCGGTGCCACCGCCCTTGTCGCACAGGCAAAGGGTGCCGGAAAACAGGAAAAAGCCTGCTCTTATACCAGGCAGGCGCTTCTGCTGAATCTGCTTCTTGCCATTCTTGTTTCCATCACAGGTTTTCTGTTTTCCCGCCCAATGGTACGTTTTATGGGAGCTGCAGATGAGCACATTTTAAACGCAGGCACTGCCTATCTGCAGATTCAGATGGCCAGCTTCTTATTTTTTACACTCACAAGTGTCATCACAGCTGTTCTTCGCGGAATTGGCGATTCCAAAACTGCCATGTACTACAACTCAATTGCCAATCTTGTAAATATCATCCTGAATTACCTGCTCATCGGAGGAAAAATGGGATTCCCGCGACTTGAAGTTGCTGGTGCCTCCTATGCCACGGCAATCAGTCAGATCGTTGCCTGCTTCCTTGCATTTTTCGCTATCGCCAAAAAATCATGTTATCTTCATATCAGCCTGAAGGATTCGTTTTCGCCTGTTTCGGAGGATATCCGTGAAATCATGCATATCGGACTTCCGGCTGCGCTGGAGCAGTTTATGATGCGGGTCGGATCTATGATTTTTTCAAAATCAGTTGCCTCGCTTGGCACTTTGGACTTCGCAGCCCATCAGATCTGCATGAACATCCAGTCGCTTACCCTGATGAACGGACAGGTGTTTTCCATCTCTGCCACATCACTTATGGGACAAAGTCTCGGCAAACGACGTCCGGATATGGCGCAAGCCTACACAAGCCGCTGTCGGCGTGCCGGTATGATTGTCGCAATTATGCTTGGAATCAGCTTTATACTGTTTGGGCGCCCACTGTCTTCCCTCTATACAAATGATGAAGCCTGTATCGCGATCTGTGTGGAAATTTTCTGGATCGTTGCCTTTATCCAGCCATTTCAGTCTTCCCAGTTCATTGTCTCCGGAGCGCTGCGCGGAGCCGGAGACACGAAGTTTGTCGCCAAGCTTACTTTCTTTACGGTAATGCTTCTCCGTCCGGGTCTTGCCATCTTCGCCATCCGGTATCTGCGCTGGGGACTCCCTGGTGCATGGCTGGCCATTACAACCGATCAGGTACTGCGGGCCGGTATCATTGCCCTGCGCTACCGTTCCGGAAAGTGGAAAGAAATCTGCCTGACTCTAAATGGAACCCGTTCTTCCTCTTCCATATAGTAAAAAACAAGCTGTACATCAACTGCCAATGCGGATAGTGTTATGTCCGCATCTGGCCAGATCTGTGCAGCTCATTTTTTATATCAAATGATGTTGCAAGACTATCCGGGACAGTCTCAAATATTACTGCGCCGAAAGCATCTTGATCCACTTTCGGCTCTTTAAACGAAATACGCACCAGACCGCTTTTATCACCTGATCCAGCTTCAAAAATACATAAATCCAAAAAACATCCAGATGCCAGTACAGTCCGGCAAGTGCTCCGAGCGGAACAGATACAATCCAGAGGAACAGAACATCTGCTACCATCAGAAAACGAGTATCCCCACCGCCCCGGAGCACACCCTTTGTCATTACTCCGTTGACCGACTGAAATACAACAATCAGTGCAATCGCATCCATAAGCTTCCATGCAATCTGCTTTGTTTCCGGTGTAATATTATAAAACCCGATTACATAAGAACGGATCAGCAAAATAATCCCTGCTCCGGCTGCCCCCACAATCGCTCCGAGCCATAGAAAGGTCCATGCCTGCTCCTGCGCTTTTTCCTGCTCTCCGCGTCCAAGTGTATGCCCGGTGATAATGCACCCTGCATGACAGATTCCCTGAATCAGAACCGTACTGATCTGCTGAATCACCGCCGTAATTGAATTTGCAGATACAAATCCACTTCCGATCCGTCCCATGACCATCGCCACTGCTGTATTTCCAAGCGCCAGCAGTGTGTCGGAAATAACCACCGGAAGCGCCACTCTTATATATTCTCTCAGCAGCGAAGCGCACTCTCCAAACAGATCCTTTATCCGGTATCCGATTTTCTGGTCTTTTCCAAAAAAATATCCACATATAAATACAAACTCAAAAATTCTTGCCAGCAAAGTACCAAGTGCAGCACCCTGTACTCCCATTTTCGGCGCACCTAATTCTCCAAAAATAAAAATATAGTTAAAAAATATATTGACAAAAAAAGCGCCGGCAGAACTTACAAGCGGAATCTGAACCTGTCCTGCGCTTCTGAGAATCAGCGTAGACGTCAGTGTAAGCCCATGAAGCAAATAGCACGGTACCATCCACCGATAATAAAGTACCCCCTGCGCAATTACCTCTGCCTCCTCCGTGTAAATCCTCATCAACCGATCCGGTATAAGCAGCGTCGGTGCCATGAATACAAGCAGTGCAAGTCCGATACAGATCCGAAACATGATCGTCACTACCTTTTTCAGCGATGTGATGTCCTTCATTCCCCAGAACCTTGCTGTCAATACACTGGCGCCCATTCCGATTCCCATACAGCCGATCTGATAAATACCGATAAACTGATTGGCAAGCGCTACTGCTGACAATGCTGTCTCACCCAGCGCACCGACCATAATATTGTCCATCATACTCACGCCAATCGTAATCACTGACTGAAGCGAGATCGGAATGGCTATACAGGCCGCCTGTTTATAAAATTCCTTTTCCTTCACAAATCCCTGCATCATTTTCCTCCTGTTCTCTATTTTTCGGCTAAATGCTATTTCGTTTTAGCTCATGTTTAAAAAGAAAACTCCCATCTCAGGAGTTTTCTTTCTGTCAGTCGGCAACCCCTGCACAACTGTCCCGAAATGCATATTCTGCCTGCATTATCCTGGCCATTGGCAGGGTGATCGCATTGTTCATTACCATCTCTAACAGCTCTGCCGAGGCTTCGGCCACCTTTTCTAATGACAGGTAGACCGCACTGATCGACGGTGAAAAATACGCAAATGCGTCATTGTCTCCATATACAATCAATTCCATGTCCTCCGGGATACGAACCTCCGCCTCCCTGCACGCAATTACAATTCCCAGGGCCTGCTCATTTGAGGCAGAAAAAATTGCTGTCGGACGCTCCTCCTGCCGCAGAATCTCCTGCATCGCTGCGTATCCTGCCCCACAATTGCGCTCCTGTTTCTCGATATGCCACTGCGGCTTTATCCGGAGTCCTTCCCTTTCGCATGCTTCTAGGAATCCCATCATCCGCATACTGCCGCTACGCCCCTTCCTGGAACAGCCGATCAGACCGACCTTTTTATGCCCATGGTTAGAGAAAAGCCTGGCTATACTGCCGCCCACTGCATAATCGTCTCCGTAAATACAGTGATATCGTTCCTCACTTCGAAACAGCACCAGAATCGGAAGGTCAAACTGCGTATTATTCAGGAATTCTGAATCCTGATCCGATATTCCGCAAATAATCACAGCACTGAACCGCAGCGGCGTCAGAAGTGCCTGCATTTCATTCAGTTTATCATTTTCAAACATCTGCACGTAAAATTCCATTTTGCAGTCATGTTTTTTCTGATATTCATGTAGCCCGCGAAAGAATTGCCCCATCATTAAATCAGAATATGCACTGTTCCACAGAACTGCAATCACCCTTCCCGCCTTCTCGTGCGCCGCGCTTCTGAGTCTTCTTGCATAAATGTTTGGCTGATAGTTCATTTCCTTTGCCATATCCCGTACCCGCTTCTGCGTTTCCTTTGAAATACGCATCACGTCTCCGCGGCCATTCAGAACAATGGATACGGTTCCGACTGAGACCCCAAGCGCTTCCGCGATCTGCCTGATCTGTACACTTCCCTGCCTTTTCGCTGCCATATTTGTCTCTCCGTTTCTCACTTCTTTTCCATTCCGGCCAGTCGGAAGGTTTCACCAAATTCATATTTTAACGGAATCAGTTTACTGATTGGCATACTGATCTTGTTGTTCATCACCGTCATCAAAATATCAATTGCATTTCTTCCGGTATCCACCATAGAATTACCAATCATCGTAACAGACGGGGAAATATGCCGCAGCATTGGATTTAATCCGTAGGCTACAATCGACATCTCCTCCGGAATTCTTATATCGGAACCCTTAAACTGCATCATCGCCCCGAGCGCCAGAGAATCCAGCAGAATAAAGAGTCCTTCCGGTCGCTCTTTCATTTCGGAAAAAGACTTTGCGCATTCATATCCCGTCTCCATGTCCATGCTTTTTCCCTTTACTATCCACTCGTCCCGCACCGTAAGTCCGCTCGTCCTGCATTCATTTAAAAAGCCAAGCTCCCGCAGTCCGATTCCGATGCTTCCGGCATTCGCGCTCAGAATTCCGGCCGTCCGAAATCCTCTCTTTGCAAACATCCGTGCACACTCTGCACCGATCTCATAAGCATCCGCACAGACACTGCTGAATTTATTGCTGGGTCGGTTTACAACAACCGGGACATCAAATTCCTGCTCGTTCAGGTATTCCATATCTGCGCTTGAAACGCCACAGATCAGGATTCCACTGTAGCGCTTCTGATTCATATGATCTCTTAACGCAGAAAGCTCGCCATTTCGGAACATTTTCACTACAAACTCCACATCATAATGGTTCTCTTCTGATGCTTTAAATAATCCGGAAAAATAGCGGCTCATAGTATCTTCGCCAAAGTTCTCATTCCAGAATACTCCGACTGTTTTTTCTGCCTGATCCTCTGCTATCGTCCGCGGATGCCGCGCATTCCCGGCCGGGCGGTAGCTCATCTCTTTTGCAGCTTCCAAAACCCTTCTCTGAGATTCTTTCGAAATCCGCATTTCATCTCCGCGTCCGTTCAAGACAATGGATACGGTACTCGGGGATAGCCCCACCCGTTCTGCAATTTGTTTTATCTGTACTGTCGCTGTTCTTGCCATCTGCCACACTCCATCTCTTTCTTATCTTAGTTCTGACAAATACAAGATAATTTTATCACATTCACAACAAAAGCTCAATCCACTCCTTTTTAGCATAAGCAGGGGGGAGTGACGCTGCACTCCCCCCGCTTATTTTATAGCTTTCTTTCAATTGTGCTCTAAAGCGTCTATTCGGACTTAATATCCATACTCTTCGTTGATAATACGTTCTGCTTCCTTCTGGCAGTCTTCCAGAACGGTGGATGTGTCTCCATCAAATGTCATGGTATTAAAAAACTGTGTCAAAGGTCCGCTCAAAATCGGTGCCCATGCGCGGAAGTTACCAGGTGCTACAGAATCCATGCAATACTCCGGATCTGTAACAGTAATTGCCTTCATATTTGCATTATTCTGATATCCTTCGCTGTCTGCTACCGGAATGTAGTAGGTCGGGTATCCAATTCGGTCAGACCATGCATAGACCGCGGTATCCTCGATCGCTTCGTCATCATTTCCAGTATGCCACCAGGAGATGAAACGCTCTGCTGCAAGTGCTTCTTCATCGCTTGCAGAGCTTGTCACCATAAAACACTGTGTATTCGACGGTGCCTGTTTCCCGCCTTCCGGTGTCTCAATCAATGTTGTAACACCATAATTGATGCCATATGTATTCAGATCCGCCATCAGCCATGCGCCGGTGATATACAAACCAAGCTGATTGGATACAAACATGGTGTCCAGATCAGACTCCGTCGGATTCGAACCATTATCAAACTGTGTCTTGAACCAGCTTACGAAGTCGATATACCCCTGATTGTTTTCAAAGTTTGCATGCCACTTTCCATCCTGCTCCGTGACTTCCAGACCACCAAACATCTGCATGATGCAGGCATCTGCTCCGACATTGGTGTAGCTCAGTCCGGAACCATATACGTGGCTGTCCGGGTCTGTGAGCTTCTGTGCCATCTCTGTCCACTCATCATAGGTTGCCGGTGGTGTCTCCGGATCCAGCCCTGCCTTTTCAAACAGATCTTTGTTCCAGTACATGACATAGGAACTGATCTGGAACGGTACGCCATACAAACCGTCATCTGTCGACAGCGAATCCAGATAAGAAGAAACGAAGTCCTCCTTCTTAATATCAGTATTATCCCATATCTCATCGAGCTTTCTGAGCTTTCCATCATAGGTATACTTATCTGCCGCATTTCCGAGAATCAGTGCCGGAGCTGCATCCGCTGCCATTGCTGTCGTAATTTTATCCCGGAACTCAGAGGACATATCCATTTCCACTGTAATATTCCACTTATTCGTCTCATTAAATTTGTCCACGTACTCCATCAGAACCTGTCCGTCTGATCCGGTCCAGCCATTCCAAAACTGAATCGTAATCGGATCATAGCTCTCCTCATCTGCCTGAACCGCAAAACCTCCGAGCATGCTCAGTACCATCGTGCCTGCAAGAACCGTTGCCATTCCCCGTCTTTTCATTTTCGTACCTCCCTGTACATTTTATTTTTCCGTTCTCTGCTTCTGCCATTGATTCGTGCAATCCCCTTGTCCTTATCTGGCAGAAGTTTTTATAGCTGTATCATAGCACTTTTAGCTAATAAAGTCAATTATATTTAGCAATTATTTTTTGCTAAATTTAGCCCTTCAGACCACTTGTTGCCGTTCCTTCTACAAAATACCGCTGCCCGAAAATGTACAGCACCAGCATCGGACAGATTGAAATAAATGCACCTGCAAACGCAGTTCCATACTGAAGGCTGGAATCGACAAACATGGCCAGGCCATTGGTCAGCGTCCGCATGCTCGTATTGCTTGTCACGATCAGCGGCCACATCAGATCATTCCATGCACCGTTGATTCCAAGTACAATAACCGTCACAACAGTCGGCTTTACAAGCGGAAGCATGATCTTCCAGAAAATACCAAATTCCGAAAGACCGTCAATACGGGCGGCCTCTTCAAGCTCCTTCGGAAGCCCCGCAAATGATGCGCGCGTCATAAATACCGTCATCGCCGCTCCGAGGTTCGGGATAATCAGACCCGCAAAATTATCATACATGCCCAGCTTGTACACTTCAAGGAACAACGGCACCATGATTACCTGAAACGGAATCATCATCGTGGCAAGCACCATGATAAACAACACATGCTTCCCTTTAAAGTCCAGCCTTGCGAACGCATAGCCCGCAAGAGAGTTCAAAAATACTCCCGGAATCGTAGAGCCGAGGCAGTAAAGCAGAGAGTTTTTCACATAGCCCCATATCTTGATTCTTTTCGCTATGTCAATAAAGTTCTGAAGGGTCAGCTGCTCTGCAAAAAATTTAGGCGGATACTGCATCAGCTCTGTCTGAGGACGGAAGGCGCAAATGCCAATCCACACAACCGGTATCAAAATTACCAGCGCCAATGCGGTAAGAATAATTGTAATGATCGTATAGCTGATAGCAGTTTTCATTTTACGCTGCATGATATTTCCCCCTTACGCTTCATCTTTAAAAAGTTTTGCATAAAAAATCACTGTGATCACTAATATGATTGCAAATAAAAACATGGAAACCGCCGAACCATAGCCCATCCGATTATTTGAAAAAGCTTTTACATAAGTATAGTAAACCAGACTTTCCGTCGTGTAATTCGGCCCGCCCTCTGTTGTTGTAAATACAAGATCAAATACCTGTAAGGAGCCAATAAACCGCGTAATCAATACAAACGAAAATGTATCTTTGATCACAGGAAGGGTAATCGCAAAAAACTGTCTCGGCCTGCTGCAGCCATCCAGATCCGCCGACTCATATAACTCATGCGGCACATTCTGCATGGCAGATACAAAAATAACCGTACTGATTCCAAATGACCGCCAAACCGACATAAATACGATGACATAAAATGTAATTTTCGGGTCATTCAGAAAATTTACTCCTTTAATTCCAATCAGCTCAAACCAGTAGGTCATAATCCCGACATTTGAATGCAGGAACATCCGCCACATAATTGCCACTGCCGTTGCCGAACATACAATCGGCAGGAAATAAACCGCACGGAAAATCTTATTGCGCGCAGTATTTCTTGTAAGAAGTGCCGCCAACACCAGTCCGACCACCATCTGAACCGTTACTTCTATCAGAGTAAACCGGATCGTGACCCATAGACTGTTCCAGAGACGTTTATCCGCAAATGCCTCTATATAGTTCTGAAATCCCACAAATCCTTTTCCGACAAGGAACATATCCATATCAAAAAAACTGCATACAAAAGCTGCCACTGTCGGAATCAATCGGAAAATCAAAAGCAGTAAAACAACCGGCATTACAAAGAGATATGCCACATGTGACGGCTTTGCCCAAAAAGCTTTCCACTGTTTCATAATACGTTTTTCTCCCTTCTAATTCTCCAGACTTACTTTTACAGTTCCATCTTTTTCCCGTCGGAACTGTTTCATATAATTCCAGGACAGCTGTGCATCCTTTGGTGCCACCTCATGACCTTTGTGATGCATGAGTGCAAAGTTATAATAATTCCGTCCTTCTGCATTAAAGAAATGCTGAACCGTATAATAATGATCCGGGTGCTGTATATCCGGGTAAAGCGTTTCACTCGTATCTCCGTCAACTCCGTGCTCCGGAAGAAGCGGATCCTCCAGCTCTCTGGTTGACTTTACCTCTATGCGGTTAAACTGTTTCCAGAAATCATACTGATGCTGCTGCGAGCATCCACGGCACACCGGAGAAGATGCCTCCCTAGTCCCGTAGGTATACCACACCGGCATGTCAATCTGTCTCTCCTGCTGTTTTTCAAGTGCGATCCGCATCGGCTCGACGGTCTGATAATCAACTTCCACTCTTCCATAGCGTACCCCCGGCCAGTTCGAATCAATATGTCCGAGTGCTGCCACCAGTTCCGGATAAATCATTGCCACAGTCTGTGCCATTCCTGCCCCGTTTGAAAAACCAGAAAGATAGACTCTCGACGGATCAACCGGATAATGCTTCAGCATATACAGAATCAGTTCCTTACAATAAGCCAGATCATCCGCCTGATCCTTCAGCAACTCCATATTCCAGCCTGCCCGGTTCGTCGACCACGGATAAACGGTAATAAAATGTTCCTTTTCTCCGATTTCATGAAACCGGCTCATTTCCGCCGCTTCGCTCGGGTTATCCGAACCTCCATGATAAAAAAAGACAACCGGGACATTTTTCTGCCCGTTACGTACCTCTGTTGGGACATGCACCAGCCAAGTATGTGGAGTTCCATCGATTTCTGTATTATCTACGAACCATTCAAAGCCCGCATCCGTCAGATCGGTTCGATCTGCACAGTCGCCATATACAGAAGTATTCAGCCTTCTCGTTTTGGAAAACAGCTCTTTCCAGATCTGTTCCAGAATTTCCGTATTGAGTTCTGCCTTTTCGTTTTTCAGTACGACCCTGCATGCCGGGTTTATGGCATTCCAGTATTCACCTTGTGTATCTGTTCTGTCCGAATTTTCAACACCATTTGTCTTACATACATAGTGCTTCAAGCGCTCCCCGCACCCGTACAGCCACGCCGGAACCGGAGAGTCGACCGCCTTCTCAATGGTCTTCTTATCCACTTCTCCGCCAATCAATACCATGGCCGCCATATTCTGCGGACGCAATGCCATCATTGCCGCCAGTATGGAAGCGCCTGAGTCGATTCCGATATAATAATGTGTATCATTCATCGGATGCCAGGTACTCTGCATAAATTCATAGGTCGGAATCCCCTTCTCATTTACCGGCACCGGTTCATCGTCCTTCCGGTTCATCGCTTCCTGAAAGGCTGCGATCGCCCGGATATCTGCTTCCTGATAGCCATCCTGATTCCATCCTCGTTCTTCCGGATTCGGAAAACACAGAATCAGATGTTTCTCCTGCGCCAGTTGCTCCAGCCCGGCCCTAAGAAGTCGCTGTACTGACTCTTCTGAAGCCTCCGGCCTTACCACAGTAACAGAGCATACCTTAATCTCAGACCGATTCGGCATATTTGGGTAGAACAACCACGCACTTCGTTTCTCCTTTTTTAATTCCTTTAAAAATAATGGCATCCTCTTTCCTCTTTTCTTCTTATTTTTCTGTTTTTGTACAACTCTCCCGGTATTCCAGCTCCAGCTGAAATATTCTGGATATCGGTATCCACTCTCCTGTCGTCAGCATTGTATTCAGAAGCTGAACGCAGGCACTGCTCATTTCCTCAATCGGAAGGCGAAGCGTTGTCAATGACGGAGTTACCCACTCATTCCACTCATTTCCACCGTAGGATAAAATACTGATCTGCTCGGGAACTGCAACTTTCTTTTCTTGCAGCTTTCTCATAATTCCAAGTGCAATTGCATCATTCGTCGTAAACAGTGCCTCCGGAAGCTCTGACTGAGCCATTAGCTGTTCCGCTGCCTCGCTCCCTCCACCAACACTCATAAAGCAGTCTATTTTCTGTTCCTCGGTCACTTTTATTCCGAACTTCCGGCATCCGTCCAGATATCCGAGCTTTCGCATGGCACTTGATTTGTTTGGATTTAAGGAAGAAACCACACCTGCTCTGGTAATCCCTTTTTCAGCAAAGACCCTGGCAGCCTGCATCCCTGCGCCGTAATTGTCCACATAAACAGATGCAAATTTATCGCTCGCCCGATTATAGACAACAACCGGTATATCCAGCTCCTGCTTTTCCAGGTCTTCCATGTCTTTATCCGACAGGGCAAATATCACTGCACCGCTGCAAAACTCAGAACTGAGGTATGCATACTTCTCACTCAGTCGATCATAAGTAAACGGACATAAGACCAAATCATAAGTGAGTCCCTCTGCCTGTATCTCTTTTTCTGCACCAATCATAATTGGATTCACCGGTATCATGACTTTCTCATAAACCGACAGAAAAATCGCGATTATCTTTTTCCCTGCCATCTGCTTTCGTAGTGGGTACCCCAGTTTCTTTGCTGTATCCAGAATCAGTTTTTGTGTCTCTGCCGAAATCCGCATTTCATCGCCTCTTCCATTCAATACAAGTGACACGGTACCAAGCGATACGGAAAGCTGTTCTGCAATCTGCTTCATACTAACCTTTTTTCTTTCTTTCACACTACACCTCCCCCATTCTGTCTTTAGCACATTTCAGCATCTGTTTTTTCATTATGCTTCTCTATTTTATTGACTTTTTGCTAAAATAATTATATCATATTATTAAACATTTTGCTACTATTTTTTAGCTAAAAGGAGGAAAATATGAGCTATTGCAAAAACAACCCTGCACTTATTTCGCACATGATGTTTTTTGATCCCCCGTTTCGTATGCCTGCAATGGGAAATTTTTTTGAGAACGGACAGGATTACGAAAACATGTGCTACCATGACGTGGCTCCCGCAGTTGCACTTCCGGCTCCTGGTACCGTCGTCTTACGTTTCTTTGCGCCGGATGCAACGTGCGTGGAGGTAGCCGGAATCGGAGGAGGCATGGGAAATACACACCATGTCATGAAGCGTTCCACAGAAGAGGACGGCTGGTGGGAAATCACCTTGCATGACATTCCTGAAGGCTTCCATTACCATGAATACTTTGTTGACGGCAACCGTTGTCTCAATCCACATGCTCCGATCGGCTATGGTTGCTTCCGACCGATCAATTATTTTGAAATGCCCGGTGAAGACTCTTCTTTCTACTATTTAAACGACGTTCCTCACGGTGATATCCGTATGGAACAATATCGTTCCCCGGTCACCGGCCGTATCAAAGCCTGCTGGGTATACACCCCACCGGGTTATGACCACGCACACACTGAATCATATCCGGTCTTATATCTTCAGCACGGAGTAGGAGAAAATGAGACCGGATGGATCTGGCAGGGCAAAGCAAACCTGATTCTGGATAATTTAATTGCAGAAAATAAATGCAGACCGATTCTGCTTGTCATGAATGCCGGATATGCATTTCTCCCGGATGAGGATCCGACCTTCTTCCCTGGCGACTATGAAACAGAACTAATTCATGGCTGTATCCCATTTATTGAACAGAAATACCGTGTTGCCGCCGGACGGAAAAATCGTGCCATCGCCGGCCTTTCACTCGGCTCTGTGCAATCTTTTGCCATTGGTATGGGACATCGGGATCTTTTTTCCCGCATTGGCGTCTTCAGCGGCGGCTTTCCTGTCTCACGTCCGGAATACGACTATACCGCTTTACTTCAAAACCCGGAAGAGCTCAACGCAAGTCTGGATCTGCTGTTCTTCTCAAATGGCGATCAGGAACCAATGTGCACTTCCGCACTTGTATCGATCCACTCCCTGCAGGAAAAGGGTGCCCATGTTCTGTCCGGCGCCGCATATCCAGGCTATCATGTATGGGACGTATGGCGTTACAGCCTGCGCGATTTTGTAAAACAGGCATTTGGAACGGAGGAAATGATATGAATATGGAAAAATATCTTGCAAATCAGTCACTGCCCTCATATGCACTAAATTTTGACCCCACACAGAAGGATCTGATCCGTATCACAGATCCAGACGGACATCCGATGGGCAAATACATTCCGGTTCCCTCCGGCGCCAGCGTTGATCGCAACGGAACCGTACACTTTGTCTTCCGTGCTCCCGGCGCACATTCCGTAGCTGTGCAGGGACTCGGAGGCGCCTTTTCCGAACGGATTCCTCTTTATCGACAGGAAAATGGCGACTGGACCGGCACTGCAGAAGGTCTTCCGGCAGGTTTTCATTATCATGATTATATCGTCGATGGCACACGTATGTGCAATGACCTCGCCCCAATTGGCTACGGTGATTTCCGCGCTATCAATTATTTTGAAATTCCGGATGCAGACTCGGGCTTTTATCTTCTGCAGGACGTCCCACATGGCACTGTCCGGATGGATTATTACAACAGTACCGTGACCGGTCGATACCGCTCCTGCTTTGTCTATACGCCTCCTGGCTATGAAACACACCCGGAAAAACATTATCCTGTTCTGTATCTGCAGCACGGAGGCGGTGAAACCGAGACCGGATGGATCTGGCAGGGCAAGGTCAACTACATTATGGACAATCTGATCGCCGCCGGTCAGTGTCAGGAAATGATTCTTGTCATGAATGATGGCTATGCATTTTTGCCGGACGCAAGCGAGCATCCGGCCAGAGGAGCCATTGATCTTGTACTTGCAAAAGACTGCATTCCGTTCATTGACCAAAAATACCGTACTCTCCCGGACCGCAGAACCCGCGCCGTTGCCGGACTCTCCATGGGGGGATTTCAGGCACAGGCTGCCGCCCTTCACTTTCCAGAGCTCTTTGCTTCTGCCGGACTGTTTAGCTGTTATTTCATCATCAAAGACCACTATGATGATTATACAGAACTTTTCAGCGATGCCAGGAGGTTCAACGAACTGTTCGATCTGTTCTTCTTCTCAACCGGAACGGAAGAATCAAACTTTTACGAACAAAATCTCCGTACGGTTCAGCATCTGAAGGAGCTCGGCATAGACATTACTTATTTTGAGACACCAGGCTATCATGACTGGCAGGTATGGCGACACAGCTTCCGCGCCTTTGTTACAAAGCTGTTTCGTCCGTTTTCATCATGCAATTCATTTGAGTAAAAAGAAAGCAGACAGGACATTTTTTCCAGTGTCCTGCCTGCTTCTTTTTCCATTTAGAATTCAGATATTCTGATATTCCATTTTGCAATCCATTCGCTCATCAGAGCATTCCAAACGCGATATCCCGTACTCTGTGATGCACATACTGCTCCATATTCGGCACACTGTTGTGCATATACACAACGCTCATCCTCTCTGTCGGATCAATTGCCACATAGGTTCCCATATAGCCTGTCCAGCCAAACTCACCAACGGATGTGTTTCCGGTCGCCCGGCGGCAGTCCAGCCTTGTCCTCACGCCAAGGCCATAGCCATAGCCGTCAAGATACGGTGCCGCAAAATCCTTCAGCTGCTGATCATTCAACTGATTCGTCCTCATCAGGTCGATTGTCTTTCTTCCGATCAGCTGCTCTCCCTTCCATACGCCGCCGCAGGCCATCATCTGTGAAAATCTCAGATAATCCGGGATCGTAGAAAACAGTCCTGCTCCACCGGCTTCATACTTTGCATTTTCTTCAAACCGTTCATCAAACATGGAATAAGCAATCGGCGTCCTTTTTCCGTCCTCCAGCTGATACGGCGTCACCATGCGCTCCCGAATGTCTCCAAAATAATGATATCCGGTGTTCTTCATTCCCAGCGGATCGAACAGTGCTTCCTTCAAAAACTGTCCGACGCTTTTCCCCGATACCGCTTCAATCAATCCAGCTACCAGTTCATGCCCGAAACCATACAGCCAGTGCTCACCAGGATCAAACATCACCGGAACGGATGCCATTGCCCGGATATCATCTCTCAGTGTATAATCCCCGATTGATGCCGCCAGCTGTGCACGGCTCTTCTCCATCATCTGATGCGTATATTCCGGCCCGCCATAGCCGATTCCCATTGCCATGGAAAAGCAGTCCCGCACCTCGATCGGCCGTTTCGCCTCCCGCAGGCGAATTGCCCCATCCTCCTGCGTTTCTGCAACCATCGTATGTTTCCATTCCGGAAAATACTCATAGATCGGATCATTCAGTAAAAACTTTCCTCTCTCATAAAGCATCATTGCTCCTGTGCATACAAGAACCTTGGTCGCAGAATACTGTCGGTAAACACTGTCAGCTGTTATTTTTTTCTTTTTTTCCAAATCGGCATAACCAAAATAATTTTCATATAAAAGCTCTCCGTCCCTTGCTACCGCACAGCCACAGCCGGCCGGTCCGGTCTTTACCAGATCTGATAAAAATGTATCCAAATATTCTTTTCCTGCCATTTTCTTCTCCTTTCATCGAACCGCATGAAGCATTGCCCAGTCCATAAAGTCCGAAATGAGTGTATCCCATACCTTCCACTCATGCTTCCCCGGAATTTCCAGGCTGTGAATTTCCAGCCCCTGTTTTCGGCAATACGCCAGATAGCGCACAGAATCTGCAAAGCTAAAATCTTCTGTTCCTATTCCGGAATATAATGCAGGCAGATCCGTCTTTTCCCGGACGGCCTGATCTACCCACGTCTTTGAATCACTGACACTGCCCGCAAGCGCATCCAGGCTTCCCCAGTTTCGGATCACCAGCGGATTATTTCCATTCTCATCGTCTGCAAATGCAAATCCGCCCTTTTTAAAAACCTCTGTCACAAAGGAAATACCAGATAAATTCGCTGCCGCTCCAAAAAACTGCGGTGCGGCAAATGCCCACTTCCAGGCTCCGTATCCCCCCATAGACAACCCTGCCACAAACCGCCTGCCACGCTCTTTATTCACCGGAAACAGCGCTTCCACCAGAGCCGGTATCTCTTTTGTCAAATATGTAAAATATGGATACCCATATTTCATATCCGCATAAAAGCAAGTGCCATCCACCTCCGGCATGATCACTGCCATCTGCCTTTCATCCGCATAGCGTTCAACAGACGTGTAACGCAGCCAGTCCTCCGCATTACCGCCGCCCCCATGCAGAAGATATAAGGTGGCATCCGGAAGCTTTCCGGCATGTGCCTGTTCCGGCAGTACCATGCAGAGCCTTATCTGTTTTCCAAGCAGCTTAGAATAAAATTCATATCGAAGGACTCCCATCTATTACTCCTCCTTTCTTATCGATCCATCTGTTCCTTTATAAATGAAAATACTTGCGGAATATAGAGATTCCAGCTGTTCCAGTCATGAACTCCCGGTGCCTCCACCCATTTTACCGGAACTCCCTTTGCTGTGGCATACTGATAAAATTCTTTATTTCCATTATAAGTGAAGTCCTCTGTTCCCTGTGCCATCATAAATGCCGGAAGGATCTTTTTCTGTTCCAGAGCCTGATCCAGAAGCCAGTAGCAGTCCTCCTCGCTTCCAAGCAGCTCTTCCGGATGCTCGTAATGACCAAAAATCTTTTCAAATTCTCTTCCAAACCATTCGCGTTCATCTGTCCTGTGATGCACATACTGGTTTGTCAGCTGTACTGCCGATGCGATCGGACAGGCTGCCAGAAAACGTTCCGGATAACGCAGTGCAATTTTCAGCGTTCCGAAGCCTCCCATCGACATTCCTGCAATAAAATTCTTCTCCCGCTCCCTGGAAAATGGAAAACGCTGATAAAGATATTCCGGAAGCTCCTGCGTCATATAGTCAAACCAGGCCGGTCCGAACGCCATATTGGAATAGCTGCTATTCTGGGCATCCGGCATGATGACGGCAATCTTGTATTGATCTGCCAAAATCTGAACTGTCGTGCAGTCATGCCAGTCTGCATAATTATCACTGCCCCCATGCAGAAGCCACAGCACCGGCAGCTTTTCCTTGTTCTCATAGTATGCTTTATAGTCAAATTCTTTCCCCCATTCAGTCGGAATTAAAATCCGCACTGCGGTGGAAAATCCAAGAAGCTTTGATTGAAACCGAAGACTGAGCACTGCCATTACCGAACACCTCCCTTCCAAAGCCCGAGCCAGTCAAAAAATGGCTCAATATATCTGTCCCATATTGCAAAATTGTGTTCCCCGTGATCCTCCAGCCAGGTGACGTCCAGTCCCATGCCGCTCAATCGCTCACAGGCTGCCTTGCAAAGTCCGTACCCAAAGTCCTCTGTTCCGCATACCATCCAGCATTCTGGAAGAAGCTTTCCTGCTTTCTGCTGTTTTGCTGCCAGCCAAAACAGATCATCCTTTGTATGCTCGATTGCCTCCGGCGAACCAAAGGAGTTCGCCAGATAATGTCCAAAATCCGGCTTTCCTTTTCCGATATGTTTGTGCAGCACCGACACAATGTCGATCGAGCCTGCAAAGCCGCCTGCCTTTGCAAACTGTTCCGGGCAGGTCAGCGCCCATTTGTAAGCAATATACCCGCCCATTGATGCGCCTGCAACGAAATTTTTTTCCTTTTTCTGTGACAGACACGGGAACATCCAGTGCAGCTCCGGCCACAGCTCCCTTGTAACCATGGAAAAATAGTCTGCACCATATTTCATATCCATGCCATAGCTGTGTAGCATCGTCGGCATAATGACTGCCAGCCCCCGCTCATTCGCAAACCGCTCAACAGATGAATTCCGAACCCATTCGGAGCAGTCTTGATGTGCTCCGTGGAACAGCCAGAGGACTGGATAGCCGTCCTTGGGTGGCTTCTCATCCGGAAGGATCATCCACACCTCCTCATGGCTGTTCAAATAGCCAGATCGCAGATCCAATTCTATAAATGCCATTTTAATTCCTGCCTTTCTCTTTTTTATAAACATCCATATACCACATTACGCATGCGATGGTGGTGATACAGTTCTTCATTTGGTATCATATTGTGCATATAGGCAATGGAAATTCCCGTTATCGGGTCTGCTTCTACCCACGTTCCGGTACCACCGGTCCACCCAAATGCCCCCGGATGACCATTGTGAAAACCTCCGGCCTGCCTTTTCAACACCCGGAATCCAAGACCATAGCCATAGCCTGCAAGATATGGATTTTCAAAATCTCTGCGTGTACTCTCATCAAGCTGATCCGATGTGAGCATCCGGACAGTTCCTTCTGCAAGATACCGGACTCCATCATACCTTCCCCCGTTTGCGAGCATGCTCATAAATATGGAAAAATCCCCGGCGCTGGTCAGCAGCTGTACTCTTGCGCCTGCCGGTACTGCGTCCGGCTCCAGCGAAGCATCCGCTTCCTTTCCCAGCGCATGCAGTATTCCATGTTCCTTCCGGTACATCGTCACGAGATGCTTCCTGATTTTTGGAGTCAGACACGTGCCGGTATCCTTCAGCCCAAGTGGTTCGATCAGCCGTTCGGAAAAGCTGACTCTCAGCGGCTTTCCGGTGATTTCTTCCACAACTGCCCCGATGATCTCACTTCCAAATCCGTACAGCCAGTGTGTACCCGGTTCAAAATATACCGGAACCTCCGCCATCTGCCGAACCTCCTCCCGCAACGTCGGAGTTCCGTTTTTCAGAAGCTGCTCCATCTTCTCACTCATGCCCTTCACAGTTGGATCTGCCGCATTCGGATCCGGAAACATGCAATACGGCAGGCCGCACATCATAGCTGCCGCATCCCGGACTGTGATCGGATGCTCCAATGGTACAAGCTCAATCGTTCCGTTTTCCCTGCGCTGCCATCTGACTGTGTGCCTCCACTCCGGCAGATATTCACTGACTGGATCGGAAAAAAGGAACTTTCCCTCCTCATACAACATTCCCATAATCGCGTAGGTAAACAGCTTGGTCGTGGAAGCCTGCCGGAAGACACTCTCCCGATCCACTGCTGTTTTCTGTTCGATATCTGCCCATCCGGCATAGCTTTCATGTAAAATTTCGTTCCCTTTTCGGATGACACACGCACATCCGGGTAATGTTTTTCCTGCAAACCCAGTCAGAAGATCATCAAGCTTTGTAAAATCCCCCATATTTTCCTCTTTCTGCAGCCTTTACTGCTGCCGCTTTGCTGTACAGTGTTTTATCGTATAACGGTTATCTGAAACAGTCAGTCGATCCTTATAGAAAGTCATCTCCAGAATATCTCCCTTTTTCTTCATTACAATACGGTCATCGAACCATCCATTCAGCCATTTTGTCGTAATCTGCAAGGTATCTTCATCCAGATATCTGGCATAAGAACAATTCCATCCTATCTCCGGAAGCACATTATCTGTGTAAACCGGATGATGCTTTCCGTCAAAATATGCTTCAAAGACCGCATAACCATCCACTGTGAATACGCACTTCTGCTTATCCATTTTCAGTGTAAAATCCGTAAATGCCTGTTTTTTATCAGCGTGATAAAAGCAGGTGAAGAAGTTGTATCCGCCCGGTGCAACGCTGATCCAAGGATCTCCGTCCCCTGATACAACGACATAGCTTCCGGAAAAACACTCTGTCGGTACATACAGCGTATTCGCTTCCTGCTCCGGCACCTTCAGATTCCGCTCAAACTCCAGAAGTGCTGCATCTGCCTGGGGATTCTCCGGAAGTGGCTCATTTCGCATCTCATTCAGCAAGTACTCATACAGGACATCCAGCGTAATCTGTGGGCCTTCCGGCATCACAGCTCCCTCGTGAATTGCTACTGCGATTTTCCGTTCCGGCCAGATCAGGCCATACTGTCCCTGTCCCCCGTCGAAACGGTAAACGCCCGGAATCGCACTGTTCCAGAGCTGAAATCCATAACCGTGCCGATAATCCTCTGTACCGCCATTTGGCTCTGTCGAAATCTGACAGCTCATAGCCATGTGCATCCAGTCCTCCGCAATGATCTGCTCTCCATTCCAGTTTCCGTAATTCATAAATAATATTGCCAAACGGAGATTATCTTCCGTCACAGACGCTGTGCCGGGTTCTGCATCATATCCGTCCGGAAATCTGAAAATCTGAAAGCGTTCCCCGTCTATTCCTATTTTATCAAATAAGAACTCTTTCAGGAACTCCCTCATCCCTTTACCGGTCTTTTTCTTCACGATAGCACCAAGCAGACAGGAACCGGAGGAATTGTAAAGGAATTCCGTTCCAGGTTCCGCGACTACCGGCTCTGCCAGGTAATTTTTCAGCCATTCGGCATCCATGATCGGATGACGCGCCATGCCATTGGTCATCGTAAGGACATGATAGACGGTCAGCTTCTTCATATTTTCATCTGGTTCGATTCCATACTGCCTCAGCTCATCTGCAAATAAGTCCACCACCCGCTCTTCGAGCTTCAGCTTTCTTTGCGTATATAAAATTCCAATCGCTGCTGCCGTATAGCTTTTCCCAAGCGAATGGTTGCAGTGAATCCGCTCCGGACCATACGGTGTCCACCAGCCTTCTGCAAAAACCTTCCCATCCCGCACCGCCATAAACCCATGCATCTGCGTCTCATCATGCATCAGCTTCTGGATACACTCCTTAACTTTTTCTCCTGAAATTCCAGCCTGTTCAGGTGTTATTCTTTCTAGTTCCATATTCCTCCTCCATTTAGCTATTTCGTTTTAGCTCCCTCTGTAATACTTGTATAAATTATATTACTCAGCATTTTTATTGTCAATAACGCTTTTCTTTTTTTAGCATTTTTAGCTTATATATTGACATATCTTTTCGCTTATATTATGATTTACATTAGCAAAATAATTAGCGCCAGATTTTCATCAGCGCGGAAATGGAGATTAGTCTATGAAAAAACCAGAAAAACTTATGAACGCCGGCTTTCTGATTCTAATTGCGGTCAGTCTGATCACCGCGCTCGGGTTCAACATGATTACCACCCTGATTTCATCCTATGCTGTCTCGTTTGGCACAGAACTGACCGCCGTCGGATTGATATCCGGAATCTTTTCGATTACTGCGCTGTTTTTCCGACCGGTAGGAGGCTTTCTCTCGGATTTTCTCAATAAAAAGCGGATCTGCGTTTATACTACCTTTTTAATCGCGCTTGT
>ERZ827168.1753-NODE-1753-length-28385-cov-3.889940_pt1 | contig 28385 bp, 21 predicted proteins | sample MGYA00519868_ERZ827168 | MGnify/ENA primary metagenome ERZ827168 (study PRJEB31778, sample SAMEA3449271) | human gut metagenome | biome: human gut; feature: human-associated habitat; material: faeces | place: United Kingdom | collected 2010/2012 ...
CATATCCGGGTCCCCGTTTGGATTGCAGTCTGTGAAAGACACGTAATACATAAACTCATATCTGTTTCCGATCGCCATGGTCAATCCTCCTTGTTGGTTGCTTTTTCTGCACTGTTGATGCGGCGTTCTTTTTTCTCGCGAATCAGCTCGGCGCTCATCTGGTAGTAGCCCAGTGCAAACTCCGACTGCCCCTCCAGATTCAATGTTGTGGGGATGCTGCCGCAGATGCGGGCGCCGGTCTCAGCCAGCTTTTCTCTCCACTGGTTTGCAAGCCAGTCGTTGTTGATCTTTTCCAAATGGTGGATCGACATTTGGCTCAGCCGACCCAGGACCATTGCGGGGGTCTGAATAGCAGCTGCGTAAAAACGCTGCGCCACGGTGACATTTACATCGGGTGCGGCGCATTTTTGGATCGCCTCATATAGCGCCATCAGCGCACCGCAGTGATAGGCGTTGGTGGCGGAGGTGTAGTCCGGATTGTATACTTCCATAATAGTTCCCCTCTTTCCGTTGTTTCTCAGCAGCCAAACTTTCAACCATTGCCAGACGGCTGCATCCCGCCCGAACAGGGCATTGGCATCATCCTCGTCTCCGGACAGCATCTCTGACCGGATGAAATTCAGCGCACGGGCGGCGACTGCATTTGGCAGCGGACCGCCCGATAGGATCGCTGCCAGAATGGCCGGCGTGATGCCGGAGAGTTCTTTGGCCAGACGCGCAAACGGATTGGCGTCCGATTTTTGGTATTTCATCAGCCGCAGCAGTCGAGCCGTCAGCTTGCAGGGCTTGAGCCGCCCGATTCCATCTGCGCTGACAAGTGCAAGGTCATCTTGCCACAGCTCCAGCTTTTCCTTCAGCTCGTGATAGGTTCCCCGTTCGTAGCGGCGGATCATGATCCGGCCGTTGACACCGGTCAGCAAAAGAATGTAGTAGTTTGCATTTTCCGGAAGGAATGCCGATGTGCCGCGTCGGACGCTGGCGATCATGGCGTCTGCCTGACGGACCGCAGCCAGTTCTTTTTGCCGAGCGTCTATTGCCTCTGCTTCAGCGGTTGTGCTGTCGAGAACATCATCGGTCGAGATAATGTCAGAAAAGTCGAAGTCACCGGACTGCATCAGCGGGTCTTCCCAATTGGGGATGTCCCGATCATACCAGTGCACAAATTTCATACCGGCCAGCGTGGGCGCACGCTTCAGCAGCGCATCCAAGGCGGCCTTGACGGCGGCAAATGCCTCCTCCGAAACGGGGGCGTTTGCCGCCTGCTTCAGACCGTAGGAGCGGAAAGCGGCTTTGTCGAAACAGATCAGGGCGTCACCGCGTGCATGTCCGCCGACGGATTGCAGGCCGTCTATGACGGGCGTGGTCGCCATGGGGACGGTCAAAGCACCCGAGACCAGACAGGGCTGCTTTGCACCGGTACTTTTTAAAAACTGCTGTCGATAATCTTGCCACCAGGCCAAAACGCGCTCGCTGGACAGGATGGAGCGATGCCCGACCTTAAACGAAATGCGCTCGCTGTCTTTGATCTTTCTGCTGTCCAGCGCACTGCGTATCGCGGCCGCTGTCTCCGGGTCTTCCAAAGCTGCGGCGCACAGCGCCAGCATCGGCTCTGCCTGTGCACCTTCACGGAGCGCACTCAGGAAAAAACGGCTTTTCGCGGTCGATTCCGACGGTATGACAACGGAGCGCTTTTCCAGCAGAATGTTGCACTTGTCTTTTCCGTTGGCGAGACTGCCGATGTCCGGTGCGGGCACGGATTCTTCGCTGCCCATTTCGATATCCTGAAAGGTGCCGTCCTCATACAAAAGGATGTATGCCTTTACGGTTTTGTTGATATAGCCGGGCGGGAGCACCAAATTTTTACGCACGGCGTAGTCATACAGGGCTTTCAGCACAGGCTGTCACCTCCTCGAAGCACCTCGGGGCTGTCGTAGGGCGGGATCTCTATGACGCCTTGCTCCATGACGGCGTGAAACAAAGCCAGCTTGGGCTGGCACTTTTTGCGGAGCTCCCAATCGTGCAGGTCAAAAATGTCGTACACCATCAGGCCGGCGTCCAGATCGACGGGGATGGGACGGTCCGGATGGATCTCGGGATCGTACAGCTCAAAATAGCAGCAGAATTCGCGCAGCCCAAGTGACGGCTGCCAGAAGCATTTTCCGCCGGATATTCTCCGGCGCGCTTGCGCATACAGCTGCTGTTTTCGCGCGGCGTAAGCCGGACGCGGCACAATGGATGCGGTGATCCGATAGCGCACGTCCTGCAATGCTACGGTCTGCCGCTGCGTTCGCTCCTCATCGGTGAAAATGGGCTTGCCGTTGACTGTGCTTTTTACCTCGTTGCGCTTGAAACTGATGTAACGAATGGGGCGCAGCACTTCAATGCGGCGGATCTGCCAATAGAATTCCGGCGGCTTTTCGTAAATGGCCGACAGGATCCCTCGCGCGGCAGATGGGGTCGGGAATGGGTAGGTCAGCCGTTCCACTTTGGACGTAGGTGCGGAAAAACATGCAAAATCTCCCCAAACCTCTACAGTGATTTCCTCCAATTGATGTCACCTCCTGGCGGCCGCCTCCGCTGTGTGCGGTGGCTGCCGCAATAATTAAATTATTTCAATTCCCTCCTGGTGAACACGGTGCTTTCACAGGATGACTATAATTAAATTGACCATCAATTCAATTATGGATACAATATACAGGAAATTTCAGATGTTGTCAACTTTTATTTTACAAAAACGCAAATTATAGGATCTCGAACTCGGCGCAGTGTTCGCTGTCCGGAAATTGCAGTCCGGTTTTTTCGGTGTAGAGCGCCTCATGTTGGGGGCGTAACAGATAAAAGCCGCTTGGCTTGCTGTCGGTGCGTTTGTTTCGGCGCGCGCAGGGGATCGGTTCGAGATATGAGTCTAAGCGGCTGTCTCTGCCTGCAAAGCAGCTGACGGAGATAGAGGCCGCTGCCTTCATAAGTGCGGGTGTCATGCCGTCGGACAGTGCCTGTGTGCGAAGGCGGCAATAAAGCTCCGGCTCCGCGGCGGACGGGACGAGAATGCGCATTCCCTCGTTTTCGATCAGACGGTAGGCGTGCGCAGTTTGCGCATAGCTTCCGTGTTCCAGCGCCTCGCGCAAAGCGGGTTTGTCTCTGGCATCTTGCAGCAGCAGTTGATAATATGCCCGGATATGCGCGGGGTTGTGGATATCAATGGGGTAGCGGTGCAGCAGCGCCTGTGTTTTTTGCGCGCCCTGCTCATACCAGTTACTCGGATAGAGCCGACCGGGCTCGTCCGGAATGAAGACGATGACCTCGCCGCCTGCGGGCAGACGACCGTTGCGGTTGCATCGGCCTGCGGCCTGAATGATGGCGTCGAGTGGGGCAAGTGCGCGATAAACAACGTCGAAGTCGAAATCTACGCCGGCCTCGATGCACTGGGTCGCGACCACTCGGCACGGCAGGTGTGCGTCTAAGCGCTGTGTGATCCGTTCGATGATCGCTTTCCGGTCGGCGGGACATAGATCTGTGGTCAGATAGAACACTTCATCCTCCGGCGCAAGTGTACACAGCTCGCCATAGAGCTTCCTTGCGTGCCGACGCAGGTTTACAATGGCACAGACGCTGTTTTTTTCTGCCATTTCCTCGGCGATTTGCATCAGGGACGTTCTTGTGCCGTCGGCAATCGCCCAGTTCGTATTTGTGCGCCGCAGGGCGTTATAGAGCTCGGCGGGGTTTGACAGGACCTCGTGCGGCCGCCATGAGAGATCCGGGATCGCATCGTAATCCGGCTGTGTTGCGGTGGAGAACAGCATGGTTGTATGATAGCGGCTGCAAAGTGCCTGAACAGACTGCAGTGTGGCGGATGTTAGGTTTGCCGGGAGGCTTTGCGCCTCGTCAAAGATGATGACACTGTTAGCAATGTGGTGCAGCTTGCGGCAGTCTGTCGGCCGGTCTGAAAAGAGTGACTCGAAAAAGCGAACGGACGTTGTAACGATCAGCGGTGCACTCCACCGGGAGGCAAAGTCTCGCATCTCGTCCGACAACCGGCTTTGGCTGTGGTCTTCCAGCAGCTGCGGATAGATTTGCCGATAAATGGCCGCATTCTGCTGCGTGATGGAAAGATAGGGCAGCACGATGATGATTCGTTTTTTTCCGGTCCCAATGCAGCAGCGCAGGGCAAAATGCAGCAGAGCCAGTGTTTTTCCGGTCCCGGTTGGAGCGGTCAGTGTGAAAAGACCTTGCGCGGACGCTCCGACTTCACCACAGGCGCGAAACACCTCGTTTCGCATTCGGTTCAGTGCCGGGTCTGCATCAGAATGCGCGCAGAGTGAGGCTCGATAATCATTCAGCGACTGCAAAACGGCTTGAGGATCAAACTCCGCCTCTGATCGTGTGAGATAATCCGGGTGCTCATCGCTGGCAGAGACGCTGTAGTCTGCGTCTACTAAGCAAGAAAACAGCATACGGGTATATAGCATGCGTTCGACAATGGGCATCTCTGATAAGTTCGGATCCGGGAGAGAGGGGAGCTTCCAATCCGGATGATCCTTGTGAAAACTGTCGAAGGCAGCCAGAAATTCCTTAGTTCCGGCCAAGCTGCTGCGTTTTCCGGCATCGTTGTCTATAGGGTTGCTGTTTTGTATGTTCTCGCGCAGCCGCTGCTCCAGCAGTGGCCGTTCGACAAGTCCGTCATGGTGACCGTAGATCGCCTCGATAACCGGGAAGCAGCGACCGACATTTTTGGCTTGAACGCAGATAAGCAGCAGCATAGCGGCCCCACCGGAAGCGTGATCGATGTGTTGACAGAGACCGTTCAGCACGTCCTGAAACCGCCAGCCGTATTTTCCGAAATCATGTAGAATTCCGGCCAGCCCGGTTGCATCTGCGCAGTTGATCTCTTGGCCGAACTTTTTTGCCAGTGCCGAGACTTGCGCACAGTGCTCAGCCACAGTCGGCTGACGGCCGTTTGCTCCGGGGGATTTTGCATAGTATGGACCACCGGGTGGTAAGAATTGATTTTTCATTTTTCTGAAATCACTCGCTTTATTTGAAGAATTTTTGCATAGCTGTTGCGGCGGACACACGTTTCTTGGGATCGTGATTCGTATATTCTATCTATGATATTATAACGAAAGCTGTCCGATAAAACGGACTTTCAAAGAATGTGCGCTCTGTTGCCTTTGCCATCACTATATGCATTTCTGCCATTCTTGTCAATTTCAAGCGGTTCGATAACAGCGGAGGTGCAGAGCACCGCGGCTGAAATGTGTGCGGCATGGTAGTGACTATTACGGTGTGGTGTTCGTGTGTTGAGGCGCGTGAGATTCCTGCGGTGCTTTTCCGCCTTCGCGTCCGGCGGCGGAATGTGGTAACATGGAGCAAAAACGGCGGAGGTAAGCGCATGGCATCAAGGCAAGATCCCACCGCGGCGGATATCGCGTATGTACAATATTCGGCGGCGGAAAAGACGAGGACGGTCGGCGGCCGCGTGTACCATAGAATTATCTGCAAAACGCCGCTGCCGGCGCCGGTCGGCGGGGCGGAGCTGATCCTGCCGCGGGCGATGTTTCGCGGCGCGCGGGCCGGATGTGTCGAGGACGAGCGTGGCCGCGTGTTCCGGCTTGCAGACCCGGTGACGCTGCACGTTCCGGGCGCGGAGCCGCCGTGGTATGCGCAGTCGCTTGTGTTCGTGGTACACGGCTGCACGGCAGACGGCATCGGCGCGTTTTTGCGCGCGTTGTAAGCGCGACAAGCACACACTGCGGTCGATCTGTGCAGGGCGGCGGGGTTTACAAGCGGCGGCAAATGGCGTATTCTGTTGCTACACAGCGCGCTCTTTGTGGCCGGGGCGGTCGTGTGCCTCGTCTCCGGTGTGGTGAAGGTGCTGTGGAAGGGCATCGCCGCCGTCACCCGGCGCAACATCTGGCCGATGTTCGTGCAGATGCGCGTGTTCATGCTGGCGGGCTCGGCTGGCGGCTGCTGGAATACGGCGCGGAACACTACGGCATTCGGGAGGTTACAGTCAACGAGCAGAACCCGCAGGCCGTCGGCTTTTACGAGCACATGGGCTTTGTGACCTACAAACGCACCGACCGCGATGAGCAGGGCGGGCCGCACCCGCTGCTGTATATGCGGCGGGCGTGATATCTTGAAAGCACAGGCAAAAAAGCGGGGCGGAGCGGCCCTGCGGACATGGGAGGAAAACCGGTTATGAACATTACGGTCTATCTGGGCGCGAACGCGGGCAATGACCCCGCGCTGTGCGACGCGGTGCGCGCGCTCGGCCGCTGGATCGGCGAGAGCGGCAACGCGCTCGTCTATGGCGGGTCGAAAAACGGGCTTATGGGCGCGCTCGCCGAGAGCGTGCTCGCCGCGGGCGGCAGGGCGACGGGCGTCGAGCCGCAAGTTTTTGTGGATCAGGGTTTTTTGTACGACGAGCTGACCGAGCTCATCGTCACGCGCGACTTTCCGGAGCGCAAGGCGAAGATGCTGGAGCTGGGCGATGCGTTTATCGCCTTTCCGGGCGGCACAGGCACGCTCGAGGAGATCGCGGAGGTGATGTCCATGGTGTCCCTCAAGCAGTTGGATGCCCCCTGCATTCTGTACAACCTGAACGGTTACTACAATGACCTGCAAGCGCTGTTGCGCCACATGATCGAAATGGGGCTGTCCACCAAGGAGCGGCAGGAGGGGATCTGCTTCGCCGATGACCTTGTCGGAATTCAGGAGATACTCCGCCGGTTCGGATAAGGCACGGCAAAGGGATCCGCGCCACCCGAGCAACCCGCAGAGAGCGGAGTTTCATACAAAATGCACGAGTTCCTGTTGACAGGCTCCCGCGTCTGTGCTATAATGTACGTGTTTCCGGCACAAAAGATACAGGCAGCCATCACATTTCACCCGGTCTGCCTGCCATGCCGGAGGAGGAGAAGCCGATGAAACACTTCCGATTCCGCACCTCTTGCATTTCCCTGCTGCTCGCTCTCGCCATGCTGGCAGCATCGCTCTGCGCCTGCGCCGTCCCCGGAGAACCAACCGCGTCGCAAACCGATCCGGGTAACACGGCGGTCACGTCCGCAGATGCCTCCGAAAACAACGCCGAGACAACGCCGCTGTGCTCCTTGCCCGAGCTTGACTACGGAGGCGATGAGATCGTCATTCTCAGCCGCTACCGCGAGGGCTGGACAGCCGGGGAGATTGCGGTAGAGTCTATTCTGCACGAGCCGGTCAATGACGCGGTCTACGAGCGCAACAAAATCGTGGAGGACCGTCTGAATATCAAGATCCGCAGTGTTGAAATCAACTGTGAGGGCGCGGTTGAGATCGTTGAAAAGATGATGACATCCGTCGGCGGAGGCTCCCATGAATACGACCTCGTTGCCGCCGCCTGCTATACCGTGGTGGACAACAGTCTGACCGGAAACCTGCGTGATCTGCGCAAATCGGCGTACCTTGACTTTGACAAGCCGTGGTGGTCGCAGGGCTTCAACGAATCAATCGAATACAAGGGAATGCAGTTTGCCGTAACGGGCGCCGCAGTGCTCTCCATGTACCGCTTTGCCTTCGCCACCCTGTTCAACAAGCGCCTCTTCACCGAGGCAAAGGTGGACTACCTGTATGACAATGTCCGGAACGGGACGTGGACGCTGGATTACCAGAACAGCATCGTGGAAACCTTCTACCGCGACAACGGAAACAGCTTACAGGACGAGACAGGCGATATCTACGGCTTTGTCTCCAATGACTACATCGGCGTTGACCCCTACTGGAGCGCCTGCAATGTGCGCATTCTGGAGCGCGACGAGAACGGGGATTACACGTTCGACAACTTCGACGCCCAAAAGCTGCAGAATGTTGCGGAAAAGGTTCTGCAACTCTTCTACGGGCACGGGAACGCTTCCTACGACTACAAGCACTACGGCAATGACGCCGAGCAGGATGATATCCGGAATATGTTCGCTGCCGGGAACGCTGCCATGGCTACCCTGCGCATCATGGCGCTGGAATCGGCTGTCATGCGGGACATGAAGGATGAGTACGGCGTGGTGCCGATGCCCAAGTACGACGAAGCACAGAAGGACTACGGAACTCTGCTGCATGACCAGTTCACCGTGCTGAGCATTCCCAAAACCGCACTGGATGACCGGCGCGACAGGATCAGTGCCGTCATGGAAGCGCTGTGCTATACCAGCTATAACATCGTAAGACCCGCCTACTACGACGTGGCTCTGCGCTCCAAGCTGGTCTCCGACCCCGACTCTGCCGAAATGCTGGATCTGCTGTTCAGCAAGGTATATATTGATGCCGGCGTTATATACACCGGTCCCCTGTCCGGCTTCCATGATCAGTTCCGCCAGCTCATGGGGCAGAAGAGCAACCGCGTCATGTCCACATACCAGAAGAAGGCAAGAAGCACCAGATCGGCACTGCAAAAGAATATCGTGCAAAAGCTCCAGAAGCTGTATGACTCCGGGAACGCCTGACACGGCGTCCGACCACGCATTCTACATTTGAAAAGGAATCGAAAACACATATGAAACTCATGGAAGACCGCATCTCCCAGGACGCCATCATTGAGGACGGAGAAATTCTGAAGGTCGGGAGCTTTCTCAACCAGCAGATCGACGTCCCGTTCATCAGCCGCTGTGCGGAGGAATTTCACCGTCTGTTCGGCGAGGAAGGCATCACCCGGATACTGACCATTGAAGCATCCGGCATCGGACTTGCCTGCCTGTGCGCCGTCCCCTTCGGGGTTCCGGTGGTGTTTGCCAAAAAGTCCCGCTCCAGCAATATCGCCGGGGAAGTTTACACGTCTCAAGTCTTTTCCTTCACGCACGGCACCGAGCACCGTATCATGATCCCCCGCCAGTTCCTCACGTCTGCGGATCGCGTTCTGCTCATCGATGATTTCCTTGCCAGCGGCGAGGCGTTGCGTGGGTTGGACGACCTGTGCCGCCAGGCGGGTGCCTGCGTTGTGGGAGCCGGCGTGTTCGTTGAAAAGGTGTATCAGGGCGGCGGAAATCGCCTCCGGGAGGCGGGTATGCGTATTGAATCGCTTGCCCGCATCACAGCCATGAGTCCCGAAGCCGGCGTGACCTTCGGGTAACCCGGATACAGTATCAGCCAACAGAAACAAGCATATTGAAAAGGGGCTGCCGATCATTCGGCAGCCCCTTTTGTCAGGGGAATGCTGATTCAGGGGCACCTCCAAGGTCTATCCATTCGCCCGTCCCCGGATGCGGCGGGCAACGAATACGGTGGCAATAATCAGCCACGCCCCACCCAGCACGGACAGCAGTGCAACCGATGTGCCCGGCAGGCGTCCCAAATCCGCCCGGACGCCCGTCATCGCACCGCTCTGGTTCAGCCGATACAGGGCGGTGACATCGGCTTTCAGCTTTTGCAGGAAGGCATCGTCCACCGTTTCGTTGGCGCGCCGGGCACGCGTAACCTCCTCGATCAGTTGTCCGGCCGCATTGCGCAGCGATGTCGAGCCGTTGAATACGGGCGTGACAAACGTGTCGTCGGTATGGGCAAGCAGCATATTGGTCGCGTCGATCTTGACCCGATAGTGCGCGTCCGTGTCCTCACCGCTGCGGGACAGGTAGTCGCGGTAGGAATCCGACGTCTGCGCGCTTGTCGTGACCGGGACGTACCCCTCGGTTTCGGCATAGTCGGTCTGGATACCGTCGGTCAGCAGGTACTGCAGGAACAGCCATGCCGCCAGCACTTCCTGCGGATCCTGCTTGTTGAAGAGGCAGACAGACGGTCCCTGTGAAATCATGGCAGGGTGCTCCGGATCCACCTGCGGAACCGGGTAAACAGCGGTTTCAAAGCGTACCACGGCATCGGCACTGATATCCGACAGCGGTGCATCGGTACCCATCCAGGTTGCCCCCGCCGTGGAGTCAACTGCGAACAGGCACTGCCCCCGGTTGAGGAAATTCGCCGGATAGCTGGAGATTTTGAAGGTCGAGAACGCCCGCGTCCCGGCGTGCTCCGCCACGGTGTACAGAAGCTGTTTGGTTGTGTCGTTGAACAGACCGATCTCCCCGGCGGCCGTGGAGTACTCCGCGCCAGCCTGCTTCAGGTACTGGATCATCATATTGTCGGTGGATTTGTAAATGAAAGGAATCAGCACATTCTGCCCGTTCACCCGGAAGGTTCCGTCCGGGTTCTTTTCCGTCGCCGCCTCGGAAACCTCCCAGATAAAGTCCCAAGTCAGCACATCGGGCAAAGTGTAGCCCAGCTTTTCCACCAAGTCCCGGTTGACATAGCATGCCTCGGTGGATCGCATGAAGGGCATCGCCCACTGCTCTCCGCCCAGCTCGCATTCGGCGCGGAACTTTTCCACAAGCTCATCCGCGCGGGGCGCGTCAAACCGCACGCCGGATCCGCCAAGACCGTACACCGGGTGCGCCATCAGACCGGACAGCGGCACCACGGTGTTCTCCCCGGTCATGTAGGTTGCGATGTGATCCGGGTAAGATATGCAGATATGCGGCGTGGTTCCGGTGGGGATATTGGTAATGACATCGTTGTATATCTGCCCGTAATCGGTGTACAGGCTCAGTTTGACGTGGATATTGGGATACAGTGCCTCAAATTCCGAAACAGCGCGCTTGTATATGTTCGCCTGCCGGATGTTGGTGTCGTTCTTCGCCCAGAACACGATCTCGTATTCACGCGCCTCGTCAAAGCTCTCCGGCACCGAAAAGGACGCCCGCTCCTGCCGTCCGTGGCAACCGCTCAGTGCGGCGGACACGGGGACAGTCAGCAGAACCAGTGCAAGGCACAGGGAAAGCATCCGCCCTGCCGGATAAATCCCGCGCATTCTCATCCCTTGGTGCCCCCTCTCGAAACGCCTTCCATGATGCGCCGCCGGAAAACCAGGAACAGCACGATCAGCGGCACCGACACGACCACAACGGTCGCCATCATGGCAGGGATATTCTCCCGTCCGAACCCATTCTCGCGTATCTCCTGAATGCCGTTGGACACAAGGAAGTAATTCCGGTCATCCGTTATCAGGCGCGGCCAGACATAGGCGTTCCAACACTCGATAACCTTGAGGATCACTACCGTGACAACGGTCGGACGGCAGACCGGAATCAGAACCCGGAACAGGTACTTGATATCCGACGCGCCGTCGATCTTCGCCGCGCGGTACAGCTCATCCGGCACCTGCTCGAAGTTCTCCTTGAGCAGGTATATGTAGAATATGGATGTGACCGACGGCAGGATCAGCCCGAGAAATGTGTTGCGCAGTCCCAGCTCCGTGACCGTCACGAAGTTGGTGATGATGACCAGCTCGCTGGGAATCATCATCAGTGACAGGAATGCCGCAAACAGGATGTTCCGCCCCCGGAATTCCAGTCGCGCAAAAGCAAACGCCGAGAACACGATGACAATCAGCATCAGCGCAGTGGTCGCCAATGTAAAGATCAACGTGTTCAGGAAATACCGTGCAAGCGGCACCGCCGTAAAGGCTTCCCGGTAATTCTCCAGGGACGGGTGCAGTGTAAAAAATTTCGGGATGCTCTCGGAGGAGTAGGCGCCGTAACTCTTGAGCGAAGTCAGCACCATCCAGTAAAAAGGAAACAGCACGACCACACCCCAGACACCCAGCAGGGCGTAGGTAACAATCATGCGGATGCGCTGGCGCCGCACCGTGCGGCGGTGCGCCGATGCCAATCGGTTTTCGGGCACCGACACCCCTTGCTTACCGTTCCTGCTCATGCGCTTCTCCCTCCCATGCGAACCCGGCTCCGGCTGACCATCAGGTTGATAACTGTCACGGTCAACACGATGGCGAACAGAATCAGCGCTGCCGCCGCCGCATAGGACGGATAGCCGCCGCTGTCGCCGTACAGCATATCGTAAATATAGCCCACAATGGTGTTCATCCCGGCAGCGTTGAGATCTGTGCCGAACAGCGCCACGGCGTCCGAATACGCCTTGAAGGCGCCGATAAAGCCGGTAATGACAAGGTAAAAGATCATGGGCGAGATCATCGGCAGCGTGATGCGGAAAAACATCCGCCACCTGCCCGTGCCGTCCACGCGGGCGGCGTTATAGTAGTTCTGATCGACCGATGCCAAGGCGCTCGTCAGGATCAGCACCTTGAACGGCATAACGACCCACACGGTATACAGGCACATGACCAGCATCTTTGCCCAGTACGGACCGTCGATAAAATCCACCGACTTCCCGCCGAACGCCGTGATGAGCAGGTTCACCAGTCCGTCCGAATAGGCTGTTTTCTTGAACAGCACCATAAAGACCAGCCCCACCGCCAGCGTATTGGTCACATAGGGCAGGAAGTACACGGTCTGAAACAGACTGCGCAGACGTCTTATAGAGGACAGCCCCAGCGAAATGAGCAGTGCCAGCGCCGTGGAGACCGGCACCGTGATGATGACCAGGATAAAGGTATTCTTTACTGCCTGCAGGAAATACGGATCGTGCAGAACATAGGCATAGTTATACCAGCCCACGCCCAGCATGGTCTGCGAGGCGGAGTTATAGCCCTCTTCAAAGGAATAGATCAACACGTCCACCAGCGGGTAAACCATAAATACGCCGAGAAAAGCAAGCGTAGGCAGAAGGTACAGCCACGCCTTTGCCTGCCGCAGTCCGGATGATCCGTGCGTTTTACGTTTCATCGGTATACCGTCTCCTTTCCGCATCCGAGCCTTTCACGAAGTAATGCCGTGCCAACGCACGGGACAGCCCGTCCAGCCCGGGGAAGATCATGCGCTCGCTGACATTGAACTGATCCAGCAGGTCGCGCACGTCCCAGCGGATTTCTTTCCGGATGACATACCGGACGGTATGCTCGGTATGCTGCTCCAGATACCGCTCAATATCCGTGATGCCTGCCGGGATCACGGAGAAGAAGGAATACTGATTCACGATGCGCTGATCAATGGACGGCGGCTCCAAATTGACAAAGGCATCGCCGCCCATATCCGCATCGTACTGCTCAATGCTGTCCGCCACGGCAGACAGCGTGTCCAGCGAAAAGATGAAGGTCTTATCCCGCTCCAGTATCCGGGCGTACTTGTCCGGCAGGTATCGGTTCACGTCCTTCATGTTGAAGCGCCAAACCACACTGTCCCGCTTGTCCAGCTTGTCGAAATTGCTCTCGGAGTTGGCAAAATGCAGGGCTATCAGCGGGGAGCGCGTCCAGTCCATCAGCCGCGTAGGAAGCCCGTAGTGCTGCCCCACCACCATCTGCTTCCAGACAGACGAGGACAGCGTGGGATCATCCATACTGGCATACTTGGTAAACGCCCGCAGCATCGCCGGCTCCAGCTCCCGGTGGAGCTCCTTGCAGTTCATGCGCAGACTGGTCGTCAGGCGGAATCGGACATCGGGCAGCCCGCGGAAAAAGTATGCGCTCCGCAGCCGCCCGATGTCCTCATTGTATGCCTGATCCGAGATCAACCGCATGATGCCGTCAATGCTGTCTATCACGACGGTCTCGATCATGGCTCACCCGTTCTTTCTCAGCGGATGTTGCCGTAGCCGATCAGCGTCTCCAGCAGGCACTGCGCATAGACGCGCGAGAAGAAATCGTTCGGGTGATTGATGTTGTTGCCGGAATAATCCCGGAAGCTCTTGTGCTCCAGCACTGCCTTGCTGACCGAGGTCATGCACGCCACGGCGCAGGAAGCGTTCCGCGCACGCATATCCTCCGCCAGGGACTGAAGGCTCTTCTGCTGCTTTTCCTGATTGCCGTACCAGCCGTTGGTCGCGTCCGGGTTGGGCACCATGGTGGACACGATCAGCAATCCGGCTGCGGACGACTGCTCCAGCACCCTGTTTAAGATCTTCTTCTGCGTTGCCGCGATCGTGCGGGGAGCGCCGCCCGCATCATTCATGCCGAACGCAAGCACAAACAGGTCACAGCCGTACTGCTCGATGAACGGCTTGACATGGCTGTCGTAGTTATCCAGCCCCTGCTGCGTATTCCAGCCGCCGATGGCAGGATTGATATAGGTAATGGTCCCGCGGGCATTCTCCACCGTGTAATCCTGATTGGGGATGCGGCTGGTGCCGTTCAGCCCGGTCTGGACGTAGTGAACGTTGTACCCGAACAGATCTGCCAGTGCCTGCGTCAGCAACAGCGGGTAGCTGTACTGCTGCGGCGCATAGTTGTAGACAAAGCTGGCGCTGGCGCCGTTGGTGATACTGTCACCGTAGAAAATGAACGTCACATCCTCACCGCGGTTGAGTTTATCGACAAGTCCGGCAAACTGCCCGATCTCGCAGGTCTGACGGTAACCCTCCCAGCTGTCCGAATGCGTATAGGTAACGTTGACCTGCCAATCGGTCATGGCGCGCCCCTCACCCCAGTGGGTGTATACATTTTTCCCGTTGTACTTGGTCATCAGAAGCGAGGTGGAATCGGCGCCGTAGTACTTCGCCGACGTAATAGTCGGCAGTGCGCCGCCCTCCAGCGCCACGATTTTCCCGTCCTGCAGGGCATAATCCACGCCCTCGATGTACTTTCTCTTGCCGTCGTAGCCCGTCACGGACAGAATGCAGTCTGCCCGGTACAGAAGGCTCTTTGCCTCACCTGCATCCAGGAACATAACGGTCTCGTTGCGGACCTCATCCCCGCTCCACAGCGATGTCATCAGCGGGTTCAGTGCATCGGCTTTGATATTCAATTTAATTCCCTCCGTTTCGGTCTCGGTTTCTGTTTCGGTATCGGTTTCTGTTGTCATATCGGTCTCGGTGTCCGTTCCGGGAGCGGTAACAGGCTCCGTCTCCGGCTCGGTATCGGTAGCAAAAGCGCTCCCCTGCGGCTCCGTGGAGGTTCCCGTTCCGGTGGCGGAAGAAGTCTCGGTCTGACCGTCCTGACAGGACACCAGCACACCGGTCAGGCAAGCCGCCAGTAAGAATACGGCACACAGTACGAACAGATACAGTTTTTTCATGATTGTTATTCTCCTTTTCTCCGGCAGTGTGCCGGACATATGCATATGGGCAAATCAACCCGCACAGTCATGCAATTATTGTCCCGTGGAGCCGAATCCGCCGGAACCCCGGTCTGTTTCATCCAGCGAATCCGCCTCGACCACCGTCGGTGTCAGAACCGGGAGCAGCACCAGCTGTGCCACCCGGTCGCCGGGATTTATCACGCGCGGCTCGCTCGCCTGATTGTAAAGGTAAATCAGCCACTCGCCGCGGTAGTCGGAGTCAATGACACCGACCTTGTTGGCAGGTGCCAGCCCCTGCCGGCAGGCAAGCCCGCTCCGGGCAAAGACCAGCCCCACATATCCGCACGGGATTGCGGCTGCAAGCCCCGTCCGGATACAGGCAGTCGTGCCGGGCGCAATGACAACCGGCTCCCCGGAAGGCAGTGCGTACAGATCGGCGCCGGCTGAGCCGGGCGTGGCGTAGGTCGGCAGAATCGCCGCAGGATCAAGCCGCTTGAATTTCACAGGTTCCATACTGCCCCCTCACTCCGTGACCGTCACGGTATAACTGCCGGAACCGTATACCTCGCTGCGTCCGCCCGCGCGGAAGCGGCAGGTCGTATTGACCGGTACGCGGAAGCTGTACACTGTTTCCCTGCCCCGGCGCACAAAGGACACTGCCACCGTGCCGTAGGGCGTTTCGTAAGTGACGTCCGCAGACGGAATGCCGTCAAAATGATCGGGGCGGATTTCAAACTCGCCGAAACCGGGCGTCAGCGGACGGATACCCGCCACGCAACGGTACAGGAAGTAGGCAAAGCCTGCGTGCATGGGGTGGTTAAGCGAAGCGGTTCCCCTCTCGCGCGGACGTCCCACGCACTCGGTCTCCAGACATTCAAACAGGGAGGTCGCGCCACCGTCCATCATGGTACCGAAGCTGACATGGTCACGGTTGAACAGGATCCGCAGAGCAAGATCGCCGTAGCCTTCATCGCACAGCGCCGGGATCAGGTACTTGTTGCCGTAAATGCCCGTGCTCATGGCACAGTCATCTGCCTTGACAAGCTCCACCAGCGCCCGCACGAGTGCCTCGCGCTCGCCTGCCGGGTACAGCCCGGTCTCCAGCGCCACGCCGCAACTGCCCCACGTACTGTACCGATGCTCGCGCGGAAGCCAGAAGGTGCGGATGCAGGCGTCCTTGATATTCGCCGCCAGCCGGTCAAAGTGCTCCTTGCCATCCAGCCCCAGCTCGGCGGCAAGCTCGCTCATGCGACAGCATATCTCGTAAAACATCTGCGTGGAGGATTCCGGCACCGGGATGCGCCGGTCACTCTTCAGCCCGACCGGCGGGCACCAGTCCCCCAGTCCGCGCGTAATGATGAAATCCTTGGCATCCGCCGCCTCATGCTCCACCCAGCGGCACATCATATCCCAGTTGTCATCCACCACGGCACGGTCGCCGTAATAGCGGTACATCCAGTACGGAATCAGCACCTGCGCACAGCCCCAGAGCGGAGTCGCCTCACCGCAACCGCGCATACCGGGTGCAATCATCTGCCAGACACCGTACATCTCGACCTCCGTGCGGATGTCATGCAGGTACTTCTCATAGGACGCCTGCATCCGGTAATTCATCATGCCGGTGTTGCACACCACCTGTGCGTCGCCCAGCCAGCCGCACTTCTCCCGCCCGGGGCAATCCTCCGGGAAGCCGTGGTAGTTGGAGCGGAAGGTGGACATCATGATGCCCTGCAACCTGTTGATATCCTCATTGGCGCACCGGAAGCTGCCTGCCTGCTCCAGATCCGTGGACATGACCAGCCCGACTGCAATGTCAGTGTCCGGATCCTTGCCGTACTGGCGCAGGTCAAAATAGCCGGTAATCTCCACATAGCGGTAGGCGTGATAGGTAAAGCGCGGGCGATAAACCTCGCCCTCCGCGTCACCGCGCGCAATGTACACATCCTGCTGGATGCACTGCGTGGCAAACGCCCCGGTGGAACGGAAATCCAGACTGCCGTCCGGGTTGACTGTCTCGGCAAACCGGAATACATACTGCGCACCGCGCGAGGAGGGACGCAGGTGGAACTCGGCTATGCCCGCCGTGTTCTCGCCCATGTCGATGATCCACGCGCCGTCCTCCTTGCCGCTGACCTGCCTGACCGACTGCGCGGGCAATGTCCGGATCACGCGCACCGGAGGCATGAGGCACAGCTTCAGTGCGCCCTTCGGCACAGGGTCTGCCTCCACCGGCGACCAGCCGTCCTCCTCTCCGTCGGGATCTGCGAAATCCGGCGTTTCCAGCCGGGCGTCATAGGTCTCGCCGCCGTAAAGGTTATTCAGCACGATGGGGCTGCACTTACTGAACCACCCCTCGGTGCCGGTGGCAACAGTCTGGGTCTGCCCGTCCTCATAGACAATCTCCAGCTGGGCGCACAGGCACGGGTCACCGTACCGGAAGCCGCCGACCGCCCACACGCGGCTCTGGGCATACCAGCCCTCGCCGAGCAGTGCCGCCAGCGCGCACCGACCGCCACCGGCGGGCAGGAAGCGGCTTACGTCGTAGATGCGGTACAGCACCTCACGGTTGTAATTGGTCATGGGCGGGTCTATCATATCCTCAGATATCTTCTGTCCGTTGATGTAATACTCCCCGCATCCCAGTCCGCTGACATACAGCCGTGCCGTGCGCACAGGCGCGGCACGAAGGTCAAACTTTGTGCGCAGGTAGGGTGCCCAACCCACAACGGGGCGGCGCACGCGGATCCAGACGGCACTCCAGTCACCGGGGTTCAGCGCGGTGGCAAAGGCGTGCGACAGCTCCGCCGTCTCGCCGACGGAATCGGTCACGGTGACGGTCAGGCGGAAGTCGGTGCGGGGCGGCAATGTCAGCGGCAGAGGGACAGCAACCGACTGCGCATCTTCAAGCACGCCGGAATCCCATACCGTGCGCACACCGGATTCCAGCCGGATCCGCCGGGTCGCCTGACGCACATCGCGCCGGTCGGACTCCAACACCCACGAGACGCGCAATCCCTCGCAGGGCAGGAACGCCGGGCACCTAACACCGTTTACGGACAGCTCACTGATTTTCAGCATAGACAGGTCATCCTCCTTGCATCAATAGCCAAACAGGAACAGCAAAAAGCAATCCGACACATTTTGTCGTAACTGTCCCTATTATACCAAAGTAAGCAGGGAACGTCAAGACGGTTTTGAAATATTCAGCAAAATTGTGGCAACGCGATGGAATCCGCATGACTGCGGGGAGTTCATCCCGCAGATTTTTCCGCAACTTTAACATTTTGGCAACGGATATGTTCAGGAAAAGCCTTTACAACAGTCTCCCCACGTGGTATAATAGTAGAAATAGTTTATTCCCGAGAGGAGATCTGCGGCTTTATGTTACCTGACGCGTTGTTTTGGAAAGTGCATATGTACGGCATCATGGTCGCGCTGGGCGTCCTGGCGGCGTTCGGCGTCCTGTACCTGTACAGCAAAAAAATGAAGATTGACCTGTCCTTCACCGATTTCCTGTTCTATGACGGCATCGTTTCGGTGTTGCTGGGCTTCGGCTGCGCGGCGCTGTTTCAGGGAGTCTATAACTACATTGAGAACCCGGCGGCAGGCTTCAGCCTCAAGGGCGGCATCACCTTCCTCGGTGGGATGCTGGGAGGCACCGCCGTGTTCATCGGCGTCTACCTCCTTCTGCGTCGCCGTCTCAAGGGGCGGCTGGTCAGCACGGAGTATGGCTTCCCGGCACTCTCAGTGCTTCCCTGCTGCGTTCTGATCGGGCACAGCCTGGGGCGTGTCGGCTGTTTCTTCGCCGGTTGTTGCTACGGCAAGCCGACCGACAGCTGGCTGGGCGTCAAATTCCCGCGGCTGCCCGAGCCGGTATACCCGACTCAGCTCTATGAGGCGGCGTTCCTGCTCATCCTGTTCGCCGTCTGCTCGTATCTGCTGCTCAAGAAGCAGTTCCGTCACAACATGACCGTATACCTTATCGGCTACGGCATTTTCCGTTTTCTCATTGAGTTCATCCGCGGTGACGACCGGGGCAAGCTGTTCGGACTTCTCTCACCCTCCCAGTTCTGGTCGCTGGGCATGGTGATTCTGGGCGTCCTTCTGTACTTCGGCATGGAGCGCGTCTGGCGGCGCGAGGCAGCCGCGGCAGGCACGGAGGAAAAAGCGGCAGAATCTTCTGCTCCCATGCAGGACGGTGCCGTGTCGGCGGACACGGACGGGCAGGAGGACAGCCGTGATTGACTGCCCGCTTGCAAGTGTTATCCTGCCCGCATACAACGCCGCCCCTTACCTGCCTCGCTGTCTGGACAGCCTGCTGGCGCAGACGGCGGACAGCTTCGAGCTGATCATGATTGACGACGGTTCAACAGACGGGACGGGGGATATTTGTGATGCGTGGGCGGCACGCGACGCCCGCATCCGCGTGATCCATACGGAGAACCGGGGCGTTTCCGCCGCCCGAAACCGGGGACTTGCCGAAGCGACCGGGGAGTTTATCCTGTTCTGCGATGCGGACGACACGGTCGCGCCGGACTGGATCCGTAAACTGTGCGACCGGGGGGCATCCGATTCGGCGGACATGGCGGTGTGCGGCGTGACGTTGCGTTACCCTACCCCGACCCTGCCGCGCGATGTGCCGACCGACTGGAGCGGCATTGAGGGCGGGGCTATGCCTCTGTCCGCCGTCTGGCGATTGCAGGAGCGCGGACTGATGCTGACGCCCTGCAACAAGAGCTTCCGCCGCGCCGTTCTGGAAGCGCACGGATTGCGCTTTGACGAGTCGCTTGCCTACTGTGAGGACGAGCAGTTCATACTGCACTACCTGTTGCACGCGGAGCATGGGTTCCGCGTTGTGCGCGAGGATCTCTACACATATGAAAAAGAGCACGCCGGCAGTCTGACCCGCCGGTATGTGCCAGGGCTGTGGGATACGATTGAGGCGTCACGCCGCCTGCGCGAGCAGGTATTCGCCCACGTACACCTGGACACGGACTCGATCCGGGCGTCCTACTGCTCCTTCCTCAACTGGCGCGTTCAGCAGGCTCTCTCCAACCTGTCCGCTCCGGACTGTCCGCTGTCGCATCGGGAGCGGGCAGCCGAAATGCGGCGTATCCTGCGCAGCGACACCTGCCGGGAGGCGTTTCGTGACGGGCAGTTCGGCGATACGCCGGGATGGTATATCCGGGTGCTGAAAACCCGTTCGGCAGTGCTTCTGCGCGCGGTGAACCGCCTGCGCCGGCTCAGGAACGGGGGCATCGCGGGATGAACAGTCTGAAAGCCAAGAAGGGACTCGGCAACATTGTAACAGGGCTGTTCAATCAGCTGGTGACCATCGCGCTCGGTATCCTCATTCCCCGGCTGATCCTGACCAGCCTCGGCTCCGAGGCAAACGGATTGCTGTCCTCGGTCAATCAGGTGCTTGCTTACCTTGCCCTGCTGGAAGCGGGCATCGGAACGGCGTCCATGCAGGCGCTATACGGACCGGTTGCCACGGGGGATCGCAACGCCGTCAACCGCATCATGGCGGCGACACACCATTTCTACCGTCGGACGGGGTTTTTCTACCTGCTTGCGGTACTGGTGTGCGCCGCCGTCTTTCCTCTGACCGTCCGTGCGGAAGGGATTGCCCCGTGGCAGATTGCCCTGGTCGTTCTGTTCAGCGGGCTTCCGGGCGCCGTCAACTATCTGTTCCAGGGCAAGCTGCGCCTGCTTTTGCTGGCGGACGGCAAGAAATACGTTCTGACCAACCTCGGCACGGTCACATTTGTCGTCACCAGTCTCTCCAAGATTCTTCTCCTGCATCTGGGCTTCGGAGTGGTCGAGCTGCAAGCCATGTACTGCGCCGTCAACCTGTTGCAGATCGGCTTCGTGTGCCTGTATATGTACCGCCACTACCGCTGGCTGGACGCCAAGGCACAGCCGGACTATGCCGCCATATCCCAAAGCCGGAACGTGGTCATTCATGAAGTCTCCACGCTGATATTCAACAACACCGATACGCTGATCCTGACCTGGTTCTGCGGGCTGGCTTCGGTCAGCGTGTACACCATGTACGCCATGCTGTTCGGTATGGTCACAACACTGATCGGCAATTTCAGCAGCGCCAACTTCATCCTGGGGCAAACCTACCACACCGACTTTCCCCGCTTCGTAAAGCTGTTGGATGTGTACGAGATATTCAACATGACCCTGACGTTCTGGCTGTTCACCGTGGCAGGGCTGTTCATTACCCCCTTCCTGCGGCTCTACACCGCCGATGTTACCGACATCCGGTACGTGGACAACTACCTCCCCTACCTGTTCATTGCGGTACAGTTCCTGATCAACGGGCGAAACTCCTCGGTGAATACAATCTCCTTCGCCCAGCATTTCCGGCAGACGCAATGGCGCTCCGTGCTGGAATCCGGCATCAATCTGTCGGTGTCCATCGGTGCCGTCCTGCTCCTGCGCGGCAGAACTGAGCTGAGCGGCATTTACGGCGTGCTGATCGGCACCATCGCGGCACTCCTGTACCGCTCCAATGACATGATCCTGTATGCGAACCGCCGCATCCTGCACCGCTCTCCCCTGATTACCTACCGCCGCTGGCTACTCAACATTCTGCTGTTCATCGCTATGACCGTCGCCGGACGCTGGGGGCTGTCGCACGTGGCGCTGGATTCCTACGGGCGTGTCATCCTGTGGGCTGCCGTCACCACGCTGGCACTTCTGCCGGTTTTCTTTGGCGCGGCACTGCTGACTGAACGGGCAACAGCCCGTTTTGTCCGGGCAAATCTGCACACCCTGCTGCACAGAAATAAAAGCTGAGGAGATACTCTATGGATACGACAGTTTCAGTGATAGTTCCCGCTTATAACGTAGAAGACTACCTGCCCCGGTGTCTGGACAGCCTGCTGGCTCAAACATTCCGGGATTTCGAGCTGATTCTGGTTGACGACGGATCGACCGACACGACCGGCACCATCTGCGACCGGTACGGGGAGACCGACGCCCGTGTGCGCGTCCTGCACCAGGCAAATGCCGGAGTATCCGCCGCCCGGAACCGGGCGCTTGAGATTGTGAGCGGGGCATTTATTACCTTTGTGGATGCCGACGATACGACAGACCCGACTTACCTGGAGCGGCTGTATACCGGTATGCAGGACACCGGCGCGGATATTGCCTCGGCGAACTGGCTGGACACAAACGGCAGGAACGCCTATGACGCCGCGCTCGCCGGCGCGGACGGCGTGCGCCTGTACACGCAGGATGAATTGAGCACGCTGAGCCTGCTTGGCAGCTGCTGCGGGCGGATGTTCCGGCGGGCATCCCTTGTCCAGCTGCGCTTTGACGAGAACTTGTTTTACGGAGAGGACACACTGTTCAACGTTTGCAACTTCTACGGAAGTAAGGGAATGCGTCTGCTGGTTCTGGGTGCGTGCCTGTACCAATATACGCGCGCACGTCCCGGAACGGCTACGTCACAGCCGTTTAACGAACGCCGCCTGTCCCAAATGAAGGCGTACCACCGCATCCGGGAAAGCGTGCAGGAACATCCCGCCATGCTGGAATCGGTGACCTCCATGCAGGCTTTCGCTTTCTGGAACCTGTATCGGATGCTCCTCCGCTCCGGGCGGGAACGGGAATTTCCCGCTGAGGCGAAGGAATTGCGCCGCACCCTGCAGGAAAGCCGGCAATACCTGCTCGGTGGGCAGGGGCTTCGGCAACGCATTATGTTCCGACTCTACCTGACGTGCGGTCGGCTGGCAACGTGGATTGACAGCAGACGGTAACAGCAAAACCGGAACCGTCCGCAACCCTGCACCGCCCTTGACGCCCGCCATGTATGGAAATGCCTTTTCTGCCGCATACTACCTCCGAGCAAGCCGGGGGTAAGCCCCGGAGAAAGGCGGATTTTCTATGACAAAACCTCAGATCATGAAATGCTGCGGGCGTGAGATACTGGATTCGCGCGGCAACCCGACCGTGGAGGCAACCGTCATGCTGACAGACGGCACCGTGGGCGTCGCCAGCGTACCGTCCGGCGCATCCACCGGCAGTTTCGAGGCGCACGAGCTGCGCGATGGTGATGCCGGCCGTTACGGCGGGCGGGGCGTCCGGGAGGCGGCTGGGCATATCTGTGACATTATCTCCCCGGCGCTCTCCGGTATGTTCGCCTGTGAGCAGGCAGAGGTAGACCGGGCGCTGTGCCGCCTGGACGGAACGTCTGACAAATCCAAGCTGGGTGCCAACGCCATCCTTGCCGTATCGCTGGCGGCGGCACGCGCCGCCGCCAACTGGTACCGGATGCCACTGTACCGCTATATCGGCGGCGCGGACGCCTGCCGCCTGCCTGTCCCCATGATGAACGTGCTTAACGGCGGCGCACACGCCGACAACAACATGGAGATTCAGGAATTCATGATCGTGCCGGTCGGCGCGTCCTGCTTTGCGCAGGCACTGCGGTGGGGCAGTGAGATATACCACGCACTTGGCGGACTGCTTCGCGACGCGGGGCACACCACGGCGGTCGGCGATGAGGGTGGCTATGCCCCCGAATTGGAATCCGACGAGGAAGCGATCCGGTTCCTTCTCCGCGCCATTGAGGCGGCGGGCAGGACAACCGACGAGGTTAAAATTTCACTGGATGCCGCCGCCACGGAGTGGGCGATACCGGGCAGGGACGGCGCCTTCTCCTACCGTCTGCCCAAATCCGGGGAGGAACGGACGCCGGACGAACTGATCCGCCAATGGAGCGACTGGTCGGAGCGCTACCCGTTGCTTTCGATTGAGGACGGGCTGGGCGAACAGGATTTCCGGAGCTGGGCAGACATGACCCGACGTTCAGGCGGGCGTGTCATGCTGGTAGGGGACGACCTGTTCGTCACCAATACGGCTCGCCTGCGCGAGGGCATCCGCGCAGGTGCTGCCAATGCCATCCTTATCAAACCCAATCAGATCGGCACGCTGACCGAGACACTGCGCGTCATACGGGAGGCGCGAACGGCGGGCTACCGCTATATTCTGTCGCACCGTTCCGGCGAGACAGAGGATACCACCATCGCCGATCTGGCAGTCGCTGTCGGAGCTCCGCTCATCAAATCGGGGGCGCCCTGCCGTACCGAACGCGTTGCCAAATACAATCGGCTGTTGCGTATTGAGGCGGCACTGGGGCAGAGCGAATTCGGGCTGTGAAAACCGTGAACTGTCACAAGGTACCGTTCAGGAAACGCTGATTTCATGAGACGAGAGGTAAGGGTGTTAAAAAACTCAAAATTGAGTTTTTTAACACCCTTACTTTCTGAAATACCCGGCTTTTCTGCCGGTCAACTATATCAAGACTCCTGCGTGTCGCACGCCCCCGTTTCGCGCACCTCGCGGATGCAGGACGGACATATCACGCATGGTGCATCCGGGTCAAGCGGCTCCCCGCATATCCGGCAATAGTCGCCCCCGTACTCGGCAAGCAGCCCCTCCCCGGTCAGGCAAACCAACACCTGCGCCCCCGGCGCCCGGTTCATGCGCATCCGCAGTCCCTCCGGCAGGATCAGCCGTCCCGCCTCGTCCAATGCCGCCGCGGCTATGTAGCCCACGCCGTTGCTTCCTCTTTCCGGATTGCCGTTCCCCATACGGCAAACCTCTGGCTCTTTCTCAAGCATTTTCGTATCCATTTCTTTCCTCCCAGTTCCGTCCGGCTCCTGCCGGATCGTGCGTCATTTACGGCACCGCGCCGGTTCCCGGCGTCCGGTGCGTGGTCAGTATACCACATCCGCTCTGTCGAAAGTTGCCGCATTCGGGCGCCGGAGAAAATATTTTTTCACCTTTTCGGGCAATTTGGCAATTTATGCAAATTTCGCTTTTGCAAGCTAAATTGTTCTGCCGCTTTTTCCAACGCGGGGTTGTATGCCTGTATACACAAGATCGGGGGTGTTAAAAAACTCAAGATGAGTTTTTTAACACCCCCGATAAAGATTACGGAGTGCGGGTATGCGCTATCTGTCCTCGCGGTAGTAGTTGAGTCCCAGTCCGGCAGGCGGCTGATTTTCGCGCCGGTTGCGGATGCTGGTAATAATCAGAACCAGCAGCGTGGCAACGTAGGGGATCATCTCGAACAGCTTTTTCTGCGCCAGTGTCAGTCCGTCCACATACTGCGGCAGATTGTACAGCGCACCGAACAGAAGTGCGCCGGGGATTGCCAGATTTGGGCGCCAGATAACGAAGATAACCAGCGCAACCGCCAGCCATCCGCGGTCACCGAATGCATTGTTCGACCAAGAACCGCCGATGTAGTCCATGATATAGTACAGTCCGCCAAGCCCTGCGATCATGCTGCCCACCACCGTCGCAACATACTTATAGCGGGTAACGTTGATGCCCACCGCGTCCGCTGTCGCCGCATTCTCGCCGACAGCGCGCAGCTGCAAGCCAACGCGCGTCCGGCGGAGCACGACCGCCGCCACAATCGCTATCACGATCGCCAGGTATGTCAGGAAGCCGTAGGACAGAACTGCCTGCCCGAAGGCACCGAGATCCGCCGCAAAGGGAAGCGGCGTCCGGAAGATGTCACTGGTCGTCTTGACGCTGATGTAAGTCTCGCCGGTATTGCTGCCGACCAGCCGGATCAGTGAACCGCCGAAAAAGTTTCCGAGTCCGACGCCGAACGTGGTCATGGCAAGACCTGTGACATTCTGGTTTGCACGCAGAGTCACGGTCAGGAAGCAATAAAGCAGTCCCATCAGTCCCGCGCCGAACAGACAGCAGGCAAGCGGGATGAAGACGGCAAGGAACGGGTTTATGTCCGCCGGGTTATCAAGTGATTTTTCATACAGGAAGGAGCCTATGACTCCGCTGATGGAGCCTATGTACATAATACCGGGAATACCCATATTCAGGTTTCCGGATTTTTCCGTGAGGATCTCGCCGGTACAGCCATACAGCAGCGGGATTCCCATCTTCACGGCTCCGGGAATGAATCCGATCAATCTGTCCAGCATTTATGCCTCCTTCTGCTTCTTGCGGAAGCAAACCTGATAGTTGATAAAGAATTCACAGCCGATGATGAAGAACAGCACGATGCCGATCAGAATATCGCCGTAGGAGCTGTCGATACTGAAGTCACTCGTGACCTGTCCGGAGCCTGTCCGGAGGAAGCAAATGAGGAAGGATGCGAAAAGCATGAACACGGGATTGAATTTCGCCAGCCATGCGACCATAATTGCCGTAAAGCCGTTTCCGCCGACCGAGTTTGCCTCGATGGAGTGGTTGGGTCCGCCGACAAGCAGGAAGCCGACCAGTCCGCACAGCGCCCCTGTCAGGATCATGGTCCGCAGGATTACCTTCCGCACGTTGATTCCGATGTAGCGGGCAGTATTCTCGCTCTCACCGACCACGGAAATCTCATAGCCCTGCTTGCTGTAACGCATATACACGTACACGAAGCAAGTAAGCAGCACGGCTACCAGAATGGTCAGTATGAAATTCGCGCCGTCTCCGTTTCCGAGTTTCGGCAGCCAGCCCGCCTGCGTGTCCGGGTTCAGGATGCCCACGGTGCCGGTACCCTTCGGATACATCGCCTGTATGGAAAATGCGACAAGGCAGGTGGCAACGTAGTTCATCATCAGTGTGAACAGCGTCTCGTTGGTGCCCCACTTCGCCTTGAAGAAGGCGGGGATGGCTGTCCAGATAACGCCGCCCGCCATGCCTGCCACCAGCATGATAAGCAGGAGCAATGCATTGGGCAGGTCGGCAAGGTACTTCATGCACAGGAAGGAGCAAAGTCCGCCGATCAGCACCTGTCCCTCCGCACCGATATTCCAGAACCGCATCCGGAAGGCAGGCGTCAGCGCCAGCGCAATCAGCAACAGCATGGCGGTATCATAGAACAGGCGCCACGTGCGCTTCGGGTACCGGAAAGCCCCCGAAAACATGGTGCCGAACACCCGGAAGGGATTCTCGTGCAGAACCAGCAGGGACACAAGCCCCATCAGCACAAAGGACGCCAGAATGGCAATGGCGCGTACCGCCCACGCCTTATACCACGGCATGACGTTGCGCTTGACTATATGGAACAGAGGCGCCCGACGGGGCTTGTCCGCTGTCTGCTTGGCAATATGAGATTCAGCCATGGTTTTCCTCCTCTCCCGCACGGCCGGCACCGACCGGCTCGACGGCAGTCCGCAGACGCTCCGGCACAACGCCCGTCATCAGCAGACCGACTTCCTCCTTTGTGACCTCGCGCGGATCCACGATGCCGGATACCTGCCCGCCGCACATAACCAGCAACCGGTCGCACAGCGCCAGCAAAACGTCCAGATCCTCCCCCACGAAAAGAACCGCCGTCCCGCGCTCCTTCTGCTGGTTGAGCAGATGGTAAATCAGGTAGGACGAATTGATGTCCAGACCGCGCACAGGGTAAGCCGCCATCAGCACGGTAGGCGCCGCGGCGATTTCGCGCCCTACCAGCACCTTCTGCACATTACCGCCCGACAGCCGCCTCACGGGCGTGTGCGTATCCGGCGTGGCAACCTCCAACTCGCGGATGATCTCCTCCGCCAGGTCGTGCGGCTTCTTGCGATCCAAAAACACGCCTCTGCCCCGCCGGTAGGAGCGGAGCATCATGTTGTCGGTAATATCCATGTTGCCGACAAGTCCCATGCCCAGCCGATCCTCCGGCACGAAGGAAAGCCGGACACCCAGCTCGCGTATCTGCAACGGCGTTTTATCCCGCAGATCCTCGACTTCCCCGTTCTTGGGGTTATTGTAGCGGATGGTACCTGCCTCCAGGTGCTGCAATCCGGCGATGGACTCCAGAAGCTCCCGCTGTCCGCTGCCCGCAATGCCGGCGATACCCAGTATCTCCCCGGCACGTGCCGTAAAGGACACATCGCGGAGAACGGGGATGCCTTCCTGGTTGAGACAGCGCAGTCCCTCGACCGTCAGCCGCTCGACCGGATTCACAGGTGCCCGCCGCTCGATGTTCAGCTCCACCTTTTTGCCAACCATCATCTCGGTCAGCTCCGCCTCGGTGGTATGCGCCGTCTCAACCGTGGCGATATGCTCACCCTTGCGCAGGACGGCTACCCGGTCGGAGATTGCCATGACCTCATGCAGCTTGTGCGTGATGATGATGATTGCCTTGCCCTCGGCGCGCATGACACGGAGGATATCAAACAGTCTGCCAGCCTCCTGCGGCGTCAGAACCGCGGTCGGCTCGTCCAGAATCAGAATATCCACGCCTCGGTACAGTACCTTGACGATCTCGACCGTCTGCTTCTCGGAGACCGACATCTCGTATATCTTCTTGGTCGGCTCCAGACGGAAGCCATACCGCTCGGTGATTTCCTTGACCCGCCGGTTCACCGCATCCATGGAAAACCGTCCCGTTTCCGGTACACCCAGCACGATGTTCTCCGCCGCCGTAAACACGTCCACCAACTTGAAGTGCTGATGGATCATGCCGATGCG
>ERZ827168.1755-NODE-1755-length-28333-cov-11.967961_pt1 | contig 28333 bp, 24 predicted proteins | sample MGYA00519868_ERZ827168 | MGnify/ENA primary metagenome ERZ827168 (study PRJEB31778, sample SAMEA3449271) | human gut metagenome | biome: human gut; feature: human-associated habitat; material: faeces | place: United Kingdom | collected 2010/2012 ...
GTATGGTGCAAAAGACCCGCTTTGCGGCTTATTCTCCTTTTGTGAATGCGCCCTTTGTGTGCCTTCGTTTTACAGAGTATGCGTTTTCTTTCAGGTGCCGCAATAAGCGCTATACTGCGAGAGCTCATTTCCCTCGGCGTGGGACTTAAGCGCCATCTATGCGATTTTGCTATTCTTACCTTTTATTTTTCGAGCGAGTGCCGCGCTTCTAAAAAGCGCGTTTAACTTTTGCGTAAAGATCAATAAAGCTGATCACGCCGGGTTTAGTATAACCGTCAAGCGCTGTCACCATTCCATTCATATAAGTTCATTACATGGCTTTCAAAATCCTAATCTGCAGTTACCGACAACTATATTTTGATTCTTAATTTGATGTGATCTGTTATAGTGTTCTGCTGATTCATCATGCAAATTATAGTAGGCATACATATTAAGAAAAGCAAAAAGGTACATTTTATTGAATCTCGTACAGTACATCTGCAGTGTCGCCGTCGAGGCAAATTGCCTGTTTTTCAATTTCTCTTGGGCAATACGCTTCGCCGTAATTCAAGCAAGCGTATGTTGCCTGTCTGTTGTCTCTTGTCATCTGCCAGAAGGGATACTTGATGATGACCGGCGTGTTGGAGCCGACGCCGAGTTCGAGATACAGAATGTGCAGATTTTCGTGCCTGCGGATAAAATCCGAATACGCGGCGGCAGCTTTGTGCCAGCCCGCGTCCTCGACGAAATTATCGTCGGATCGCAGGTTCATCGTCACCGCACCGCCATCAGGCGATCTCGGGATCAGTTCTGTCGGAATACGCATTTTGATCGCCTTATTATCAGGCACGGTGAAAATACCGTTTTCGTCTTTGACGAAGCCCTGCGCTTCCATCGCCTTCATCGTCCACTCCTCGTTGTCGTAGGTCTCGGGGACGGAGCCGTCGGCAATTTGAAAAAGCCCGTAATCGCCCTGTGTATAGAAGAGGCGTTTCTTATCAAAACCGGCGCGCTGAAACTGATGGTCGACATTGGTGGTGATGACGAAATAATCTTTATCTTTCAGCAACTTCAGCAGTTCGGGATAGACAGGCTTCGGCGCGTCGATATAACGGTTGAAGTAAATGTCTCTTGCCCAATATGCCCACATAACCTCCGGTTCTGCATTCATCACAACAAAGCCGCCGGTGTACATATCGTGAAAGCCGAATGCTCCTTCAAAATCGGAAAAATACCGTTCAAAGCGTTCGCCGGAATAGGTCAGACCGGCTGCGGTAGAGAGACCGGCACCTGCGCCTACAACGACAGCATCCGCCGTTTCGAGTTCTTTTTTCAGCTTAGCAAGCTGCTCGTCGCGAGTTCCGATCCCATGGGAAACACGAAGGTCAAAGGAACGCACGGCAAGAAGCCCTTTTTGTATAGATTCCAAATAGCCGTTTGGCTGATCAGTGTAATAGTTCTTCATAGTATGCTTTGTCCTCATCTTTGAACACATTGAAAATCACCCGGTCGACCGCGCCGTCGTGTTCTTTTAACCATTTTTCGACCGTTTCGACCGCAATCTCTGCGGCGCGTTTGTTCGGAAAGCGGAATACGCCCGTTGAGATGCAGCAGAACGCGACGCTTTTCAGGTCGTTTTTTGCGCACAAGTCAAGTGTGTTTGTATAGCAGTCTGAAAGATCCTTTTCAAGCGCGGGTGTGAGTCTTCCTTGAACAATCGGGCCGACAATATGAACGATCTTCTTTGCGGGGAGATTGTAGGCGTCGGTCAGCATAGGCACGGCGGTCGGCTGCTCGTAGTCCGCGCCGTATTTGTCCCGAAGCTCTTTCATCTGCCGGGCGCATTCCGCACGAAGCTGAACGCCTGCAAAGGTGTGAATGCAGTTGTCAATGCAGGTGTGCATCGGGACGAAGCAGCCGAGCATCTGCGAGTTGGCGGCATTTACGATGGCGTCAACGGCAAGTCTCGTGATGTCGCCCTGCCAGATTGACATGCCATTCCGAATCACGGGAATCTCCGAAAGCGTGACAATCCCGTTTTCGCGAATACGCTCCCGCAGGTATTCATCCTGTACGGCCAGTAGCGAATCGTCCAGCTTTTTCGGCATACGAATGTTCATAAGCGAACGAAGTATTCTTCGCTTGCCCTCCGTATCCGTCGGCGTCTGCAAATCTTTATATTGAACGGAATCAGCCTTGAACGCTTTTACCAGCGTGTCAAGTCGCTGATCCTGTGTTGATTTCTCATTCATGTTATTACCTTCTTTCCACCGTGCTGACGGGACAAGCCTCCATGCAGTTTCCGCAGTGCAGGCAGTGCTCCTTGGCGATCACATAGGGGATGCTTTCAGCATTGATGCAGTTTTGCGGGCAAACCGTGCCGCAGGTTTCGCATCCGATGCAGGCGTCGGTGATGAAATAGCCCTCTGTCTTCGCCTCGCTCCCGCCGAAGGAGAAGGATGCGCGTTCAATCGGCTTTTTCGAGAGATCGAACCATTCGCCGTTTCCTTCGTACAGCTTGAAAACGGTCAGCGCGCGGCGCGATTCTTCGGTAGGGTAGATGTCACGCATATACGGATTCTTTTCAAAAAGGCGCCAAAGATAGCTTTCTCCGATCTCCTTTACTTTGCCTCGCACCGAAACGGCGACGCTCGTCATCGTGTCCGCGCCCTTTACCGCCGTCAGCGCCATATATCCACGTTTTGTCAGCCGGTCGTAGAAGTTTTTGCCCTTCGCGGTAAGAAAGTACAGTCCGTTTTCATCAAAGTCCATCATATCAATGGCGGCGGTGACGGGTAGTCCCTCGTCGTCCACCGTGGCAACGACGGCGGTGTGTATTTCTTCTACGAGATATTTCAAATATTTTTCCGCGTTCATAGTTCCTCCGTAAAAAGCCCCGGAAAACGTTTTCGTTCCCGGGGCGTTTGTCATTTGCTTTCCTTTGCCAGAAGCTCCGCCATGCCGCTTTGCAGATCGAGAAGCGTATAACGCTTCAGTTCATTTTCCATAGCGTTCTGTATATCCTTCAGCTTGTCATCCAGCAATGCGTGGATGTTCCTGCCCACCGGGCATTTCGGATTCGGGCTTTCGTGAAAATGGAACAGGTCGCCGTTCTCTACCGGATCGATCGCCTCATACACGTCGTAAAAAGTGATATCCGATAAGTCCCGCGTCACTTCGATGCCGCCCGTGCCTCTCTGCACAGTGATAAGTCCCGCGTTTTTGAGCTTCGTTAGGATCTTGCGGATGATAACGGGGTTGGTATTGATGCTTTCGGCAAGAAAATCGCTCGTCACCTTGCGTTCACTGCCGAAAACCTCAACGCAGGAGAAGATATGCAGAGCGATCGTGAATCTTGAAGATATTTGCATCCTGTTCGCCTCCACCCGTTATCATACCACAAAGAAGTCGTAATTTCAACGGTTACATTAAAACTTTCCGTTATTATTCTGCCACGTATCTTTGTCGGCAAGCGTCTCCATCACGTCCCAGTGCTCCGCGATAAAGCCGTTTTCCACGCGGAAGAGATCGTAATAGGTAGTGGGCACGCCGCCGAAAGAGCCTTCACTGCAGGCGAGAGCGTAGTCGCCGTCAGCAAGGACCATGTGCGTCTTGTCATAGACCATCGAAATGCCCTGCTTTGCCATAGCCGCAAGCGCCGCGCCGAGTCCGGAAAGACCGTCGGCGATGGAGATATTGTGCTGGATGTACTTGTCGCCGTCGTAGTAGGAGGTCAGCTTTTCGGGGTGTTCACCGCGAAGCACGTCGCCCACGAATCCTGAGACAATGCGGCGGGTCTCTTCTTTATCGACGTCTTTCTTCTGGAGCGTACCGTCGATCTGGGTGTGACCGGAAGGATTGGGCTCGGCGACGTTCTGAAGATTGTCCCAGTGCTCGTCGATCTTGCCGTCGGCGTTAAAATGGAACACGTCGAACGCTACCTGTTCGCCGGCTCCCGCGAAATTGTAGACGGTCTGAAGAAAGACGCATTCGCCGTCTTCAAAAGCACGGATGTTGTTTACGGTGGTTTTTACAGGCGCCTGCTGCAGTCCCGCGACTGCCGCCATAAAAGCGTCGGCGCCGGTGCCGAAAGCGAGATTATGCTGCTTGTACTCGGGGGCGAGCAGAGACTTTGCAAGTTCCAGATCACCGGATACGAACGTGCCGATCAGGGCTAATGCTTTTTCTTTGTTTGTCATGGTAGGATACCTCCAAAAATATATTTGATGTAACCTCCGTGGTTTCATCTTGGCATCATTATAGCACGTCTTTGATGTAATGTCAATAGTTACAACGAAATTTTTTTGAAAAAATTTTTCCCCGCTTTTTCGCCAACTGCAGGTAAAATTTAATCGCTGAAGTTGAAGTAAGAAAACAGCGAGAATCAAAAGACCCGCGTTTTAACATAGTAAGAAAAGCCTGCAAACGGCGAAAACCGCTTGCAGACTTCCTTTTTGTGGCGGAGACGGCGGGATTCGCCCGAGGCGACTGTCGCCTCGGCACGCACGCGGACTTTGCAATCATCCACTGGAAGATTGCAATTTTTCCTTTTGGAAAAACCGTCCTGTTCGAATCTCACCACAAACTGAAAAGACTCAGCCACACAAAAGTGTAACTGAGTCTTTTTTGGCGGAGACGGCGAGATTCGAACTCGCGGGGGATCGCTCCCTAACTGATTTCGAGTCAGCCCCGTTATGACCACTTCGATACGTCTCCAAATATTTTTAGCATTAAATATTATAGGTTTTTAAAGGTAAAATGTCAATAGATATTACTTAAATTAATCGTTTTCTATTGAAAAAACATACTATATATGATAAAATTAATTGGTATAATTTTATGAGGTGAAATTTATGTCTGGGCACTCTAAATGGAGCACAATTAAAAGAAAAAAAGAAAAAACCGATCAGCAGCGCGCTAAGGTTTTTACTAAAATTGGCAGGGAACTTGCTGTAGCTGTAAAGCAAGGTGGTCCTGATCCGAATGTAAATTCTAAATTAAAGGATTGTATAGCAAAAGCAAAAGCAAACAATTATCCGAGCGATAATATCGATAGGATAATTAAAAAAGCTGCCGGTGAAGGCGATTCTAACAATTACGAAGAAATAGTATACGAAGGATATGGCCCTAACGGCGTGGCAGTAGTTGTTGAAACACTTACCGACAACCGTAACCGCACAGCCGGTGATTTGCGCCATTACTTTGATAAATCCGGAGGAAACATGGGCCAAAGCGGTTCTGTTATGTTCATGTTTACACGCTCGGGAGTTATTTTGGTAGCTGCAGACAGTATGGATGAAGACGCCTGCTTAGAGCTTTCTCTTGACGCAGGAGCGGACGATTTTAATACAGTTGAAGAAGCGTACGAGATTATATGCGGACCTAACGATTTAGGCAAAGTCAGCGAGGCCCTCGAAAAAGGCGGCGCGAAAATTCTATCTTGCGAAATCGAATATATACCTTCAAATACTGTATCTTTAGATGAAGATGCGGCTTTGCGCATGGAAAAACTAATTGATTCATTAGAAGATAACGACGATGTTCAGGGCGTTTGGCACAATTGGGAAGAATAAGATGGACCCAAACAAAAAAATAATTTTGGCTTCGGGTTCAATAAGGAGAAAAGAGCTTTTAGAAGAAGCGGGATTTACATTTGAACAAATTGTATCCGGCGCTGAAGAAAATATTACAGACTATAAAGATGCGGATGATTACGCTAAAAAAACTTCAGTTTTAAAAGGCAAAGCAGTTTTAGCAGACGTAATTGACAATCCCGATTATCAAAACTGCACAATAATTTCCGCCGATACCGTAATATGCCATAAGGGTAGAATTTTAGAAAAGCCTAAAGATAAGCAAGACGCTTTTAATATGTTAAAGGGACTGTCGAACGATACTCATTTTGTTGTAACAGGCGTTTCGGTTTTTGATGTTAAAGACGGAAAGGTAGCTTCAATTACCGAAAGTGACAAAACATTTGTTACCTTTAGAAAAATGACCGACGCTGAAATATGGGACTATGTTAATACCGGTGAGCCAATGGGCAAATCCGGTTCATATGCTATTCAACAAGGAGCAAAAAAGTTTGTTGAAAAAATTGATGGCGATATTTTAACGGTTGTTGGGCTGCCGATAAAACTTGTAAAAAAATTGTTAAGTGAGCGGGGATCTTTATGAAAGACATAGCAAAATTCGATAAAAATTTTAAAGTTGTCACAAAGATCGAGCGTGAAGACTTGAAGCTTTTTGACGCCGAAGAAGCGCCCTTTGAAATACGTGGAGTAAAAAGAGAAGGGGACAAATTTAAAAGACTGCCGCTAAACGTGGCCGAATCCGTTAGTGAAACGGTAAAAGCATTTCATACTTCCACTTCCGGCGGACGAATTCGCTTTGTTACCGACAGCGATTATGTAGCGGTAGTAATAAAGTCCGATTGGCTAACAAAAACCTCTAATATGTCTTTACTCGGCAGCGCCGGTATTGATATATATGTCGAAGAAAACAACAAGCAAGTTTTTAAAGGTCAAATTGCGCCTCAGCTTAAAGATGAAGACGGATACGAGGGCATAGTGGATTTTTACAGTAAAACCGAGCGGCTTGTAACAGTAAATCTGCCGTTATACAGCAGTGTTACCAAGGTGTTTATCGGATTAAAAGAAGGCTCTAAAATTTCGGCGCCAAGACCTTATAAATACGAACAGCCGATTGTTTTTTACGGTTCATCCATAACACAAGGCTCTGCAGCGTCAAGACCGGGAACTTGTTATCCTGCAATTGTATCAAGATATTTTGATACCGATTATTTAAATTTAGGCTTTTCCGGCGGCGCAAAAGGCGAGGATGCCATTGCCGAGTATATCAGTAATTTAGATATGCGTTGTTTTGTTATGGACTATGATTATAACGCCTCAAGCGCAGAAGAGCTGGAAAACACCCACGAAAAAATGTTTAAAAAGATAAGGGAAAAGCATCCTGATATTCCGGTGTTAATTATGTCCCGCCCACAGCATACACTTTTAGGCAATGCACTTTTAAGGCGCGATATTATTTTTAAAACTTATAAAAATGCAGTAGAAAACGGCGATAAAAATGTTGCATTTTTAGATGGTACTAAGTTAATAGACGAGTTTATAGAACAAACCGCCACGGTTGATATGTGTCACCCGAACGACAGTGGATTTGCTTCTATGGCAAAGGCGGTTGTTAAAAAATTAGAAGAATTAGGATATAAAAAAGTGTAGGTGAAATGTATGAAATCTTTTAAAAATACATTATCATTTGTATTAAGCGCTGTATTGGTTTTATGTTTGTCAAATAGCGCTTTTGCATTGCAATACACCGAAGACAGTAATTTATATTATAAAAATCAGTTGCTTAATTTTGAAAACGGATCAAATCTAATAAAAGGCTACGAAGCTTTATCTAATGCAGTTAAACAAATGGAAGATTCAGTCGAATTCAGTAAAAGCTATAAGCTTAGCCCCGAAGATTTGAGCAACATTATCAATGTTTTTTGTGGGATAATCCATGGGCGTTTTATTTTGATTACAACTTTAGCTATTCTTATATGATCAGTAATAATCAAGAAATTGTTTTACAAGCTGACCTTACTTATAAGATGTCAAAATCTGAAGTCGAAGAGGCCAAAGCAGAAATTGATTCAGTAGTAAACAATATTATGATGGTTGTTGACAAATTCGATAACGATTATGATAAAGAGCTTTATATTCATGATTATCTTGCTTTAAGTATCAATTATATTGAGAATGATCATGCATATGACATATATGGAGCATTAGTATTACACGAGTCCGTATGTGAAGGTTATGCAAAAGCATTCCAGTATCTTCTTGCTTTTGCAGGCATAAAAAGCTGTATGGTTGCGGGTCAATCATACAATCCCACTACTAAACTGCTGGAAGAACATGCTTGGAACCTGGTTTTAATTGACGATGTTTATACTTACGTTGATGTTACATGGGACGACCAGGGGGAAGCCGGAATTTGGTACACGTATTTTAATCTTCCGTACAGCCTAATATCGGTGGATCACCAGTTCTACGGGTTGTCGTTTGAATTTCCGACAGATTATGATTTAAGTCAAAACTACTTTTATAAAAAACAAGCTGTTGTAAACGAGTTGTCGGTAAATAGTATAGTGCCGTTGTTTAAAAATGACCGGGCGGTTTTTTTGTATCTTGGAAATGAAAGCGATGTTTATTCGTGGTATCAAAACAATATTAGCAATATTGTCGCAGGAATACACGTTAATGGCGGATATTCTTACGGTTATGTCGAGTTTGGTTATGCTAAACTTATGTATATAGATTGGAATAATACGGCAACAAAAACTGTAAGCGGCACTGTTAGCTCTAATTCGGCGCGGGCGTTGTATCTTTATCCCGAAAACATAGATGACGAAATAATAAAGCTTGATGCTATAAGTGATACGCCTGTGTTAAAACTTGATTACGAGGCCGAATATTCTTCGAAAAATTTCAGCTTTAAAAATGTTTATCCCGGCACATATAAGGCTGTTTACAGTTATAATGGCGAAGTCGATATTGTAAGCCTTAAGGTTGAGAATTTTGATGTAACCAATGTGTTTTTAGGCACAGCAGCCGGCGACATTAACGCCGATGGTGCAGTAGACGATAAGGACGTTTCAACGCTTAGAAAATATTTAGCCGGATGGGATGTTTACTGCAACAAAGAACATGCTGATGTGAATAAAGACGGCAATATTGATGATAAAGATGCCTCTCATCTTGCAAAGTATTTAGCAGGTTGGACAGGAATAGAAATTTAAATTAAAAACGCGAAGTTTTACTTCGCGTTTTTTTATATGCTTATTAAAATAATTCCGGCAATGCATAAAAACAAGGCTACAAGATTTCGCGGAGTGGCTTTAACTTCTTTAAATACAAAGTAGGACATTCCCCATAAAAGCAGTGATAATAAACCTGTTTGCACCGGAAAAACTATTCCCGAAGATGTGCCGGTTTCAAGAGCTTTCATTATAAAAAAGTTTCCGCCTGCGTTACCAACTGCGCACCCTAAACTGCAAAGCGCCCACTTCTGAGGCTTTTTTATACAATCCGGAGTGGTTTTTGTTTTGGATTTTTCTATTGAAAGGAATATAGCGCCTACAATTGTTGCAAACACAAAGCCCCACAGCAAAAATTTTTGGCTTGAAACATCTTTGTATTCAGTAGTGACTACTGTATTTATAATTCCGAGAATACCGTTAAAAGCTGCAGAGCCAAGCGCAAAGAAAAACCAGCCGTAGCCTTTTTTATTGTCGCTTTTTTCGCCTAAGGGACTAGAGAGTATCATTACCGTCAACATTAAAATCATACCGATAATTGTAAAAATGTTGCATTTGTTATGGTAAACTATTATGCCGAAAAATGTCGATAAAAGCCTTCCCATATTGCAAATTATGGTTGCTATTCCAAGAACGCCCGTATTAAACGATTTTACTAAGCACCAAATAGTGCCAAAATAACATATGCCGTAAACTATACTTAAAATAAACGACGCGGTCGGTAAAAAAGAAATTCCGTTTATAACGGCAAAAATAAGTGTTGTAAAAAGTAAAGATAAAACATTTTGGTAGGTGTTTTCACCTTTGAAATTTCTTATGAAAATTTTGTTCGAAAAATTTTGCAACAAATATGCCGCAATGCCAATAAATATAAAAACCATTATTTATCTCCGCCAAATTTTAATCTGCGGCCTATTTCCGTTACCGCTTTTTTTAAATAATTCTGTTCTTCTGCCGTGGCTTTTGAGTATCCGGCTATTCCTACGGCAGCAACGCATTTCCCGTTAACAATTATTGGCATTGAATATCCGCAATGGGGAGTACCATCAATCGTAAAAACAGTTTCGCAGAATTTGTTTTTTCTTATAATACTCAGCTTTCGCTTCATATCGTCTATATCTTTAATATCCCAATCTTCTTTTTTGGGTAGACCGTATTTTAATACGGTTTCTTCTATTTCAAAATCATTTAAAAAACTAAGTAACAGCCTGCCGGAAGACGCATTGTATAGCCCGTTAATTATTATGTTTTCACCGTTTTTTGAAAACGGCATGTCGCCTGCGATATAGTCAATGCAAACTCGCTTGCCGTTAGATATTACCTGCATTCCGGTGCTTTTGTGTGTTTTTTTGTTAAGCCATAATAAAACCGGGTGCGCTACATCGCTTATTTTGTGCCTGTAGCCGCCAAACCGCGTAAGATAAAATGTGCCGAAACTTATTCTGTATCCATCAAGTCGGGAAACCTTTTCAACATAATGGCCGCTTTCTAAAGTATCTAAAATATGTACGCAGGTTGCCTTGTTAATTGCTGTTTTTTCGGCTATTGTTTTTAGTTTTACGGGGTTTTCTCCGTTTTCGGCTAAAAGATTTAATATATCCATTGCTTTTTTTACGGAGCTAATCATTTGCATCACCGCAAAACATTATATTGCAATGGATATAAAAAATCAACACATTTCACAATATGAAATTTATTGATTTTTATTAATCGCTAAACTATACTTTACACGAGGTGTTACTTATGGCATTAAAAGATTTAAACAGAAGCTTTTATATTGATAAACGCGAGGACCAAATGCTTTTAAACGGCGAGTTCTCTTATAATTATTACGACGAAGAAAAACCCCTTGATAAGGTTGAATATATTTACAAGGCAAATCTTCCGTGTTCAACCTACAAAGCTTTAAAAGAATCAAAAATATTGCCCGATTATTATATTGGTACAAACAGTGCCTTATATAAAGATGTTCGCAATCAGGTGTTCTATTTTAAAAAGAACTTTTCTGTGCCTTCTTATGCAAAGGGAAAAGACGTTTTTCTTTGTTTTGACGGTGCATCTTATTATACAGAAATAATTATTAACGGAAAACCTATCGGTCGGCATATCGGCGGAGCGGCAGGTCCGTATGTAAATATAACTAAAAAGCTTTATTTTTCTAAAGAAAATGAGATTGTAATTGTAGCTAAATCGCCGGTATTTAATAAAATAGATTTCGACCCTTGGAACAAAAATGGCAAAAGTGATATTATAATGGCGTGGGGGCCAACGGGTGAAAGTGAACTCAATAACGGCGATTTTGTAAACCACGGAATTTGGAACGATATTAGGTTGGAGTTTGTAAATAAAGTCCATATTTCGCGCCCGTATTTACAAACCTTAAAAATAGGCAAAAACAGCGCAACGCTTAAATTAACAGCAGAAATAACAAACGAACTGTTCGACGAGCTTGAAGTAAACCGCGGTTACTACGAGGGTCCATGCGACTATACCTTTGCATTCGACGGCGGTGTTTCCGGTAAAAAACTTAATGAAGAATTGGAACTTTCAATATCGCTTAAGGATAAAGACGGGGTATTATATAGTGATACAGAAATTATAAATCCGCTTGATTATCCCGCAAGCGGAATAAATCCAAAATATTATGATAATCAGTATATTGAAAAAGAATTTACCGTAAAAAATCCTAAGCTTTGGTATCCTTTTTTATTAGGCGAACCGCATTTATATAGTGTTGAAATAAAGCTTTCAAAAAGCGGCAAGGTCTTGGATACTCATAAATTTAATTACGGCATAAAAACTATAGAAACCGCATTTACCGAAAGCGAAAGATATACATATGATCGCCAAAAATATAAATTCATAATAAATGGAAAGCCGTTATTTATAAGAGGCATCAACTGGCAGCCGACCGACTTTATGCTTGATTTTTCAAAAGATAAATATGACTGGTATTTAAAGCTTATTACGCATTGCAACATTGGTTTTATAAGAGTTTGGGGCGGCCAGTCGATTTACGAAACCAATTATTTTTATGACCAGTGCGATAAACTTGGAATTATGGTTTGGCAGGACTCGTTTATTACCGACATGACCACCAAAAACTGGGATGTTCGTATTTTAGACAGCCTTGTATCGGCTAACGTATACAGAATTAGAAATCACGCGTCGCTATCTGTTTATTGCGGCGGTAATGAATTTAATCCTTATCACGTTGATAATGCGGCGGCCGCCGGAAAAATCAGGCAAACTACCACGACTTTAGATCCAAGCAAGCCTTATTACGATACAACTTCTTTTGGCGGCAGCGCACATATTTATAAAAATATGGAGCCAACAAGATATCGCAAAATGTACGGTGAAATGCCGTTTATAGGTGAGACCGGAATAAATAGCTTTCCAAGTTATAAAGCGCTTAAAAAGGTTGTCCGCGGACATGAGCTTAAGGGTAAAAGCAATAGGCTGAGCGAGGACTATATAAAAAACCGTCCGGAATTGTTTAATCATATAGTAGAAAACGATTTTGAACACATAAGTAAAATGACCGATCGTGCTACGCAAATATTAAATATAGATGAAGGCGATATTCAGTCAATCTGCTATGGTACTCAATTAGCCACATATGAGTATTTTCAATTTATGTGCGAATTTGCTGTTGAAAACTTCCCGAAAACCGGCGGCATAATGCCATGGTGTTTTTCAAGGCAGTTTATTTCCGTTGGATGCCAAACAGTTGATGCCGCGGAATATCCGCTGTTCCAGTACTACGGATTAAAAAAAGCATACGAGAATATAACGGCCGTATTATCTTTGAAAGAAATTTCCTATTTGACCGGCGAAACCGTACCTTTAAAGTTTTCGGTTATTAATCACAATTGTTTAAAAAAAGCATTAAAACTAAGCGTAAAAATTTACGATCCGGAGCTTAATGCGATTTTTGAGGACAGCCAAGAAGTACTTTCGTCTAACTATAAAACCAAGGTTTCTTTTAAAGACTTTAAAATACCGCGCGCGTTTTTCGGTAAGTTCTTCTTTATTGATGTAACACTTAAGGAAGACGGAGTTTTTTCAAGGAAGCTTTATAAACCCAAATGCCCGACCATATTTAAAGATAAGGCTTTTGCAGAAGAGTTTAGAAGCGGCTTGGAAAAAAATCTTGTATACGATAAAAGCAATACAAGACAAATTGATCAGTTTAGAGCTCATCCAACCACGCTTGAAGCCGGCATCTCAAAAATCAGCGATTCAGTATATGAAATTACGGTTACAAACATAGGTAATGTACCCGCGTATCCTGTAATTTTTGAAATAAAAGAGGATACACCTTTTGTGCTTGATGACAATGCTTTTTTCCTTCAAGAAGGCGAAACAAGAAAGGTTAAAATGTATTTTAAAGAAAATGCATTAGCGTCTGTACGTGTAGAAGCGTTTAATGCTCCGACAATTGAATTATCCTTTTAAGGGTTTAAATACAAGGCTTAAAAATCTTTATATTTTAAGCCTTTATTTGTCGTTGAACAATGATATAATGCTTGTGCAAAAACATGCGGGGATGATAATATGAAAACTGTTAAACTGACCAATCAAAAAAACTCATTAAGTATTAAGCAATGTATATCAGTTGCTCCAAAAAGCGAAACTGTAAAAAGCAAAATCAATAACGGGTCGTTTGAATATATGGTTAAAGACCGTTATATTTATACGATGCAGGACAAGTGGTATCACGACGGCTGGTATGCTTCCGATGCGTTTAAAACCTACGGTAACGTAACGGATGAAATGTCTCACAGCGGTAAGCAGTGTTTAAAATGCGACTTTAGAAATACTATTCTTATGAAATTTGTCGATGTAGAGCCGCATACCGATTATGTTTTCAGTTTTTATTATTATTTTAAATCAGATGAAAACAGCAGAAAAACCCCTCTTATTAACTATGTTTGCGTAGCCAATCCCGAAAGTGAAATGACAGCCTGCAACGGTGAATGGTGGGAAGGCCTTGGTTTGCCATATAAATTTGATTATTATGACGGCTTTGTAGATAGCGGAATTAAAACCGTTCACGATAGGTGGACAAGGGTTGATTTCGAATTTAATTCAAAACAATATAGTAAAGTTAAACTTGCAATTCAGTATTCTGCCGCCAATCATGAAACTGCACCGATCTATCTTGATGATATTGTATTGTATGATAAAGCTTCAATAGATGACGGAAGTGCTTGCCTTGATGTTCCGGCAGGAATATCCGTAAATTCTGTAAAAATTAATAACGACGACGGCGTAGGCCTTGAATACGAGCTTGAAATAGATAGAGAAAAGCTTCTTTCTGACTTTACCGATGTAAATATTAAAGAACTCGGCGTAGAAGTCGGTTTTGAAAACGGTCCGTTTAAAGGAGTTACTGTAGACGGCAGCGAAAGTATTCTTGTTACGGGTATTGCCGACGATAAAGTCGATAAAAAGATTTTATTTAAGCCTTATGCTATACTATCTAACGGCAAAAAACTTTATTCGTATTATGTAACTTCTTCCGTTTTAGATGTTTTAATGGAAATAGTTAATAACAAGGTAAAAGACGAGCAATTTGTTGAAAATGAAGAAACGGTAAATAAAATAACAGAGCTTGCAAAACAAAGCGATAGCATTTATGCTTTGCCTGTATATAATGATAAAGGAATTTACGGTGAAACCATAAGCGCCATGAATATGGGCGTTTATCATCTAACCGCGTACATGAAAGATGACGCCGGCAGGCAATACACCCAAAAAATGATAGACGACGAAATGGATAGGCTTGAACATATCGGCATAACTGCAGTAAGATCAATGTTCCGTTCGACTTGGGCGGCGCCCGAAGATGAAGAGTTTTGCGGTTGGAACTGGGAAAGCGAAAATATGCGTGCCATGTACAAAGCGGCCAAGGATGTTAAAGACAGAGGCATTGATATTATTTTAACCTGTGGCTGGCTAATTGATTATTATGCTTTTGACGAGCTTCCGTATGTATGGTATAGAGATCATAAATATCTGCGCGGCGATGGCGAAGACTTTTACGGCGAAAGTGACGGCGTTGATTTTACCGGACTTAATGACCACGAAATTAGAATTAAAAAGGCTTCACTGCGGTACGGAGAATGGGTATCGCAGGGAATTAAGGCATTCTTTGACCGCGGACTTGATAATGTAAAATATGCACTTGTCTTCACAGAACCACGTTGGAACCTCTATACATTCCCTACATGGTCTCAAGACTATGTTGAAATGGTAATAGGATTAAACCAAAAGCTTAAAGAACACGGGCTTCGCGATAAGATTCAAATTATAGGACCAAATCAGTCGCCAATATCCTCAACCGACAAGTCGAAAATACTGCTCGATTATGTCCTTAAGCATATACCTGACAAGAATATGATTGATATCTATTCTTCTCATACCGGCTTTGGCATTACAGGAATGAACCCTATGGATTGCGCGTCAATACCGGATGCCGCATATGATTTTCTTGATGTGGCTTTTAAAAATTTGCAGAGTTTAATTCGCGAAAACGGATGTGATAAAAACCTGTTTTCGGATGAGTTGTTTGTAGGCGAAAAAGACTTTCCTCTTGACAAGCGCCGCCATCAGGGACCGCTGGTTGTAAATAATGCTATTGCGGCCATTAAGCATCACATTTACGGCATTTCATATTGGTCGATATTTGATCAGCTGTGGCCTAATTCTCATTCCGAAACGGTGGAATTCCGCGACGGCGTTCATTGCACCGGTATGGCAAACGATTTAAAATACAGCTACGTTCCGCATATTGAATATTATGCCGTGGGACTGTTCGGACGATATGTAAAAGGGCTAAATCAAACTATTGAAACCGATTTTAAGGTAGGCCGCGAGCTGTATTATACAATGCTCACTAACGAAGACGGCATAATAACCGTTGCGGTTGCAAATACCGGAATTACGGCAAAAGCAATTGACCTTGAGTTTAAAAAGGATATCAACCAGCAACTTAACCGCCATATGTTTGGCGGATATATCACCGTTCCGGATGAACGCGGTAAGCTTGCAGGTATTGATAAAACCTTTGATGTAAAAGACCATTTGTTTGATGTCATTCCTGCTTGTTCTGTAGTAATTTATACTAACCGCAAAGACTAAAACAAAAAGCCTTAAGCTATGCGCTTAAGGCTTTTTAAATAAAACTGTTATTTATTTGCTTGCTTCTTCAACAGCAACAGCAACGGCAACGGTAGCACCAACCATGGGGTTGTTGCCCATGCCGATAAGTCCCATCATTTCAACGTGAGCGGGAACAGAGGAGGAGCCTGCAAACTGAGCGTCAGAGTGCATTCTGCCCATTGTGTCGGTCATGCCGTACGAAGAAGGACCGGCAGCCATATTATCAGGATGAAGGGTTCTTCCCGTGCCACCGCCGGATGCAACGGAGAAGTAAGATTTTCCGTTTTCAATGCACCATTTTTTGTATGTGCCGGCAACAGGATGCTGGAAACGGGTGGGGTTTGTAGAGTTTCCGGTAATGGAAACGCCAACTTTTTCAAGACGCATAATGGCTACGCCTTCCGGAACATTATCTGCGCCGTAGCATTTAACGTCTGAACGAGGGCCTTTTGAGAATGGTTTTTCGGATATAACGGTAACTTCTTCGGTATAAGGGTCAAATTTTGTTTCGACATAAGTAAATCCGTTAATTCTGGAAATGATATATGCCGCGTCTTTGCCTAGTCCGTTTAAAATAACACGAAGGGGTTTTACTCTGACTTTGTTAGCGTTAAGGGCTATTTTTATAGCGCCTTCAGCCGCCGCAAAGGATTCGTGGCCTGCTAAAAAGCAGAAGCATTCAGTTTCTTCAGATAAAAGCATTTTGCCAAGGTTTCCGTGCCCGAGGCCTACTTTTCTGTTTTCGGCAACAGAACCCGGAATACAAAAGCTTTGAAGCCCAATACCGATAGCCGCTGCAGCATCGGAAGCTTTAGTGCAGCCTTTTTTAATGGCGATTGCCGCGCCTACGGTATAAGCCCAAATTGCATTTTCAAAGCAAATGGGTTGGGTTTCTCTTACGATTTTGTCGCAATCGATTCCTTTGTCTAACGTGATCTTTTTGCACTCTTCAATAGAAGAAATGCCGTACTCTTTAAGTACGCTGTTGATTTTGTCTACTCTTCTTTCATATCCTTCAAATAAACTCATTGTAGCGTACCTCCTATTCCTTGCGCGGATCAATGTACTTGGCGGCTTCAGCAAATCTGCCGTAAGTACCTTTTGATTTTTCGTATGCTTCGTTAGGCTCCATGCCTTTTTTAATAAAGTCTGTCATTTTGCCAAGCGATACAAACTCGTAACCGATAACTTCGTCGTTTTCGTCAAGAGCCATTCTTGTACAGTAACCTTCGGTCATTTCAAGGTATCTAACACCTTTAGATTTTGTGCCGTACATAGTACCAACCATGCTTCTTGCACCTTTTCCAAGATCTTCCATGCCGGCACCTATTACAAGGCCGCCTTCAGAAAATGCCGACTGGCTTCTGCCGTATACAATCTGCAGGAAGAGTTCGCGCATAGCAGTATTTATTGCGTCGCAAACAAGGTCGGTATTTAAAGCTTCAAGTAATGTTTTGCCGGGAAGAATTTCGGCTGCCATAGCGGCCGAGTGCGTCATACCCGAACAACCGATAGTTTCAACAAGCGCTTCTTCAATAATGCCGTCTTTAACGTTTAAAGAAAGCTTGCATGCGCCCTGTTGAGGTGCGCACCAACCTACACCGTGTGTGTATGCTGAAATGTCAGTAATTTGTTTTGCTTCGACCCATTTTCCTTCTTCGGGAATGGGAGCCGGTCCGTGATGAGGCCCTTTTGCTACGGGACACATATTCTGGACTTCTAATGAATAGTTCATGAATGCTTAACTCCTTTCAAGCAATTAGATTGCAATAACATTATAAATAAAAAATATAAAAAATACAAGAGAAAAACCAATATTTGTTTATTTTTTAACAATAGTTTGACATAAAGTTCGGTTTAGTATAATATTTGTATATAAAAAACAAAAGGAGAAAAGGTATGTTTGCTAAATTAAATCCTAAAAGTTTAAATGAAAACTTTTTTAAAACAATAGGCGACGAATGGATGTTAATAACAGCCGGCGACAATAAAAATCACAATATGATGACGGCGTCCTGGGGATTTTTCGGTATTATATGGGGAAAGCCTTCCGCTGTTGTTGCCGTAAGGCCGCAACGTTATACACTTAAATTTTTAAATAATAACGACTATTTTACCCTGTCGTTTTATGGTGATAAAAAGTATATACACGAGGTATGCGGCACTATGTCCGGCAAAGATATTAACAAAACCGAAAAGTTAGGTTTGCATCCGATTTCAGATGAAGACACCGGCGCTGTATATTTTAAAGAAGCAAGACTCGTTTTTGTTTGCCGAAAGGTTTATTGCGGAAAATTACAAAAAGACAATTTTTTAGATAATAGTATTTATAAAAAGAATTATCCCGCAGATGATTTGCATTCAATGTTTATAGGTGAAATAGTTTCGGTATTAAAGAACGATGAGCAGGTTTAAACCTGCTCATTTTAATTCCACATTTATTATTTTTTACTTGACACAACTACTAGATATAGTATATATTTATAATGTATATATTCTATTAAGGAGCGTATTAATGTCTGAAAAGAGCGCGGATTACGGTAACGAAAGCATTAAAAAACTTGAAGGCGCTGAACGCGTAAGAAAACGTCCGGCAGTTATTTTTGGTTCTGACGGGCTTGACGGCTGCGAGCATTCGGTTTTTGAAATTATATCTAACTCCATAGACGAAGCAAGAGAAGGTTACGGTAAAAAGATAATCGTAACCTATTTTGAGGATAATTCAATTGAAGTAAGAGATTTTGGACGCGGAGTTCCGGTTGACTTTAACCAAAACGAAAACTGTTACAACTGGGAGCTTTTATATTGTGAAATGTATGCGGGCGGCAAGTACAAAACAGGGGATGGAGAAAATTATCAGTTTTCATTAGGTCTTAACGGCCTGGGACTTTGTGCTACCCAATATACGTCCGAGTATATGGATGTCGAGATTAAGCGTGACGGCTTTAAATATACTCTGCATTTTGAAAAAGGTGAAAATGTCGGCGGGCTTAAAAAAGAGGAATATACCGGTAAGGATACCGGCACAGTAACAAGATGGAAACCGGATCTTGATGTATTTACCGATATTGCAATTCCGGACGAATATTTTGAGGATATTTTAAGACGGCAGTCTGTTGTAAACGACGGGCTTGTATTTACCTTTAAAAAGCAAAACGGCTCACATTTTGAGACAAAAGAATTCTGCTATAAAAACGGCATTGTAGATTATTTAAACGAATTTGTCGGAGAGGATTTTTTAACACCCGTACAATTCGCTCAAACCGAACGTAAAGGCCGCGACCGTGCTGACAAAGACGAATACAAAGTAAAAATAAATTTAGCATACTGTTTTTCAAATAAAAAGCAGCTAAGAGATTATTATCATAACTCAAGCTGGCTCGAGCATGGCGGCGCTCCCGAAAAGGCGGTTAGATATGCGTTGACCTCTCAAATTGACGCTTATTTAAAACAGAATAATAAATATCAAAAAAACGAGAGCAGAATAACATTTTCCGATGTTGAGGAATGCCTTGTAATAGTTATTTCTTCTTTCTCCACAGAAACATCCTACGAAAATCAAACAAAAAAGGCAATTACAAATAAGTTTATATATGAAGCTATGGCCGACTTTTTAAAGCACACCCTTGAAGTTTATTTTATTGAAAATAAACCTCAGGCTGAAAAAATTGCGGAGCAGGTGCTAATAAATAAGCGCAGTCGCGAACGAAGTGAACGCGAAAGGCTTAATATTAAAAAAACGTTGCAGTCTTCAAACGAACTTACCAACCGTGTGCAAAAGTTTGTAGATTGCAGAAGCCGCAATACCGCAGAACGCGAACTATATATAGTTGAAGGCGATTCGGCGCTTGGCTCTTGCAAACTTGCGCGTGACGCCGCTTTTCAGGCTATAATGCCGGTGCGCGGGAAAATTTTAAACTGCCTTAAAGCAGAGTATGATAAAATTTTTAAAAGCGAGATTATTACCGATCTTTTAAAAGTACTCGGTTGCGGAGTTGAAGTAAAAAGCAAAGCAAATAAAAACCTGTCAACATTTAATTTAGATAATTTGCGTTGGGAAAAGATTGTTATTTGTACCGACGCCGATGTTGATGGCTTTCATATCAGAACCCTAATTTTAACTATGATTTATCGGCTTATGCCTACTTTAATAAAAGAGGGAAAAGTATATATTGCGGAAACTCCTCTTTACGAAATAAACACTAAGGATATGACCTTTTTTGCCTATGACGAAAACGAGAAGAAAGAGATTTTAGACACTATAGGCAATCAAAAATACACTTTGCAACGCTCAAAAGGACTCGGTGAAAACCAGCCGGATATGATGAATCTTACTACTATGAACCCTAAAACCCGACGTTTAATAAAGATTTTGCCCGAGGACGCTGAAAAAACAAGCGAAATGTTCGATTTGCTGTTGGGGGACAATTTAAGCGGACGAAAAGATTATATTCAGGATAATGGATATCTTTATCTTGAAGACGCAGATTTAAGTTAAAGGAGAATACGATGGCTCCAAGAAAAAAGCAAGAAAAAGAAGTTCAAAACACCGAAACTGTAAAAGCTCAAATAGCAGGGGCCGGCACTGTTGTTGAGGAACAGATAACCGAAGCCTTAAAGAGCAATTTTATGCCCTATGCCATGAGCGTTATTGTGTCGCGCGCAATTCCTGAGATTGACGGGTTTAAGCCTTCTCACAGAAAACTGCTTTATACCATGTACAACATGGGCCTTTTAAACGGCAGCACGATAAAATCCGCCAATATTGTCGGTAGAACCATGCAATTAAATCCGCACGGTGACGCTGCTATATATGAAACCATGGTGCGCTTGTCCGAAGGCCACGAAGCGCTTTTACATCCATTTGTTGCAAGCAAAGGAAGCTTCGGCAAGGCTTATTCAAGGGACATGCAGTACGCCGCATCCCGTTATACCGAAGCAAAATTAGCGCCAATAGCATCTGAGCTTTTTACTGATATTGACAAAGAAACAGTTGATTTTGTAGATAATTACGACGCTTCCATGAAAGAGCCGACGCTTCTGCCGGTAACCTTTCCTACCGTTCTTGTAAACGCCAACATGGGCATTGCCGCCGGTATGGCGAGCAACATCTGTCCGTTTAATTTGGAAGAGGTTTGCAGTGCCGCAATTTCTATTATTCGCGGTGACGAGACCGAAATTAAAGATATTTTATTAGCACCGGATTTTCCGACGGGCGGCAAATTAATTTACAACGAAAATGAAATCAATAATATTTACAGTACCGGACGCGGCGGGTTTAAAGTTAAGGGCAGTTATAGTTATGACAAATCCGCAAACTGCATCGATATTTTTGAAATTCCGCCGACAACCACAATTGAAGCTATAATCGATAAGGTGCTAGAGCTTGTAAAAGCTAAAAAGATAACCGAAATAAATGATATTCGCGATGAAACGGATTTAAAGGGATTAAAAATCACTATAGATTTAAAGCGCGGTACCGATCCGGACAAGTTTATGAAAAAAATCTATAAGCTTACTCCCATGCAGGATACTTTTTCTTGCAACTTTAATATTTTAATAGCCGGTTCTCCGCGCGTTATGGGAATAAACGAAATTTTAACCGAATGGATTGCCTTTAGAACCGAATGCGTAAAACGCAGAATATATTATAATTTGAACAAGGCTAAAGACAGGCTTCATCTTTTGAAGGGACTGGAAAAAATACTGCTTGATATAGATAAAGCAATTAAAATAGTCCGTCAAACCGAAGAAGAAAAGGAAGTAGTTCCTAATTTAATGATCGGTTTCGGCATAGATGAGGTACAAGCTGAATATGTAGCAGAAATTAAACTGCGCCATTTAAACAGGGAATACATAGTTAACCGATTAAAGGATATTGAAAAGCTTGAGAGTGATATCGCCAATATGGAGGATATTTTAAAAAGCCGACGCAAGGTTCAAAATATAATTATTGACGAACTTAAGGCTGTAATTAAAAAATATGGAAAGCCGAGAAAAACTGAGATTATTTATGATGCAGATGATAGCGATGAAGCGTTAGAAGTCGTTGTCGATAATAGTCCTGTAAATCTGTTTTTTACTAAAGAGGGCTATTTTAAAAAGATTACCCCTCAGGCACTTCGAATGAGCGGCGAACAAAAGCTTAAAGAGGGCGACGAAATACAAACCGTTATAGAAGCTACTAACGATACAGACCTGTTGTTTTTCACAAAAATGTATCAGGTTTATAAAACAAAAGCCTATGAACTGCCCGATGGCAAAGCAAGCCTTTTAGGCGATTATATTCCTTCGCGACTTTCAATGGATACCGGCGAAGAAACCGTTGAGATGATAGCCACTAAAGATTATAAAGGCTTTTTGCTGTTTGTTTTCGATAACGGTCGTATATCTAAAGTTGACCTTTCAAGCTACGCCACTAAACAAAACAGGAAAAAACTTATAAACGCATATTGTGACAAGTACAAATTGCTTAAAATAATACACCTTACCGAAGAAAAGGAAATATTGCTTAAGGCATCTAACGGCAGAGTTTTGCTTGTTTCTACTGCGATGATTTTAACTAAAACCACAAGAAACAATAATGGCGTTGCGGCAATGACATTAAAAAAAGGCCAAAGGGTTGTGGAATGCGCGGTTTATAAAGAAAACATGCTGCCTCGCCCTTATAGGCACAGGGTTAAAACCTTGCCTGCTGCCGGAAGCTTTTTAACCGAGATCGACAAAGCCGAGCAGATGTCTATACTTTAGCAATAAAAAAGCCGCCGCCAATAAAAATTGACTGCGGCTGTCGGACAAATAAAATAGATTAAAAACTGCGATATATAAAAATATGATCCAAAAATATAACCTAAACACTTTACTTTTGTGTCCGACAATAGTATTATATACTTTAACCGCATTTATATTATTGGTAATATTTTACTTTTATTAAGGAGAACCTTTATGCAAAAGGAGATCGCTAAAACTTTAAATCCTTCGGAAATGGAGGATAGAATTTATAAATTTTGGTGCGACGGTGGGTTCTTCCATGCCGAGCCCGATAATTCAAAAAAACCATACAGTATCGTAATGCCTCCGCCGAATATTACCGGCCAGCTTCACATGGGACATGCGCTTGACAGCACTTTACAGGATATTTTAATTCGCTTTAGAAGAATGCAGGGTTATTCGGCGCTTTGGATGCCCGGCACTGACCATGCGTCAATTGCTACTGAAGCAAAAATCGTTGAAGCGATGAAAAAAGAAGGCCTTACTAAAGAAGATGTTGGCCGTGAAGGCTTTTTAAAGCGCGCCTGGGAATGGAAAGACACTTATGGAAGTCGCATAACCTCCCAGCTTAGAAAGCTTGGTGCGTCTTGTGATTGGGATCGTGAACGTTTTACTATGGACGAGGGCTGCAGCAAGGCGGTCCGTGAAGTTTTCGTAAGGCTGTACAACGAAGGTCTTATTTATCGCGGCGAGCGCATTATTAACTGGTGCCCGCATTGCAAAACTTCTATTTCAGACGCCGAAGTAACATACGAAGAAAAAGACGGATTTTTCTGGCATTTAAGGTATCCGCTCTCTGATGGCAGTGGATATATAGAGCTTGCAACAACAAGACCTGAAACCATGCTTGGCGATACCGCGGTAGCTGTTCATCCTGACGACGAAAGATACAAACATCTTGTCGGCAAAACCGTTATTTTGCCGCTTTGCAACAAAGAAATTCCGATAGTGGCCGATGAATATGTTGAAATGGATTTTGGAACAGGCGTTGTTAAAATTACTCCGGCTCACGATCCAAACGACTTTTTAGTAGGACTTCGCCACAATTTGCCGGTTATTAATATATTTACAGAAGAGGCCGTTGTTAACGAAAACGGCGGTAACTATCAAGGACTTGACAGATATGCGGCACGCAAGCAAATTGTTGAAGATTTAAAAGCCGGGGGATATTTAGTTAAGATTGAAGCCATGAAGCACAATGTCGGCGCATGCTATCGCTGCAACAGCACGGTGGAGCCGATGATTTCTAAGCAGTGGTTCGTAAAAATGGAACCGCTAGCAAAACCGGCTATCGATGCCGTTAAAAATAAAGATATTAAACTTATTCCATCCCGCTTTGAAAAGGTTTATTACAACTGGATGGAAAATATTAAAGACTGGTGCATATCCCGTCAGCTTTGGTGGGGGCATCAAATACCGGCATGGTATTGTGCCGATTGCGGTGAAATTACAGTTTCAAGCGAAACGCCCGGCTGTTGTTCTCATTGCGGCTCAAAAAACATAAAGCAGGATGAAGATACACTTGATACTTGGTTTTCTAGCGCACTATGGCCGTTTTCAACAATGGGCTGGCCTGAAAAAACAAAGGAACTTGAGTATTATTATCCTACAAGTACTTTAGTTACAGGTTATGATATTATTTTCTTCTGGGTTGCGCGCATGATTTTTTCCGGCCTTAAATATACCGGCAAACCGCCTTTTAGCAATGTTTTATTCCACGGCATTGTAAGGGACAGCCTTGGAAGAAAAATGTCTAAATCTCTCGGGAACGGAATTGATCCGCTTGAAGAAATCGAAAAATACGGGGCAGATGCTTTGCGCTTTACGCTGGCTACCGGCAACAGTCCCGGAAACGATATGCGTTATTCGCCCGAAAAAGTTGAAGCAAGCCGTAATTTTGCCAATAAAATTTGGAATGCCGCAAGATTTATAATTATGAATCTTGACGGTAACGAATCGGCACCGCATATACCCTCTAATCTTAATATTGAGGATAAATGGGTTCTGTCACTATACAATGATCTTGTTAAAGAAGTAACTGCAAACCTAGAAAAATTTGAGCTTGGCGTAGCCGTTGGAAAGCTTTATGACTTTATTTGGGATGTTTTCTGCGATTGGTATATCGAGTTATGCAAAATAAGGCTTAACGGAGATAATACAGAAGCTAAAGATACCGCAAAATCGGTGCTTATTTATGTTCTTTCCAACACATTAAAGCTGCTTCATCCCGTAATGCCTTTTGTAACAGAAGAAATTTGGCAGTCGCTTCCGCATACCGGCAAATCCATAATGATTTCCGACTGGCCTACTTTTTCTGAAGATTTATGCTTTAAAGACGAAGAGAATAAATTTAATAATATAATGATAGCGGTTAAAGCCATACGCAACAGGCGTGCGGAAATGAATGTTGCACCGTCTAAAAAGGCGGCGGTTTATATTGAGACCGAAAATGGCGATATATTTAATAATTCTAAAGATATTTTTGTTCGCTTGGCATCTGCTTCCGAAGTTTTTGTTAATACTGCAAAGAAGCCGGCAAAATCCGTTGCGATCATTACCGATAGCGCAAAAATTTATATTCCTACAAACGAGCTGATAGATTTTGCCGCCGAAACCGAAAGGCTTACTAAAGAGCTGAAAAAGGCATTTTTAGATAAGGAGTTCTTTGAAAAGAAGCTTAACAACCCCGGTTTTATAAACAAAGCTCCCGAAAAGGTTGTGGCGGACCAGCGTGAACAGCTTTTAAAGGTGTTAAATAAAATAGACGCCCTAAATAAAAGTATAGAAGAATTAAAATTTTAAATCATCTGCGCGCTTATTGGCGCGCAGATATTATAATCTATGAACTATAATGAGTCTTTAAAATATATACATTCTACAGATGTGTTCGGCTCGAAACCCGGGCTTGAGCGCATAAGTATTTTAATGGAAAAATTAGATAGCCCACACAAAAAATTAAAAGCAATTCATGTGGCAGGCACAAACGGCAAAGGCTCGACCTGTACTATGATAGCATCGGGCCTTATAAAAAGCGGCAAAAAAGTAGGCCTTTATTTATCACCTTATGTGGTGGATTTTCGCGAGCGCATTCAAATAAACGGCGAATATATTCCTAAAGAAACATTTGCTAGGCTGCTCACAAAAGTAAAGGATGTTGCCGATAATATGGCTGACCATCCTACAGAATTCGAACTAATAACCGCAGTTATGTTTTTGTATTTTGCCGAAGAGAAGGTCGATTATGCCGTAATAGAGGTTGGCCTTGGCGGAAGATTTGACGCAACCAACATTGTAAATCCCGTTTTAACCGCAATAACTAAAATCTCATTAGATCACACTGCGATTCTTGGAGATTCCATTGAAAAAATAGCACATGAAAAAGCCGGCATTATTAAAAACGGTGTTCCTGTTGTTATGGCAAAAAGCCAAAACCAATCGGCAAAAACCGTAATAGAGGAAGTAGCGTCCAATAATAATGCTCCCGTTTTCTATGCAAAACAAGAAAAGTTTGATTTATCACTTGCAGGCTGTTACCAGCAAGAAAATGCCGCGATAGCAAATCTGGTTTTAAAAAAATTAGGCATTTCTCGTCAAAATATTTTAAGCGGTCTAAAAAGCGCATATATTCCGGCAAGGCTTGAAAGGCTTTCCGATAATCCGTTAGTTTTTGTAGACGGCGCACATAACCCCGACGGTGTTCTTGCTTTGGCGGCATTTATAAACAATATGAATCCGGTAATCATTTTTGGCATGATGAAAGATAAAGACGTGCCATTTGCTATAAAAAACTTGGCGCCAAAAGCTAAAGCTTTTATTTCGGTTACAGTAAAAAGCAATAAAAGAAGTGAAAATGCAAAGAATATTTATAATATAGCAAAAAAACATACAGACGCATATGCTGCAAATGATTACGACGATGCACTGGATTTAGCCGCTTCGCTTTGCGGCGAAAACCCCGTTATTATTTGCGGATCTCTCTATTTAGCTTCGGATATACGCGAATTAGCCAAAAAACGATTTAATAAAACAACATAAAAGACTAAAATATTTTAGTGCAAGTCCTTATTATATATAAGGACTTGTATTTTTTTGTTTGGAGGAAGAAAAAATGTCAGTAAGAACCGAAATTAACGGCAAGGTATTGACAGCATATCTCGATGGCGAAATCGATCATCACTCGTCAAAAAGCATGCGAGAAATAATTGATACTGCAATCATGGATAAAATGCCCGAAATGCTTGTGCTCGATTTTAGAGATGTCAGCTTTATGGACAGTTCCGGCATAGGCCTTGTAATGGGACGATATAAAGAACTGAAAAAAATCGGAGGAGAGCTTCATATTACCAACACAACACCTCATATAACTAAGGTTATGAAGCTATCCGGTTTAGAACGCTTGGCGACAATCGGAAAGGAGGATAAAAATGAAGTCAAATAATAAATTTACGCTAACAGTAAATTCAAATTCCGTAAATGAAAGTTTTGTAAGGGTTACGGTGTCTGCTTTTGTAGCGCAATTGGATCCGACAATTGATGAAATTGCCGATATAAAAACCGCTGTTTCAGAAGCCGTAACAAATTGCATTGTCCATGCATATAAAGATTTTATCGGAAAAATTTTCATAACATGCGAAATCTTAGAAAACCGTACTGTTGCGGTAAAAATTCGTGATCGCGGCTGCGGAATTGAAGATATAAAAAAGGCAATGGAACCGCTGTTTACAACCGGCGGCAGCGAAAGAGCAGGCCTTGGCTTTGCCGTAATGGAAAATTTTATGGACAGTATAAAAGTTCGCTCTAAAGTAGGATTTGGCACAACCGTGCTGTTAAAAAAGAAGCTCTCAGTAAAAATTAAGAACAATGGATAGGGACGAGCTAATATTAAATAATATAAGATTAGTACATAGTTGCTGCAATCATTTTAAAAACCGCGGAATAGAATATGAAGATTTATACAGTGCGGGATGCATCGGTCTTGTAAAAGCGGCAGACAATTTTGATCCTCAAAAAGGTTTTAAGTTTTCCACCTACGCATTTCCTGTAATAATGGGCGAAATTAAGCGACTGTTTCGCGACGGCGGCACTTTAAAAGTATCTCGGAATGTTAAAGAACTGGCAGTTAAAATAAGGTCGTCATCAGAAAGACTAACTCAAATGCTCGGTCGCTCGCCAAAAATATCAGAACTCGCCAATTATTTAAAGGTGACTAACAATGATGTGATTCAAGCTCTCGAAGCTTCTGCCCCGGTAGCCTCTTTAAGTTATTATAACGATAACGGCGAACTAAAAGAACAGGATCTTGGCTTTGCCGAGAGCGCAGAAGATGCCGCAGCAAATAAACTCACTGTCGATTTGCTATTGGAAAAGTTGGATAAAAGCGACCGCGAGCTTATCGTTTTAAGATATCTAAATCATAAAACTCAAGAGGAAACCGCAAAGACTTTGGGAACCACTCAAGTGGCAGTGTCGCGGCTTGAAAAAAAGATACTTAAAAGGCTTCGCGAATACGCAAAATAATTTAAAAAAAATCGAAAAAAGTTGTTGACAAGATATAGCTCTTGTGGTAATATAATTAGGCGCCCTAAA